>Ga0074045_10002220_pt1 | contig 18124 bp, 19 predicted proteins | sample BogForMeECP23OM2_FD_94442 | JGI IMG/M metagenome (GOLD analysis project Ga0074045, IMG submission 94442) | Bog forest soil microbial communities from Calvert Island, British Columbia, Canada - Bog Forest MetaG ECP23OM2 | ecosystem: Environmental > Terrestrial > Soil > Wetlands ...
AACTCCTGCCGCTGCTGCAACGGCAATTTCAGCCCGCAACCGTGGAGCATCTCTGCCAGTTGGCGGAATTGGCGCGCGAGGACGAAGCTTATCTCGAGTGCCAGTCCTCAGTGCGCGAAAAGGAAATGGTCCAAACAGCGCAGAACGCGACGCGGCTCGCCTTGTCCGGTTTTCTTCGCGAGTCTCGCGCCATCCAAACCCGCGTGCTACGCCGCATTGTCGAACTTCTCAAGCCACGTGCCGGCCAGTTAAGCGCCGCCCATGTGGAAGCACTTCTCGCGCTCGCGGCGCATCCAGACAGCGGCAAGTCCATGCAATTGCCAGGCGGCCTGGAAGTGCGCCGGGAACCGCAAGCGCTGGTCTTCCTGCCCTCGCCAAATATTGCGGCGTCGAGCCGGAAAAAACCCGCGTCGCTCGAGTATGCTTACGAAGTGGATTTGCGCGCCGGCCACGCCGAGTTGTCTATTGTGGAACCTCCCTGCCGCCTGCGCCTCAGGGTGATTGACTGGCCCCCAGAAGGGCGAGAAACTAAGATTACTGGGGCGGTCTTGGACCGTGGACGGTTGTGTGTACCCCTGGTGCTGCGCAACTGGGTCCCCGGCGATTGCATGCAGCCCCTGGGCCACCGGAAACGCCACAAGCTGGCGCGCCTGCTTAATGAGATTGGCGTCAGCCGTTGGGAAAAACAGTTGTGGCCGGTGCTCACGACTGGCGGGCAGATTGCGTGGGTTCGCGGACTTGGCGCCTCCCAGGAGTTTGCCGCTGGGAATGAGACCCGGGAAGGTGTCGTGATTACCGAGGACCAAGCATCGTGACCAAGGCGAGCTTCGCTACCTATAGTGCCGCGCGGATCGCGAATCGCGTCAGAGCCCTCGGCCGGGAGATCTCGCGTGGCTGCCACGGACGCAGGCTGGACGTGGTGGTGACCATGGACCGCGCCTTCGTCTTTGCCGCGGATCTCATTCGCGCCATCGAAACGCCCGTGGTCGTGCACTTTGTCCGTGAAGATGTGCGGGACGTTGACCAGGGTGGCCGCGCCCGCCGCGAAGTTCTCTTCACCAATCGCGAGGCCGTGGCCGCCAGCAAGGAACGCCCCGAATTTCAGGGCCGCGATGTCCTGCTGGTGGATGCCGTGATTGAAAGCGGCGTCACTCAGGATTTTCTGTTGCGGCGCATCGGTGAGAGCAAGCCGCGGTCCTTGCGCCTGGCCGTGCTGCTGGACAAGCCATCGCGGCGGCATGTGGCTCTGGAGCCTGATTACTTTGGCTTTCAGACTGCATCTAAACAATTGTGGTCCGGCTACGGGCTGGCCGCCGCGAACGGTACCGGTCGCAACGGCAAACACTTGGTGGTAGGCGGTGGAGCGAAGCGGCGTAGCAAGCCGAGGCGGTCTGCCAAGAAGAGGCGCTAGGGGCGCTTCCAGGGTTTTGGAGTCTTTCCCGGGTTCAGGGTTAACAGCGAGGGTAAAGTGAATTCCAGTTCCACGGCTAAAACGATTCTCTTTTGGATTTCCATCGTATTCCTGGGGGTCATGCTCTGGCGCCTGGTTTCCGCCAACGGGCAGGCCGCGCGCGAGGACACTCCCAGCTATAGCGAATTCGCCGCCAAGGTCGACAAAGGCGACGTCAAGGAAGTCACGCTGTACCTCTCGCAAAACAGCTACGAGCTTCAGGGTGAATACATCACGCCGGCCAACCGCAAATTTCGCGTCCTGATCCCCAAAGAAAAAGCGCCGCAGATTATGGACACGTTGCGCGACAAATCCGTGCAACTCAGCGTAAAGGAAGTCCGCAGCAGCGACTGGGTGCTGATTCTCCTGAATGCTCTGCCCTTGCTCTTGCTGGCGGGCTTCGTCTTTTTCCTGATGCGGCAGATGCAGGCGGGCGGCAACAAGGCCCTGAGCTTCGGCAAATCGCGCGCGCGGCTGCTTTCCGCGCAGCAAAAAAAGGCCACCTTCAAGGATGTGGCCGGCAGCGACGAAGCCAAGGAAGAGCTCCAGGAGATTATTGATTTCCTCAAGGACCCGCAGAAGTTCCAGAAACTCGGGGGGCGCATTCCCAAGGGCGTCCTGCTCGTGGGGCCTCCAGGCACGGGCAAGACCTTGCTGGCGCGCGCCATTGCCGGCGAGGCCAATGTGCCGTTCTTCTCCATTTCCGGCTCGGATTTCGTGGAAATGTTCGTGGGCGTGGGCGCCAGCCGCGTGCGCGACCTTTTTGAGCAAGGCAAGAAAAACGCGCCCTGCATCATCTTCATTGACGAAATTGACGCCGTCGGACGCCATCGCGGCGCGGGACTCGGCGGGGGGCACGACGAGCGCGAGCAAACTTTGAACGCCCTGCTGGTCGAAATGGACGGCTTTGAATCCAACGAAGGTGTCATCCTGATTGCCGCCACGAACCGCCCCGATGTACTCGATCCCGCCCTGCTGCGCCCCGGCCGCTTTGACCGCCGCGTGGTTGTGGCGCGCCCCGACGTGAAGGGCCGCGAGGAAATTCTCCGCGTGCACACGCGCAAGGTGCCTATCTCCGATGACACCGATCTCTCCATCATCGCGCGCGGCACGCCGGGCTTTTCTGGAGCCGACCTTGCCAACCTGGTGAACGAAGCCGCGCTGTGGGCGGCTCGCCAGAATCGCAAATTTGTCATGATGGCCGATTTTGAAATGGCCAAGGACAAAGTTCTGATGGGCGTGGAGCGCAAGTCCATGATCCTCTCCGATGAGGAGAAGAAGAACACCGCCTATCACGAAGCCGGCCACGCGTTGGTGGCGGCCATGACCCCCGGCGCCGATCCGGTGCACAAAGTCACCATCATTCCGCGCGGCATGGCCCTCGGCCTCACCATGCAACTCCCCGAAGACGACAAGCACACCTACACCAAGGAGTATCTGGAAGGCATGCTGGCCGTGCTGATGGGCGGACGCACCGCCGAAGAAATTTTCCTCGGCCACATCACCACCGGCGCGGGCAACGACATCGAACGCGCCACGGACATCGCGCGCAACATGGTTTGCGAATGGGGCATGAGCAATATGGGACCCCTGGCCTATGGCAAGAAGGAAGAAGCCATCTTCCTCGGCCGCGAGATTGCCCAGCACCGCGACTTCAGCGAGGATACCGCGCTGCAAATCGATAAAGAGGTGAAGCGCATTGTCAACGAGGCTTACGAAAAGGCGCACGAGTTGTTGTCAAACCATCGCGACACCCTGGAGCACGTGGCTCTGGCTTTGCTCGAACGCGAAGTGCTCGATGCTATCGAAGTAAAGCTGCTGATGGAGGGCAAGCCGCTCCCGGAAAAGCAGCGCACGCCTCCCACACCGCCGCCACAGGGCGCGCCCGGCACCGACCCCAAAGTCGTCCGCCCGGAATTGCGTCCCGCACCCGGCTTCACCCGCGGCGATTCGCCAGCCAAAGCGTAGATAGTTTTCCATGAATGGTGGAGCCCGCGGATTTCCGTCGCGCGCACTTCTCTTCTGGGCGCCGGCGAGCGCTGGCCTTTTAGGGTCACGCTGGTAGAATGTGGCCCATGGACTCCATTCAATACAACCTTCCGCAAAGCCGCATACCCCAATTCTGGTACAACATTGTTCCCGATCTCCCAAAGCCTTTGGCGCCGGTGTTGCACCCGGGCACGCTGAAACCCATCGGGCCTGACGACCTGGCACCCTTGTTCCCAATGAGCCTGATCCTTCAGGAGGTCAGCACGGAGCGCGAGATCGAGATTCCGGGAGAGGTGCGGCAAGTGTACGCGCAATGGCGCCCCTCGCCGCTCTTTCGGGCGCGCCGCTTGGAAAAGGCTCTGGATACGCCGGCGCGCATTTACTACAAGTACGAAGGTGTGAGCCCCGCGGGCTCGCATAAACCCAATACCGCGGTCGCGCAAGCCTATTACAACAAGAGAGAAGGAACCATGCGGTTGGCCACGGAAACCGGGGCTGGCCAGTGGGGCTCGTCGCTGGCCATGGCCTGCGCCTTCTTTGGCCTGGAATGCAAAGTGTATATGGTGCGCGTCAGCTACAACCAGAAGCCCTATCGCCGCGCCCTGATGGAAGCTTTCGGAGCCAGCGTTTCGCCGAGTCCCAGCAACGAGACCGAATCCGGACGCGCCATCCTCGCGCAACATCCGAACACGAACGGTTCCCTCGGCATCGCCATTTCCGAGGCTGTGGAAGTGGCCGCGAAGGATCCTCACACCAAGTACGCCCTCGGCAGCGTCTTGAATCACGTCATGCTGCACCAGACCGTGATTGGCCTGGAAACCCTGGAGCAGATGGCCATGGCTGGCGATGAACCCGACGTGATTGTGGGTTGCACGGGCGGCGGCTCAAACTTTTCGGGCTTGGTAATGCCGTATCTGGGACGCAAGATCAAAGGGCAAACTCGTGCGCGCGTGGTGGCCGTCGAGCCCGCCGCGTGTCCCAGTCTGACCAAAGGCAAGTTCACGTACGATTTTGGAGACACCGGGCATTTGACGCCGCTGGTCAAAATGCACACGCTGGGCAGCACGTTCATTCCTCCGGGAATTCACGCCGGCGGGTTGCGTTACCACGGAATGGCTCCGCTGGTGTCCCACGTCATGGATCTGGGACTCATTGAGGCCATCTCCGTGCAACAACTCGACGCCTTCGCCGCCGGGATTCAGTTCGCACGCTCAGAGGGAATCCTCCCCGCGCCAGAAGCCAATCACGCGATCGCAGGGGCGATCAGCGAAGCCCTGCGAGCTAAGGCAGAGGGGAAGCAGCGCACGATTCTCTTCAATCTCTCCGGACACGGGCATTTCGACGTGCAGTCGTACATTGATTATCAGGCCGGGAAGTTGCAGAACTACGACTATCCCGCGGAAGAGATCGCGATGGCGCTCGCTGGCTTGCCGGCACTCGCGTGAACCTCGGGAAGCGGATACGGACGAGCTACGCATTGCTTCTGCGCTGGAGAGGGCAACAGCACGTTACGCTGAAATCATGTGCCACGCTGCTCGCTAGCAGAAAGACCGCCGCCGCCAAGAGAAAAGGCGAACTGTACACACCCGGCATCCAGCGGTGAAGATAGATGGAACTCCCGATGTGCCCCGCGGCGTTGCACACTCCTACAAGCACTCCCAGTGGCCATGCGACGATTCGTAGCCAGGAGGCTCCACGAAACGCGAGAGGGGAAAGGCAAAACAGCAAGAGAATGCCCACGATTAGCATGGTGAGCCACACCCGGAAACTGAACGTGGGCAGGGGAAGAAATGGGAATCGCGCCCGAATGGCGAGGACCCTTGGATTATAAGTGGACAAAAAATCGTGCGTCGCTTCGTCCGTGACATGGACCGCGACGGCAAGCGCAAATGTAACCCACGCCGTGCCGAACCACCGATTACGCGTAATGTTTTCCATTGCTTCCTACTCCTTTCGGATCTTTGGTTTTCAAACCCTGCAAACTAACCCGCTGTTGGACACACCGGCCTTGGCCAAGCATCCGCCCGCCCTCTCGCAATAAAAGCTTGTCGTAACACTCCGACATCGCGTGGAGTCTTTTCACCGCAGCACTTCGGGCGCGCCGATCCCGCGCAAGTTGAACCGGGAAATCTCTCTCGCCAGAGCCTCCGCCGGAATGCGCTTCTCCGCGGGACACTCCAACCACTGGTACACGGACTCGTGCACGGCTCCCACCCAACTGCTTGCGACCACTTTCGGATCCAGCTTTGGAATAACGCCGGAAATGCTTGCTAGCGCTTGCTCGACGCTCCTGCAATGGCTGGCGATAATCGAGCGGCGAACCTTGGCCAACTTCGGGGTCAACCCTGAGGACTCGACGATCAGAATGCGCGCCTCATCCGGATGTTCAACCAGGTACAAGATAAACGCTTCAACGGCGGTCCTCATCTGAGTAAGGGTGTCGCCACCGGCGCCGGCCATGGCTTTGTTCAGCGCGCCGGCGATTTGTTCGCCGATGACCTCCAGCGCACGGGCAAAAATGTCGTCCTTGTTACGAAAGTAAAAGTAAAAAGCGCCCGTGGAACTCCCCGATTCCCGCACGATGCTCGGAACAGTCGTGGCATGGTAGCCATGCTTGCCGAACAGACGAATGGCCGTCTGCAAAAGCTTTGCGCGATGCGCTTCCTTACGTTTTGCCATCTTGGGCGTTGTGCGATAGACCATGGAGTGCCTCCTTCAGTCCTTCGGAATAGCTGGGGTAGCCCGGCTGGAACCCCAACTCGCGTTTTGCGCGAGTATTGGAAAGGGCCTTGGGGGTCGTGAGCAGGCGCATGGCGTGTCGTGTCAGAATCGGTTCGCGTCCTGTTGCCCGCCGCGCTAACGTGCTGCAGGCGGCGTAGAGGTAGACCAGCGCCTTGGGAAGGAACACCGGAGGCCGCGCCCCACAGCTCTGGGCCGAATGCCGGAGAAACACTTCCCAAGTCACCGGCAGATCATCGGCCACGTTGTAGACCGAGATCCCGGTTGGGGCATTCCGAGCGGCACAAAGGAACGCCTGCGCGACGTCGTCCACGTGCACGAAACTCACCGGAACCCGCCCAGATCCCGGCCACGGACAGAAGCCTCCTTTGAGCCGTCGTGCCAGTTCGACGATTAACCGGGCCTCGGAACCATAGACTTCCCCGATCCGGAAAATCACAACTCGACAGTTGGAAATGTCCTTGAGCTTTTCCATGAATAGGCGTTCCACCATGAGCTTGCTGCGGCCATACGGAATCGCGGGTTGCGGGGGCGCTTCTTCGCCGGCGATGCCAAGGACTTCGCCGTACACTTCCGCGGCACTGGCGAATACCCAGTTCTTGATTCCCGCCCCAAGCCCCCAATCCATAATGTTGTGAGCCATCTTCCAATCCGCGCGTCGCAGTTCTTCGTCACCGGCGCCGGCATACGCCCCGGCGAGATGAAAAACCCAGTCGGCCGTCGGCAGATTGCCCAGAGGGAGCCTCAGGTCGTGTTGGATCACACTGCAAACACTGCCTGGGCTGGGCTTCCGAACGATGGCGGTAACCCCATGCCCGGCGTTGCTGGCCGCAAGAACGACCCTGCGTCCGATAAACCCGCCGGCGCCGGTGACGAGAACGGAAGACATCACTGCACCTTGTAGGAGCGCAGGATTCTCACCGTTACTTTTTCTTCCCACTCTCCCATTTCCTTCGACAACGCCGCAAAGCGCTCTGGTCCGAGGCGGCGGAACATGATTTCGTAGTGGGGCGCATTTCGCCGGGTGTCCAGGGAGGCAAAACTCTTGCCCTCGTAAATCAAAATAAAATCCACTTCCTGATAGGGGAGAGGCGCCTCCAGGAAAGTGAAATTCGTGTATACGTCGCCCTTTTGAACGGCTTCGCGGATGGCCGGAAGGACCTCTTTGGTGAATTCCTCCCGCCACTGGTCCGCTGTTCCACGCTTGCAGTGGATTTCAACCATGATTACTGAGGAGGACGGGGGCGTTTGCGCGCTGAGTTTGTCCGGAATAAGCAGGATCGTGCAGAAAAACAACAGAAAGAGAACAGTGAGGCGGTTGCTTGCAATGCCAGCTTTGCTGTCGATCGTGAGTTAGCTCCTGACTACAAGAATAGAATGACATGTCATTCTATTCTTGTCAAGCGGAAAATTCGGCGCTGGTCCCTTCCTGCAGTCTTGCGGCCGACGCTGGCTCAGACGGGCAAGCGCCATTCATTTGAAACGGGATCGTCTGCCTGGGAGCGGTGGCAACTGATCCGCCTGTCCGGGGCTACCGTTGGCGCGGACCTTTTCTTTTGACGCCTTGGCGAAATGTGAAGTGAAATTTGCTCCCGGAGCCCAGCTCGCTGTCCACCCAGATGCGTCCGCCCATCTTCTCCACCAACCTGGAGGAGATCGTCAGGCCCAGCCCTACTCCTCCATGAATTCGCGTTGCGGATCCGTCGGCTTGCGTAAAGACGTCGAAGATCGATTGCTGTTTCTCGGCCGGTATGCCGGTTCCCGTGTCCGCCACCGAGCAATGCAGGAGGATTGCGTCCCTCAGCTGCATCTCCGCCCCCATTTCGATCGAAATCTCGCCGCGCTCGGTAAACCCAATGGCATTGCTGATTAGATGACCGATGATTTGCCGCAACCGCTCCGGGTCTCCGATCACCACTTCCGGCACATCGGGACGCGTGTGGCAGAGAAGTCTTAGACCCTTTGCGCGAGCCCGTGGCGCCGCCGACTCGACAACTTCATTCAGAGTATCGCGCAGACAGTACTCGGCAACTTCCGGCCTGGGTTTTCCTGATTCAATGTCGGAAAAATCCAGCATGTGGCTGACTAACGATAGTAGAGAGTCCGCCGAGGATTTCACGACATCCAGGTTTTCGCGCTGCTCCGAGGTCAGCGCTGAATCCAGAACAAGTTCCGTCATGCCGATAATGCCATTCAAGGGAGTGCGGAGTTCGTGGCTGATATTAGCCAGGAATTCGCTCTTAGCGCGGCTGGCCGCTTGCGCCGCTTGATTCGCCGCTTTCAACTCTTCTGTTTGCTGGCGCTCGGCGATGATCTCCGCCATCTCTAGGACGTTACGTTTGTACTCCATCTGCGCGACGACTTGCCGCGACAGCGCTTCAAGTGCTTCCTTTTGCGCTGCAGTAAGCTGGTGCGGAACGCGATCGATCACACACAGCGATCCCAAAGCATGGCCGTCCGATGTCGTTAGCTTTGCCCCGGCGTAAAATCGGATCTTCGGATCCAGCGTAACCAGTGGATTGTCCGCAAAGCGGCTGTCGGCAAGCGCATCCTCGACCACCAGAGTGTCGTTCGCCAGGATCGTATGCCCGCAGAAGGAAATGTCGCGTGGCGTCTCACTCGCATCCAGTCCGACTTTGGCCTTGAACCACTGCCGGTCGGAGTCCACCAGGCTGACCAGCGCAATTGGGGTCCCGCAGATGTAGGATGCCAACGCCGCTAAATCATCGAAGACCGCTTCCGATTGCGTGTCCAGTATCTGATAGCGACGAAGCGCCTCTAGCCTTTCCGCTTCGTTCTCGGGGATGGGCGCGCGAATCATGGGCCGCCTCCGGGCATAGCAAGTCCCTCGCCTCCAGGCTCAAAGCAGGCACGCCAGGCACCAAAGAGGCTCTACTGCATTCAACTGCTTCTTCGCCTATGACTTAGGCTTGGCGGAGCAGTTTGCGAGTGACGCAAGGCACCTGCAGGGATGGCCCGAAATGGAACGGCCGCCCAGGGTTCCCGCAATTTGAAAAAGGAGTAGAATACGGCCATGGGACGCAAAGACGGCGAAAACCTGAATGTGATTTGCCCGTGTTGCCAAGCCAAGCTGGTGATCGATCCGATCTTCGGCGCGGTGCTCTCTCACGAAGCTCCCGTGAAGCCGGGGCCCGACGTAGACCTCACCAAAGCGGCCGACATCCTGCAAGAACAGCATCGCCAGCGCGAAGACAAATTCGCCGATTCGTTCTTCCAGGAAACGCATAAGGAAGACATCCTGGCGAAAAAGTTCGAAGAAGCCATGAAGAAGGCCAAGGACGCCCCGGCCGGCAAGCCCATCCGCGATTTCGATTTGGACTAGACAACAAAAGTTTGTCATCCTGAGCGCAGCGAAGGACCTCAACTTCCACGGCTTCGATGCCTCCACGCAAACACATTCGCCTGAAACTCCCCTCGCGCACACTGGTCCTCGGTGAGCGCACGCTCATCATGGGCGTGCTGAACATCACGCCGGACAGCTTCTCGGATGGAGGAAAGTTCTTCAGCCTGAAACGCGCCGTTGACGGGGCGCTGGCCATGGAACGCGCCGGCGCGGATATCCTCGACATCGGAGCCGAATCCACGCGCCCCGGGTCAGCAGGCATTTCCGCCGCGGAAGAATTGCAGCGTCTGCTCCCGGTGCTCGAAGCCTTGCGCCCGCGCTTGAAGATTCCCGTTTCGGTGGACACGCAAAAGGCGGGCGTCGCGGAAATCGCCTTGGGAGCAGGCGCCGCGCTCTTGAACGATATCTCCGGGTTGAAGCACGATCCTCGCTTGGCGAAAGTGGCGGCAAAATTCGGTGCCCCGCTCATCCTGATGCACATGCGTGGCACGCCGCGCACGATGCAAAAACAATCCTTCGCCAGGAATGTGCTGAAAGAGGTGATTGCAGGCTTGCGTCACTCCATCGCCATCGCGCGCCGCGCCGGTGTGCGCCGCTCACAGATCATCCTCGACCCCGGCATCGGCTTCGGCAAAAGCTTCCGGCAAAACTACGAATTGCTCGCCAGGCTGCCGGAACTCGCGAAACTCGGCTATCCCCTGCTGGTGGGCAGTTCGCGCAAGGGCTTCCTAGGCGCCGCGCTGGCCCACGATGGCAAGCCCGCGCCTCCCGAAGCTCGCATCTGGGGCACTGCCGCCACGGTTGCGGCGAGCATCCTCGGCGGCGCGCACATCGTTCGCGTGCACGACGTCGCCGAAATGGCTCAGGTTGCCAAGGTTGCCGACGCGCTCCATGACGCCTTTAGGCGCACGTCAAGGCAACCTTAGCAACCTGCTCTCCATTGAGGCTGCTATGAAAGGCAGATCCCTTCCGACAGGAGCCGGAATCTCCGACGCCATCGTACTGGCGTCTCCGATCGCTTCGCTCGGGATGACAACAAACTATGGCTTTGCGGCGAAGAGCGTGCACTACCCTCGCGCCTGCGCTTTCTCCCGCCCTCTGCGCTATAATTCGCGCGAAACTTCAACGTGCTTCAAAGGAACTTCTTCATGCGAACTCGCGGTTTGTTCTTTGCCTCGTTACCTCTATGCTTCTTTGCTTCCTCTCTTTCTGCGCAACTTCCTCCCGTAAACACCGGTCCGCTCCATCCGGCGCAGGGTATTCAGGGCAGCGCCGGGTGCTCTGCGACAGAGACTTCCTCGTGTGCGCAAGCGGCCGCCAAGATCATGCCCGTGGTCATGGGCGAATCGCCGCTGGAAGACAACCTGCGCCGCTTGACGGATGAAATCGGCGGGCGCGTCAGCGGTTCCCCGGAAATGGCCAAGGCCGTCGATTGGGCGATCGCCGCATTTCGAGCCGCGGGCGTCGAAGTCCACACCGAAAAGTATCTTCTTCCCACGACGTGGAGCGAAGGTAACACGCGGCTGGAAGTGCTCGGCCCGGTGCAATTCCCCGTTTCGCTAGTCTCCGAGGGGCTTTCCCCGGCCACGCCGCCCGGCGGCCTGGAAGGCACGCTCATCGATGTGGGCGACGGCACGGAAGCGGAATTTGTGCGCGCCGGCAGCTCCGTGAAAGGCGCGATCCTGATCGTTCACGCGGAGGTCAGCTACACCTGGCAGGATCTCTTTGCTGAATACATCCTGCCTCCCCCGATCATTGACCGCGCTTTGAATGCTGGCGCTGCCGCGATCCTCTGGACCAGCCAGCGGGAGCGCAAGCTGCTCTACCGGCACACTAATTCACTGGAAGGAAAGATCGAATCCATCGCACAGGCCATAGTCGCGCGCGAAGACGCTCTTCGCCTGCAACGCGTGGTAGCGGCGTTTCCCGGCAAGGTGCGCGTGCGGCTGGCCATGCCCAACAAGATTGGCGGCCCGGTGGACCAGTTCAACGTGGTCGGGGAAATCCGCGGCTACGAAAAGCCCGACGAAATCGTCGTCCTTGGCGCGCATCTCGATTCCTGGGAACTCGGCACAGGTGCGCTAGACAATGGTTGCAACGCCGCCATGGTCATCGAAGCGGCCCGCGCCATCAAGGCCAGTGGCCTGCTCCCGCGCCGCACAATCCGCTTCATTTTGTTTAGCGGCGAAGAGCAGGGCCTGCTGGGCTCCTGGGCTTATGTGCAAGCACATCGCGCGGAAATGGACAAGTACCGCGCCGCCGTGGTCTTTGATATGGGCATCGGGCGCGTCACCGGCTATTCCCTCGGTGGCCGCCGCGACATGCAGCCCGCCCTGCGCGAGATCCTGCGGCCTTTCGCAGGGTGGGGCGTGGACCATCTCACCTACGACGCGGTAGCCGGCACCGACCATCTCGACTTTCTTTTGGAAGGCGTACCCACGCTGCTGGCCAACCAGGAAGTGGCGAATTACCTGCAGAACTATCACGCTGCTTCGGACGCCTTCGACAAAGTGGACATTCGCGAACTGAAGTTGAACACCGTGCTCGCCGCGGTCACCGCCTGGGGCATCGCTGATCGTCCCGAACCCATCGGCAAACGGTTCTCCCGCGCGGAAATGGAAACTCTGCTGAAGGAAACGCAACTCGACGTGCAGTTGAAGGCTTTCGGTATTTGGGCCGACTGGCAATCCGGCGCCCGCGGGAGAAAACCCTAGGGCGTCCGCACGCCGCCGCGACAACGTTCAAGCTATACTAAATTGTGAAGCAAATCCCCGCAAAAACGGCGACATCGCGGCCTGCAGCCGCGCAAAAACACGGCAAAATCCTCGCGCTCGATTATGGCCTTGCGCGCATTGGCCTCGCTCTCGCCGACTCCGAAGCGCGCATCGCCGCGCCTCACGATACACTCGAACGCGTCAATCGCAACGAAGACATGCGCCGCCTGCGCGAGTTCGTTCGCGAGCACCACGTGCAGCAGATCGTTGTGGGTCTGCCCCTCCGCCTCGACGGCACGCACGGCGACATGGCCGAAGAAACCACGCGCTTTGCCAGTCGCCTTCGCAAGCAGATTGGCGTCCCTGTCGTGATGATGGACGAGCGCCTGACCAGTTGGGAGGCCGAGCGCATCCTCGAAGAAGAACTGGGACGGCGCATCACGCATGAAACCACGCATGACGGCAAACGCAAGCTGATCCGTAACACTCAGGGAAAATACACGGCGGATGCCATTGCCGCCACGGTGATTTTGCGGGAATATCTGTCGCGGGAATGCAACACGGAGGAAATCGCCTGACGTGAAAGTCCTGGCCATCATTGTTCTCCTCGCATTGCTGGCTGCGGGCGCCGTGGCCGGCTACTTCTGGTATTGCATCGAGAAGCCCTTCGGAACCCTTCCTCCGGAAGGCAGCTTCGTTCAGATTCCCCACGGAACCTCCCGCCGCGCCGCCGCGCGCCTGCTCGAAAACAACGGCGTGATCCGCAGCGCCATCGCCTTTGAGATTTATGCCCGGCGCCACCCCAGGCGCACGCCGGTCGCCGGAGAATACTTTTTCGATCAGCCGCTGAGCGGCAAGGAAGTCTTCTGGAAACTCGCCAACGGAGAGATCTACCAGCAACCCTTCACAGTGCGCGAGGGCCAGACTATGTTTGACATCGCCCGCGCACTGGAAGCCGCAAAAATCATGATGGCCGACGAATTCCTGAAAGCCGCCAGCGACCCCGCCTTGATCAGCGACCTTGCGCCGCAAGCCGCCACGCTTGAAGGGTTTCTCTTCCCTGCAACCTACGAGCTCTCTCGCCATCCTGCCGCCACTGACCTGACGCGTATGATGGTGCGGAGATTCCGTGATGCCATCAAACCGATCAATCCGGAAGGCCCCGCTCCGGGAGTCCCCGCGCGCTTTCGGTCCCTGCTCTCCACGGTCACCTTGGCCTCGCTGGTCGAGCGCGAAACGCCTAAGCCCGAGGAACGCCCGGTCGTTGCCGGCGTCTACGAGAATCGCCTCAAAAAAGGAATGCTCCTTCAGTGTGACCCGACGGTCATCTATGCCCTGGAATTAAACGACAGTTACAAAGGCACGCTCACGCTCAAGGATTTGCGATTCAATTCGCCCTACAACACTTATCTGCACGCGGGCCTGCCCCCCGGCCCCATCGGCAATCCCGGCGAAGCTTCGCTCCGCGCGGCGCTCAATCCCGAGGCAACCCACTATCTCTACTTCGTGGCCAACACCCAGGGCGGCCACTTTTTTGCCGCTACACTGGCGGAACACAACAAAAATGTGGCCAAATATCGCCGTCTCTTGAAGGGCGAACCCGCGGATCCCCCGGAAATTCACGTCACCCGGAAGCGCGCCGCGGGCCCGGCTCACAAAGGCAAACGATGATGGACGATTTGAAAACGAAAAAGAACCTGATCCTGGAAACCGCCCGCGCGATCGGCGTTCAGAAATGGTCTCCCGCGGAGATTGACCAGTTGCGGCGCAAACTTCTCGCCGATCATGGTGAAGCGGGAAAAACAAGTAACGACTACATCGCCGACGTCTTGAAAACCATGGGTTGGAAGGTGCAACTCACCGAGCGGGAAGAAGCCGAAGAACGTTTCGAAGAGGAGTTCGCGGACATCTTACATTTCAAGACACTGGCCGACGCGGAGGTCAGCCTGACGCGCCTGGATGAGCTGATGCGGCGATTCCGCGCGCATGGCGAAAAAGCCGCCGTGGAGCGCGTGCTGGAGATTGCTCGCCTCGGAAAGCGCCGCGCGGAAATGATCTCGCACAACCGCAAGGTGGAGGCGCGCAAACGCGAGGAAAAGCAGGAGATTGCAGAATGGTTCCGCATCTGGCTGGATACCCCGGATGCCTTCTTTGACTGGCTGGAGGTGCGCAAAGCCACGCCGGAGTTTCGCGAGAAGTTTGGGGCGATCGAGGAGGAGTAGTGTTGGAAGCCGATACCAACGCGCCCGATCTGCCTCCCTATTCGCTCGACGTCCAGGCCTTGGAACTTGGCGCCAACACCAAGGCGGTCGGACTGGAGCTCCTGGAAACAGAAAGCCGCGAGCCTTTACGCGGCGGCGCCGCAGCACAAATTTGGGCCGTCGCCTTCCCCGCCCTCGCGGCCCAGGAAACGCTCCTCCTCGATTTTTTCAGCCATGTGGAGCGCGTGCGCGAATTTTGTAACTCTCACGCCATTGCCTATCGTGAGGCCGCCCCGCGCTGCCTGGTCGTCCCCTACCTTTCCACGGAGCAGTTGCGCCAATTGTTCGCGCGATTTGAAGCGGAAACATTCGGCATGCGCGCCGGGCCAACCGCGCAGAGCGCCGATCCGGCGCTCGAAAACGAGCTGTCGCTCCGCGGCCTCGATGCGTATCAGACCACCTATACGCGCTACACCTTCTGCGCCGTGGTCGAGCCCGAGGATGCCTGGGTGACTCTCTTGAGCGAAGACCTCTGGCCCAGCGAGGTGATCCGCCGCGTGCGCCCCGCGCTGCAACCCTTCGACGTCTATATCGCGCGGCCCCAATGAGCGCCCAGACTGCGCTAAACTGGAGATGGCCGGCCTGCGCGTTCGTTTGACCGGCCTCCCCGTGGTTGTTAAATTGCTCCTTTTAGGTTGAAGACCAGGGAAATCATTGATGCAGCGTGCATGGAAATGCAGGGTTTTGCTGACAGTGTCCGTCGCCGCTTGCGGCTGCGGGGGACAAGTTCACCAGGTCACTACCGTGCCCGCCGCACAGCGGCCCGTGGCGAAAGACGCCACTATGGAAGAGCTTCTGGACAGCTACAACGCGCTCGCCCGCGGCGTGCAAAGCGTGAATGCCACGGTGGAATTGAAACCCACCGCCGGGTCGAAATACAGCGGCGTGATTGACGAGTATCACGAGGTGAAAGCATTCCTGCAAGCATCGCGGCCCTACAACATTCGCATGATCGGGCAAGCTCCGGTGATCGGGAAGACGGTGTTTGATATGGCCAGCGATGGCCAGAGTTTTGAGGTTTCCATTCCGTCGAAGAACAAATTCCTGGTGGGGCCGGTTTCTCTCGAGCGCCCCTCCAGCAAGCCGATTGAGAATCTGCGTCCCCAGCATCTGGTGGACGCATTGCTCTGGCCGGAAATCCGCAAGGAAGAGGCCGTCCTATTTGAAGAGTTCAATGACGAAGCCGCCAGGTATTACGTGCTGACGGTGCTGCGCGGCGGCTATCGCACGGAGATACTGCGAAAAGTGTGGTTTGATCGCGCTGATCTTCACATCGCGCGCATCGAGACTTATGGCCCCAAGGGTGCTCTCCTCTCCGACGTGCGCTTCGCGGACTGGCAAGGAGTTGCCGCAACCAACGCGCCATCGGGCACAGCGGCTATCAGCGAATATCCGCGGACGATTCGCTTGGAACGTCCGCACGATGAGTATCGCCTGGAGATGAGCGTCGAAAAAATCAGCCTGAACGAGCCGCTGGAAGCGAAGCTCTTCAAGATGGAACCCCCGACCGGCGAGGAAATCGTGCCTCTGGGCGATGCAGCCGAGGACAAGAAACCATGATGGGTCATCTCGTGGTACGGAATCTGTTTCACCGGCCGATGCGCACGCTGATCGGCGTGCTGGCGGTCGCCGTGGAGGTGGCTCTGGTCATCCTCATCGTTGGCCTCACCTCCGGCATACTCCAGGAAACCGCCAAACGCCTCGAGGGCATTGGCGCGGACATCATGGTGCAATCGCCCGCCGCCCAGATGCTCATCACCTTCAGCGGCTCTCCCATGCCCATCAAAATCGCGGACAAACTGGCGGAACTCAAATATGTTCAGGCCGTCGCCCCGGCGCTCTTACAGTTCAACTCCACGGGTGGTGTGGAGACGGTCTGGGGCATCGACGCCAAATCGTTCCGCGACGTCTCCAGCGGCTTTGTGTTCCTGCAGGGCCATGATTTGCAGGACCCCGACGACATTCTGGTCGACGATTGGCAAGCCAAAGCCAAGCACATCAAAGTTGGCGACACCTATCATCTCTTCAATCACGAATGGCGTATTGCGGGAGTCGTGGAGCACGGGAAGGGCGCGCGCCTGTTCGTACCCCTCGCCACACTGCAGGATCTCGTTGGCGCCCATGATAAGGCCTCGATCTTCCTCGTAAAATGCACGCACCCCGATCACACCGCGGACGTCATCGCTGAAATCAAGGAACTGCTCCCCAACCATCCGGTCCGGCCGCTCAAGGAATTCATGACTCTGATGACCTCCACGAATATTCCCGGCCTGCAAACCTTCATCAACGCCATGATCGCCCTGGCCGTTTCCATCGGCCTGCTGGTTATCTTCCTCACCATGTACACCACCGTACTCGAACGCACCCGCGACATTGGCGTCCTTAAATCCCTCGGCGCCAGCAAGGTTTTGATCGTCCGGGCCCTCCTCGCGGAAACCACACTCCTGTGCATCCTGGGTATTGCGGCAGGCGTGGGACTCAGTTACCTTGTCCGGGCAGGGTTTCTCGCTCTCTTTCCCACGCTTTCGATTCTGATTACGACGGAATGGATTCTGCGCGCCGGATTCATTGCCCTGGTTGGGGCCGTGCTTGGTGCAAGCTACCCTGCGTGGCTGGCCAGCCGCAAGGATCCCGTGGAAGCGCTTTCCTACGATTGAGGAGCTTTGGAAACTAGGCATAGATGGCAATCACAGTTACAATACGGTCGCTGATAGACGGAAAGCCGGACCCAGAGCGGAAACCCTTGGACCCGATACTCAAGACCGAGAATCTCTGGAAGCTGTATCACGCGGGCAAGGTCGAGGTCCCGGCCCTGTGCGGCGTGAATTTCGACGTGTTGCCCGGCGAATCGGTGGCCGTCATGGGACCCTCCGGCTGTGGCAAATCCACTCTGCTCTATGTCATCGGCGGCCTCGCACGCGCCTCGCGCGGCAAGGTGCTGGTTGACGGCAACGACCTGAGCGCCATGGGCGATGCCGAGCGCACCAAGCTGCGCCGCAGCAAGATCGGCTTCGTTTTCCAGCGTTTCAACCTCTTGCCCACTTTGACCGCCAGAGGCAACATTGCCATCGCCCAGTATATCCATGGCGACGGTTACGATCCGCACCGTTTCGACGTCGTTACGAAAATGCTTGGCCTGGAGGGCCGCCTGCATCACCGGCCCTCGGAGATGTCCGGCGGGGAGCAGCAGCGCGTGGCCATCGCCCGCGCCATCATCAACGAGCCGAAAATCCTGCTGGCCGATGAACCCACGGGCAACCTCGACACGAAGAATTCCGATATCGTGCTGGAAATGCTGCGGCGCCTGAACAAGGACCTGGGGCAGACCATCGTGATGATTACGCACAACCCCGAGACAACCACCTATTTCGACCGCGTCGTGCACATGCGCGATGGCATTATTGTCGACGGAGTTCCGGCGGACTGATATGGCAGGCCTCGGTCAAATCCTCTCGCGGACGTTCTTCTGGGCTTACGAAAGGGGCTCCTGGCAATACGATATTGCCGTAATCCTGATCCTGGTGTTCGTGCTGCTGACGCCGCGGGGATGGTTCCGCGACCAGCCCCAGGTCGGCTTGCCCGCGAACACCAGCCAGGTCGAATTGCT
>Ga0074045_10002221_pt1 | contig 18121 bp, 12 predicted proteins | sample BogForMeECP23OM2_FD_94442 | JGI IMG/M metagenome (GOLD analysis project Ga0074045, IMG submission 94442) | Bog forest soil microbial communities from Calvert Island, British Columbia, Canada - Bog Forest MetaG ECP23OM2 | ecosystem: Environmental > Terrestrial > Soil > Wetlands ...
ACCTGTATGTCTCGCCGAGTTACGATCAGGAACCCATCGGCCGGCGCCTTCTGGATGAAATGCTATTCTCCTTGCGCGCGCTGCCCCAATTGCAGCGCATCGAGGCGCAGCTCATGCCCTTCGGCGGACCCGTGGAAGATGCGCTACGCGATCAGGGTTTCCGCCTGCACACCCGGCAATTCATGCTCTTCGACCTGCTGAAGAAAGCCGAAGCCGCGCCCAGCATCAACTCCGGTTTGCGCCTGGATCGCTGGAACGACCGCTACATGGAATCGTGCGCCAAGCTGATCTACCTGGCCTATGCGAATCACGTGGATGGCGATATCAACGATCAATACCGCTCGCGCCACGGCGCTCTGAAATTCCTGAAGAACATTATTCTGCTGCCGGGCTGCGGCCAGTTTGTGCCCAGCGCCTCCTTCGTCCTGCGCCATCCCGGCAGCGAAGATCTGGTGGGCGCTGTCCTCACCAGCGAAGTTTCCCCCGGCGTCGGCCATACCACGCAGATTTGCGTCATGCCGGGATTCCAGGGCCACGGCCTCGGCCGCCTCCTCATGCTCACGTCCGCCGAAGCCCTGCGCACCCTGAAGTTCACGGAACTCACTCTGACCGTCACCTCGGAGAATCGCACCGCCGTGCATCTCTACGAGCAACTCGGCTTCACCACCGTCAAGTCCTTCACCGCCGGCGTCTGGCCGCGCTGAAGACACCAGTTGTCAGTTTTCAGTAATCAGTTATCAGCTCCCAACTCCCAGCGACCGGCGATCACGAGTCTCATCCCTGTAACCTAGACTGTAGCTCAGGCCTTCAGGCCTGAGGCCGTTTCCTGAGTTTCTCTTGGCCTTCTCTCGCTTGTGTGGGGGCCGCTTTCTGAAGCGGGCGCCTTTCTTCTTGGCTTTTCGTTTTCTTGGTAGGGCCCGCCTTCTGCCTGCCCGCCGAAGGAGGGAGGCAGGACGCTCTTTCGCTTTTGTTCTTTGGCTTTCGTTCTTGTGTTTGCGCTGCAGCCTTTGTGGCACAGTCAGTCCTGACTGTGCACTTGGGTTTTTCTTGGGTTCGGGTGCTCCAGGTTCGATTTTCTACCTGGGTCTTGGGTTTGCCCTTTCCTGTTTTGTCATCCCGAGCGCAGCGACTTTCACTTCCGCGCCGCATTTCGGCGCATCGGGTGGGGACCAGCTTATCTGGAAGTGCCCGCGCTGCTGGTTTGTATGCAACCGGGTTCACCCCACACCCCGAGGTGAAGAGGTCCTAATACGACAGATGCATTATGGTGCCAGCAAATCCATTCCTCCGGAAAACTGAAATCACATCGCAGGTCAAACGTGCGCTCTGCTCCAGACACAAATCTCCACCTTTTGATGGGATCTTCTACCGCCCCCACCAGCAGCGGATGACCCTTGGTGGCCTTTGCTTCAAGAACGCTACCATCGGGAGCCACAGAAACATGCGCCACGACAGTCCCAAAGATTCGAGTTTGCCGGGCAAGAGGCGGATAGACAATCGGCTCAAAGTGAGTGAGCTTGAGTTCGGGATGGCCCGCGAACAGAGCTTCGGGGTCGATCGCGCCCGATTGGTACTTCTGCCAAGCATGCTCAAACTCGTCGCCGGGCAACCAACGAATGTCGAATTCGCCTTCCGCCGCCGCAGCCTGCCCGAGCGCGTACCCAAAGCTCGCCATCTTTGCCAGCCCCGCAAAGTTCCAGTCCTCGCGGAAGACATCGGCCGGCTTGTGGTAATGGTTGTCCACATAATCCTTGGCCCGCGCTTCGCCCCACGCCAGATCGTGGTCCTGGAACTTCCTACCCTGCCCAATGGAAAACGACGGGATACCCACGCGGGACAAGCTGAAATGGTCCGAGCGGTAGTAATGCCCTGCTTCCGGTTGCGCGTCCGGCTGAATCGCCAGTCCAAAATCCCCAGCGATTTTCTCGACGGTCGGAAAAAACGTCATGCGTTCGGCCCCGCTGACTTCCACTTCCTCGGGAATCCCGATGGGCGCAAGCGCGTCGTAGTTCAAATCCAGGATCGGGTCCACAGGCAATTCCACTGCATGTTTGCCGAGAAACTCCGAACCCAGCAGCCCCTGCTCTTCTGCCGTGACCGCAGCGAAAAGAGCCGACCGTGGCTGCGTAGCTTTAGAAGCGCCCCAAGCCCGTGCAATTTCCAGCAGAATGCCGCACCCGGTGCCGTTGTCAATCGCGCCGTGATAAATGTTGTCGCCCGGTTTGTTTTTATCGATGCCAAAGTGGTCGTAGTGCGCCGTGTACAGCACCGCCTCCGCCCGCCGTTCCGAGTTATAGTCGCCCTCCACCATCCCCAGCACATTCCGCGAACTGAACGGCCGCAGCGCGCTCACCACATGCGCCTTCAAGTGCACCGGCAACTCAATCGGCTTAAACTCCCGCGATTGCGCCTGCTGAAACAGCTTGTCCAAATCGAGCCCCGCCATCCCCACCAGTTTCCGCGCCACCTCTTCCTGTATCCACGAAGCCGCTTCCAGCTTGGGCGTGCCATCCAGCTTCAAATAGGACCGTTCCCCGCCCCACGAGTTGCGCACCACGTCCCACCCGTAACTCGCCAGGTCCGTGCGATGAATGATCAGCGTCGCCAACGCGCCCCGCCGCGCCGTCTCCTCATATTTGTAAGTCCAGCGCCCGTTGTATGTCAGCGCCTTCCCCTTGAAAAAATGGGGATCATCGGAAATCGGCTCGTTCACGAACAGCAGCGCCACCTTGCCCTTCAGGTCATAGCCCTTGTAGTCGTCCCATTTTTCTTCCGGCGCCGCGATGCCGTAGCCCACAAAAACGATCGGCGCATCAATCTCCGCGCTCGACGTCTGCGATTCGTTGCTGGTCACGAAGTCGTCAAGGTTCCGCAGCGCCAGCGGCTCCCCGCTCGCGGGCACCAGCGTAAAGCTCGTCTCCGGCAAGGTCTTCACGCCAACCAGGGGCACATTCTGGAAGTACGTGCCATTCTCCCCGGCAGGCTTCAGCCCATAGCTTTTGAATTGCGCCGCGATGTAGTCGGCGGCTGCGTCGCCGCCCTTCTGCCCAGTGCCGCGGCCTTCCAAAGCGTCGCTCGACAAATACTTCACGTGCTGCCGTATTCTCTCCGCCGCAATCCTCGGCGCGTGCGATTGCGCCGCTAACAAAACGCCCACACTCAAAAGGCCTGCCGCAGCAAAAAAAATCAGCTTTCTCATCCGTAGCCCCCAAACAACAAAGCACACGAAGAGAAACTCTAGCAAAAAAATAGGCTGTGCGTTATTTGCTTACTTGCTTGGGTGATAGATCCACGTCTCCGTGGTGCCCTGGTCGTCATTGGGGTAGCCGCCCGCCAGCAAGACGCTTCCGTCTTTCAGCCGCGTCGCGGTCATGAAGTGGCGCGCGTCGTTCATCTGCCCTGCGGAAATCTGGAATTTGCCGCTGGGCGGATCGTAAATCTCCACCTTTTTGCTGCCGCCGGCGATCAGCACCTGGCCCGACGCAAGCTGCACCGCTTTCTCGGGCAGCTTGAAGCGGTTGTCATTCAATGGTGATGCTGCGCTGAACTTCTGCGTTCGCGGATCATAGATTTCCGCGCTGTTCAGCTTGCCCTGCCAGTCGCGCTGGTCCGAACCACCGGCGACCAGCACTCGCCCATCGGGCAGCAGCCCGGCAGTATGCTTATAGCGTGCGCTAAACATGCTGCCGGTCACACTGAATTGCTTCGTGGCCGGATCGTAAATTTCGGCACTGGCCGTGACCGTGTCGCCTCGCCCGCCCGCGATCAGCACGCGGCCATCACGCAGCATCGTTGTGGTTTGCGCAATGCGCGCGAAATGCATCGGACCCACTGGCTCGAACTTGGCATCCGCGGCACGAAAAATTTCAGCGGACGCGACTCCCCCCGGCGTGTCGTGGTCAGCTCCGCCCGTGATGAGCACGTCGCCGTTTGCCAGCAGCGTGGCATTCGGCCGTCCGCGCTTGGCTGTCATTTTTGCGATCACCGTAAACTTCCCAGCCGCGGGATCATAAATCTCGGCGGAATCCGTGCAGCCGTGCCCCACCCATCCTCCGACGACGAGCACCTTGCCGGAGCCCAACAAAACCGCCGCGGGTCCCACGCGCGCGATGCTCATTGGCCCGGTCGCCTGGAATACTTCCGTTACCGGATCGTACAATTCCGCCGAGCGGTAGAAATCCTGATTGCGCCGCATCCCCCCGGCGATGAGCACCTTGCCGTCTTGTAAGAGGGTCGCCGTGTGGCCCGAGCGCGGTTCCAGCATCGGCGATGCCGGGCTGACCGAGCCCGCCCGCGATACGTCGGCAAGAACGGCGCCGCGCTCGTGCTGAGAAGTCGACTCGTAAATGAAACCCACAGCCGCGAGTGCGATGACGAAACCGTAGAATCGCAGCATGCAAGCCTCCTCGGCCACATAGACGGGCCTGGCCCGGCAAAGGTAGCACGATGCCGCAAGAGAAAAACCTCCCAGTGCCCTTCTCCGAGTGGAACCAAACCCCCAAGACCTCGATGCCCGGAGTTTGCTTCTTCTTTGCGGTCTCCACCCCTCTGGCCTTCCTCTTGCTCCTTCTCCGTTCGGTTGCTTGCTGGCTCCCGGTCCTGGACGGGACTGGTCCCCTGAACTGCTGTCGGCTGTCCGTCTAACGCATTGACTCGACTCACGTTACGCGGATCCTGCGTGCGGCGCGGCGGGGCTCGTTCCCGATGGCTTGGGCTCACCTCCCTCGCCGGACCGGGCGAATCCCCACAACCCCTGAGTCTTCTCGCTCAGGGTTGCCCAAAAGGAGCTCCTCTCATGAATCCCACCACACACCGTCGCGGCCCCCAGTTGAATATCCCCGAGTTGCAGGCCGCCGCTGCTGAAATGCGCGCTATGGACATCGTCAGCATCTACGCCGCAGGTTCCGGTCATCCCGGCGGCACTCTTTCCGTTATGGACATCGCTGCCGCTCTCTATTTGAACGTCCTCAACCACGACCCCGCGAATCCCGCCTGGCCCGAGCGCGATCGCGTTTTCTGGTCTGCCGGCCATAAAGCCCCCGCGCTCTACGTCGCGCTAGGCCGTGCGGGATATTTCCCGCTCGACGATGTAGTTCTGTTGCGCCAGCTCGGCTCGGGTTTTGAAGGTCATCCCAACTGGTTGAAAGTCCCCGGCGTGGAAATTTCCAGCGGGTCCCTCGGACAAGGTCTCGGCGCGGCCGTGGGCAGCGCTCTTGCCGCGAGGCTCCGCGGCGACGCCCACCGCGTTTACGTCATCATGGGCGACGGCGAACAGCAGGAAGGCAGCGTATGGGAAGCCGTCATGGCCGCCGCGCACCACCATCTCGACAACCTGTGCGCCATTATTGATGTCAACCGCCTGCAGATCGATGGCTGGGTCAAGGACGTGATGAACGTTGAGCCGCTCCCGGAAAAATATGCTGCCTTTGGTTGGAATGTCATCTCCATCGATGGCCACGATTTCCCGCAAATTCTCGACTCCTTCTCGCGCGCCAGTCAAACGACCGGGCGCCCCACCGTCATCCTCGCCCGCACCATCAAGGGCAAAGGCGTTTCCTTCATGGAGAATGAAGCCAGTTGGCACGGTACGCCGCCAAAGAAAGAACAGTTTGAAAAAGCCCTGCCCGAGCTCCTCACTCCTGATTTTCCGCTCAGCCGCGTGGAAACCCTTCTGAAACGCGCTGCTGGCAACGCCGCCGAGGTCGCGCACAAGGCCAAAGATGGCATCCCCAAGTTCGTCCTCGAATATTGGTGGAACGCCCGCGATTCCATGAAGGTGGCAATGGACCCCACGCGCATGGGCTTCGGCCGCGGCCTGGAACGCGCCGGGGAAGATCCCCGCGTGGTCACCCTGCACGCAGACATCTCGGGTTCCATCCGCATCACCGATTTTGAGAGCAAGCATCCGGAGCGCGGCACTCGCGTCTTCAGTGTCGGCATCGCGGAGCAGAACATGATGAGCGTCGCCGCCGGTTTAGCCCGCGAAGGCTTCATCCCCGTGACTGGCACCTACGGCGTATTCGCTTCCGGCCGCGCCTGGGACCAGATTCGCACCACCATTTGCTATTCCAATCTCAACGTGAAAATCGCCGGCGCTCACGGCGGCATTTCCGTCGGTGCGGATGGCGCCACCCATCAGGCTCTGGAAGAAATTGCGCTGACCAGTATTTTGCCGAACATGCACGTGGTCGTGCCCTGCGATTCAGTAGAAACCCAAAAGGCCACCGAGTATTCACTTCTCAAGCTGCAAGGGCCCTGCTACCTCCGTTTCGCCCGCGAAGCCACGCCCATCGTCACCCGGGCCGATACGCCGTATGAATTCGGCGTCGCCAATGTCATCCGCTTCCGTGGCGAGCAGCCACAATTCCTGGATGCCTTTGAAACCCTTCTGGGTCCTGCCTACAAAAACGAACACGAAAACGTCTCCATCATTGCTTGCGGCCCCATGGTTCCCGAAGCGATGCGCGCTGCCTGGCTCCTGAAAGAGGAGTACGCCATCGAGACCCGCGTCGTGAACGTTCATACCGTCAAGCCGCTGGACATTCCCACGCTGGTGCGCGCGGCGGAAGAAACCCGCGTCGTGGTCACTGCGGAAGAACATCAGGTCGGCGGCTTCGGCAATATCGTGGCCGGAGCCATTCTCCAGCAGCGCAAGGATTTTCGGCTCCCGCTGCAATTCGCCATGGTCGGTGTTGCCGATCGCTTCGGCATCTCCGGGAATCCCTGGGAACTCGTGCAGCACTTCGGTCTGACCGCGGAACATCTCGCCAAGCGTGTCCTCGACCTTCTCGCCAGGAAACTGACTGCTTCGTTCGCTGCCCCCGCACCCAGTGCCTCCTCTGGGACGAGCGCGCTTCACTGCGCCCGCTGCGGCGCTAATATCTCGCCCGCTGAATACGTCAAGGATTCTCCGATGCCCTCCGACGAGATCTGCGCCGACTGCGAATACCAATCCCTGGAGCTATGCGCCATCTGCCGCATCGAATGGGCCAAGGTCAGCCACAACACTCCTTACATCTGCCCAGCGTGCCGCGCCAACCCTGTGCTCCGCTGACTACCGCCGGCGAGCGCTCAAGCCCCATCATGCGCTACTCCTTTGCGCCAGCGCCTTTGCCTTCATCGCCACACTTGTAAATTCCAATTCCTCGGTGCAAGCCCTTACCTAAACTTTACCGTCAATTGTTGCGCCAGCAAGCACACCGTCCGGGCTCACATTCTGGCGATGTGCGATCTCGGAAAAAAATAAGGAAGGCAGGCCACGTCAAAGACTGGTAAGGCGTGTAGCATTGGAAAAATTGTGACCTCGGTCACATATATGCTTTTCAAATATCCGCAGACTTGAAGGTGATGCTCCGATTCTGACCAATGACAGATTTACCTTCGTCAGAAGACCCATTTTCTTTCGGGTCACCGAAGTATCGCGAATCAGTGCGTAAGCGCTGTGCTCAGGCAGACAGACATCCATGCCCACAGTTCACATCCGGTTGCCCATCCTCTCAATCGTCTACCTGTTTGCCCTCACCGTTCTTGTTGGGGCCGCGGTTCGGGCGCAAGAGTCGTGCTCGGTCACCCCGGCGTTGGGAATTCCCGCGGCCTCTAACATTTTCAGCGCTCAGCAGGAACGGGATCTTGGTGATGTCGAAGCTGCCTGGGTGGAATCGATCTACCAGGTCGTTCATGAGGACGCACTCACTTCCCATCTCAACCGTGTCGCCAGCCGCATTCTCTCGCAATTCCCGCCAGAACAGGCGCGAGTTCGCGTGATCCTGATCGACGCCCCGGAAGCGAACTCCTTCAGCGTGGCCCCCGAACGCATCTATATCACGCGAAAGATGGTAGCCATGCTCAACAACGACGACGAACTCGCCGGGCTGCTAGGTCATGAACTGGGCCACATCTTGATGCACGAGAACGCCATCATCGTGAGCCAGCTATTTCACCAAATTCTGGGTGTTAACGCCGTCGGCGATCGGAAGGATATTTCAGAGAAGTTAAGGCGGATGTTGGACAGCTTCGACCGCGACAATACGTCGTTGAGGAGGGCCGCCCAGATCATCGAGAGGCAGGAAGGGATCCGCCAGTATGAGGCAGATCGTGTGGCCCTGTATGCGGCTGCCGCCGCTGGGTTCTCACCACAAGCTTATGTGGAACTTTTTGACCGTTCGGCGGGAACTCATGGAGGGAGTGGGAGTGTTCTTACTGATTTCTTCGGGGCGACAACCTCGAATCTAAGGCGCCTTCGGGAGATTAAAAAAACTTTGCGGCAGCTCCCCCCACCCTGTCGGGAAATTGTCCCTGCACCCTCAGCCGAGTTCCTTACATGGCAGGCTGCGGTCGTATCCTACCCGGATCTGGCCCGCCGGTGATGGACGCCGGCAGGGTAGATAGCAGAAAAGCAATCTCGCGGTCAGGTTACAGCTAGGAAACTCTCGCGCCACGTATGCAGGAAATGTTTGCGCGCGTGGCTTATTCTATAAGTTCGTGTGAGTCGAAGAATGAACCAGTCCCCAGGTCACCGGCGTCTTCCATGGCTTTCCCGTGCCAACTGCTGCGTGCCGGGTGTACCCCGGCCACGGCTGTTGGGATTGATTGTTGTACTCGTCTTTTTGTTCGCGGCCTCCTCCTTGGTCGCCCAGACAACGCCAAAAACCGGCAACGATTCCGTGGCCGCTCTTCGGGGGACGGTCACCGCGCAAGATGCTTCCGCAATAGCGGGAGCTACTCTGAAGCTCATTCGAAAAGCATCCACCCGCACTCCGGCGACTGCGCAAACGGACGAAAACGGCCACTATGAATTCCTCAATCTGGAACCGGGAGACTACACGATTTCAGTTGAGGGCGAGGGCTTCAAAAGAGTGGAAAGCGCGGTGCCCCTGAAAGCGGGAGAGCAGAGAATTCAGGATTTCAGCCTGGAAGTCGAGGTCGTCAGGGAGAGAGTGGAAGTTAGCGGATTGGCCACGATTATCTCCACGGAAAGCGCCTCAGCGCCTGTCGCCGTTGTTACGAATACGCAGTTGGTCACGCTGCCCACTTCGCAAGAAAAGGTCAAGGAAGTTATTCCCATGACGCCGGGGGTGGTGCAGACACTCGACAGCAAACTGGTGTTCAAAGGCTCGGGCGAAAATGAGAGCCTTCTGATTATCAATTCGACGCGTAATACGGACTCGGTGACAGGGAGCTTCGGGATCACTGTGCCAACCGACGCGGTCGAGTCATTTGCGGTATACAAGACACCCTATGACGCGAGTCTGGGGAGTTTTTCGGGAGGATTGACCACGATCGAAACGAAACCTCCTGCCGACGGCTTCGACGTCAATGTAACCAGGCTCGGAATCACCATTTTGGGCAAGAACGGGCATGTCGCGGGACTTGGTGGGGCCAACCCAGCCATCTCCTTCGATGTCCCCTTAATTGCGCACAAATTGCTGCTCTCGGAATCCTTCCAGTACGAAATGAAAAAGACGACTGTGGAAGGATTGCCGTGGCCGTACGACATCAGCAAGCGTCAAGGATTTAATTCTTTTTCCACCCTGGAGGCCATTCTCGCCAAGAACCACCTTCTGACGATGACGGTCAATGTCTTTCCACTACGAACGGAGTTCATCGACATCAGCGCCCTGGTTCCCGAGCCCGCGTCGAACAATTTGAATCAACGCGGTGTGGCCGTGGCCGCGTCTGATCGCTACGAATTCGAGTCCGGCAGCGTTCTTTCGACGATGGCGCAATATACGCGCTTTGACAGCAGTGCGCAGGGGCAAGGCACCGCGGACATGCTGATCACGCCGCAAGGCTGGGGCGGCAATTACTTCAATGACTGGTCCCGGCGAGGCAAGGAGTTTCAGTTTCTGACAAATTACGAATTCTCGAAGAAGCAGTGGCTCGGATCGCATGAAATCCGCGTGGGAGCGGATATTGACTGGCGCAGCTATTTTGGCCTAACCGAATCGCGCCCAATTCAAATCCTGGGGGAAGATGGTTCCCTGGCGGAAGCGATCAATTTCGCCCCGGCGCCCGCTCAGATTCAGTCGGATAGCATTTTTGCGGAGTTCGTGCAGGATCATTGGCTGTTGAATTCACACTTCAGCGCCGACCTGGGGTTGCGGTTGAGCTCGGAAACGTCCGGCTGGCCGGCGGTGCTGGCACCCAGGCTAGGGCTGGCGTACTCACCCGGCAAGGACGAGAAGACCGTGATTCGCGCCGGGGCGGGACTCTTTTATGGAGTATTGCCCTTGCTGGCGGCAAACTGGGCGGGAAACCCCACGCAAACGATCACCGAGTTCGGACCTACGGGCGTGCCGCTTGCGCCTCCGGTCACCTATACGAACGCTTACACGGCAGGTTTGAACCCCCTGCTTTCTGCGGTGTTGCCCGCACAACCTAGCACGACGCCCCGGAACTTTACCTGGAATGCTGGCGTCGTGCGGGACCTCCGGAAGAATTTGCAGCTTGAACTGAGCTACCTCAACAGCCACACAACCTATCTGTTCGACTTGGAACCTTTCACAGCGGCAACGGCGAGTGACCCATCTTTTATGGCCCTCACAAACACCGGATCTACCATGTATCACGAAATGGAAGCGGCGGTGCATTACAAGCTTCGCCAAAGCGACCAGGTGAGTGCGTCTTACATTTGGAGCCGCTCGCGTGGAGACCTGAACAGTCTTTCCAACGTCATGATCCCCTTCGCGGCGCCGGTGATTCGGCCGGACGTTTACGGCATTCTGCCTTCCGATATTCCCAATCGCATCATTGCGTGGGGAATCTTCGCGCTGCCATGGAAAGTCACGTTCAGCCCGCTGGTGGACATTCACACCGGGTTCCCGTATTCGACTGTGGATGTGACCCAGCAGTATGTGGGAACGCCGTATGGACAGCGCTTCCCGGAGTTTTTCTCCCTGGACGTCAAGGCGTATCGCACCTTTCGCATACCCTTCCTCAAAGGCAAAGGCGGGAATGGACATCACTTCCGGCTCGGGGTCTACTCGCTGAATTTAACCAATCACGGGAATTACAGTACTGTCTACAATAATGTGGCCTCTCCGAACTTTGGCAAGCTTGTAGGATTCCTGTACCGGCACGAAGGCATGACCCTCGATTTTGTGGATTGAGCTGCCATTCTCGAATGCTGCTTAGCTCAACGCTGCTTCTCACGGAATGAACCTTCCGTAGTTGCTTGAATGTTGGCGGTTTTGAGCCGTCCGGCGGAAGAAGGAAAGACCTCTAAAGCTCCACTTGTCATTAGCGAGGCGCGCAAAGACCTCGGCGCCTTACTGGGCCAAGTTCAGCCGCAATTCACCTTATCTGCGCCCCATCTGTCGCGGCAATCCCGTGACTCCCTGAGCGTTCTCTTAATCAATTTCTCTGATTTCCGGTCCGGACATCACTACTTGACGCCAAGGAACGCCAGCATGTCCTTCACGTCCTTGACATGCGGCCCGTTCGGGGCAAGTTCCAGATACTTCTTTAGCGCTTCGACGGTTCCGGGAGGCAGCGTCACTTGTCCATTTTTGTCCGTTTGGCGGCCTGCGACAAGCAGCGACCCTTTGATGAAGTAAGCGTCAGCTCTGTTGGGGTCTGCGGCAATCGCCTTGTCGCACGCGGCCATCGCGCCATCCTTGTCGTCCTCGTTGTACAGCGTGGCGCATAGGTTGAAATACGCCAGTCCCGGATTCGGGTTCACTTCCGCCGCTTTCGTATAGTCGGCGATGGCCTCTTTCTTCTTCTGCAGCTTCAGGTAGCAATTCCCCTGCATTGTAAGCATGTGGCCAATCCCGGCCTTCTTTTTCACCGGATCGGTGCTTGAATTCTTTGGGTCCACGGGTGTGTAGTCTTCGGCAGCCGAAATCCCGTGTGCATATGTCTCCACAGCCCGCTCATACTGCTCAAGATGCATTTGCGCATCTCCAAGCCCGGAATAGTGCTGCCAGTTGTCAGGATCCAGCTCGATCAATTGCTGTAGCGGGCTAACAGCCGCTTGCCAGTCCTTCGCGTTGATGGCATCGTTGGCCTGCTGAATCAACGGATTCAACACCGTCGCTATGTCCTTTTGTTTCTCGCCCTTCTTCTTAGTGTCGCCATTCTGCGCCTTTGAGAGGCCCGCACAGCAAAAAACAGCAAGCAATACCAAAAGAAACATCTTTTTCATTCTCGTGACCCTCCGTCAGCACAAGCCAATCCCTCTGGACGAGCATAGCCCTCGGATGACAGCCTCGCTACAACTCATCGGCTTCCTGGTTTGCAGAAGGGAATTGCCTGACTATCGCCTCCCCGGCTGCTTCAAAGCCGCCGCAATCCCAGCTTCTGCAAGGGGCGCCATCAAGTCGTATCCCGCCTTGTTCGGGTGCACGCCATCCGGACTCAGTTCCGGCCCAAGACCCCCTTCGCTGTTGGCCATGCGTGAATAGTAGTCCACATACAAGAAACCATTTTTCGCCGCGTACTCCTTGATCCACTCGTTGAGCGCCTTCACCTTTGGCGCTGGCTCCAGCCCCTTGTGCCACCGGAAGTCGCTCGCCGGCAACACCGAACACAGCACCACTCGAATCCCATTCGCTCGCGCCAGTTCGCTCATGGAGGCGAGGTTGCCTTCCGTCTCCTCCAGTGTCATCTTCCCGGTGTTCTCGGCGATGTCATTGATGCCCGCCAGCACGACGACTGCTTTCGGTTTCAGGTCGATGACATCCTGGCGAAAACGCACCAGCATCTGCGGCGTCGTCTGCCCGGAAATGCCGCGGTTGACATACGGCTTGCCCGCAAAAAACTCCGCGCGACCCGGCGGCGGCTGCGCTCCATGCTGCCCCCAGCCTTCCGTGATGGAATCTCCCATGAACACGACGCGTGCTTCTCCCGGCCCAGGAGCAGGCAGCTCCTTATTCGCGTCGCGATATTTCGCCAGAAAGGCCCAGTCGTTGTAGAAGCGCTCCATCAGCGACTTCTGGTAGGGTGTCAGCCGGTCCAGCGTCGCCGCCACGTCCGCGGGAAGTTGCTCCCAGGTGGATGTTGCGGATGCCGGGAGCATTTGAATAGTGCCCAGCCAGGTCTCCACCAGCTTGGGCCAGCCCGTGACCGGCAGCGCGGTGTGCCGCAATCCATACCCGTGTCCCCCTTCCGCGTAAATGTGCAATTCCGCCGGAACCTTGGCGTTCTTCAGCGCCTGGAAGTACACGGTCGCGTTTTCCACATGCACCGAATCATCCTCGGCCTGCACGATGAACGAAGGCGGCGTTTTATCGATGACGTGAATATCCGCATTGGGAGCGAAGTTCTGCTCGGCGATCGCCAGGTAGCCGGGATACACGATCACGGCGAAGTCCGGCCGGCAACTCAACTGATCCGCAGCATCCACCGGATCATAGAGACGTTGCTCGAAGTGTGTGCTCAACGCCGCGGCAAGGTGCGCTCCCGCGGAAAAGCCCAGTACGCCGATGCGGTGCGCGTCAATATGCCACTCCGCGGCGTGGGAACGCACCATGCCCAGCGCGCGCTGAGCGTCCTGGAGTGCCGCGCTGGACTTAGGATAGGGGCCCGAGTCCGGAACGCGGTATTTGAGCAAAACGCACGTAATCCCCGCGGAGTTAAGCCACTCGCACACTTCCGTGCCTTCCAGGTCGATGGCCAGGATGCGGTAGGCACCTCCGGGAAACACAACAACCGTGGCGCCGGTGTTGTTGACCGCCGGTGAGTAAAGCGTGAGCGTGGGTGAAGAGACGTTGCCCAGACGGATCAGCGGCTTGCCGGCGATCAGATTGTCCTTGGCAGTCGTGGTGTCGATCTCTGCGGCCGGATTCGGCGGAGCCCCGGGCCCCTCGTGCGGCCAAATGGAGAGGGTGGTGTGGCCTGGAGCGGGCTGCCACGCGGGTGTCTGGGCATGCAGGTTGGTGGAGATGCTGGCAACTGCAGCAAGAAAAAGCACACAGTAGCGCACGTTGAAGGCCTCGCTTTTGGAGTTCTTGATGATGATCCTAGCACGCTGCCTGGATGTCAGATCGCGGAGATTTCGTCCCGGCGCTCTCTGCAGAGTGAATCAGTGTCTCTGCGGCGGAGCGCGATGACCCGTGCGCGGCTCTCAGCCACGAGTGTCACGCCAACAGCCGAGGTTTCTGGATTATTGTTGCGGGAAGCGCCGCTGCATCCCATCGGCTCAGGTACAGGTATCGAACCAGTAAGGGTCGAAACATGTCTCCAGCGGACCCTGGAAAAGGAGCCCCAGGCCAGTAGCTAAATAACAGAAGATAAATAACTTAGCGAATTAGAAGGCGCTTAGGCCAGTGTCAAACCAGTCTTAGTACTAAAACTGAGGTACGCCAAAATTGCCCTTTTCTCGTGGGACAGGGGTAACTCCCAAATTGAAGCCGATGCTCCATGGGGTTTTCTCCTGTTTCCCGCCACAATGAACTCACGCTGAAGAGCAATTCCGAGCGACGCAATGACAAAAGCAGAAAAGCCGAAGGAGAACACGAAGATGCGGAAGAGCCAAAAGGGATTCTCGCTGGTCGAGCTCCTGATCGTGGTCGCCATCATCCTGATTATTTCTGCTATCGCCATTCCAAGCCTCATTCGCTCGAAGATGGCCGCCAACGAGGCTTCCGCAGTGGCTTCTCTCCGTGCCATCAACACCGGCGAAGTGACCTATAACAATACCTACCCTGGCTCGTTTGCCGCGTTATCGTCTCTAGGCCCTGACGGCGCCAATTGCACGAATCCTGTCTCAACGAACGCCTGCTTGATCGACAACCTTCTGGCGAACGCGACATCCGCTGACACCGCAAAGAGCGGCTACATGTTCAACGTTACCGCGACCCCTTCCAGCTATACTTCGGAGGCAGAACCTGCCAGTCAAGGTTCCACCGGAACACGCGGCTTCTGTTCCGACCAGGACATGGATCTGTTCTACGTCACGGTTGGCGGTGGCTTTAGTACCTGCACGACAGCCAACGGCACGCCTCTCTAATAGTAAGGGTGAGGTTCGCAGCACGTCAGATCCTGCAAAAGTTTACAAGGAGCGGGTCTCCGGCCCGCTCCTTTTCTTTTGCTGGCCGGGGGATTGGCTCGCGGAGCTTATGGCTGACGCCGCTCACTAACGCTTGAGGCGCGTAGATGATCTTTGCAGCGTCGCGATCAAGTCATGTGCCGCGGGCGGCGCGCTCACTTCGGATTCCGTAACGATTTTTGCGGCGCTCGTCGAGTTACCGTAAAGTTTGCGATTCGCATCCTCATCGGGGCGGAGCGTCGAACCGTCCAGCGATATGCCCGCAAACACACCTCGCGCCCGCGAATAGCTGAGGATCTCCGCGCGCATATAAGCGTCCGTGTCGGCCGCCGCCGATCGCCCCAAAGGTCCGGCCGCGATGGACGCATCCGCTCCCAGCTTCACCTTCGTGTGCATCAGGCTGGCCGCCCCGCGGTCGTTCATCACCAGAAAAACGAAATCCGTAGCCTCGCCGCCAATCTGGAACCCAACGCTGCCGCCTTCCAGCGCGTACATCGCTGGGGCTCCCCACGGGCCGCTGAAGTCTTTCCCGGTCCGGCAGACCATCGTGCCTCGGCCATAACTCCCACCAACGACAAACGCGGCCTTCAACACAGACGGCATCACCACCACGCAGCGGGCCTTGTCCATTAGGTCCTGAGGAATGTCGTCAGGAACATGCAGGATCTCCTGCATAACCTTCCCCGCGTTCTGTAGACGATCCTGTTCGGTCCTTGCTTCGTCCGGATCTTTCGCGGACGAGATCGGCCCCAAAGCGAGCAGCCCCGCCAGTATTGCGATCCAACCCATTGTGTATTTCATTTGCTGCGCCTCCTTTAGCGCTTTCTTCTTTCTCATTGCAGATTGCTTTTTGTTCCAGCGGGCGGATCCCTTGCTCGTTTGGGCCGCTTGCCTACGGTGCAACTTACCCTCCAGACTTGTGCACAACTTCGTAGTGGCCTGCGAATTCAATGGCCTACTGGCACCGTTGGCAGTTCTTGTATGTGGACTTGCCATTCGTTGCTCGGGTTCAAGTGCGTAAATTTTTCAGGGGTAGGTGGGAAGATTTGATTGCTATTCGTGTACCAGTACCGGCGCTGGCAAATCCGCTTATCTCCCGCAAATTGCAATCTGTTCTCAGACTTCACGGGCTGGCCAATTGATTGCTCTCCGCAAATGGACACTCAAATCAACTGTGGCCCACAGCCACAAGGAGGAATTCCTGCATGTCGCACCATAGCAAGAAGCTCTCTTCCATTCTCATGGCTGTCGGACTGTTCTCGCCCGTGCTGCTCGGCGGTTGCGCTGCACGCGCCTCTTATCGCATCTATGACCCGGCCTACGCGGACTATCATGTATGGGATAACAACGAAGGCGTCTACTATCAGCGCTGGGAGACCCAGACCCATCGCGAACATCGCGATTTCCGCAAACGAGATTCCGGCGAGCAGCAGGAATACTGGAAATGGCGCCACGCTCATCCTGAAGACAAGCACTAGGCTCCGCGTCGCGCGCCAGACCCCGCGATCGTCCGCTAACGTCTCTCGCAAATCCTGATAAATCTGCGTCCCACGGCGCGTTGCGCAGAGGACCCCGAAAAAACCTAGTGCAATGGATTCTCTGATGCGCGGGCGCTGCACCGGGGGAAAGCTGCTTTGCGTTTTTGCCGCCCTTCCCTCGCAATCCGTGTTGAGGACCCTGGACCGAAAACCCCATTGTGAGTGTGGCTACCACAAAAAATACCTCGGTCTGTGCGACACCATTTCGACGCGTAAGAATTACCGAGCCAGCCCATCGGCTGGCACTTGGTTTCGTACTGGGACCCGGGTGCAGTGGCGCCTCAATCTCCAAACAAGTTCGCTCATGCCTGCAAGTTAAACCGATTGGCGTGCTGCGTGCTCTCCCAAGCTCATTGGGAGGTGTACATGAACTCGGAAATTTCCTTCAAGACTGCGGTTTGCACCGAATACGAAAGACTCCTCACTGCATGCCAGTATGCGCTGGAGAGTTGGAGAAGTCGCCGCGAGGAGATCGCCAGATCACGCTTGCACGGAAAGCAAGCCGGCAATGAACTGTTGCGCTTGCAGGCGAACTACGCCAAGGCGTACGCGCAACTCGAACAGCATAAGGAGAATTGCGAGACTTGCAGCTTCGTCTCCAAAATCGGTCGCCGAGACTTCGCCGCCGTGGCCAACAGCGTCTTGGACCGGAAACGTTTCGCCTGAGCTCTCGCTGGTCTTCCAGCCCATGAGCCGCGAAAGCGGTGCGTTCTCCACCCGCCGGGCGAGGCAACTCGGCCGGAAATAGAGCTCACCCCTCACCCGCATGATCACGGGAGGAAAATATGAAATTGCTCGCGACTCTTCTGAGCATGCTGGCTTTTCTTCTCGGCTCCCCAATCTACGCCAAACTCCCCGCGACATTCCCTGAGGAGCCGAATTTGGCCAAGTCGAATCAAACCCCGTCAGGAAAGTGAGCCAAAACGCGAATCCTTTCCTGGAATGATGTGGCCGCGCAAAAACTTAAAACGAGAAGACCTGACGACGCCCGGCTTCTTGGCCTGCTGAAGCCATATTCAGCGCAGTGCGATTCGCTCTCGTCTTCTCCCGCTTCGGCACCAGACTCCGAGGCGCAAGTGTAATCGCCTCTCGGAATAAAGTGCATGATGCCCAGACCCATTCGCGCCATGAGATTCTTCATTGCTGCGTTGTGGCTGGCGGCGACGGCGGCCGCCATCATGGCGCAGCAGCAGATTCCTCCCCCGCGTTTCTGCCCACGCTACGCGTCCACTCATCCGGGGCCTGTTCGTACCCGTTTCACGCCCAGAATCACGGCTCTGCGCTTGCCCTGGGCTTGACTTCTCCTTGGTCCTGGTATACCAACTCACGTGGGTTATCTCACCAATCAAATCCCCCTGTGCAAGGAGGTTCTATGAAATGGGAAAAAATGGACGCGGACGGCACACAAGTGATGAAGGTTTGGAAAGAAGAAGCTGCAAACGTGTGGCCCCAGGTAGCTGTTCTGCGAGTTACCAACGCTACCTATCTCAAGTTTTCCCAGGACCCCCGTGCTTTTATGAAATTCGTCAACGCGCAAAATGTTTTTTCTAAGCCCGTCATAGAAGCCGGCCCGTGGGTGTCGCTATCGTCCGTG
>Ga0074045_10002222_pt1 | contig 18113 bp, 11 predicted proteins | sample BogForMeECP23OM2_FD_94442 | JGI IMG/M metagenome (GOLD analysis project Ga0074045, IMG submission 94442) | Bog forest soil microbial communities from Calvert Island, British Columbia, Canada - Bog Forest MetaG ECP23OM2 | ecosystem: Environmental > Terrestrial > Soil > Wetlands ...
ACAGACGCAACAAGCGGTGAGGGACCGGGAGATTGGGCAACCTAACAACTCCGAAAAGTGTTCAGAAGCTGCAGATGGCGTTACACGCGAAAGCGAAGGCAGAAGCCGGTTATCGCTTCTACGTGGAAGTTCGGGGATTCGCGATGGCGCGCCTCGCATATTCAGGCTCATAACCTGAAGGTCGGAGGTTCAAATCCTCCCCCCGCAACCAACCCCTCGACAAAAGACACGTAATCTCAATGCACTACGACACTTTCGCATCTGATGCTGGATCACGCCCCAATCAAATCAGTTACTTATGCGGTGGGTTCAAATCACCTCGCAACCAACAGCTTGGTTTGCACGCGCGCGGGATGCCGACTATTTCTTATTTAGCCGAAAGTCACATCCGTCATCGCCACGAACAAGCGTCTTCGTGCGAACGAGCTTCTCGTTGGTCAGCTCGGCAAGCGCATAGTCCAGGTTGCACCAGGACGCGGAACAGAGATCGATGGCCCCCTGTCCACGAAAATAATCCGCGACCGGGCACCTGACGACATCGAACGAAGTTCCAATGTCGGCGGCGACGGGTTCAATGAGGTACCCGGGAGCATTGAACGGAAAGCTCAAGGAAACGCAACCTTGGTGGTCACCGTCGTTGGTAACGGCGAAGGCGAGCGCAGTTGCCTTACCGGGCGTCAGGCGAGTCAGCCCCAAGGCGATGGTTGACCAGAGCCGGTAGACCCTCCAGACCGCATCGGCGACGAGTTCGATCGCATATTCCCGTTCGACACCGCTGGCCAAAAGAGCATCAAAGAATGACATCGTGAAACAGGCCAACCGCACATTCATCCTACTCCCGACTGTCGGCTCCGAGCGCAGCTTCCCTGCGCGCTCGGCGTAGTGGAGCCAAGCATTCGCTAGGACGTCGTCCACGTTGGCGCGAGTAAAGCGACCGCGCTCCGGTGACCGGCGCGCGCGAATTCTACCGATCACGGCCTGACGTGCAGCGCGTGCCGCCAGCGGCCTATAGATAAATTTCACATAGTCCATCTTGGGCCGCCCGTTCGCTTGACATGCTGCACGAGCTGGCGCTTCAAGTGTCCCCCTGGAGCTTTAGCGTGCGCAAGCGCAGCGCGTTCACGATCACTGACACAGAGCTGAGCGACATCGCGAGCGCAGCAACGATCGGACTGAGAAGAAGGCCGAAGGCCGGGTAGAGGACGCCCGCGGCAATCGGGATGCCGATGGCGTTATAGGCGAATGCGAATATCAGATTTTGGCGGATATTACGCATTGTCGCGCGGCTCAGGACGATGGCCCGTGCGATGCCTGCAAGATCACCTTTCACCAGAGTAATCCCGGCGCTCTGGATCGCGACTTCGGTCCCCGTTCCCATGGCGATGCCGACAGCGGCCTCGGCCAAAGCCGGGGCATCGTTCACTCCGTCGCCGGCCATCGCGACAATGCGTCCTTCGGCCGTGAGTTTCTTGACGATCCGGTTCTTGTCCTGCGGCAGAACGTCGGCTTCGACTTCCTTGATGCCGAGGTTGCGGGCGACCGCTTCGGCTGTCGTCTTGTTGTCGCCGGTCAGCATTACGATCCGTATGCCGTCCTTCCGCAGGCTATCGAGGGCCGCCCGCGTCGTTGATTTGATCGGATCGGCAACGGCGATGACGCCGCCCGGCTTGCCGTCTATCGCGAGAAACAGGGCGGTCGCCCCGTCGCCGCGAAGCTCGTCTGCCTTGTGTTCGAGATCGCCGAGCGCGATGCCGAGGTCCGCCATCAGCTTTGCATTCCCCAATGCCACCGACCTGCCGCCGATCTTTCCGGTAACACCCTTGCCTGTGATGGAGGCGAAGTCCGTTGCGTCCTGAACCGAAGCCTTGCGATCTTTTGCGGCCGCGACGATGGCCGCGGCGAGAGGGTGTTCGCTGGACCGCTCAAGACTGGCTGCCAGTGGAAGAATCTCTGATTCCGACAGTCCCGCCGCCGGAACGATGGCGATCACCTTGGGCTTGCCCTCCGTGAGCGTGCCGGTTTTATCGACGACCAGCGTGTTTACCTTCTCCATGCGCTCAAGGGCTTCGGCTGACTTGATCAGGACGCCGGCACCGGCGCCTTTGCCGACGCCCACACCGATCGACATCGGCGTGGCCAGACCGAGCGCGCAGGGGCAAGCGATGATAAGGACGGAGACCGCCGCTATCAGCGCGTAGGACAATGCGGGAGCGGGACCCCAGACGGCCCACGCGACGAACGCCATGACGGCCACGCCAAGCACGGCCGGGACAAAGTAGCCTGACACCGTGTCGGCCATGCGCTGAATCGGTGCCCGGCTCCGCTGCGCCTCGCCGACCATCGTCACGATGCGCGCGAGCATGGTATCCGCGCCTACCTTATCGGCGCGCATGACGAGAGAGCCGGTCCCGTTCACCGTCCCTCCGATGAGCTTGTCGCCGGGCTTCTTGGCGGCGGACATCGACTCGCCGGTGACCATCGACTCGTCGACGGCGCTCTTGCCCTCAAGCAATTCGCCATCAACCGGCACGCCATCCCCGGGCCTGACACGGAGACGATCGCCGACCTGAACCAGTTCAAGCGCTACCTGCTCATCCTCGCCGCCATCCTTCAAGCGGTACGCTGTTTTGGGCGCCAGTTTGAGCAAAGCGCGGATCGCACCGCCGGTTTGCTCGCGGGCGCGCAATTCCAACACTTGGCCCAGCAATACGAGAACGGTGATCACGGCGGCGGCTTCGAAGTAAACCGGGACCGTGCCGCCCATCTCGTGGAAGCCGGCGGGGAACCAGTCCGGCGCAAAGGTTGCAAAGAGGCTGTAGAGGTAAGCGGCGCCTGTCCCCAGAGCGATCAGGCTGAACATGTTCAGGCTGCGATGCACGATCGACGCCCACGCGCGTTGGAAGAATGGCCATCCCGCCCACAAGACGACAGGCGTGGACAGAGCGAATTGAATCCAGGTCGAGATGCGCGGTGCAACGAGATGACTCAGGCCAAGGGCGGGGATGTGGCCCCCCATTTCCAAGACAAAGACCGGCAACGCTAGAACTAGCGCGCCCCAGAACCGCCGGGTCATGTCGGCGAGTTCGTGGTTCTCGCCGACAGCTCCCGTTGCCTTGACCGGCTCCAGTGTCATGCCGCAGATAGGGCAATTGCCCGGCCCCGCCTGACGGATTTGCGGATGCATCGGGCAAGTGTAGATGGCGCCCGCCTTGATCGGGGCAGGCGGCACGATTGGTAATGCGTCGTGGGCGTGAGCGTAAGCCATAAGCAGTCCTAACTAACCGGCGAAGGGAGTGGTTCCGCGGAAGATGACCGCGATCGATGCCCGGTAACAACCGGTTCCAATGCGAAATTCAGGCGCTTTGTCCAATGGGCCGCATCAGCGCTTGCGCGCGCGGGATCGCCACGCTCGCGGAGTTCGCAGTAGGCAAATCCTGCGGCAGGAATTGTGCCGGCGATAGGCTCGGGAACTACTCAGCGATGATCTTTCCAAAAGCAGCGCAGAGGCTGCCGGCGATCTTCAGGCGCTTCAATAATATCAACGCCGCTTCATTCGGGCCGAGGCTCGCTTGGTCCGGAGACCACCGACAACCGGGAATTCTTCGCTTTATGCCTGACGCCGCTTCGTTCGCGAAACGCTCAAAAACCTTGGTTTGGCAATGGGTTGAGCCCTCGCGCTGCAAAGAGTAGATGAAATTGGTTGCAGGCCCCCGCAACCAACCTTATGTCTTTGTATCCTAAAGAAAAAGCCCGTCCGCTCGTGACGGGCTTTTGCGTTGAACGCATCTGCCGCGGAAGCGCTACGGAAGCAGGGAAGCAGGTGGGAGAGGGACCCGAGACCGCTCGTCGTGCGACGCTCCTCCGTATGTCTGCGTCAGCGCATCTTGAGGATAATGACCCGGTCGCTGCTGGGATCGGTGACCGGGCGCAGCGCCTTGACCTGGTCGGCGGTCACCGACGCGGCGCCGTTGCCCCAGGCGGAGCGCACGAAAGTCAACACCTGGGCGATCTCGTCGTCGGTGAGCTGCACGCGGTATGGCGGCATGCGGTAGGCATCCGGCGTGCCCTTCACGACGAGCGGCTCGGCGCCGTTCAGCACAAGATTGATGAGCGACGACGGATCGCCGTCGAGCACGACCGGATTGCCGGCGAGCGGCGGGATATACGGGGCCCGGCCCTTGCCGTCGGCGCCGTGGCAGGAGACGCAGTTGCCGAGAAAGAGCGTCGCGCCCGGCTCTTCTTGCTTGCCGCCGAGCAGAGCCTTCGTGGTCGCGTCGTCATAGTTGAAGGACGTCTGCTGCGCGGTCGCGGGCAGCGATTTCAGGTACGCGGCCATCGCGTTCACATCGTCGGCGCTCAAATAGGGAGTGCTGTTATTGACGACGTCGAGCATTGAACCGAAGGCGACGGCTCTGTCGTTGTGGCCGGTCCTGAGGAAGGCTGCGAGATCGCCTTGCGACCACACGCCAAGACCGGTGAGTTGATCGCCGCGCAGGTTGGGCGCAAACCAGGCGTCGAGCTCTGCGCCTTTGAGATAAGTGCTGCTGCCATCGTCGAGCGCCTTCTCCTGAAACGCCCAGCCGCGCGGCGTGTGGCAGGCGCCGCAATGACCCAGCCCTTCGACGAGATAGGCACCCCGGTTCCAGGCCGCGTCATGCTCCTTGCTTGGAACGTAGGCGCCACCCTCCGTGAACACCGCGTCCCAGATGGCGAGCGGCCAGCGGAAGCTCAAATAGCCCGGGATCTCGCTCGGCTTGTTCGCTTGTTTGACCGGCGGCACCTCCTTCATGAAGAAGTCGTAGAGCGCGTGCATGTCGTCGTCGGTGATCTTGGCATAGGACGGGTACGGCATGGCGGGATAGAGCCGGTGCCCGTCCTTGGCGAGGCCCTTCCGCACGGCGCGGTCGAAATCCTCGAATGTGTAGTTGCCGATCCCGGTGTCGGGATCGGGCGTGATGTTGGTCGAATAGATGGCGCCGAGCGGCGTCCCCATCTTGAGGCCGCCCGCGAACGCCTTGCCGCCGGGTACGGAATGGCAGGCGACGCAATCGCCGGCGCGCGCCACGTATTCGCCTTTGCTCTCGGCCGTGGCGGCCCCCTGCGCATGTGCCGGCGGGGCCGCGCCCAGCACGAACAGGGCTACGGCGAGACGCTTGATCCGCCGCAAATCAGGCCGAGCCCGCCGACAGGTCGTGATCCATGATCGGCAGGCTGCGGATGCGCTTGCCGGTGACAGCGAAGATCGCGTTCGCCACCGCGGCCATGATCGGCGGCGTCGAGGCTTCGCCCGCGCCGCCCCAGGCGGGGCCGCCGCTCGGCACGATGTAGACGTCGATCTTCGGCGCCTGGGCGAAGCGCACCATGCGGTAGGTGTCGAAATTGCCCTGCTCCGGCACGCCGTTCTTCACGGTGATCTTTCCATAAAGCGCGGCGCTGAGCCCGAAGATCGTGCCGCCTTCCATCTGCTCGGCGATGGTGAGCGGGTTCACGACATAGTGCGGATCGACGGCGACCGTGACGCGATCTACCTTGAGCTCGCCCTCGGTCGAGACGGTGATCTCCGCGACATGGGCGCAGAGGCTTCCCATGTTGTCGCAGATGGCGATGCCGCGCCCCTTGCCTTTCGGCAGCGGCTTGCCCCAGTCGCTCTTCTCAGCGACGGTGTCGAGCACCTTGAGCCAGTCGAGCTTGCCCTCCAGCAGCTTGCGCCGGAACTGGTAGGGATCCTGACCGCTTACCGCGGCGATCTCGTCGACGAAGCTCTCGAGCGCGAAGATGTTCTGGTTTTCTCCGGGCGCGCGCCAAAACATCACCGGCAAGTGCGTGTTTTTAAGGACGGCATCGACGCGCATGTTCGGGACGTTGTAGGCATTGTTGGCAAGGCCCGCGACCGCCATGGGCTCAGGACCCTTGAGGCCGGGCCTATGCATCCCGAGCGAGGCAAAAATCGACCCGATGACGCTGCGCATCGACCAGGCAACCGGCATGCCGTTGGCGTCGAGACCGGCCTTGAAGCGCGTCACCGCCTGCGGCCGGAAGCGGTCGCGGCGCATGTCCTCCTCGCGCGTCCAGATGAGCTTCACCGGGCGTTGCACTGCCTTTGCAATCGCGATCGCCTGCGCCATTTCATCATTCTGGCTCTTGCGGCCGAATGCGCCGCCGATGAAGCAGTTGTGGATATAGATTTGCTCGGCGTTTAAACCGGACACGCGCGCCGCATTCTCGATTGTTTGGTCGGCCGCTTGCGTGCCGATCCAGATATCAAGCCGGTCGGGCTGGAAGTGCACCGTCGCGTTCATCGGCTCCATCGCCGCGTGCGCGAGATAAGGCGTTTCATAGACCGCCTCGAGCGTCTTCGCCGCCTTGGGGAAGGCCTCGTCGACGTTGCCGTTGTTGCGCGCGACCTCGGCCGGGCCGTCAAGTGCCGCGTGATATTCGCGCGAGAATTGTGCACTGCCGGTGGTGCCGGCGTCGCCTACGTCCCATTCGGGATGAAGCTTCGCGAGTGCCTGCTTGGCGCGCCAGAAGCTTCCCGTCGCGACCACCGCCACCGCGTCCGGCAGGCGCACCACCTGGAGGACGCCCGGCATGGCCGCGAGCGGCGAATCATCGACGCTCTTGAGCTGGCCGCCCGGCACCGGGCAGGCGTTGATCGCAGCGAACACCATGTCCGGGAGCTGCGTGTCGATCGCGAATTTGGCCGACCCGTTGGTTTTGGGCGGCACGTCGATGCGCGGCATCGGCTTGCCGATGAACGTATATTGGTCGGGCGTCTTGATCGCCGGCTCTTTGGCAAGCGTGATCTTCGCTGCGTCGCCGGCAAGCTCGCCGTAGCGGAACGTGCGCCCCGTCGCGGTATGCGCCACGATGCTGTTGGCGGCGGTGCAGTCCTGCGGCTGCACGCCCCAACGCGCCGCGGCGGCGGCAATGAGCCGCTCGCGCGCGCTCGCCCCCACCTGCTGCATCTTCTCGCGCGACAACTTGACCGAGTGGCTGCCGTACGAGGACATGTCGCCATAGACCTTGTTCTCGCGGACGCTGCGGTTGGCCGAGGCGTATTCGACGCGCACCTTCGACCAGTCGCATTGCAGCTCTTCTGTGACGATCATGGGAAGCGCGGTCATGCTGCCCTGCCCCATCTCCGAGCGCACATAGCGAATGAGCACGGAATCGTCGGGCTCGATCGCGATGAAGGCGTCGAGGTCATGCGGGTTGTGGCCGTCCTCGCTGCTCCAGGGCTGCGCCCCGGCCGTGGCCGCAAATGCGCTCGGGCCGGTGGCGAGGCCGATAGCGAGGCCACCCGCGGCGGTGGCGGCAGTGACGATGAATTGGCGGCGGGTGATGGTTGCGTTTCCGTCCATGGCCGGTCCTCCGCTCAGGCTTTCATCAGGTCGGCGGCACGATGGATGGCCCGGCGCATGCGCTCATAGGTGCCGCAGCGGCAGATGTTCGTGATGTTGGCGTCGATGTCGGCATCGGTCGGCGACGGACGGTCCTTGAGGAACGCCGCCACCGCCATGATCTGCCCGGACTGGCAATAGCCGCATTGCGGCACGTCCTCGGCGATCCACGCCTGCTGCACCGGATGCTTGCCATCGGGCGACAGCCCCTCGATGGTAGTGATGCTAGCGCCGTCGACATTCGCGATCGGCACCGAGCAGGACCGCATCGGCTGCCCGTTGATGTGGACCGTGCAGGCGCCGCATTGCGCGATGCCGCAGCCGTACTTCGTTCCGGTGAGGCCCACGACATCGCGCAAGGCCCAGAGGAGCGGCGTATCGGGTTCGATATCGAGCTGGTGTTGCGTGCCGTTGACTGTGATCGTGACCATCGCCAGGCGCTCCTGACTAGATGACTGCCAAGCACATAGTAGCACCGTTGCGGGGACCCTCAAACGGGCTGATGGTTCCGGGGGAATACGCAGCAGCCCACGGGTGAGGTTCCCGAGCCCGCTAGTCCTCTGCTTTGAGAATTGCGGGCTCAGATTACCGGCCCGGCATCCGACCGAAGGTACAAGCCAAGCCGATTACAGCGGTTGAATTTGTGCTTCCAGCAATGCTCGCCAAAGGTTTCGGGAGCGATCGGCGAAATCGGTGTGCCAAGTGTGCCCGTGTGCCGCGCCCGATTATTCCTCTGAGCTGTCTCTGGCCATGGATATCGATCGCCTTCTGGGGCAGGTTGTATCGTAACCGTTAAAGCTAAGCAGCAACACTTGATGAGCCTTTGGGCAACCGCCGAATAGATGTCAAAAGGGTTCAACATGTCGCCGGCTGGTACGCCGGGTGTTGACCGGTCCCTCAAAAAAACTCAAATTTCCTCAACCGGGCCTATAATCACAAGCGATGCATCCCGCCGCCGACGCACCGGCGGGCGTCGCGTTCGGTCGGTTCCGGGTATCGCCGCACCGCCGCCAACTCCTCGCTGACGGTCACCCGATCGAGCTGCCCAGATGCTGCGCGACTAGGGCCGTTCCGCTGATGCCTTCGCGCTCCTCCAGCCGGTCTACGACCGGTTCACCGAGGGCTTCGACACCGCCGACCTCAGAACCGCAAAAGCGCTTCTTCCCCGCCCTCTAATAGCGGGTATCGTGGCGTCCGCTTTCGGAGCGAACCCGTCATTCGGACTCGCGACAGCCGAGCCGATCTTAGCTTGGGCAACAGGCGTCAGATTTCCATCAGTAACGGTTTCGCGGGCTGAATCGACTTGCGGGTACCGCTGTGCAAAGATGCCGCAAGCCGTTGCCAGCCTGTAGGGAGCACGCCCGATGATCGAGAAGACTGCGCAATCCGTCGCCAACCTGGGCTTTCACGCCCACATCTATTACGACCCGACAAGGACGCGCGCCGTTGCCGAGCGAGTGTGCGCTGCGATCGAGGAGAAGTTCCCGGTCGAGATCGACGGCTTCCGCGACACGCCGGTCGGGCCGCACCCGATCGCCAATGTTCTGGTCATTTTCAAGCCCGAACAGTTTGAGCATGTCGTGCCTTATCTGATGCTGAACCGCGACGGGCTCGACGTACTGGTCCACCCGCTGACCGAGGACGCGGTGGAGGACCATAGCAGTTTTGCGATCTGGCTCGGCAACCCGGTCGAGTTGAAACTCCACACCCTGCCGCGCGGCCGCGGCGGGCGGCTGCCGAGCGGGGTAAGCGCGTAGGCACCGGGCTTCTTGCCCGGCTCCGACGTCGACTCGCGGAAAACGATCACGGGCTTGACCCGCATATCCACGTCTTGTTTCGAGCGACCCAAGGCGTGGATGGCCGGGACGAGCCCGGCCAAGACGAAATTCAGGAGGCGATTTTTCTCGCTTTGTCGCTGCAGGAGTTTCCCCGGACAGCCCTGCGCTTTCGCGGGGATGACGAACACCGGGAAAAGGATCGCCGATGACCGATTTTGCGCTTCGACCAAGGCCCACCCTGACGAGCCTCGCGGCCGATCTCGCCGCAGGCCGCACCACGAGCCGCGATTTGATCGCTGCGCGCTGAGTTTGCCGATCGAGCCACCGGACACGGTGCCGGTGGGGCTGATGGTTGTCGGCCGCCACGGCGAAGACTGTCGTTTGCTCGCCATCGGCATCGGCATCGAAGATAAGCTCACCACAGAGGCAGCGAGAGACGCGCTTTGTCATTGCGAGGACCCCCGAACGGCCGCCCTGCGGGGCTTCCCGGGGGACGAAGCAATCTCATTGGTATGACCTTGAATAGATTGCTTCGCTTCTCTCGCAATGACGAATAATCCTCTGCGCCTCACTGTTGCCGAACCTTGATAACCGCGGGGAACAAATCATGCAGTCTGACATCGACGAAGACGCCCTCGACTACCTGTCGCGGGCGAGGGACCGCGCAGCGGCTGCGCGGCGGGGCATCAAGCCGTAGTTGTGAGCGCCGAGTTCGACTCCAGGGGGTGGAGTTGCCGACGATCTCAGCCAACAACACCGCGGGGCTGTGGGAGGCCGCCAGCGGTGCCCTGCTTGCCACGCTCGAAGGGCTTACGGGCACGATCGCGAGGGTCGCGTTCAGCCACGACGGCGAGTGCATTGCCGTCGCGTCCGTCGACCGCACGGCACGGCTGTGGCAAGCGTAGCCGCTGTTGCGCGACAATATCCGTCACCTTGCTTGTTCGGCCTTCGCCAATGCTGTCTTGTCGCGATCGAGATCCGCCTCTGCGCGTGGGCTGTCCTCGAACTCAACCAGCTCCTTATCGCGCGCCACCGCATCGGCGAAGGCCATCGCCGCATCATGATATTTTTGGTGCTTCATAAAGGTCTGCCCGCGCCCCCGGTCGATCCACTGGCACACTAGCGGCCACCACCAGTTAGCGGGGTCCTGATGATGCACCGCCTCGAAGGTATCTTTAGCCTCGTCGAGATGTTGCGAAGCCTCGGCGAGGTCAGCATCGCTGCCGCGCTTCTCCAGCGCCAGCGCCAAGCGATAGAGGATATAGCTGCGGTCGCGCTGTTCCTCCAGTTTGCGCTCCAACTGTTGCGCTGGCGCTTCCGCCGCTTCGTTCGTCGTCTCGCGCGGAGTGAGCAGCTTGCGATAACCCTCAATGGCTTCGTCCAGCCGGCCCTCGCCCTCGGCCGCTGCTACGTCGGCCTGGATGCGAGGAACAACACGCTGAAGTTTCTTCCAAAACTCGCAGACCGGGCATTGTCGCGATCCCAGCTCGGGAGGGGGGTTCGCTTGCAACCACTCGTCAAGAATTTCGCCGAGCGCCGCGGAATCGGCAGCGGCAGCTGCAGCATCGCCGCGCATCTGGATATCAAAAAATACACGCGTCTGATAAAGCGCGGCCAGTTTCTCTCTCGCCCGCTCGGGGTCGATGATTGCGGCGGCATCGCTGATTATCGCGCGATAGCTCTTTTCCGCAGCCTCGAGGTGGTCCTTCGCGCTGTCACGGTCGCCGTACCACATCTCGCCACTCGCCATTTTGACCCAGCTCTCGGTTTCCGAGAGCAGCAACGGCTTAGCGGTGTCGTGATCGGCGTCGCCTATCATGGCGGCCGCCTCCGCAGGAAGCTCTTTTCTCAAATCCTTCTTGATATCCTTGATCTTCTTGATCGCCTTCGCGGTATGCCCGACATTCATTTGATAGTCGGCGTCGAGCATCCCCATGGTATAGTATAAACGCACGTAGGGCAGCCAATCTTCACTCGTCAGATTGCTTTGGCTTTTAAGCTTGGCCAGATATTCTTCCGAAAACGGCGTGAAGTCGTTTAGTATCGGCAGAATGATCCCGCTAACTCCGGGGATGAAGCGCAATCGCGTCGAAAACTCGTTCGTGATGTCGCCGATTTCGGTCAGCAGCATGTTGCGCTCGGTGCTGGCGGTGCGGGCGCGTCGGGTCATCTCCTCGGCCTGATCCGCATTTTTTTGGGCGGTTGCGTGGAGGTCAATGCTGAGCTTCGCCCAGACCACGATCGCGACGACGACGATCGCCGCAAACGCCGACGCCACAGCCATGCGCACGACCCGCTGCCGCCGCTCGTGCGTCCGCGCCTGTTTCACCGCGTCGAGGCTGTGCTCCAACAGGCGTTCGACACGATCGATCTGGCCGCCATAGCGGGCGGCCCAGGCGGCGGTCCGCGGCCGTTCGTTCCACCACTGCCAGCGGCGATTGACCTCGTTGAGCGGCAATGTCGCCGCTGTCCCGTCCGACTCGGCCCAGGTGGCCAAGGCGCGATAGATGCGGGCGTCGTTGCGTTCCTCGACCAACCAGCCGGCGCGCGGCGCCTCATTACCCAACACCTCGGTAGCCTTGGCGCCGATGCGATCCCACCGTCGTAATAGCGCCTCATGACTGACGTCGATGAAGGATTCCGCCGTCAGAACCGGGACCGAGGCCGCCCCGGGGACCAGAAACGCGCAGTCTTCATCGCGGTAGCGGTCGAGTACCCGGCGTAGCTGCGCTTCGGGATACCCTGTTTCGGCCAGCAACGTGGCCAGCGGAAGCGCGCGGCGAGTGGCGCGCCCTTCGTCGTCAAGCTGCCCAAGCGCTCGGAACACGGCTTCGACCACCGGCTCGAGCCCTGGTAGGCTCGCCATCACTTCGTCGGCGTGTTGAGACAAGGCCCCGGCGATCTCCCCGATAGCTTTGTAGTCGTCGAGGCCGAGGGTCACGGTGGCGGTGCCAGCGCGGGCGCGCGCGCCCGCGCGCTTCCAGATGCGCGAGAGACAGTGTTGCAGCACCGAGAGGTGATCGGCTTCGTCGCTGGTGTCGATCAACAGCCGCTCGACCAGCCGCGGATCGATCGCCGCGCCGACCTTCTCGACCGGACCGCGGATCGCACTCTCGCGCTCACTGCGAGTCAACGCGGGGACCAGGTATTGGGTCGCGCTAACCGCTTCCGGCAGCCCGTAGAACAGCGCGCAATCGCCAATGAAGTCGGAACGCATCGTGATGATGATGTGCGCGCCACATTCCCGATTGCGGCTTGCTTCCAGCAGCAGCTGCACAAAACGGGTGGCTTCATCGCGCAACTCGGCGCCGGCGGGGTTGCGCAGCTCCGCGCCGCGGCTCCAAGCCACGTACCGAAACAGCTCCTCAAACTGGTCGACGAGGATCACCGCGGGCCGCCCAGCCCCGTCGGCAAGCGCCTCGATGAGGCCGAAGCTCGAACTGTAGAGGGTGGAGAGGATCCTGAGCCGGCGCTCCGCATGCAGCACCTCCGCATCGGGGCCGTCCTCGCCCTCACCCGCGTCGAGTACCGCCAACGCCTCGGCAAGCCGGCCGAGCGGTGCGTCGGCCGGCCGAAACTCGATCCAACGCCACGCCCGCCCAGTGCCGTCCGGCGGCGCGGCACCGTGCGCTTCCTCTTCGATCAGAGGTCGCAGACCGGCCCTCACCAACGAGGATTTGCCGCTGCCCGAGCTGCCGACGACCGCGATAAAGCGGGACCGGTCGAGCAGGCGATAAAGCGCATAGGACTGGTCCTCGCGGCCGAAAAACAGTTCGTGATCGGCATAGGCGAAGGGCCGCAGCCCGCGAAACGGCCGGGCCACAACGGCCGTGAGCGCCCCCACGTCGTTCACAGCGCACGCTCCCGGTTGGCGATGATCAGGGGGTTCAGCGCCTCGGGGGGCAGGTCGTCGCGATCGGTCAGGTCGAGGACGACGTCGATCTCGTTGCGCGGCGGAACCTTGATGATCACCTGCTTGCGCTTGCCGGGGGGCGGAGCGGCAATCAGACCGCGGACGGCGAAATTCTCCTTGCGTCCAAGTTCGCGCCATCTCCCCAGTTCGCGCGCCGTTGCCCGCACCCACACCTCGGGGGCGTTTGCCCAGCACAGCACGACGCCGTCGCATTCACGCAAGTTCTCGCGGTGGAGAGCGTTGATCTCCCCGGGGTCGCCCTCGAACGCCGGCAGTACAGCGTCAATTTCCAGTTCCTGCAGCCGCTGGGAGACGGCGCAGGCGTAATCGGTGTCCTCCTCGCGATGATAGACATAATAGCGGGTCTCGGCCTCGATCCGTTCCGGCCGCTCCGTCGGAGCGGTCGCGCGCGCGGTATGCTGGACGAGAAAATCGACAAAACGGCTCAGATCGTCGCCCTCCACCTTGTCGGTGCTCAGATGGCCGTCGAAGCGCTCGAGCACTGCGAGCGGATCGCGCTCGGCGGCAGGGTCGGCCAGCCCGGCAAAGACGCGCGGCGCCCAGACGAGGCGATGAAACGGCGGCTCTTCGGCCGGTGTCGTGGCCGCCGCGCGTGCGGCCGCATGCGCAAGCTGTAACGGGACGATGTGCGGGGCATCCTCAGGCGCATATCCCAGCTTGTCGCCGAGTAGGTGAACCGAGAACGCCGCGCCGGCGATCCACTCGTCGACGACCGCCGCGGCCGTCGCGTCGTGCGGCACCTCGACATTGGGATCGGGCACAATCCGAATGTCGCGGCCCTGCAGCTCCGCTATCACGCGGCAGTAGGCTTCCCTCATATCCGCCGCTGGCTTGGCAAGATACACGTAATGCGTGAGCGCTTGCCGTGTTGAGCAAGCCGAAGCGGTGACCGCTGACGAGCTGCTGGATGGCGCTCGATCGGAAGCGGGGTTGGCGGCGGATACAACTGGCGAATACGATTCCACTTCAGCAGAGCTGCTAAGCTCTTGAGCTAGTCGCAAGAGGCGCCGTGCCAGATCCCGCGCCCGATCGAAGTATCGGCGGTCGGTCTGCGTCTCGGCCCGCGGATCGAAGAAATCGTCTTCCGATCCGGCCCCCGCTCCTTCCTCGATGACGGAGAATTCAAAACCCTCCTTATTATTAAGCAGCGCCGGTATCGCCTGGCGACTCATAAAATGCTTGGTTACGAACAAGACCCGCTTGCGCACCCTGTCCATGCCTTCGTGCTGCCAGCACTTCGCGAATACATCGAGTTCGCGCTTGCACCACTCACTGGCGATCCAGTTGTTGGACAGTACGATTAATAATATATCCGATGCTCTAAGATTTTCCCTTATATGCTTGTCGAAATCGTCCCCGCGTTCGATACGTACGGTGTCGCGCCAAATCCGCACCTGCGACCGCCCTCTTTGCGAAAACTCATAGCTTATTTCCCCACAGAGATGGCTGACAAAGCCCCTTTTCGCTTTGGAGTCGGTGGGGAGCCGGTCATCTTCGCGCGCATATGAGATGAATATTTGGATCGCCAATGTTCTTCTCCTGTTCTTCTCTGCCTTTAGCGCGAACGCTTCGCCGAGGGGCACGACCAAGGCAGTTGGGACAACAATAGAGAGCCTTTCCCGTTATCAGCAACCCTCTTGGATGGCATGGCCGCAGCAGCGCGGTGCCCGCAAGCCGGGTGCAACCTCCCAAAATGAGCCGGGCACGAGCGCGAACCCGACGCCAAGGTCTCCGTACTGCGCTGGCTATTAAAGCTATGAAGGTTGTTCATCCGGGAGAACCGGAAAGCTGTGGTTGCGAGACCGATCAACCGCAGTCCAAGCGCTCTCCGGATGGACGCTCACAAGAATGCGCGTCTGACGCCGACAGCTCGGCTCCTGATGGTTCGGCGGATTGAGCAAGAGGGCTGGAGGATGGCGGATGCCGCCGCGGCGATCGGCCTGTCCGAACGCCGCGCCTAAGAATGGCTCAAGCGGGGATGACGAACAAAAAGCGATCTGAGATAATGAATAGAATGAAAGCATCACCATGACCGCAAGGCCCACCCTGGCGAGGCTTGCCGCCGATCTCGCCGCCGGTCGCACGATGAGCCGGGAATTGGTCGAAGCGGCGCTGGCGCGCATCGCCGATCCCGCCGGGGAGGGCAGCCGCGTCTTCATCAAGGTTTATGCCGACACCGCGCGCGCGGCGGCCAAAGCGCAGGACCAGCTGCGCGCGGCCGGTTATGTCGCCTCGCCGCTCGCCGGCCTCCCGGTGTCGATCAAGGACCTGTTCGACGTCGCCGGAGAGGTCACGCTCGCCGGGTCGCGGGCGCTCGATGACGCGCCGCCGGCCACGGCCGATGCACCGATCGTGGCACGCCTCAAAGCTGCGGGTGCGGTCATCATCGGGCGCACCAACATGACCGAGTTCGCCTTCTCCGGGGTCGGCATCAACCCGCATTACGGCACGCCGGGCAACCCTCACGACCGCAGCCTGATCCCCGGTGGCTCCTCGGCCGGGGCGCCGGTCTCGGTAGCGGACGGCATGGCGGCGGTGGCGATCGGCACCGACACTGGCGGCTCGGTTCGCATTCCGGCGGCGCTGTGCGGGCTCGTCGGGTTCAAGCCGACCCGATACCGCGTGCCGCGCGACGGTGCCCTGCCGCTTTCCGCCACCTTGGACTCGATCGGCCCGATCGGCGTCAGCGTCGCCTGCTGCGCGCTGACCGACGCTGTCATGGCGGGTGAGCCCGTGGAACCACCCACCGCCATTCCGCCCGACGGTCTTCGCCTCGGCATTCCGCAAACGGTGATGCTCGACGACCTCGAAGAGCCGGTCGCCGCGGCTTTCGAGCGGACGGTTTCGGTACTTTCCCGCGCGGGTGCGCGCATCGTCGAATTGCCCCTCGAGATGCTCGGCGACTATGCACGGATCAATATCAAGGGCGGCTTGCCGGTGGCAGAAGCGTTCGCCTGGCACGAGAAGCTGATCGAGCGGCGCGGCCAAGAGTACGACCCGCGGATCCGAACCCGCATCGCGCGCGGTCGCGACATGACGGCGGCCGAATACATTCGCCTGGTCGAGGCGCGCGCCGATTTCATTCGCCGCTTTGACGCCGAGACGCAGACGTTCGACGCCTTGGTGATGCCGACCGTGCCAATGACGGCGCCGCCGATCGCGGCTTTCACGAGGGACGAGGATTACGCGCGTCTCAATATGAAGCTGCTGCGCAACACGGCGGTCGTCAATTTCCTCGATCGTTGTGCGCTGACCTTGCCGATCGAAGCACCGGGTACCGCACCGGTGGGTCTAATGGTCGTCGGCCGCCACGGCGAAGACCGCCGTCTCCTCGCCATCGGCACCGGCATCGAAGAAAAGCTCATCACACAGACAGGGAGACAGTGAGAGCAGCATCTTGTCATTGCGAGGAGCGCCGTGCGCGACGAAGCAATCTCGATGGTGCGATCTGACCGAGATTGCTTCGCTTCGCTCGCAATGACGAAGTATCCTCGGTGATCTCTGTGTCTCTCCGTCTCTGTGGTGAATAACCTTGATAACCGGAGCACGACAACATGCCATCTGACATCGACGACGCAGCCCTCGATTATCTGCTCGCTCGCGCCGGGCTCAGCCTGACCGCAGAACAAAAGGTCGAGCTGAAGACGGTCTACGCCGGTATCGCCGCGATGGCCGAGCGTGTGCGCAAGCCTCGCGGCCGCATGGCCGAACCGGCGCATGGCTACGGCTTTGCCGAGGAGGATCTGCCATGAGCGACGCGATCCCGACCATCGCCGCAGCCGCCCGGCTGATCGCCGCGAAAGAGCTCTCGCCGGTCGAGCTGACCCGGGCCTGCCTCGCCCGCGTGCATGCGCTCGACGGTGAGCTGCATGCCTTCGTCCATCTGACCGAGGAGCGGGCATTGGCCGAGGCGCGCGCCGCCGAGCGGGCGATCATGGCTAGCAGGCCCGCAGGGCCGTTGCACGGCATCCCGATTGGCCTCAAGGACATCGTCGACACCAAGGACATTCCGACGACGTGCGGATCGAAATTCCTGCAGGACAACATTCCGGATACCGATGCCACTTGCGCCGAAAAGCTCGCCGCCGCCGGCACGGTGCTGATGGGCAAATTGACGACGCATGAATTCGCCGATGGCGGCCCGTCCTTCGACCTGCCCGCACCCCCGGCGCGCAACCCCTGGAACACCGAGCACTTCACCGCCGGCAGCAGCAGCGGCACCGGCGCCGGGGTCGCGGCAGGGCTGATCCTGGGCGGTATCGGCACCGACACCGGCGGCTCGATCCGCGGCCCGGCGGCACTGTGCGGCATCGCCGGCATCAAGCCGACCTATGGCCTCGTCAGCCGCGCCGGTGTCGCACCCGCCGCGTACAGCCTCGATCATATCGGCCCGATGGCGTGGACCGCGGAGGATTGCGCGCTGATGCTGCAGGTGCTGGCCGGCCACGACCCGCACGATCCGGCGAGCGCGTCGCGTCCGATCCCCGACTACACCGCACTCCTGGGCAGCGGAATCAAGGGGCTGAAGATCGGCGTGATCCATCATTTCCACGAGGTCGACCACAAGGTCAGCGAGGGCACCCAGCGCGGTATCGACGCGGCGCTGGCCACCTTCCGCGACCTTGGTGCGGAATTACGCGAGGTGCAGCTCTCGCCGTTGCAGGATTGGGCGGCCTGCGGCTCGCTGATCTCGATCACCGAGCGCGCCGCGGCCTATGAGGAATGGTCGCGCACCCGGCTCGGCGATTTCAGCGAGCGCATGAGGAGCCGGCTGATACTGGGCGCCTTGGTCTCTGGCGTCGATTATGTCCAGGCGGTGCGCCGACGCCGCGAGTTGCGCGCCGAATTACAGCAGGCGATGGCCGGCCTCGACGTCGTGCTGACCGCGACCCAGCCGGCGGAAGCCGCGAAGATCGACGCGGTGCCCAAGTGGGATCTCTTCGACAAGCCTGGCTTTACGATGCCGTTCAATGTCGCCGGCTATCCGGCGATCTCGGTCTG
>Ga0074045_10002223_pt1 | contig 18111 bp, 11 predicted proteins | sample BogForMeECP23OM2_FD_94442 | JGI IMG/M metagenome (GOLD analysis project Ga0074045, IMG submission 94442) | Bog forest soil microbial communities from Calvert Island, British Columbia, Canada - Bog Forest MetaG ECP23OM2 | ecosystem: Environmental > Terrestrial > Soil > Wetlands ...
AACATGGAGAATCAATTGGGGCCCAAAGTCCGCGAATCTGCGCGACCTTGCGCGTGAACTCGATCTCGGTCTCGACAGCTTCATCTTCATTGATGATAGCCCCACCGAGTGCGCTGAAGTGGAGGCCGCCTGCCCTGAGGTTCTTACCCTGCAACTCCCCCCTAAGTCCGAGGAGATTCCCGCGTTCCTCGACCACGTCTGGGTATTCGACCAATGGCAAGTTACGGCTGACGACCAGAATCGTACCGCGGTTTATGTGCAAAAGCTCGAGCGTGAGCGCGTAGAGAAGCAAGCCACGAATATTGCCGATTTCATAGCCAGTCTGCAATTGCAGATCGACATCCGCCCGATGAAGGAGGCAGAGGTCGCCCGCGTGTCGCAGCTTACGCAACGCACGAATCAGTTCAACTGCACGACAATTCGCCGCAGTGAAGCCGATATTGAAGCGCTGCTGAAGATGGGTTACGAGTGCCTAACGGTTACCGTCTCTGACCGCTTTGGGCACTACGGGCTCGTTGGTGTTGTCATTTACCGTACCGTCTCGACTTCGCTGGAGGTCGATTCTTTCCTGATGAGTTGCCGCGCCCTCGGCAGAGGTGTCGAATACCGCATCATCCAGAGTCTGGGACGGTTAGCGATCTCGCTCGGCCTCCAACGTGTATCAATTCCGTTCAAACCGACCGCCAAAAACGCTCCTGCGCGCTTGTTCCTGGAAAGCATCGCCGGTGAGTACAAGCGGGAGCAGGGTGACGCATTCTCCCTAGAGCTACCGGCTGCTTTCGCGGCCGAAGTTACCTACCGCCCGACGGACGCTGTCTTGATCGTGCAAGACACACCGAAGAGAGCCGTTGCAGCTACCCCACCTCGTTTCTGCAACTATCATCGGATTGCAGTCGGGCTGCGCAGTCCTGCGGCTATTGTCGAAGAGATTCGAAAAACGCGGGTCGCTCGTGTCAGCCGTGTCGGCACCAAATTCGACTATCGCAGCGAAGACGAAAGAAATTTAGCGGCAACGTGGGCGGAGGTGTTGGGTTTCGAGGAGGTCGGCCGTGACGCGAATTTCTTTGAAATAGGCGGCCATTCATTGTTAGCGGTTCGGCTGCTTGCGCGCGTTCTCGAGAAGTGGCCCTATCAGCAATTGTCGATAGCGGCCTTCCTGCAGGCGCCAACCGTGGCCGAGTTCGCCGCCCTTTTGCAATCTGACAATCAGGTTTCTACGGCCTGCATGGTTCCATTTCGCGAACATGGTACGCGGCCGCCATTCTTCTGCCTGCCAGGTGCGGGTGGCAATGTCGTCAGTCTTCGCAGTTTGGCTGCTGGCATGTCACAAGACCAGCCATTCTATTGTCTGCAGGCGAAAGGCCTTGATGGCACCGACCCGCTGCGGACCGTCGAAGAGGCTGCTCTTTTCTATATCGATCAGATACGGGCTGTTCAGCCTCACGGTCCGTATTTCATCGGCGGCGGCTGCTTCGGGGGTTTGATCGCGTTCGAAATCGCTTGCACACTCAAGCGCCAGGGCGAACCGATGGGCCTCCTCGCCCTTATCGATACCTACAACTTCGCATACGGACGGACCTTATCGAAGCCCCGCCTGTTATACGAAAATGTGCGGTTCTTCGCTCGCCGGATTGGCCACCACATCCAGCATCTCAAGGCTGTGCCTTGGAAGAATCGCTTCGACTATATATCTGGACGATCAGCAGCACTCCAGCACTATATCTCGGATCTACTGGCGATCACCAGAGGACAAGCACGTAATCAGATGCCTGTTGGCGGACTACCTACGCAACTCGGAGAGGAAGCCGGAAGACTGCAGACCTCTTTAAACCGGGTAATTGAAGCCAGCCTCGAAGCAGCCAGAATTTACACGCCGCAATACTACGAGGGAGACGTCGTCTTATTCAAGGCGTCGGAGCGCGTAGTGGAGCCCTATCAGGACGATGAACTCGGGTGGGGACCGTTTGCCAGTCACATAGAGGTGAAAGAAATTGAGGGCGATCACCTCAACATTACGGATTTTCCCAGAGTGGAGAGCATTTCGAGGCACATTGAAGCTGCGATCGAGCAGTACTCCCGCGCAGTGACGGCTATCTGCTCCTGATGTGGGTCGCGAAAAGGTTGTTTCACAGGCGATCCGTCAGCCAATTGAGCAAGCCAACTGCGTGCCTGTTCGGGTGCACACAGATAGGACGTTCGTGAACGCGGATTGCGATCGCTCCCAGATAGCCCGGTGCTGGAGAGAAATCCTGGACGGTCCATTTTCCAGCCTCGCCCGCGTCGGCTCGAACGCTCACGAGTGGCTTGGTAGAGTCCGGCATAGTGCTCACCTGAAAGCTGCTCAGCGGAATTGAGAGTCCTCCTCCAAGAGCTTTTACGTAAGCCTCCTTCCGTACCCAACAGCTGAAGAATGCTGTCGTCTTTTGCACCTTGGTGATATTGCCGAGTTCGTGCCTTTCGGCTGGCGAGAAAAAACGTTTTGCAATTTCCTCCATTTCGGGCACGGGCCGGATCTGCTCGACGTCGATCCCCACTTCGCAATCCATGCTGACAGCGTATGCGGCGATCCGACCAGAGTGGCAGAGGTTGAAGCGAATTCGGCTAGATTGATCAGCCAACTGCGGCTTGCCATGTTCGCTGTAGGTGATTTCGAGACACTCCGGGCGTTCATTCAGGAAGTGCGAAAGCAAGGTCCTCAAGATGCTGCGCGACAGCACGAACTCGTCCCGATCCTGCGGAGTTCTGAGATGCGCAGCCCGTTCTTTTTCCGCTTCCGACAGCAAGGAACGCGCCTGATCTATCACATCATGAGGTGCTCGAAGCTCAACGGGCCAGACGTGTACTTCTCGCTCAAGTTGAGAGGTGTGGGTTCCGGGCCATTCAGCCGACGGGCTGTCACCTGACGCAAACATCACGTTCCTAAGTTCAAATTCGCTCTGATTCTTTGGACCAACTGCACGTCGGCCAAGGTGAATACAACTTAACGGTCTCGGGGATGGGAGGACCTGACGAGATACAAACCCATTCAACCACATGGCACCACAACTCGGAAACCAACTCCGCGATGAAGGCTTTGGCTTCTGCGGGCTTGAGATGAAATCCACCGCGGAATCTCGACTTCTACATCGCCCCGCCTTCAAACGAATGAGCAAACCAACACTAGTCGCGCTCTTTGCGTACTTGACGCCTCCGCATGGTCGCCCGTTGGTGGTGGCGGTACCAGTATAGCCGGCTACCATCTTCATCACGCTCTGTTCGGCGGCACCGGGCGAAACTCCCCGAAGAAAGCCGTCACGTCCGGGATGTCATACGCGAAAAAGCAGTTAGTCGTAGTGACATCGAAGTCCTTTGATATGTTAGATCAGCTACCCGTGGCCGCATCGAGATACCTCTCGGTGAATTTACCTCGAGTGACTTCCGCCTTGACTTGCCCGACCAACAGTTAAAGCACGACATCAGTGGCCGAGATTCGCTACGGTCCGTCTATGCCCAAAGCAAGCAAACTCGCTGTGCTGTTACCATGGCGTCAGGGAGTGTTGCAAGAATCCTACACGAATACAGCTTAACTGACTGATCTCACGGGATATAGGCTCGGCTTGGTGGACGAGAATTGCACATTCGGATCCCAATCTGTTCGGGCTTCTCCCGCCGTCGAGTGTCGCCAGCCGTCCGGCCAGTCTGCTCTTGGTGCGGAGGGGAAGTGAATTGAATCCCTGGGGGACGGACACGAAGGACAGAAACGAGTGTAGGCTTTTCGCAAACCGCCCGCAGCCGCAATGCTCAGTGGTCTCAGTTGGATGAACAGCGAACACCGAGAACCGATTCCCGTCCTGCTCCTGGTCCGAGCGTTGGGAATAGGCGGCACGGAGCGGCAACTTGTTGAAACCGCCCGGTTTTTGCAGCGCGACCGATTTATTCCCCATGTGGCGTGCTTTCGCCCTGACGGGTTGCGGAGAGGGGACCTAGAGCGGGACTGCATACCAATTCTGCATTTGCCTGTTTATTCGTTCAAATCGCCGGGTGTTCTCAAGGCTGCATCGCAACTGATCCGATACATCCGGCAGCGTCACATTCAGATCGTTCACTCCTTCGACGCGCCGCTTAACGTTTTTGCAGTGCCCGTCGCGAGGCTTGCAGGGACACCGGCAGTGATCTCGAGTCAGCGGGGCCATCGAGATCTGACGGGCCCGGGGTTCAAGCGTTTGCTTCGTGTTACTGATCACTTGGCTGATGCGGTGATAGTGAACTGCCAGTGGATGAAACGATATCTTGTCGAGGAAGAGCATGTACCAGAACACAAGGTTCGCCTGTGCTACAACGCCGTGGATCTGGATCGCTACGGACGCAGGGTAGTGTCTCGATCGGCCGTCGGCCTTACGATTGGGACTGTCTGTGCTTTACGACCCGAAAAGGGAGTGGAAACGCTTATCCAGGCCTTCGCGAAGTTGCGTCATACAGGAGCGAGACTGGTGATCCTCGGAAGCGGGCCGGAAGAGGCGAAGCTACGGGAGCTGTGCGCAAAACTTGGTGTGGAAGCGGATTGTCACTTTGAGCCCGCTACGGCAGACGTGGCTGAATGGCTGAGCCGGATCGACATCTTCGTGCTTCCTTCGCGCTCCGAGGCGCTTTCGAATGCGTTGATGGAGGCCATGGCCTGCGGCTGCTGTCCCGTAGCGTCTCGCGTCGGTGGCAACCCGGAACTAGTGGAGGATGGTAAAAACGGGCTATTGTTTGAAGTGGATGATTGCGCCGATTTGGCATGTCAATTGGGTGAACTTTTAACTGATGAGCCTCGCCGCAAACGATTCGCGGAGGCTTCCCTGGCGAAGATCTCGGCCCAGTTCACTCCGGAAAAGGTCGCACATGCGATGCAGGAAATCTATGAGTCAGTACTTAGCGGGGTGGAGGCTGCCCATCATCCCTCGACATACGACGGCTGAACACCTCTGATAAGTGAAGAACGTTCTTGCGCAGATCGTATTTATCGGCAATCCGTTCACGGCACAGCTTCGCCATCTGACGGCGTAATTCTGGCTTATCCATGAGTTCTGCAATCGCTCCCGCGAGTTCTTCCGTATAAGAGGGCGTTACCAATAGTCCTTCGATGCCGTGGCGAATAAGTTCCGGGATTCCTGTGATACGGGGCGCGACACATGGTACCCCTGTTGCCATCGCCTCCATTAAGACCACCGGAATTCCCTCCGCGAAGCTGGAAAGCACACAGAGATCACTACTTCTATACAGTTCAAGCAATTCGTCCTGTTTCTTCCAGCCCTCAAAGACAATCCGGTCAGCAATCCCGAGCTGGTGGGCCTGCTTTTCCAGTTGAGGCCGTTCGGGTCCATCACCGACCAACCTCAGACGGACGTCTCGTCCTTGGCTAGCCAACAGTCCAACTGCATCTAGTAGAAGAGGGAATCCCTTAACGCAAGCCAGCCTCCCAACTGAAATCAATTCGAAGGGAGCAGGCCGTTCTCGAAAAGTCGTCGGTTGCCAGGCCGTGATGTCGATGCCGAGCGGCGTGACCTCAAGCTTGTGCCAGTCTGACGGGGACGACCAGTTCATGATTTGGCTCCTCCCGAAGTAGCTGATACCACACACGAATTGCGAGGCGCAGACTTTTTCACGAATATGAAAACCTTCTGGGTCGACAAATTCGGCCGGACCGTGAATGGTCATGGACAATTCGAAGTCGAAGATGTTGCTAAGGATTAATGCGACCGTGGTCGTGTATACGGAATGAACGTGTTTAACGCCAGTCTTGCGCAGGTGATAGCCTGCAAGCACCGCTTCGATGAAATGTGCTGTGGAAAGCGCAATCAATCGCGGGTGAAAACGCCCGAATCTCCACGCAGTTGCCAATCCCCGCATGTATCGCACCGGTCGCGTTGCGAAGGTTATGGCATGAGCCCTTAAGAACTGGAGAGGGCTGCTTCCGAGGACATGCCAGGTGGAGGTCCATTCTTCTTGTTCGGCTGGCGAGAGCTCAGGGAGCCGATAGGAGGGCTTGCGGATCGAAACGGTGTGGACCTCCCATCCAAGGGCGCGAAGTTCCCGCACCTCTCTCAGAAGGTAGGTATGTTCCAGCAGTGGGTACTCGCTCAGAAGGTATGCCAGTTTCATAATGCAAAGGACTGAAACGGGACGGCTTATATCAAAACGGCCCATTCTGGGCTGGTCTTCAGTCTGGCCAACTCCCTGGGGAGAATCATGATAAACTACGCGAAAGAATAGTTCTAATGTAGCGTTTTGCCGAAGAGCTAATTTCGCCCCCCTTTAGGGCCTGTACTGTATCAGTTTCTGGAGCGAAACCTGTGAGGCGTATTCAGCAGCAGCGACCCAATTCCAAGGTGGGTGTCGTCTTCCCAATACTTGTGGTGTTCTTGTTTGCGGTTTTCACAGGCCTTCCTGAGATGGTTGGATTCCTCCGTCCGATCCGTCCCTTGCTTGTTCTCGGCTCCGTGGGATTGATCGCCCTCGCCCTCACCGGACGATTCATCAAAGTTGCGATGAGCCCAATCGGCAAGATATTGCTGCTCTTCACGCTTTGGTTCATACTCTGCATCCCGCTGGCTATTTGGCGCGGCGGCAGCTTTAACATGTTTGCCGAGTATTGGCTCAAGTCGTTCCTGGCGTACGTGCTTACAGCAGGACTGATATCTACTGTTGCCCAGGAAAGAAAGATATTCCACACCATTGCCTATGCCGTTGCCACCCTCGCTTGCCTCGCGCTAGGGTTCCACTACATACTCCACTACATATCTGTTGATGGACGGTTGTCCCTGCCGGGGTCGCGCTACGCGAACGCGAACGAAATGGGATGGACCTTACTTATCGGATTGGTTTTCCAGGGATTCCTGTACTTGCGAGGCGGAACCGCGAGGAAGGCGACGGCAGTGGTGCTGATGATCCCGGTGTTCATCGCAATTGCCAAGACAGGTTCCCGGGGTGCCGTACTGGGTGCTGGCATGCTCTTCCTCTTTGTCTTCTTCCAAGCGTCAGCGGGAGTCCGAGCGAGATTAATAGTTGCCGTGCCTATATTGCTGGTCGTGCTGGTGCTGGTTGTTCCTTCCGAACTCCGCAATCGCTACACAACCTTGTTTAAGGCAGAGGCATCCATGACCGCAGCACAGGTAGATGCGTTTAACTCAAGCGAGGCCCGTCTCGAACTTCTCAAGGACAGCATTTTAGTCACGATAAAACACCCATTGTTTGGCGTAGGCCCAGGTAACTTCATGGTTGCGCAAAGCGATCTCGCGACCGCCCGCGGAGAACCTTACGGACTCTGGCGCGTCACTCACAATACCTATACCGAGCTGTCCAGCGAGTTGGGTATTCCCGGCCTGCTGATCTATTTGGCATTTCTGTTCCAGTGCTGGAGGACGCTGACAACCATCGTTCGCAGAAAGCATGTCTCGAAGGATGTGCGAGTGATGGCCCAAACGCTGCGAGCGGCATTTCTCGTCGTCGTCACCGTAGCCTTCTTTGACAGCTATGGCTACGACGCGAACATCCCGATTCTGGCAGGCTTGGTGACTGCGCTGAGCTTTATTGCCCAAGCCCAGCGTGCTAGCAAGAATGCGCCCGGCAAGAGCGCAGAGAGTTCTCTCCCGTTGCCAGAAGCTGACTTCGAACCCGCCTGGAGCGGTCCTCCCTACTAATATGTGCGGCATCGCGGGATTTGTTATTGCCGACGGAAACTGTGCGGAATCGCGAGTCGTCCGCAGGATGACGGAAATCCTTGCCCACCGCGGGCCGGATGCGGACGGCTTCTACGTCCATATGGGAGCTGCATTGGGTCACAGGCGCCTGAGCATTATCGACCTTGCGACCGGTGCACAACCGATGACGAATGAAAATGAGTCTCTCTGGATCACCTACAACGGCGAAATCTTTAACCACGCGGACCTCCGCCCCGAACTCGAGCGCTCTGGACACTGCTACAGGAGCCGCTCGGATACCGAAACCGTACTGCACGCGTACGAGCAGTACGGTGACCAATGCGTTTGCCGGTTTCGTGGAATGTTTGCCTTCGCGATCTGGGACCAGACTCGCAATCGGCTATTCTGTGCGCGGGACCGGCTTGGCATCAAGCCTTTCTATTACTTTTGGAATGGCCGTCTTTTCGCTTTTGCTTCCGAAATCAAAGCACTGCTGGAGCACCCGGAAATCTCCGCGGCTGTCAACGAACAGCTCCTCCCCGAGTATCTCGCGTTTGGGTACAACAGCGGTGAGGAGACGATGTTTGAAGGCATACGAAAGCTCATGCCCGGGCACACGCTGATCCTCAGTTGCGGAAGTCAACCAACGTTGGAGTTCAAGCAGTACTGGGATGCTCCGTGTCCGGCAGCCTTCGATCGCCGGAAGGACGACGAGTGGATTGCGGAATGCCGCAGGCGTCTGGAAGAAGCCGTGCAAACCCGTCTCATGAGCGACGTACCGCTCGGGATGTTCCTGAGCGGCGGAGTCGATTCAAGCGCTATCGCTGCACTCATCAAGCGGATGACCACGGGAGCTGTGAAGACATTCGCCGTTGGGTACGGGGAGGCCGATTTTAGCGAACTGTCGCACGCGCGCCACGTGGCCGAGTGGATTGGGACTGAGCATCATGATGTCGTCATCACTATGGAAGAGTTCTTCAATGCTCTGCCCAAGCTGGTCTGGCACGAAGATGAGCCCATTAGTTGGCCTTCCAGCGTCTCGCTATTCTACGTAGCGCGTCTGGCGTCCGAGCAGGTGAAGGTTGTCCTCACTGGGGAGGGCAGTGATGAGCTGTTCGGGGGCTATGGACGATACAGGTTCTACCAGCTCAATCGGCAATGGATGAACGCCTACCGTGGCGTCCCAAGCAGTTTTCGAACCGGAGTTCGGAATATGCTGTCGAGCAGCCCTGTGTTGTCTGCGTCTCTCAGGCGAAAGTTGGGGCATACCGTTCTGGGGAGGAATACCAGCATCGAATCGCTTTACCTGGACAACTTCTATAGTGCGTTCGGCGCAGGTGAGCAGGGACAGTTTCTAACGCAAGACTATACAGCTAACCCGTACGCGTTTTTCTTGAAATACTGGGAATCCGTTAAGCGCTCGCCGACCCTCAGCCGTCTGCTCTACTGCGATCAGAAGACATACTTGGTGGAGCTGTTGATGAAGCAAGATCAGATGAGCATGGCATGTTCGATCGAAAGCCGAGTGCCATTCCTCGATCATCAGTTTGTGGAATTTGCCGCTTCCGTGCCGCCCCACATGAAGCTTCGTGGAAAAGAAGGAAAATATATTCTCAAGAAAGCGGTCGGAGATCTGCTTCCCCCAAGTATCATTTACCGCAAGAAATTGGGTTTTCCGACGCCGATTCACGATTGGCTCTTGCATGATCGCGCAAAGGTCCTGATCAACTACCTGCGAGATCAGGACGGCATCCTCGCCGCTTATGTGAAGGCGGAGTTTCTTGAGGATCTACTGCAGAGGCACTACAACGGCCAGCACGACGCCACCGATCGAATCTGGCGGCTGTTGAACCTGCAGGTCTGGGGAGATATGTACCTGACAGGCCGACGCGAACAGCTTTGGGATGGTCTGATGCCATTGTCCGTGGGTGCCGTTCAAACAGCATGAAGATCCTGTGGGTCAAGTCTGATTTTCTCCACCCGACCACTCGTGGCGGTCAGATCAGGACACTGGAAATCGTCAAGCGACTTCACGCCAGGCACGAGGTCCACTACCTTGCGTATCAGAATCCTGCCCAGCCCGAAGGGTTGGACCGGGCTCACGAGTACTGCACGCGGGCGTACCCCGTCCCGCACGAAATCCCGCCCCATGGTTCCGTTAAATTTGTGCTCCAGTTGGCCGCCAATACGCTCTCATCGATGCCGCTCGCTCTCAGCCGCTATCGTTCTCCGGCGATGCGGAAGGAGATTGCGGCGGTTTCAAAAGCGGTCCGGTTTGATACCACGGTGTGCGACTTCGTTTTTCCGGCGCCGAACTTCGAGAACCTGAACAACTGTGTATTGTTCCAGCACAACGTCGAAACCATGATCTGGCGCCGGCATTCCGAGAGTGCGCCTGATCCCCTGCGCAAGCGGTATTTCAGCTCGCAGGCTGAGCGGATGTTCAATTGGGAAAAGCGCATGTGCCTCGCGGCTGGCCAGGTCGTGGCCGTTTCTCCGCAGGACGCGGCCATCATGCGCGAGCTTTTCGGAGTTGCCAAGGTGTGTTCGATACCCACTGGTGTCGATATTGAATACTTTCGCCGCCCGCTCCAGGTTTCTCCCAAAGCGGACCTTGTCTTTCTCGGATCGATGGACTGGATGCCCAACATCGATGGAGTACAATATTTCATTCGAGAGATCCTGCCCCTTATTCGGAAACGGCTGCCCGCGTGCCAGCTGGCGATTGTGGGCCGATCACCTTCGGCAGCGACAATGGGATTGGCGGAACAGGATCCAAGGATTCAGGTGACCGGCACGGTCGCTGACGTTCGGCCTTGGCTGTGGGGTTCGCAGGTATCCGTTGTGCCGCTCCGAATCGGAGGAGGAACTCGGTTAAAAATTTTCGAATCGATGGCAGCTGGCACAGCGACCGTCTCAACCAGCATTGGTGCGGAAGGCTTGGATGTGTCCCATCCGGCCAACATCCGCATCGCTGATACACCTTCCAGCTTCGCGGAGCAGTGTATCGAGCTGTTGGAGAATGCGCGGGAGCGGGAGCGCTTGACATCTGAAGGCCTGGACTTGGTCGGGGCGCGCTTTTCCTGGGATGTTGTCGCGGCGGAATTTGAGCGTCTGCTGACGGCGTTCGGTACCGTGACTCCACCCCGGTGCGCCGCACAACCTCGTAATGTACACGTCTCCGTCGACGGTTAGTTCCATTTGCAATCCGATGGGGCATTTGGTGCCTGGCACAGATGGCGTAGCTTCGCAATTGAACGAGACCTTTAATGACAAGCTTGCAGAGGGTTGTAATCGTTGGCGGATGCGGGCATGTTGGACTCCCGCTGGGCATCGTATTGGCGAGCAAAGCTGGCTTGCAAGTCGACCTGTTGGACATCGATCGGGCGAAAGTGGATCTGGTCAATTCAGGCACGATGCCATTCATGGAACGAGGGGCCGACGAGCTCCTGCTCAGCGTCGTGCAAAAGTCACTAAGAGCAACGCTCGATCCTTCCTGCATCCGCGAAGCAGATGTCGTCATTACGGTGGTGGGCACGCCAGTGGACCGGCACCTTAATCCAACTGTTGGGGAGGTTTACCAGAGCATTGGCGCCCTGCTCAATCACATGCAAGACGGCTCCTTGCTGGTACTTCGCAGCACGGTGTATCCCGGTGTCACAAAGCTGGTTTACGAGCGGCTGCGAAAACTGAACAGAAGGGTTTTGCTTGCTTTCTGTCCGGAGCGCATCGCTGAAGGGAACGCCGTCGAGGAGCTGCTCAAGCTGCCACAGATCATCTCAGGTTTCGAACCTGAAGCAGTTGCCGCGGCGAGCCGGTTATTCAGAATGATCTCGCCCAGCTTGATCGAGCTGACTCCTCGCGAGGCAGAGCTAGCGAAGCTTTTTACGAATGCATGGAGATACGCGAATTTCGCTGTATCGAACCAGTTCTACATGCTCGCTCAAAGCTGTGGCTTGGACTTTTACCGAATTCATGATGCCGTGACCCGCGATTATCCCCGAATGCGCAGCTTTGCGAAGGCCGGCTTCGCGGCTGGGCCGTGTTTGTTAAAAGACACTCTTCAGCTGGCCGCGTTTTCTCAGAACAATTTTTTCCTTGGCCATGCCGCCATGCTGATCAATGAAGGGCTGCCGATGTTTTTGGTGGAACAGCTTCGCCGCCACGACTTGTCCAGCAAACGAGTGGCAATACTGGGAATGGCATTCAAGGCAGAATCCGACGACCAGCGTGACAGCCTCTCCTATAAGCTGAAGAAACTGCTTGAGGTGGAAGCTCTCGAAGTGCTCTGCACAGATCCATATGTTTCCGATCCATCATTGGTGCCATTAGAGACCGCGATCAAGCAAGCGGACATCATCATCGTTGGCGCGCCGCACGCCGTCTACCGTCAGGTTGGAATTCCAAGTGAAAAGATCGTTGTCGATGCTTGGAGCTTTTTCCCGGCGGAGAATTCGACTCAACAAGCGTCTGAGAGGACAGCCAGCGGAGAAGCATGAAAGTACTCGTAACCGGTTCGGCCGGTTTCATTAACGGTTACCTGGTCCAGGAACTCTTGGACGCTGGATACACCGTCATTGGCCTGGATAACTACAGCAAGTACGGAAAAGTTGAGAAGAGCTATGACTCCCATCCCCGTTACCACGTTGTTGTGGGTAATGCGAAAGACAAGGAGTTACTCGATGACCTGCTGGAGGACTGCGACCATTTCGTAGCCTCAGCGGCGATGATCGGGGGAATCAGTTACTTTCATGAGTTTGCCTATGATCTCCTCGCCGAGAATGAGAGGATAACAGCTTCAGCGTTCGACGCGGCGATGCGTGCGCATAAGCGTGGCCGTCTGCAGAAGATCACCGTGGCTTCCTCCAGCATGGTTTTTGAGAACACGAAGGAATTTCCTACACCGGAGGGTGCAGAGCGGCGCTGTCCCCCTCCCAGTTCTACGTATGGCTTCCAAAAACTGGCTACGGAGTATTTTGCCCAGGGCGCATGGGAGCAATACAAGCTTCCCTATACGATTGCCCGCCCGTTCAATTGCGTGGGTGTGGGCGAAAAGAGAGCTTTGATGGATCGTGACATCATGAGCGGGAACGTAAAGCTAGCGATGTCGCATGTGGTTCCTGACCTGGTACAGAAGATCCTGAAAGGTCAGGACCCGCTGCATATTCTCGGCAGCGGGAACCAGGTGCGTCACTATACGTATGGGGGGGACTTGGCAAAGGGGATTCGCCTTTGTATCGAATCCCCCAAGGCGACAAACGAAGACTTCAATTTGTCTACTCCCACCCGAACGACCACCCTCGAACTGGCAGAGCTGATCTGGAAGAAAATTCACGGAAACAGTAAATCGTTCCGGTATGTCTCCGATCCACCATTTGAGTACGATGTGCAGGAGCGTTCGCCCAACGTCAGCAAGGCGAAGGAAGTGCTCGGGTTCGAAGCGCTTTCGACTTTGGACGAGATACTGGATGAGGTGATTCCGTGGATAGAAGAACAAGTTTCTCTAGGTCAGATTTGAGCTGAGGGCCTCGATGCCGTCCAATTCGCCGCTGACAATCTTGATCCCGGTTTACAACGAGGGAGCAAACTTCAGAGCGCTCTGGTCGAAGATCGCGTCCAGCATCCGGGCGCCGTTTAACGTCATCGTTGTGTATGACTTTGATCAAGACGACACGCTTCCTGTGATCTCAGAAATCGTTGCCTCTGGCGAGAGCAGGCTTGCACTTCGCAAGAACGCGTACGGTCGAGGTGTTACGGGTGCAATTAAGAGCGGCATGGAAGCGGTCGAGGCTGGTCCCGTGCTTGTGACGATGGCTGATCTCTCAGACGATTTGACCCAGGTCGACGAGATGTATGGGCTATATCTGCAAGGCTTTGATCTTGTTTGTGCTAGTCGTTACATGAAGGGAGGTCGTCTGGTGGGCGGCGCATTTTTAAAACAGGCCCTCTCACGAATGAGCGGATTGACTTTGCATTATCTCCGCGGAATGCCGACCCACGACGCAACAAATAGTTTCAAGCTTTACAACGCAGCAATGGTCCGAGAACTCTCCATTGAAAGCGTTGCTGGATTCGAACTGGGTCTCGAGTTAACAGTGAAGGCGTTTCTGAATGACTATCGCATCGCAGAAATTCCCAGCACTTGGAGGGACCGTTCCGCCGGCACCTCGAAGTTTCGTCTCTTCAAGTGGCTGCCCCACTATCTCAGGTGGTATTGCTATGCATTCCAACCAATACGGCGACATGATCAAGCAGTTCGCGATGGCAGCAGTTCACAACCGGCCGACCCAATTGGACAGTCGGTGCCGGCTAGTCGACGGCGTCTGGACCCATGATCCCGTCGTCGTGCAATAATGCGTTCCGGTGATTCCGCCGGTAATTGCAGGTTGCGAAGGGCCTGACTAGCACCGTCGTCCTGGCGGTGCCATTCGGGCGGAGGACCACGACCAATGAAGCGAGCGGTGGACACGAGCGAAGCAACGCCCTCGATTGCAGTTTTCGGCCTTGGTTACGTAGGTTGCGTAACCGCGGCATGCTTCGCTGAGCTCGGGTATCGAGTCATAGGAGTGGACATTGACGCCAGGAAAGTCCGAGCTGTACAGGACGGGCAGTCACCTTTCTTCGAGCCCGATCTCGAGGCGCTCATCCTGTCCAATCTTCGGAAAGAAAGATTGTCAGCCACGACCTCTACGGCCGACGCTCTGCGGGAAGCCGACTTCGCCTTCCTTTGCGTGGGCACGCCGTCGGCGAGTAATGGGAATTTGAATCTTGATCCGTTGCGGCGAGTTACTGCAGACATCGCCTCCCATCTGTCAGGGCGTGTGCGGCCGCTGACGGTCGTCGTTCGAAGCACGGTATTTCCTGGAACATGCGACGAAGTGGTGGCGCCATTGAGCGAACGTATGTCTACGATTGCGATAGTTGCGAATCCGGAATTCCTGCGTGAAGGAACCGCGGTTAAGGATTTCATGCGGCCGTCCCTCGTGGTTGTAGGTAGTCACGATCTTTTGGCAGCACAAAGAGTCGCGTCTCTGTATGCTTCTCTTCCTATCGAGATTTCCGTGGTCGCACTTCGAACAGCAGAGTTAATCAAGTACGCCTGTAACGCATTTCACGCGTTGAAAATTGCATTCGCAAACGAAATCGGCACAATTGCCACAGCTCTGGGGTTAGAGGGCGATGAAGTCATGCGGACGGTGTGCTGTGATACTAAGCTCAACATTTCGCCTGCCTACCTGAGGCCAGGATTCGCGTTTGGCGGATCGTGCCTGCCAAAAGACCTGAGAGCGCTAAACTACCGGGCCCGGCAGCTTGATCTCGAATTGCCCCTGTTGAACTCTGTATTGCCTAGCAACGAGTCCCATATCGCGCGGGCTTTCCGCCGTGTGCTGGAAACAGGTTGCCGAAGAATCGGAATCTATGGACTGGCATTCAAGTCGAATACGGATGATCTTCGCGAGAGTCCGGGAGTAGCTTTGATTGAAAGACTGATTGGCAAGGGATGCGATGTAAAGATCTACGACCCTCACATCGAACTCGAATCCATTTACGGAAGCAACCAAGCATTCCTGTTGAGTTCGCTGCCCCATATCGGGAGATGTATGGAGAAGAGTTTCGAGGCGGTTTTGGACTGGGCCGAGGTCACCATAATTACTCAGGAGACGACTTCTCAGGCAAGAGAAACTATTGCCAGGTACGCTGCCTCCGTCATCAATGTAACAAGCTCCGAGGGCGGACAATTGGCAAAGATGGCAGAAGTCTGAACCTTATCCACAAAGAACAGTCCAAAGCGGCTTCTCGTGATTCACAATAGCATCGATGTGATTCTGGTGGCACTGCCGCAGGTGTGATGCCTCTATGTTCGATCTGCTTTCAAATTACCGTTTGAGATTCCGTGACCTGCCCTATAACTTCTGTTTCAGCGAGAGACCGAACTCCACAAATGCGAAGCCTTAAGGAAATCTCATTTCGGCTCCGGCAAGAGGTAGCGAATGTTGTTTTGTTGTTTGCCTCATCGCAGCGAGATCTTTGTGCTGAGGCGCCACTGGAAGGGCTTCCCTCACCCACGGCCGTGGGCGATGCGGTTCGGCAAACGACTTATGCGGTCGGCATAGTGAACTTGGCAGACCAAATCTTGCGGGGCCGGATTCCCGTCTTCGCCACAGAAATTAAGTACGGGCCTACTATGGCATGGCAGCGCGACCCTTTACGGGGAACCGAAGCTCCAAGAGGATATTTCCGATTCATACCTTACCTCGACCCCGAAGTTTCAGGCGATCACAAGTGGATTTGGGAAATCAACCGCCATCAGCACCTGGTCTTACTTGCCCAGGCATTCGTCATAACCGGCAGGACTCTCTACTTCGACGAGGTTCTTCGCCAACTCGAACATTGGTGGACAGACAACTTATTTCAAAGAGGAATCAACTGGGCTAGCGCGCTCGAGGTGGCGTTTCGAGCACTGTCGTGGATCTGGATATGGCATTTTCTCGGCACCAGCATGTCCCCTGAATTTCGACGACGGTTTCTTGCTGAGCTCTATCGTCACGGATTACATCTCCAGTACAATCTTTCGATTTACTTTTCTCCAAACACGCATCTGCTGGGGGAGGCCGTTGCACTGCACGCCATCGGTCGCTTATTCCCGGAATTTCCCCGGGCCCTTACGTGGCGAAAGCTCGGTCGCGACATCGTGCGCCATCAAATGATGGCCCAGGTAAAAAGGGACGGAAGCCATTGCGAGCAGTCCACCTACTATCACCTTTATGCGCTGGATCTGTTTCTGTTCCATGCGATCCTTGAGGACATCACGGACGACTATCGTGACGGATTATCGAGGATGACTGATTTTCTAGCATCTGTGGTTCATCATGGAGATCTTCCTCTACTTGGAGACGATGATGGAGGACGGGTTTTCCATCCGTTCGGCAGGCGCGCTCAGTTTGCTCGCGATACGCTCGCAACGGCATCGCTGACCCAAGATAAGTCGGTGGTTCTTTACTCGGAACGCGATGTAGAGGGAGTTGCCATATGGTGGCTTGGGCCGGAGAAGTGCAGGATTGTCAAGTTGCCAAACATCCGCCGCCAATCCCGAGTGTTTCGTGATTCCGGACTCGTCGTGATGCAACGCGGCGATGTTTCTGCACTGTTCGACGCTGGTCCTTTTGGATCTTGGAGCGCCGGCCACAGTCATGCGGATACCCTGTCCCTTATCGTGTCTAGCGGAGGCGAAGAGATACTTGTCGATCCGGGCACCTACACCTACATGGATCCCGACTGGCGAGATGCCTTTCGGGGCACTGCTGCCCATAACACAGTTAGGATTGACGGGAAGAATCAAGCCGTCCCAGGAGGACCGTTTCGATGGATGGACAAGCCCGACGTGCGTTTGATTCATTTTTCGAATACTCCTGAACAGGATTGTGCCGTTGCGGTCTGCCACTACGGTGGCTTTATCCATAAGCGAACAGTCCAGTTCAGTATGGGTACCGAGTTCGACATCCTCGATGAGCTGGAAGGGCCGCCGGGCGAGCATTTGGTTGAGCAATTCTGGCACGTTGGGGCGCTTGTGCAGCAGACGGCTCCCGGGGAGTGGCGAATTGGAAACGCGGCCGAGCTTTCCGTGGAAGGTGGTCAGCGCGAGCAGGCTTGGCGGTCGCGCGTCTTTGGGTCTAAGGAAGCGTCATGCGTGGTGGTTGTGCGCCGACGGATCGCGTTTCCGGCATCGCTTCGTGCTCAACTACGATTGATCAGTTAGACGATTCTGGTCGACGGCGACTCCACGGCTTGTGATGGTCGTACATATTTTGTGATGAGCACGACCAGGCTCCCGCCTTTCCAGGTGTACCCCGCATGAAGTCTGGTCCCGGTCTGGCAGGGGTTCATGGGCTTCATCGACCTGTGTCAGCAACTTGATGTCAGCCAGCGCGACTGGCAAAGCGATAGCGGCGCCCGTCTGGGTCGGCATCCGTGCCGGGGCCACGTAGCGGCCACCAGCGATTCGGCTGCCCCGGCTCAGCCTCGTCTTCTTTCCGAGGTAAGGGCGCGCAAACCCGCGTCTGTCGTTCCTGCCGCCAGCACTCCTGCTGGCACAGCAACCGCTCCACCCAGCCGGTAGGCCGTTCCCGCTTGCCCGCCTCAACCCCCATCTCGTCCGTGCCCAAAATGGGACTTCTCGGCCTGTTCCAAAACGTAACTTCACTGCTTCGTGCACTCTAATCACCCATCGTCAACATGCATAACCCTGCAGGTGCATCTCCTTGTTGGACTAGGACTCGGCCTTGCGCCAAGAGTGTTCCAGTGTGATAATTACAAACACCCCCCACACAGCAAGGAGAACTCCCAGTCCATGACGAAGCCATGCGTGTGTTTTCTTCGCAACAGCATTTCCTTAGCAGTCTTGGTATTCCTCAGTAGTACGATCTCAGCGGCTCAAGTCGCGGTTACTACG
>Ga0074045_10002224_pt1 | contig 18104 bp, 16 predicted proteins | sample BogForMeECP23OM2_FD_94442 | JGI IMG/M metagenome (GOLD analysis project Ga0074045, IMG submission 94442) | Bog forest soil microbial communities from Calvert Island, British Columbia, Canada - Bog Forest MetaG ECP23OM2 | ecosystem: Environmental > Terrestrial > Soil > Wetlands ...
CTCTTTCAGGCACATTTACCTTTCCCTTGAATGTGCAATCCGCTTACCTGGATGTTTACGCGCAAGGCCAGTCGCAGACCGAAGAGTTCTGGTATACGTGCGTGCCGAATGACGTGGCCTCAGAGCTGGAAAGCTGCGGAAACAGCGCCTTTCGCGAAACCGAGGTCACCATTGATGGCCAACCGGCCGGCGTAGCGCCGATTTTTCCCTGGATTTTTACCGGAGGCATCGATCCCTTCTTGTGGTTTCCGATTCCCGGCGTGCAGACGCTGAACCTCACGCCGTATCGCGTGAACCTCACGCCCTTCGCCGGATTGCTGAGCAATGGGCTGCCGCATACAGTTTCGCTGAGCATCTACAATGTCGACAGCTATTTCTCGGTAACCGCATCGCTGCTGGTCTATCGCGACCCAACCACTGCAATAATTACGGGAGCCGTAACCCAGAACACCCTGACGGCGCCGTATCCGGTGGTCACCGAAAATCTCAACGTGCAGCCGACGTTCATCGGGGGCACGGTGGACGTGACTTCGAGACGCAGCTTCGTGATTTCCGGTTACGCCAACACCTCGCACGGCAAGGTGACGACGAGAGTTGCGCAGAGCGCTAACTTCTCGAGCTATCAGACCTTCAGCATTAACAGCAGGGAGTACATCCAGAACATTTCGCAGGGTACGACGCTGACCTCGACTACGACGGTCACGCAGCCGGGCTCGCCCACCGTCGTCAACTCCCAGACTTTCACCTTCCCGCTGGTAGTCGATATCAAGGATGTGTTTTTCTCTGATGGCAACGTCAACCAGATCACTACGGCGCAACAGACGTACCAAGTCAACACCAGCAGCACGGCGGGAGGAAAACCCACCTACAGCAGTTCGCTCGAAAACACGGGGCTGCACGTCGACACGCTGGAATTAGATTCCTCGTTCAACATATTGGGGAACACGGGGCAGTCGAGCGATCAACAGTACAACTACTTTGACTCAACCGGCGTGGCGTATAACTGCGCCATCTCTGCCGCGGCGAACGCGCTTACGGCATTCAGCCCGGGATGCTCGCAGTAAAAGGGCGCTCTGCCCTCATCTCTCGGTTTTTGGAGAGATGAGGGTGGGATTTTTGGTCGCAGCGAAGTTCACTGCGGCGGGCGTGTAATGGCTCCCTGCGAAGCTGACGACACCAGCGCGGCATATTTCGCAAACACGCCGGTGGCGTAGCGTGGCGTTGGCGCCCTCCACGCCTTCATGCGGTGGCGGAGAACATCGTCGCCGATCTCAACTTCCAAGAGCCTCTGGTTCACATCGAAGCGGATCATGTCGCCGTCGTGCACGGCGGCGATGGGGCCGCCCAGCGCGGCTTCGGGAGAGACGTGGCCGGCCATTAGTCCGTGGGTTGCGCCGCTGAAGCGACCATCGGTCAGGAGCGCGACCGAGGACCCCAAGCCTTCGCCGACCAGCGCGGCGGTCACGTCCAGCATCTCGCGCATGCCCGGCCCGCCCTTGGGACCTTCATTGCGAATGACAACGACATCTCCCGACTGAATCTGCTTGCTCGTGACCGCAGTCATGGCATCTTCTTCCGATTCGAAGACGCGCGCCGGCCCGCGATGTTCCAGTCGCTCATGCCCGCTGATCTTAGCCACGCAGCCTTCGGGCGCAATATTTCCTTTTAGAATTACGAGGCCGCCGGTCTTCTTCAGCGGCCGTTCCAGGGGCGCAATCACTTCCTGGCCGGGAGTTTCCACGGCGCTCTCGCTCTCGGATTGCAGCGTGAGTCCAGTCACAGTTTTTGCCGAGCCGTGCAGATGATGTCCGCGCAGCAGACGACGAAGCAGCAGGCGCACGCCGCCGGCGCGGTGCATATCGGAGGCTACGAAGCGTCCGGAGGGTTTCAGGTCGGCGAGCAGAGGAGTGCGCTCACTCACCTTCTGGAAGTCGTCAATCTCCAAATCGACTCCAGCTTCACGCGCAATCGCAAGGAGATGCAGCACGGCATTGGTCGATCCTCCGGTCGCAGCCACGGATGCGATTGCATTTTCGAAGGCGGCGCGAGTCAGAATATCGCGCGGGCGAATTTCCTGATGGAGACAATTCATCACCACCTTGCCGCAGTCGAACGATACCTGGTCTTTCTTCGGATCCATGGCGGGCACGCTGTTGAAGCCCATGGGAGAAAGTCCGATCGCCTCCATCACCGTCGACATGGTGTTCGCGGTGTATTGGCCGCCGCAGGCTCCGGCGCCGGGACAAGCCACGTCTTCAAGGGCGTGCAATTCTTTGTCAGTGATTTTTCCGGCGGCGTTGGCGCCGACGGCTTCGAACACATCTTGAATCGTCACATCCTTGCCGTTATAGCTCCCCGGAGCGATGGTGCCGCCATAGAGCACAAGGCCGGGCAGATCCATGCGCGCTAGAGCCATGGCCGCGGCGGGAATCGTTTTATCGCATCCCACCACGCAGACGACGGCGTCAAAAAATTGGCCGCGGCAAACCAGTTCAATGGAATCGGCGATCAGTTCGCGGCTCACCAGCGAAGCGCGCATGCCTTCGGTGCCCATGGTTTCGCCGTCGGAGATGGCGATGGTGTTGAATTCCATGGGCGTACCGCCGGAGGCGCGGATGCCTTCCTTCACTTTCGCCGAAAGCCGGCGCAGGTGAAAGTTGCAGGGCATGGTTTCAATCCAGGTGTTGGCCACGCCGATCAGCGGCTTGCGGAGATCGGCATCGGTGAAGCCGACAGCTTTGAACATGGAGCGCGCCCCTGCCCGGTCGCGCCCGTCAGTAATTCCGCGGCTACGATGCTTGAGGTCCATGATTTTAGATCCGTGGTTAGCTATAAACGTCGAAGATTAAAACTAGAGATTGGAAATGGAGCAGTCCCGGCGGTCTCGACTCGTCCTTTCGTTTCTTGCCCGCTTTCACGGAACACGGTAATTGCTCAAATGGAATTGACGGTCGCGGCCGCCTCCATCCATAGGGTCAGGCCGAAACAAGAGCCAGAGAATCAGTCCCAACGGAAAGAAGAAAAAAACTGCAAGAGTCACGAGAAGCGGAGATTTTCCCCTGCGCCGGGCGTCGGCCACACAAGCCTTGACAGTCAGGATGGGAAAGATCAGAAAGAGGCATCCAACAATCACGACCGACAATATGTTGGAAATGTCCATCTTTACCTCGGAGTATGCCTCAACCTTTGCCTCGACGCGATGATACAGAAAATCGCGGAAACGGCCAAGACGGCCACGCAAAAAAACGGGAAATCTGCCGCTGGATGATGCCAGGAGGCCGCATTCCGGCTGCAGATTTCCCAATGTCATGACGCTCTCCCTTGTAGCTCCCCAGAGGCATCATGTGCTGATACTGCAAACCACAAGAAACTTAGGCCAACGCGGCGCGGGCCGATGGTTCGGAGGCATTCGCCGAAACGGGGGGATGAGGTCCCCAGCTTTCGCGATCCGCTTGGCTATGCAAAGTCGCCGTGGAACGCACGTCGATCACATCCACAATGCCATACCACTCGCGGCAGAGTTGGCCGATCTGCTTCTGCGAGACTTCGAGTTGGAGCGTAACCGCGTGATCCTCACCGGCGGCCTCGGCGTGTACCGAAGGAATATCCAGCCCCCGGCGCGAAGCCGCATTGAGGATGCGCATCAGCGCGCCCTGCGAGTTACGATAGCGAATGTGGAATACCTGCATAGTTCGATCCCCCAAGAAACAATTCAGTAATTGGGAAATTTAGTAATTGAGCAATTTGAAATCATTGCTGGGCTAACTTCTCAATTACAAAAGTAACTCGTCGCCAATTACTCAATTTTTAAATTACCCAATTACTCAATACTTCTTCACTTATCTCCGAAAACCATCTCCGAAAGCGCCGCTCCCGCCGGAACCATGGGATAGACGTTGGCTTCGGGAGCGCAATCAAATACCAGCAACTCCGGCTCCGGCGAGCGCAGGAACGATTCGAGGAGATCTCCGGTCTCGGCGGATACCGGGAACTCCGCCATGGCAGCCTCATTCAGGCGACAGCCATTGATCTTGTAGGCCTTGGCGATCTCGACGAAATCCGGATTGTCGCTCAAATCGGTTTCGGCATAATTGCGCTCATAGAAAAGCTGCTGCCACTGCCGCACCATGCCGAGATATTTATTATCGACAATCACCATCTTGACCGGCAGCGAGAGCCGATGCACGGTTGCGAGTTCCTGAATGTTCATCTGGAAGCCGCCGTCGCCGGAGACGCAAAGCACGCAAGTATCGGGCTGGGCAAGCTGAACCCCGACCGCCGCTGGGAGAGCGAAACCCATCGCGCCCAGGCCGCCCGAAGTGATGAAACCGCGCGGCGAGGAAGAACGATAGCGCTGCGCCGCCCACATCTGATGCTGGCCTACATCGGCGATGATCACATTATCTTGGGGCAGGCGGCTGAAGAGTTCGTCGAGAAAACGCATGGTCGGCTGAGCCAGTCCATGGGGATCAAGCTCGGCGCGTTCGCTTCCGCAGGCCACTGCACGCCAGCAACTCCAATCGGGCAGAGATGCGGATGCGCGCTGCAGGTCGGCGTGAAATGCGGGAATGGTGTCGGCAAGGTCTCCGATCACCGGCACCTCGCAGGCGCGCACGCGATCCAGTTGCGCGGGATCAATCTCAAAGTGAACGATCTTGGCATTGGGCGCAAAGCGCGTAGGTTCGCCAGTGACGCGATCATCGAGGCGGGCTCCGAAGACCAGGAGCAGATCCGTCTCATGCAGCGCCGTGTTGGCGGCGCGCGTTCCGTGCATGCCCACCATGCCCAGGTAATAGGGTGCCTGCGGCGGAATCGCGCCCAGGCCGTGGACTGTCGCGAAGGCGGGAACATTCAAGGAATCGAGCAGACGGCGCAACTGCGGAATCGCTCCAGAAAGTTTTGCCCCGGCTCCGATCAATGCAACCGGCCGTGAAGCCCTTTGCAGAAGAGAAATAATGGTGTCGCTGAAAGCTCCGTCGGCTTTGGCTTCGGCGCGCCGCGCGTGGGGAGTGAATTTCACCGGACCGGAGAATTCTTTTTTCGCTTTTAAGAGGTCGGTAGGAATGTCGATGACAACCGGTCCGGGCCTGCCGCTGCGCGCCCAGTAAAAGCCCTCGGCAATGGCATGGGGAATTTCGTCGATCGTACGCACCAGCCGGCTCCACTTGGTGAGCGAAAGGGTGACGCCGAAGACGTCGGTCTCCTGAAAAGCGTCGGTTCCGATCATCGCAGTGCGCACTTGCCCAGTGATGCAGACCAGAGGTACCGAATCCATCTTGGCATCGGCGATGCCGGTGACCAAATTCGTAGCGCCGGGACCGCTGGTCGCCATCGCGACTCCGACTTTTCCCGTGACCCGGGCATAGCCCTCGGCGGCAAAAACCGCCCCCTGCTCGTGCCGGGTAAGAACGTGGCGTATACCGCTGCCCTCGAGCGCGTCGTACAGCGGCATGATCGCGCCGCCGGGATAACCGAAGACCAGGTCGATCCCCTCAGCCCGCATGCACTGCAATACGATCTCGGCGCCCTTATGCATTCACAACCTGTTTAGCCTCAGGCTTGGGAGCATCGGCGGGCTTTTTCGCCTCCCGCCCCGGCAACCAGCTCATCATGCCGCGCAGTTGCGCGCCCACGATCTCGATGGGATGCTTCTGCTCTTTCTCACGCAGTTCGGTGAAGTGATAGCCGCCATCTTTGTTCTCTTTGATCCACTCGCGGGCAAAGGTTCCATCCTGAATGTCGGCGAGAGTTTTCTTCATGGCGGCCCGCGTGGCATCGCCCACGACTTTCTCGCCGCGGGTCAGGTCGCCGTACTCGGCCGTATTCGAAATCGAGTAGCGCATACGCCCCAGGCCACCTTCGTAAATCAAATCGACGATCAGCTTCATCTCATGCAGGCACTCAAAGTAGGCAATCTCGGGAGCGTAGCCGGCCTCGACCAGGGTCTCAAATCCCTTCTTGATGAGAGACGTAAGACCGCCGCACAAGACAGCCTGCTCGCCGAAAAGATCGCTTTCGGTTTCTTCCTTAAAGGTAGTCTGCAGTACGCCGGCGCGAGTCGAGCCTATCCCGTGGGCATAAGCCAAAGCATATTCATGCGCGCGCTTGCTCGAATCCTGCTGAATCGCGATCAGCGAGGGCACGCCGCGCCCCTCGGCATAAACCCGCCGCAGAAGGTGCCCGGGGCTCTTGGGGGCAATCATCACCACGTCGACGTCAGTGGGCGGGACGATGGTCTTGAAATGAATGCTGAAGCCGTGCGAGAAACCCAGAATCTTCCCGGGATGAAGATAGGGCTTGATGTACTGCTCATATACCGCCGCCTGGGTCTCATCGGGGGTGAGCACGTGAATCCAGTCGGCGCGCTTGGCGGCCTCGTCTGGAGCCACCACCACCATGCCATCGGCGCGAGCCTGGGCGGCGCTGGTTCGGTTCGGCTCGAGGCCAACAATGACTTTGCAGCCGCTGTCGCGCAAGTTCTGCGCCTGCGCATGTCCCTGGCTGCCGTAGCCCAGGATGGCGATGGTTTTACCCTTCAGGGCCTCAGGGTTCGCGTCGTGTTCGTAGAAAATCGTAGCCACCAGTGTGCTCCTTTGTAGGGCCAGCGCTTAGCTTAGGGTCCGACCACAAACCGACCGACCGGTCGGTATCCAAAGATGCTACCTTTGCCGCGAGTTGATGTCAAGCAGGAAGTGGGTTCGCCGGAACCCTTTGGGCCATCGCCAATAACGGCAGAGCGGATCGTCAGCCTTCAGACACCACAAAGCCGGGCTGGTTGGCCCGGCTTCTCTTTGCGTGGAACTGATCCAGTCAATCTTGTTTCGATCGGCCGGCTCAGAAGGTCAAAATTTCTAAGCTCTTGCCGTTATTCGCAGTTCGCGGCTCCCGACGAACAGCCTGCGTCTCAGCGCGCCGTCTCAAGCCGAGCTTGAAGTCTCAAATCCGGCCCAGCCTCGTCGCAGTCCTGCTTCCAGCGCGCGCCGGGAGATCACCGCTCCCGCGCCGCCGACGCCCCGCGAACCTACATCACCAAAGCGAGATTCTCCAGCTCATACTGCAGCACCGGCAGGGCGCAGCCAGCCATCTCGACGCGTCCGGCTGCATCGAGAGCCGCCTTGGGCGAAACCCCATAGCCACGGCCCATTAGGAAGACCTGCAACAGTTCGGCGGCTTCATAGGAATCGATCATGCCGCCTTGCAGCAGGTCGCTGCGCAAGGCCGCCAACTCCGTCGCCGTGAATCTGTCTTTATCGTTGTTGGTAGCTTCGCTCATCGCTCTTTCAAACTTCTCTTTTTCAAACATGGCCGTCATCACCTCCGACTCCGACCTTGACCGCTTGTGACTATTAGACTCATCGGCAGCCACTCAAGTTGCATGCAATTCAGTTGCCGCGGCTGCCCTCTAGTTTCATATACGGAAACCAGGTTGCTTTAGATTCATAAACCCCTGTGGATATCGGAAGTTGCGGGCGGCCATCTTACGCCTCTCCGGAATCAGCGGCGTCACTCTGGCGCCGGGCAGTCCCGAAAGTGACATAGAGTGTCGGTTTCGGGCCAGAATGCGCCGCAGGCCGCTCATACTCCGGTGTCTCCAGCCGGTGTCTCCAGAAGGTACCTTACTGAAGTGTGCCGAATGTCAAGCGTGGGTAAAAACTTGAAGCTGGGGGATAAAGATAGAAACCCGGTGAAATCTGAAAGATGACATGGGAGTCAGCCGTCGCGGCAGTTGTGGGTGGCGGCCGCCAGCCTAGGCATCCTCGAGCGTGGCTTCATCCAGCAGCATAATCGGGATATCGTCCTTCACGGCATACACCCGCCGGCACTGCGGGCACTTCAAGCTCTCCGGCTTCTCCCGGTATTCCAGGGACTGCTTACAGGCCGGACAAACCAGAATCTTCAACAAATCTTGGGCGATCATGAGAGGCATTGTACTATCCGCTGGCGGGTACCTAGTACCCACTGCCGGGAAGAAATTCACTCTCTATGGTCAACTCGGGACTCGGAAGTGGGGTTGCGATAGAATCTCAATCGAGCAGAATATGACGGCCAGAATCCTCGATGGTGCACAAATCGCGGGCGACATCCGACGGGAGGTGGCGGAGGAGGTTGCCGTCATGGCTGCCTCGGGAGTGCGTCCGGGTCTGGCCGTCATTCTCGTGGGTCACAACCCGGCGTCGGAAATTTACGTGCGCGGCAAGATTAAGGCCTGTCACGAAGTTGGCCTCAGCAGCGACCAGCTTACGCCGCCATCGGCTACTACCGCCGAACTCCTCGCCATGGTGGAGGACTTGAACCGCCGCAATACCATCGACGGCATCCTGGTGCAGCTGCCGCTCCCCGAAGAGGTGGATGCGAAGAAGGTTCTGCTGGCGGTCGATCCCGCCAAAGACGTTGACGGATTCCATCCCCTCAACGTCGGATTGCTGTCGACGCAGCGTCCCGGCCTGGTTCCGTGTACGCCTGCCGGTATCCTCGAGATTCTCAGGCGCAGCAGCATCCCAATCGCCGGAAAGGAAGCGGTGGTGGTGGGCCGCAGCGACATTGTCGGCAAGCCCGTCGCCATGCTGCTGCTGAATGCCAACGCGACGATCACCGTGTGTCATTCGAAGACCCACGATCTCCCAGAGGTCTGCCGCCGGGCCGACATTCTTGTAGCTGCGATCGGCCGGGCGGGCATGATCACACGCGATTTCGTGAAGCCGGGAGCTACCGTAGTCGACGTGGGCATGAACAAAGTCACGGACCCTGCGGAATTCCAGCGGCTGTTCGGAAGCGGGTTAGCGGCGAACGCGCAGCGGGAGGCAGCCTTCCAGAAGCGCGGGTTCACGCTGGTGGGCGATGTGCATCCCGAGGTGGCCGAAGTAGCGGGAGCGCTGACACCTGTCCCCGGCGGCATCGGCCCGCTGACCATCGCCATGCTGATGTATAACACCGTAAAAGCCGCCAAACTGCGTCGCGGAAGCGGGGTGCCGGAACTTTCGCGCGCCTGAGAAACGGTTCCACCCGCCGAGCACGCTGCATGCGCTGAGAGGGATTTGAAGACCTAAGTTCTCGGCGTTCTCTGCGAACTCGGCGGTTAATGCGTCTGAAAACCTCATGCTGAAAGTCGGGCTCACGGGAGGCATCGCCTCGGGCAAGTCCTCAGTCGGCGAAATGTTTGTCGCTCTTGGCGCTCACCTCGTTCAAGCCGACCGCATCGCCCACGAACTGATGCTGCCCGGTCAGCCCGTTTACAACGAGTTGGTGCGCCACTTCGGTGGCGGCATTCTCAATCCTGACCTGAGCGTGAACCGCGCCAAGCTCGCCGAGGCTGCCTTCGGGCCAGCCACATCCTCGGCGCAGAAGACCCAGCCAATCGCGACTTCGACAATTCCGGAGCGCGTCCAGGAATTAAACCGCATCGTCCATCCCGCCGTAATTCGCAGCCAGAATGAGTGGCTTGAAGAGATGGCACGGCAGGACCCGCACGCTGTAGCCATCGTGGAAGCCGCTCTCATCATCGAGGCGGGCGCTGCGAAAAGTTTTGACCGCTTGATCGTGGTCACGTGCAGCGACGAGCAACGCGTCGCCCGCTTCGCTGAGCGCCAGAAACTGGCGCTCGAAGCCGCCCGCAAAGAGGTAGCCCGGCGCATGGCTGCGCAACTGCCGGAAGCGGAAAAGATCAAAGCTGCCGACTTCGTAATTGACAACTCCGGCTCGCTCGAACAAACGCGAGGGCAGGTGCGGCAGGTGTGGGAAAAGCTGCGCGACGAGGCGACGGCCAAGAGCTGAGTCTTAGGGAGTTCGTTCAACGCGTGCCGCACGCCAGCGGATTGTTTAGAATCGAACTGGGCTCCTCTCGATATGGTTGTCGTTCCGTTCGCGGCCCCGAAGGTTCGACCTTATGAAACTTATACGACCCGCAATTTTGGCTCTGGTGATTGCAGGCGCATTTTTCTACTTCACCACGTGGCGTTCGAACGCGAAGTTTGCCAGTTCCAATCCCGCGGCCTGGCTCACGCATCCCGCGCAGGTCGAGATCACTGAGGCTGCACCCGGTGAGGGACTCGACAGCGAAGAGCAGAACAATATCAGCGTCTACCGCAAGAATATTCCCTCCGTGGTGAACGTGACTTCGCGCACCATGACGATGGACTTCTTTTACGGCCTGGTGCCGCAGGAAGGCCAAGGCTCGGGCTTCGTGATCGACAAGGATGGCCACATCCTGACCAACTATCACGTCGTGAAAGACGCGCGCGAGGTCGAAGTCACCATGCACAACCGCAAGAAGTACAAGGCGACGGTTGTGGGTACCGATCCGGCGCACGATCTGGCGGTGATCCAGATCCAGGCGTCGAACCTGACTCCCGCCGTGCTGGGCGATTCGCGCAACTTGCAGGTGGGGCAAAAGGTGTATGCCATCGGCAACCCGTTCGGTTTAGCCGGGACGATGACGCGCGGCATCGTGAGCTCGATTCGCCCGGTGCGCGAGCCGAATGGCGCGACCATCGACGATGCCATTCAGACCGATGCCGCGATCAACCCCGGCAATTCCGGTGGTCCGCTGATGAACTGGCATGGAGAAGTGATCGGTATCAACACCATGATTCTGTCGAGCGTGGGACAGAATGCGGGTATCGGCTTCGCCATTCCGATCAACACGGCGAAGGCTGTGTTGAACGATCTGATGACGCTCGGCCGCGTGCGCCGCCCCGCTCTCGGCATCCGCACGATTCCCATCAGCCCCGAGCTGGCCGATGAAATGGGATTGCCCGTCGATTACGGCGTGCTGATCGTGCAAGTGACTCCGGGCGGCGCGGCCGACCAGGCCGGCCTGCACGGAGGCACTGAGCGGGCTTACCTGGGAAACATTCCCATCATGCTCGGCGGCGACTTGATCGTGGCCATCGACGGCGAAAAAGTCGAAGATGAGCAGGACCTCGCACAGATGATGAACAATCACCGCGCCGGAGACACGGTGAAGGTCACGATCTACAGAAACAAGAAAAAGATGGATGTGAACGTGGCGCTGGGTGAGGCAAGGGAGCAGGTGTGAAAAGAGCAAGCTTACGGCGCGGCTGAAGCCGCGCCCTTTCAAAACAGACTCAAACTGAGCCACGATCCACGAGAAGACGTTTCTCGAATTCGCGTAGTCCGATATAATCGGGACACCTGCCTATGACTGCCGTTCGCTAACTCGCAAGCCGGAATTCTGAGCGAAGTCGCGCCGACGTGGGCGCTCCTCGCTCTGTCTCTTCATTGGTTCTCAACAAAGCTTTCATAATCCAGAAAGGATTATTCCCATGAAATTTGTGGATAAGGCATTGGCGCGCCGTTTTGAGGCGTGCGAAGAAATGCCGCAGGTTTTGTATGCCCGTGCCTTTCAAAAAATGCGGCCTGCAATCGGAGCCGCGGAGCAAGAGATTTGCGGCGGACACATGGTTTTTGCCGGGCTGGGATCTCCGATCGGCAGAGCAACAGGCGCGGGCCTTGACCGGCCATTCACGGCAGCAGATTTGGATCGGATAGAGCAATTCTACCGTTCGCACAACGCGCCGGCGCAAGTGGATTTGTGTCCGTTACACGACCCAGAAGTGTTCAGTATGTTCAAGGAGCGCGGCTACAGCTTCACCGATCTAAATAATGTGCTGTACCGGCGCTTGGATCCGGAGGAGGAGTTTCCCGCGGCGTCCGCTGGTTGTGAGATCCGTCGCGGCCGGCCAGAAGAAGCGCAAGAATCGGGCACAATTGTAGAACGAGCCTTCTTTCCGGAGGGTGCTCCCGAGGCTTTTCGCGGACTGATGGAGCCGTTGTATCAGATGGAGGGAGCCCTCGCCTTTGTTGCCTCAGTCGAGGGCACGATAGTGGCCTGCGGGACAGGACTGTGCATACCGGAGCATCGAATCTTCGCGCTGGGCGGGGCTGGAACGCTGCTCAAGTTTCGCGGGCGCGGGCTGCAGACCGCTCTGCTTCGCGTCCGCATGGCGGCCGCGGCGAAAGCTGGATGCGAGTACGCCGTAGTAGTCACGCAGGGCGGCTCCTCTTCGCAACGGAACTGCGAACGGCTGGGATTGCGCGTTGCCTATAGCAAGGTAACAGCCATTAAGGAGGTGGATAAATTTCAGGTCTGATATCCATCAAAGTGCACGGACTGAGGAGGGGACAGGAGATTCCACGTCGTTCTCGCCGCGCTTTCGCGCCGCTGCGAATGACTCGGAATGACAAAGTTTCGCTTGTTATTTGCTGCCTAGCTTTTTGGATCGAAGCTTAGGCTGCGGTCTCGGCAAAGAAGTCTTCGATCTCGTTCACTTCTTTATCGTTGAGGCGCAGATCGCCGGCCTTCATCACGCCTTCCGCCTGCCGCGCGTTGCGAGCTCCCACGATAGCGCCTGTTACCGCGGGGTTGCGCAGCGTCCAGGCAATAGCGACTTCTCCCACCGAACGGTTGTGCCGCTTGGCGATCTCGCGCAAGCGTTCCACCAACTCGAGGTTGCGTGAGAGATTGGGCTCGGTAAAATCTGGATGCCTACTGCGCCAGTCATCCTGCGGCAAGCGCGCGGCGCGCTCGCGCGTCATGCCGCCGGTGAGCAGGCCTGAAGCCATCGGCGAATAAACTATGACGCCAATGCTTTGCCGCAAACAAAAGGGCAGAATCTCGTCTTCAATGTCGCGGTGAAGCAAAGAATACGGAGGCTGCAGCGAGGTCACAGGCGCGATGGCCTGAGCCCGACGCAGTTGCGTGACGTTGAAGTTGGAGACTCCGATCCACCTCACTTTGCCTTCGCGCTTCAAGTCGGCCAAGGTGGACCATCCTTCTTCGAGCGCGGGGGAATCGGGATCGGGAGGCCAATGAATCTGGTAGAGATCGATCGCTTCAACGGAAAGACGCCGAAGGCTGTCTTCGACTTCTCTGCGGATCGAATCCGCGCTCAAGACTTTTTGCACATTGCCCTGCGCGTCCCAGCGCAGACCGCACTTGGTAAAGATATAGGGGCGGGAGCCGGACCAACCCTTGAGCGCACGGCTGACGACTTCCTCGGAGTGTCCCAGGCCGTAGACGGCGGCGGTATCGATCCAGTTGACGCCGAGTTCGAGCGCGCGATGAATGGCGGCGATGGAGTCGTCGTCATCCTGCGCTCCCCAGGCGAATTGCCAGCCGGAACCACCCACGGCCCAGGCGCCATAACCTACTGGAGTAATTTGCAGATCGGAATTGCCAAGATTGCGGGTTTGCATGTTGAATCTCCTTGTAGAGTTTGATTGGCTGCGAGATTGATCGGATTCAGAAGTGAGAACTCAAATGAATGTCGATGCTGTCCGCGAGTTTTGCCTGGCGTTTCCTGGGGCTACCGAGAATCTGCAATGGGGCGACGATCTCTGTTTCAAGATTCGTGGCAAGATTTTTGTAATTATCGGTCTCGACAACCCACGGCTCTGCTCCAAGTGCACGCCGGAGATCTTTGCGGAGTTGATTGAACGTGAGGATATCCGCCCAGCGCCGTACCTCGGACGTTACAAGTGGGTGATGCTGGATCGGATCGATGCTTTGCCGTGGGGCGAGTTGCGAGAGTTGATCGGACGGTCGTATGAAATGGTGGCGGCAAAAGCGCCGAAGAAAAAGGCGTTGAAGAAGAGCGCTGGCGGGAAGGATAAGCCAAAGCTGCAGAGCCGAAAAAAAGCTAAACGAGCCTGAGCCGGTCTTTCGAAAGAGTTGGCGGGCGAGGGCGCCCACCCCACACTATCGGCCATGATTTGACTCTACTTGCCGCAGTCGGCTAGCCTCAAGAGTCCGCCCATTCCGGACACCTTCGATCCTGATGCGACTCCGCTACAAATCATTGATTTGGCTGCTGCTGGCGGCGGTTGCAGGATTCTGGACGCCTCGGACCGCCGGGTCTACGAAGCCGGTACACGCGCAGCACGGGATCGTGGTTAGCGCCCACGAACTGGCATCGCGCGTCGGCGTCGACATCATGCAGGCCGGGGGGAATGCTGTGGATGCCGCCGTAGCCACGGGATTCGCGCTCGCGGTGGTGCTTCCCGCGGCGGGAAATCTGGGAGGCGGCGGGTTCATGTTGATCCGCCTGGCGGATGGCAAAGTCCATTTTCTCGACTATCGCGAAAAAGCTCCAGCGGCGGCGAAACCCGACATGTATCTCGACGCGCGCGGTAACGTGATCGAAGGCGTGAGCGAATATGGATACAAGGCGATCGGCGTGCCCGGGTCGGTTGCGGGCATGGTGTACGCGGAGCAGAAGTACGGCAAGCTTTCGCTGCAACAAGTAATGGCTCCGGCGATCCGATTGGCGCGGGAGGGTTATGCGCTGAATTGGGAAGAAGCGCGCGATTTTCAGCGCGATCAATATCTCGGCAAGTTCGCCGAGTCGCGGCGGATTTTCCAACGCGACGGCAATTTCTACCAGCCCGGGGAGACATTCCGCCAGCCCGAACTAGCGCGAACCCTGGAGCGCATTGCCGCCAACCCCGAAGACTTTTATCACGGAACGATGGCTCGGGAACTAGCGGCTGCGCTGCAGAAGGGCGGAGGCCTGATCACCGTCGACGATCTGGCGCGTTATGAAGTAAAGGAGCGCGAACCAGTTCGCGGAACGTATCGTGGTTACGAAATCATCAGTGCGCCGCCCCCATCTTCCGGGGGCACGGTTCTGATCGAAGGGCTGAACATCGTGGAAGGCTATGATCTTGCAACCCTGGGAGACCGATCGGCGGAGTCGATTCATTTCATAACCGAAGCCTTCCGGCGCGCTTTTTTTGATCGGGCGGAATTCCTGGGCGACCCTGACTTTTCGAAAATTCCCGTGGCCCAACTCATCGATAAGAAATACGCAGCCGCTTGGCGCGATTCGCTTGACGCGGTCCACGCCACTCCCAGCAAGGAATTGAAGCGGCCCGCGATTTTTAACGAGCTCGAACAATATGCGGCAAACCATCCCGGGCCGCAGGAAATTCACGAGTCGCCGGACACCACGCATTATTCTGTGGTCGATGCCGAAGGAAACGCTGTCGCGGTCACGACTACAATTAACGGCTGGTTTGGGTCGCGGGTGACAGCGGAGGGCTTGGGTTTTCTGTTGAACAATGAGATGGATGATTTTCGCGCCAAGCCAGGAGTGCCGAATTCCGACGGACTGATTCAGGGGCAGGCGAATGCCATCGGGCCCGGCAAGCGGCCCCTGTCGTCGATGACGCCAACCATCGTTGTGCGTGACGGCAAGACATTTCTCGTATTGGGTTCGCGTGGCAGTTCGAAGATTATTACTACCCTGGCTAATGTTTTAATAGGGGTTGTCGATTATGGAATGAATGTGCAAGAGGCGGTGAACGCTCCGCGCTATCACAATCAATGGCTGCCCGATGAATTGAATGTGGAGCAATGGTTCTCGCCCGATACTGTGCAGGCTCTGAAAAAGATGGGGTACGACGTGCAGGTCGGTGTACATGAGTCGGGCAACCTGGTTCTCTATTGGAGCGACGCGGAGTGCATCGCGATCGATCCGAAAAGCGCCGAGCGGCTGGGCGCGAGTGACTACAGAAAGAACGGAAAGGCAGTGGGCTACTGATGCTGAAAGCAGTGTCAACTTACTTGTACGTGAAAGAGCGGCTGCATCCGGGAATTCTAGACGGCCTGACGCGCAGCGGAGTGCAGGCGATTGAGATCTTCGCGGCGCGGCAGCACCTGGACTACGCCAACCGCAAAGCCCACGTAAGAGAGATTGCCGAGTGGTTTCGCGGCAGCGGAGTGCCGCTGAGTTCGGTGCATTCGCCGCTTTATGCCGATTACGAATGGGGCCGGACCGGTGCGCCGCCGGTGAACCTGGCTTCCACCGACCGTTCGGGGCTGGTGGAGGCGATGGACGAGGTGAAGCGCGCTCTCGAAATCGCAGAGCAGATCCCGTTTCGCTTTCTGGTGCAGCATTTAGGTGTGCCCAATGAAGTCTTCAGCGAGAAAAAATTTGAAGCGGCGATGACTTCCATCGAGCACCTGCGCGCTTTCGCCAAGCCGCTGGGGGTGCGCATTCTGCTGGAAAACATTCCTAACGAACTCTCCATACCGGAGAGATTGCTCGAGATGATTCAAACCGCTCACTTTGACGATGTCGGAATCTGCTTCGATTTCGGCCATGCCAACATCATGAGTTCGGTGAGCGAGGCCTTCGAGACGCTTCGGAAGCTGATCTGCTCTACTCACGTTCACGACAACAATAAAGTGCAGGATTCGCATCTCTGGCCCGGCGCAGGAACTATCAACTGGAAACAAGCAATGGAATTGCTGCGCTCCGCGCCGCAGAAGCCGCCGTTGCTTTTGGAGCTGGATAGCGACGAGAAAGTGAATCCGCTGGAGAAGCTGGGCGGGACGTTCGACATGCTGGAAACGGCCTAGAACATTAGGTAATTGGGTAATTTAGTGATCGACTAATTCTTGAGGCTCCGGGCCACTTTGTTTGAAATTATTGAATGATCCGATTACCAAGTTACAAATCATCGTTATGTCATCCCCTGTAACCACCATCGCAGAAATCGGGAAGCACGAAGGTCAGACGGTCACCTTGCGGGGCTGGCTCTACAACCTGCGCGAGAGCGGGAAGCTTCTGTTCCCGCAATTTCGCGACGGCTCTGGGGTAATTCAGGGTGTAGTGCCGAAAAATGCGGTCGCGCCGGAGGTGTTTGACGCGATCAAGACTCTCACGCAGGAGTCGAGCGTAATTGTCGAAGGCAAGGTTCGCGCCGATAAACGAGCTCCCGGCGGCTACGAACTCGATGTTTCCAACGTGAGAGTCGTGCAGCGGGTTCCTGAGTCCGATCCGTATCCAATCACCCCGAAGGAACACGGCACCGAATTTCTGATGGAGCACCGGCATCTGTGGGTGCGGTCGCTGCGGCAGGCTTCGATTTTGCGGGTGCGGGCTGAGATTATCAAAGCAGTGCGCGATTTTTTCGATGACCGCGGCTTCACGCTGACCGATCCGCCCATCCTCACTCCGGCGGCCTGCGAGGGCACGAGCACACTTTTCCCCGTGGATTATTTCGACGAGCAGGCCTACCTCACGCAGTCCGGACAGCTTTATATCGAGGCCACCGCGATGGCGCTGGGCAAAGTGTATTCGTTCGGCCCGACTTTTCGGGCAGAGAAATCGAAGACGCGGCGTCACCTCACCGAATTCTGGATGGTCGAACCGGAAGTGGCGTATGCGGAACTCGACGACCTGATGGATTTGGCCGAGGGGCTGATCAGTTTCGTGGTGAAGCGCTGCCTCGAGCGGCGGCGCGCGGATCTGCAGGCAATTGGACGAGACGTCACCAAGTTAGAAAAAGTGGAAGCGCCCTTCCCCCGCATCAGCTACGACGATGCAGTGAAAAATCTGCAGGAGGGCCACGCCAAAGGCGCTCTTGAAACCAGATTCGAATGGGGCGGCGATTTCGGTTCGCCCGACGAAACTTATCTTTCGGCGCAGTTCGATAAGCCGGTGATGGTGCATCGTTATCCGGCCCAGGTAAAAGCTTTCTACATGGAGCCTGACCCGCAGCGCCCCGAACTCGCTTTATGCGTCGACGTGCTGGCGCCGGAAGGCTATGGCGAAATCGTTGGCGGCTCGCAGCGCATGGCGTCGCACGAACTGCTCGTGCAGCGCATTCACGAGCACGGTTTGCCCGAAGAAGCGTTCAAATGGTATCTCGACTTGCGCAAGTACGGTAGCGTGCCTCACGGCGGCTTCGGCATGGGCATCGAGCGGGTTGTAGCGTGGATATGCGGCCTAGAGCATGTGAGGGAGACGATTCCATTCCCGCGAATGTTGCACCGGTTGTATCCGTAAAGAATTGAGTGATTAAGCGATCAAGTCGTTGGGCGATTTGAGAACCCAAGTTTCCCAGCTTCGGTTTTCAATCGCAAAATCGCCCAATCGCAAAATCTTATGACGACCCTAAGCACAACGAACATTTCACCCAAGAAGATTCGGGTGATCGGAGTTCCGCTCGATCTGGGCCAGTCGCGCCGCGGTGTCGACATGGGGCCTTCGGCGGTGCGAGTGGCGGGACTTGAAGCGCGGCTGGAAGCTCTCGGCCACGAGGTGGAAGATGGCGGTAATGTGGCGGTCGCGATCCCC
>Ga0074045_10002225_pt1 | contig 18103 bp, 18 predicted proteins | sample BogForMeECP23OM2_FD_94442 | JGI IMG/M metagenome (GOLD analysis project Ga0074045, IMG submission 94442) | Bog forest soil microbial communities from Calvert Island, British Columbia, Canada - Bog Forest MetaG ECP23OM2 | ecosystem: Environmental > Terrestrial > Soil > Wetlands ...
TGCAGAAGTATGGACTATCGGCAGATAATAATTCAAATCGAAAAGTTGCATTTGGAAAGAAAAGTTCATGTTTATCTATGTGTTAAGCGATGTCCTCAAGTCAACGTTGGGACACGTGTGATATTACTTATAAAGCAAAATGATTGTTCGTATCACATTACCTTTTACGGAAGATATCTGTTATGACAATGAAAAAGAAGGAGGAAACATGCCAATTATAATTTACAAAGATGAGGAAGCGGTAATGTATTTCGATTACTAGGAAAAAAGCTGTTTAATGAATTGCTAAACGAGATTATGGCAATTAAGAATATATCGAATGTTCTAGGTGACAGCGCGGCCATTTGGTCTGCCATCGCAGCGTCTTTTGCAGCGCTGTTTTCTTATTAATTATGCTCGTTCAAAGGCGAGCCTCGCTGGAATAAGTTAGGCCAGAGTTGGTATTGAAAGGCTGAAACCGTCTTAGCAAAGGGCAAGGAGATGGCGCTCATGATGTCATCACTTTTAATTTGTGCAGTGAATTATGCAGTTGAGGGCGGGATCCGGTGGAAAATATAGAAAACGGTTCTACCTGGCCGTCACAATAACTGTAAGAAAAAGCAAGAAAAGGGAAGGGACGATAAACTGTCCCTTCTTATCGTATCGCTTTCACACGGCAGGCGCCACAGGTTCAATCCTAGTAGCGCCCACCATTACTTTCAACAAAGAGTCAGCAGAAAATGCTGGCTCTTTTTCTGTTTCATGTGAAATATATCTGGATTTTACTATTACTGTGCAGTTCGTGTGTCCGTAGAGGAAGAAAACAGTGGGTAATGGACGGAAAAGCGTTTCTCCCTTTGCTACAATAACCGCATGAAAAAGCAATAAAAAAAAACGGGGAAATGTTCCCCGCCTTACTGAACCCCGTTACGCGGCAGGGGCTACTGATTCCATCCTAGTAGCGTCCACCAGGAACAATAAACGGGCTGTCCAGTTTTGGACAGCCCGTTGTCTTTATACTATATACTAGAGCTAGACTTCACTTATCCCGCTTGTATTTTCTCTTCTTCTTCCTGCCGGGTCTTACAATCAATGCAGAGCGTGGTCACAGGCCGTGCCTCGAGCCGCTTGACGCTAATCTCGCCGCCGCAGGACTCACAAACACCATAGGTGCCGCTATCGATGCGTAATATGGCCTCGTCAATTTTTTTAAGCAACTTCTGCTCCCGTCCACGCAACCGAAGCAGAAAGTTATTATCGAGCTCAGCCACAGCCTGATCCGTAGGGTCGGGGAAGCTCTCCTTTTCGGTACTAATCTTGTTGTTGAGTGTCTGCCCCGCTTCGGTGAGAAGGTCCTGTCGCTGTTTCAAAAGTTTCTTTTTGATTGCCAGCAGTTTCAATTCCGTCACCATTCTATAACCCCTTTGTACAGTACAAAAGGGCTGTTACCGCTTTTGAGGCGGTGCAGCCCTTTACAATTAAAAAGCTACTATATCAAAAAATCACGGATGAGTCAATTACTAAATCGAGTTGGTTTTTGCTTATAGTGCGGCATTCGCGGATTGACAAAAAGGGGCAAAATCGATAATATAACACATGGTGAGCGAAAAGAATAAGCTTGCGAAGTTCGTGAAGCTTGAAGCCGAGATCGCCGAGGTGAAGGACGTCGATGTGCTCCTGGAGCGCATCCTTCGCGAAGCAAGACAGCTTATCCACGCCGACGCCGGCTCAATTTACATAAAGGAAGGCAATAAACTAAAGTTCAGCTATACTCAGAACGACACGTTACAGAAGCAACTCCCACCCGGCAAGAAGCTAATCTACTCTACGTTTTCAATCCCGATCAACAATCAATCCATTTCAGGTTATGTGGCGAATTCCGGAGATACGCTGAATGTTTCAGATGTGTATAAGCTCAGGTCAGGAATGCCGTTCTCGTTTAATAAGTCGTACGACGATCTTTCCGGATACCGTACCCAGTCAATGCTCACGTTTCCTCTCAAGACCAACCGCGGCGATACCGTCGGCGTATTGCAACTTATCAACGGGAAAAACGGCAAAGGCAAAATCACCCCTTTCTGGAAAAAAGACCTACCGTTGATCCGATATTTTGCCCATATGACTGCGGCAGCCATTGAGCGGGCACAGTTGACTCGTACAATAATTCTGCGGACCATCAAGATGGCAGAGCTCCGCGATCCGAAGGAGACGGGCTCCCATGTAAACCGTGTTGCATCCTATGCCGTGGCCATCTATGAGGCGTGGGCAGTGAAACGGGGTCTTCCGAACGAAGAAATCGAAAAGAACCGCGATATCCTGAGGATGGCAGCAATGCTTCATGATGTAGGCAAGGTTGCAATTTCAGATACGATCCTGAAGAAGCCCGCGCAGCTGAATGATGAAGAACGCAAAACCATGAAACAACACACAATCATCGGCGCAAGGCTTTTCTCCGAGCGGTATTCAGACTTTGATGAAGCTGCAGCTATAGTGGCTCTTAACCATCACGAACGGTGGGATGGGACCGGTTACCCGGGACATATTAACCCGAGTGACGGCACAGCGATTCGCGGATATGAGAATAGCGACGGAACACCGAGGTCGAAGAAGGGGGAAGAGATTCCCTTGTTCGCCAGGTTTGTTGCTCTCGCCGATGTATACGACGCCCTCCGGTCGCATCGGGTATACAAAGAACAATGGGACGAAGCGCGCATCCTTGATGAGGTGCGGTCTGATAGCGGTTCGCACTTTGATCCGGAAATTGCCGAGCTGTTTTTTTCCTGCCTTGATACGATCCACAGCATCACTGATCGGTATCCTGAACAGCAATCCTGAAAAGTATTTTGGCGTGGTATGAAAAAAGGCAAAGCTCCTGTACGATCCTCCCCAGATTTTAAGAACAATCCATTCAAGGAGCTGAAAAGTTTTGTCCCGCAGCCTGGTTCCCCAGAAAAAAAAGGGGCCACCGGTCGAGCAAAAAACGAAAAGCGGGGTGAAGACGATACAGATCTTTTTTTTAAAGCGATTGAGGGCGCCAGAAGAATCGACGGCACTTTGGTAAAATCTGTGGCTCCTCTCAAGCCAAAGAGCGCAAAAAAAGCGAGCACAGATGCGTATGGCGATAAAGAGTTTTTTCTTGAGGCCATGGATAAAATCGGCATAAAATTCCACGAAAAAAAGCCGGAAATAGACAGCGAAACAACGGAGACCCGCTCAGTATCAAGCAGGATGCGTCAGTTGAAACGCGGGACTATCCGCATCAGCCATGAGCTTGATCTTCATGGTTTTCTGAAGGATGAAGCGCTCAAGCGACTCGAACACTTTATTGCCTCCACATTCTGGCAGGGGCACAAGGCAGTTCTTATTATCACCGGCAAGGGGATCAATTCACCGGAAGGACCGGTTCTCCGAGGAGCCGTAGCGTCTTGGTTGCGGGAAAGCGGAAAAGGGATGGTAGCCGAGTTTTATCCGGCTCCACGAAACATGGGGGGAAACGGGGCTTTTGTGGTATTTTTTTAAAAAAGCGTAGAAAATAGTTAGGTACAGATAGACACAGACAAAAAATCTTAATTTTTGCAAAGTCGCAAAAAAGCAGTAATAAGAATTTTTTCGCTTTAAGGAAATAGTAAGAATTCCCTGTGCCCTTAGCGCAGGATATTCACAAAAACTCACAGATACAATATCGATTCAGAAAGCGCGGTTGACGCCGGGATTTCTCAGAAAAACAGGAAAAGGGCCGCAGCACAAATAGCTTGTAAAACCGTCTTTTTTATTCCTTTAGATCTAGTGCACATCGCGATAAAAAAGATGCTATTATTTTCACTACGGCTGTTGTTGGGGGTCATAAAGAGGGTCTCCCCACTGTATTTGTGTGCCAGGTGGGCTCTGTTCTCTCGGCCAAAGTTTGAGTTCTTTTGAGACAAGCACGGGATAGTCATATTCCACATCCCCCAGGGCTTCAAGTGTCGTACCACCCACCTCAGCAGCTACCGTAATTTCTCTGCCGGAATCATAGGTCAGAGCGTCGAGATAGCGGGGGAAAAAAACAAGAAATTGTCCTCCTGTCTTGTTCGTATGTACAGGTTTACCCCAGTAATCCAAGGGCTTTTGGACGACAGTAATCAACGTGCCCTGTTTCACATTGCTGATTTGTGAGATAACCCCACCGAAAAGGACAAGCCGCCCTTTATATACCGTTGGGTCTGACCGCAGCATTTCAAAGGTAATGGTCTTGTCGGTTTTTTCTACCATGGATGGAGAGATTGCATAAGTACAACCCTGAAGAACCAATAAAAGTCCGAAAAGCGCCACAATGGTATTCATAGGCAACCGCCTTTCCTCAAAGACACACATATGAAAAGCCGCTTCGAATCAACACGGTCCTCTCAGCGATTAAACTCGGAGCGCTGTGCCGCTTCCCGATCAATTTGCTTTCTGATCCAGTCAGGAATCTTTAATCCCGTAAGGTCGAAATTTCCTAACTCTTTTGCGAGAAGGTTTATTTTCTCGTTGCTATGCAAGTGCTTATTGATGATGATCCTCCGGGTCTCCAAGACCCTGCACGATCCGCCCTTCGAAGCTTTGAGGTCTTCATATGTAACTTTTATGGACAACGTCGAAGCGATGTTTTCAAGATCAGCAAGCGAAATTTTCATAATGAGTACTTATACCTTATAGTATAGCAGATTAGGAGTTGAATATTTTACAGCACGCCTGTTTATGAAAGTAAAAAAAGTCCGGTACTGCGTTCAAATCCTTGTCGCGCAGAAGGAGAAGACAGCGTTGCTTCTAATGCGGCAGGCGGGTATCATACTATGCTTCGTCCTTGTGAATCTCTACGATGCTTATAATGGTAATGTTGGTGTCCGAAGGGGCCTTTTGGACGTCAGCGAGCTTTGCATTTTGAATTTTAAGGAAAAAATTCGTCTTTGTTGCCATAATCATGCCTTAAAATAAAAAATGTTCAGCTTCTGTGCTGAACCTGATGCTAAATTATCATAAACCCCTCGCAAAAGTCAACCCTGAAACGCCGACATTCCTGCAACTCCTCTGGAAATATCAGCGCTCCTGCCAGAAAGGAATCCCTCTACAAATGGAAATGACTATATAATATTTTCATCTAAAACTTCGATAGTAAGAACAAAGTCTCCGTTGGACGCATGAATAAAATAAACCGACCGTGCCACTATTTTCTATTTCCGCCATGATAGAAAAGACATTGACGATGCGCGACACGACCGAAAAAAGCATAATCAACTATTATTTATATTAATAACGAGAATATTAAAAATTTCGCTTGCTATTTTGTTTGAGACCGTATATACTTTTTCCCAAAAAGCGCAACTATCTGCTTCGCGCAGGTAGAAATTTTACATTAATCATCCTAAGGAGGTGAGTTTATGGCAAAAGCCATGACCAAGTCACAGATTGCAGACTACGTCGCGAAGAAGGCAGAGATCAAAAAGAAATTAGCCGTACAGATACTAGAGGATATTGCCGCGCTCGCTTATAAGGAAGCCAAGAATGCTTTCACGCTCCCGGGCCTCGGCAAGCTTGTACTCGTGCAGCGCAAGGCACGCATGGGTAGAAACCCGCAGACCGGCGAGGCCATAAAGATACCGGCAAAGAAAGTCGTGAAGTTCCGTGTTGCCAAGGCCGCAAAAGAGGCTATCCTCGGCAAAAAATAGATTTTCACGAGAGCTTTCAGGGAAATTACTATAAAGGCATTCCGGATATCCGGAATGCCTTTTGTGTCCCGAGTGGTCTGAATAACACAAATATATTTAATATCGTGGGTGCAGCGGTTTTAAGATGACTTTAAAGAAAGCGTGCACGCTTGCATGTTGATAAGCAATAGAAAGCAACGGTACAAATTTTCCCCTGGTCGAAAAAAATAAAAAATTGAAATTGGAAGCAAGGGTTTTCAAATGAACAAACGTGTTCTCGTTGCCATGAGCGGCGGAGTTGACAGCTCGGTGACTGCGGCTTTGCTGCAGAAACGAGGCTTGGAGGTTGAAGGCATTACCATGAAGCTGACGCCCGGGATGTGCTGTGACATCGGTTCGGCACAGGCCGTCTGTGAACATTTGGGCATCCCGCACCGTATGCTTGATGTACAGGCCGAATTTACACATGAAGTCATACACAACTTTATTTCCGAATATCATCGTGGTCGAACGCCGAACCCCTGTATCCGGTGCAACGATAGCGTAAAGTTCCAACGACTTCTGCAGTACGCGCTTTCGAACGGCTTTGATGCGCTTGCCACCGGACACTACGCCCGTATTGAACAGGACCAATCGTCATACCGGTTTCAGCTTAAAAAGGGAACCGATTCTGGCAAAGACCAGAGTTACTTCCTCTACCGGCTGTCCCAGGAACAAATGCGACGAATCCTTTTCCCTCTCGGCAAGCTTCGGAAGACCGAGGTGCGGCTGCTCGCGCGGGAGATCGGGCTACCGGAAGCTGAACGGCCCGAGAGCCAAGAAGTCTGTTTCGTGCCTCATAATGATTATCGTGCGTTTCTGAAAGAATATGCGCCCGAAGCACTCATACCGGGAGATATGGTTCTGACCGACGGCAAGATCGTAGGCAGGCACGAGGGCATTGTATTATTCACCGTCGGCCAGAGAAGAAAGCTAGGCTACGCCGCTGGCGAACGACTCTACGTTATCAGAATTGAGCCGGATACTCACAGAGTCATTCTCGGTAAGAAGTCCGAGCTTCTTTCCCGCGAGACGATAGTGTCAAATGTCCACTTTAATTCCTTTGATGAGTGCCGCACGCGAATGGATGTGACGGTCAAGATACGGTACCGATCCGTTTCTATCCCGACCGCCATAATGCCGTTCAACCGGGACAAAATCCGGGCTGTATTCAATCAACCTGTGCCCGGAGTCTGTCCTGGTCAGGCCGCAGTATTCTATGAAGGGGATATGGTCTTGGGAGGAGGAATTATCGAAAGATGACCGCAATTACTCATTGCATCTCCGTTAATTTTCACTCCATCAATTTTCATTTTGCGGAAAAACTGGAATGTGATATACTTTGGGTCATTGACTGCCGCTTTATTCCCTGGTTGGCACTGTAGGAAATCATATTGTAACAGCGCGATGCAAGTACATAAGAAATCTCGGACACCGTTTATAGTGCGGGGAAGGTGTATGACGAGATACAAAAAGAACGTCTATTCCCAAAGCAGACTTATAACGATCAACATTGATAACCACATTTTCCCCGGTACTTTCAAAGATGCTCCTCATTTTTTCCTTGACAACAAAATAGGCTTTTCTGTCTTTGATCTCGTCATTGTCGTGTATGTTGGGGAGGTTTAATCGGGAAGAGACTTGACGAATGAGAGAACTATTATCTTTTTACAAATTTTTTCCGTTATGGAGGTAACAATGAACGAACAGGAAAAGAACAAGTTTGAACCAGAGCCCGGTTGCGGGCCTAAGTTTGAGGTTGCGGATTTTCCGGAACCCGTAAGAAACCTTTCTCCGAAAATACTCTTTGCGGTCCTGGGGCCGGCCGTTATTGCCCTGGGCAACGCTGTCGGCGCCGGGGAATGGCTTCTCGGTCCTGTCCTATTCGTAAAATACGGACTTGCACTCCTCTGGATTACAACGGCATCCGCAACGCTCCAGCTCTTTGTGAATTTAGAAATGTGCCGATATACCCTTTATACCGGCGAACCCATCACCGTAGGATTTATGCGGCTTAAACCGGGGAAGGCCTTCTGGGGCTGGTTCTTTAACATCGTCGGTTTTTTAGAACGCGGTCTGCCCGGATGGACTCTGGCAACAGCCACGGCCGTTGTTGCTTTACAATTAGGCGTAATCCCCGGTGACGGAGACAAGCTCACAGTCGTGATGTGGGGATACCTTGTCTTTACTTCCTGCGCGATAATTCTTACAATAGGGAAAAGCGCGGAGAGGACCCTGGAGTGGGCCAACTGGATCATGATGTTCGTCGTCATCGCCGGTTTGATCATTCTCGACATCTACATCGTTCCGGCCGGTATCTGGGTGGACGGTGTCAAGGGATTTGTTAAATTTGGTTACATACCCCAGGGTATTGATATTCTCCTTCTGGGCGCCCTAGTCGGGTTTTCTGCCATGGGCGGGTATGGGAACAATGCCATTACCAATTGGTATCGTGACAAAGGGTACGGCATGGGCGGAAAGATGGGTTATATCCCGGCCATGATTGGTGGTAAGGAAGCTCATGTCGCCGCAAGCGGAAAATTTGCCATGCCCACCCCGGAGAATATTTCACGGTGGAAGGGCTGGTGGAAGCTTCTGAACATAGACCAGTTCTTTATTTTCTATGTAGGGTCGATGCTGGGTATGTTCCTGCCGGCAATCCTTTATGTGGCCGTAATGCCGGTTGGGCAGAACCTTTCTTCATGGGGCATTGCCTCTCCAGCAAGCGGTCTGGTCCAGCAACTCGGCTACTTCGGATTTTTCCTTGCACTCTTCTTCGGTTTCTGGATTCTGTATTCCACGGCCCTCACCAACGTGGATCTCGTAGTGAGACAAACCACCGACATGCTTTGGTTCGCATCGGACCGGCTCAGAAATTTGACAAGAAACGACATCCGGAAAGTCTACTATATGCTTCTGGCTGCCTTTAGCATTTGGGCGATCAGTTATATAAATATGGAAGTGCCCCTTATTCTCCTGGCAATTGGTGCCAATATTGCTAATTTTACCATAGCCCTATCGGCGATCCTGACCCTCCGATTGAACAGGAAAGTTTTGCCCAAAGAGTTCAGAGGGAGCTGGATCAGAGAACTTATTCTTGTATGCGTGTTCCTCTTCTTCGGCTTTTTCTTCTCAATGTTTATCATCTACAAGGTCTTGGCTTAACATTATAAGATCCTGTCGGTAATTCTTGATTAGCATCCCGTCACCTTAATCATCCTTCGAAAAAGGAGGACAGGGAATAGCATAGAGATCAGGCTTCAAACTAGAAGAAGCGCTACTACAAGAAGGCTCAAATACATAAGTCGTATGAAGAGTGCCCCTGCCTAGGTATGTTTTGCTGCCCGAAAGATATACGCTGTTGACAATAGCTTTTCCATAATGCTAATATTCAAAGGAATTTGCCGCATGGGGGGTTTGATGGCTGGGGAAAAAATACTCAACATTGACGACAGCCCGACGGTCCAACGGCTTATCGAGATGATCCTGACTACAGAGGGATATCAGGTAATCTTAGCATATGACGGTGAGGAGGGCGTGGCCAAAGCCCGGTCTGAACGGCCAGCAGTGATTCTCGTGGATTTCCTCATGCCGAAGATGAATGGGTTCCAAGTCTGTAAGACCCTGAAAGAAGATCCCGATTTTAACGATACGCCTATTATTCTCGTAACATCAAAGGGCGATAAAGTCGGCAGCAAGTTTGTGGATGTTCTTGGAATCACCGAATACTTCACCAAACCATTTCAGCCGGAAGAGCTTCTCGCCAAGATTCGTGAAGTCATTGATAAGAAAAAAAAGCCACCGCCACTCCCTGCTAGAACGCCAAGTGGAAACTCGCATGAGGCGCTGTCCCCAAGTCCGGGTGTGCAGGTTGCGCAGGGAGTCGTCGAGTCTATGGTGAGAAACATCGTCGAGCAGGTTCTCGATGATTTCGTAAAAAATACCCTTTCTCAGAAAATCCAGCTGGAACTGGCCAGAATGCAACCGGGCAGCAGCGCCGATATTCAGGGGAATGTTGCAAGTGTCCCTATTGTGGAAGTGATGCAGATGCTCGGGCTCCAGCGACAAACCGGAAGGCTGGTCATTAACCATGATGGTGATATCGTAGAGGTATATTTCAAGGAGGGCATGGTGGTTTTTGCATCGCATAACCAAAACGGCGATGGAATTTCCACCACGGAGGGACTGCTCAGAAAGTCCTGCAGGATTGAAGAAGACAGCATGCGTCACGTCCTACGCATCGCCGAAATGACATCCCAACCCATCGACACCATCCTCATAGAGGAGAAGCTAATTACCGCAAAAGCCTTTACCGCATGCCTCAGGCGCTACACAGAGTCGTCGGTATACAAAGTTATGACGTGGAAACATGGTATTTTCTTCTTCGAAAAGGTGGCAACGCCGGTGTTTTCCAATCCAATTCACCTGAAGCTTGAGGATTTGCTTCTTGAAGGTGCCCAGCGTGCGGATGAGTGGGGTCTTATTCAACAGAAGATACCGAACTTTAACGTCGTGTTTGAACCCATGATTGGAAATGCTGAGGAGCTGTTGACACGTGGATTGAGCAGGAGCGATACGAAGGTTTTCTCTCTCATCAACGGACGCCGAACCGTCCGCGAAATCATCGACCAACTGGACTTGAGTGAGTTTGAAGTGGCAAAGAGCATGTTCATCCAGCTCTCGGTGAATCTTATCCGGAAAAAATGATGACGCACTACCGTTCGGTGAGCGTATAACACACGGGTAAATAAAAAGAAAACTTGACAGAACCAAAGAAATGTATTAATTTTAGTAGCCTATACAGCAGGTGAAAAGGAGATCAGAATGGCCACAATACTCGTAGCGGATGACAGCGTGGCAGAGCTTCAGATATTCCAGCAAGCGCTCCAGTCGACAGGCCATAGCATTGTTACCGTCTTGGATGGAGAAGCGGCTGAGGAGAAGATTAAGTCTGAGAAAATTGACTTGGTCATTCTCGACGTGATCATGCCCAAAAAAAATGGTTTTCAAGTCTGCCGTGATATCAAGGGCAATGACCTGTATAAAAAAATACCGGTCATTATGGTAACATCTAAAGACCAGGAAAGCGACAAATTCTGGGGGATGAAGCAGGGAGCTGATGAATATTTAACCAAACCGTTCAAACCAGAAGACTTGCGCAAAACGGTAAAAAAATATATTTAATCCCTGGAAGGGGGCCCGTTTGGCAGAGATTGACAGTGATGCCATCATCGATGTAAAAGAAGAACAACAGGAAGAAGAGATACGGGTTTGCCTTTTCAGCCTAGGCGTAGATATGTATGCCATCCCGGTCGACCTGCTTACGGAAATCATCAGTCCTCAGAAAATTTTTTCTGTTCCGACCACCCCATCCCACGTAATCGGCATCATCAACCTGCGTGGAAACATTGTTCCTATTGTTGATATAAGACAAACGCTTTCCTTGTCGCAACAGTCTTCCCTCTCAGGCCAAATCGCCGTGGTAAAATGCGGTGCCGTAACTATCGGTATCGTTGTGGATAGTGTTTACGAGGTTTTTTCGGTGCCTGTGAGCAGTATTTTAGCAATACCTGCAGACCATGGAGATCAAACCCCGAGAAATCGCAGCCGTTTTTTCAAGGGGATCATACAGCGGGAAACCGGCCTAGCTGCGCTTCTGCATATTGAGCGGATTATCGATGATATCAAGCTGACATGACTCTTCCCTGTCGATATATGGTAATGAATGTTGTCAACTAAAGACACACTGGCAACGGTGCAGAAAGGACGGGACGGAGAACCGCCAGTAAACACGATACCTTGATTTATTTAAGGAGCAACCTTATTATGAAAACAAAAAAAAGGGGCATTTTATACGGATGGAGCTTCAGAATCAAGATCGCGGCCTATACTTTTTTTCTTACAGCCCTTATCGGCACCGGGAGTTTTGGATTTATGTATCTGCAAATACAAAACTTTCTCAGTAAAGATCTGATCAACAAGATATCGATTGTGGCGGAACGGTTGAGTCCCAAGGCTGTGGAGCCAATGCAGGTCGAGGATGTCAATGCACTCAAGCTTCTTCAGGTTGAAGCTGCCAGCCATCCTGAGGTGGTATACTCTTTTTTCAGGGACGCAAGAGGTCGGATCATCTCATCCTCGTTCGAGGGTAACGCAATCCCTCCGGATCTGCGAACGATTACTATACTAAAGCCAGGCGTACCCTCCGGGCTACAGCCGGCAACTATTATGATAAAAGGCAGCCCTGTCGACGTGATGGATATTACTACGCCCATTGCCGATGGAAAACTCGGTACCATGCATTTGGGCTTGGACTTGTCGCATGTCGATTTCACCATTAAAAACATACTGGTGTATATCATCGGTTTGGCTATTGTGGTGATGATTGTCACATTTGCCCTCAGCTTTGTCTTTTCTGACATTATCATTTCACCGGTGTTTGACCTCATGCGTGTTACGGAAGCTGTCGGCCGAGGCGACCTCTCAACAAAGGCAGATGTTGAAACCGGCGACGAACTTGGCAAGCTGGGAGCCTCGCTCAACCAAATGATCGACCGGCTTCAAGGGTTGATCGAGTCCGAAGCCGACCGAGACAAAATGCAGAACCAGGTTATCGGTCTCCTCTCGGTCGTGAGCACGGCTGCAGAGGGCGACCTTACCACGAAGGCTGAAGTTACCGCCGATGCCTTGGGATCGGTGGCCGATGCATTTAACCTCATGATTATCGGTCTTACGTCGCTTGTTACACAGACTACCGACGTGGCGGCGGAAGTACAGCGCTCCACATCGGAAATTCTTCAATCGTCCGACCGCATGCGGTTGGGTGCCTCGCAGCAGACGACCCAGATCAGGAATGCGTCAGAGGCGGTGAACACCATGTCCCTCACCACACAGCGGATGGTTGAGAACGCCGAGGCTGCTACGCAGACATCAGTCAAGGCCACCCAGGCTGCCATTAAAGGTGGAACGGCCGTGACGGAAACAATCAAGGGTATGCAACGCATCCGGGCGTCCGTGCAGTCTACTGGAAAGAAGATTAAAGGTCTAGGTGAGCGTTCATTGGAGATCGGAGCTATCATTGAGGTAATCAACGAAATCGCGACGCAAACAAACTTGCTCGCGTTGAATGCTGCAATTGAGGCCGCCCGCGCCGGTGAGCAGGGCAGGGGTTTCGCCGTAGTCGCGGACGAAGTGCGGAAACTCGCCGAGCGCGCAGCGCGCTCAACAAAGGATATTACCGGTCTCATCAAAGGCATCCAGGTTGAAACAACCGAGGTTGTAACTGTTATGGAAGAAGGCACGCGGGAAGTGGAAGAAGGCACCAAACTCGCCGACCAGGCCGGTGCTGCGCTTCGTGAAATCGAGCAGATTGTGAAACAGACAGCTGCCCTCATGACGGATATCACGAGAGCTGCAGGAGATCAGGTGAAGTTTACCGAGGGTGTTGTTCTCACCATGGGGAGCATCTCACGGCTGACGCAGGAGACTACGCAGGGAGTGCAGGTAACGGTGACAACCATCAGCAAGCTGGCAGATCTCACCATGCGTCTGACCGAAGCCATCGGCAGGTTTAAGGTCAGTAGGGCTAGGGATTCCGAAACGCCGCTCCCCGAGCTTGAGGGTTATCCTGCTGCAGCGGAGAGTGTGACCACAAGTGATGAGGAAATTAAACTCGGACTTAATTAATAGACCGTATGGCAGGTCCATCAGATAAATCAAGCATCATTGAATTTTTTCTTGTAGAGGCTGGTGATCACCTCCAGAACCTGAATAAGGGACTTTTGTCCCTTGAGAAGAACCCCTCTGATACAGCCATGATCGATGAGCTTTTTCGCGCCGCACATACGCTTAAAGGTTCGGCAGCTATGATGGGGTTCCAAGGTATCAGTGATGTGGCGCATAAGGCAGAGGACATGCTGGGTCAATTTCGCGCTGGGACCATTCCAATCTGCAAAGATTCCCTCAATTTTCTCTTCGACGGCGTGGATGCTGTCAAACTCATGATAGACAGTGTTGCAGCCAATGAACCCGAGGACCAGCTGGTGGTGGAAAGCATCTCACGGGCGTACAAGGACGTCGTTGAGAGTCTTCAGAAAATATTTCCCCCAGTGATTCCGGATTCTAGTGCCAGCCTAGTGAGGGAAGACGATATAGACCGGGCATGGGAAAAGACCTTCGATGTGGCCGGGGAAGAGTTGATCGCTGTTGAGCCACTTAACGAGGAAGAGAAACAAGACAAGAAGTTAGAACAGGAACAACGGCCAGAGCGGGAACAAGAGCACGACAAGGAACAAGCTGCCTTGGCCCAAGGTTTGGAAAACGATTCGGTCTCGCCGTCGCTTTATGCAGATGCCCCGCCAAAACAGGAGATGGAGAAGGACAAAAAAACCGACATCGTTGAAAAACGTGCTGCAACCCGCCGTGCTACGGACGCAGCGGATCTGGAAAAGCAGTTTATTCGAGTAGATATTGATCGACTTGACAACCTTATGAACTTGGTTGGTGAGATGATTGTCAGCCGGAACCGGCTGACACACCAAGTTGATTTTATTAAATTGCTGCGCGAGGAACTCTCTTTCAGCCAGAGACGCCTTCTGCACGAGATAAAAAAATTCGAAGAAAAGTATGAATACACGTTGAGCATTGAGACGCCCAGTACAAGCCAGCACAATTTGGAGCAGCCGGGCGATTTCCTTGAGCTGGAGTTTGATCGATATGACGATTTCAATCTGCTGTCGCGCAAACTGACGGAAATTACGAACGACACGCACGAGATCATGAACGATCTCGCGGGATTCTTCGATTCCTTTGAACTTGACACGGCGCGTATTTCTACCATCACTACGAACTTGCAGGATGAAATTACCTTGGCACGCATGGTAGAGATGGACAAACTATATCAGATGTTTCAGCGACTTGTTCGCGACCTTGCGTTGGAAGAACATAAACAGGTGAATATGGTGGTTTCCGGTGGGGAGACCAAGATCGATAAAACGATATTCGAGATCATATCCGATCCCCTCATGCACATGATACGGAATGCGATATCGCACGGCATTGAACAGGTCGACGATCGCAAAGCTCTCGGAAAGGACCCGACGGGTTTGCTGATGTTGAAGGCCAGACATGAAGGGAACAGCATCATTATTGAGATTGAAGACAACGGCCGGGGCATGGATCCCGCACTGATCAGAAATATAGCGGTGGATAAAGGTTTTATAACTGCAGCTGAGGGCCAGTCCCTGACAGATGCAGATGCCATTAATCTCATTTTCCGCCCGGGGTTCTCCACAGCGGCAACGGTTGGCAAGGTCTCCGGCAGGGGCGTCGGTATGGACGTGGTCTCCAATCAACTTCTGAGGGTTAATGGCAGAATCGAGATCAAGACGGAAAAGGGTATAGGTACCAAGTTCCTGATCTGGCTTCCGCTCACGCTGACCATTGCGCAGTCGTTGATCGTGAAGCTCAAAGACCAGGAAATAGCCATCCCCATGAACTTGGTCGAAGAGACCACGCGATTCTCCTTCAACGACATTCAGCATGCTGCCGGTGAAGAAATGGTGAACCTGCGCGGCGCCACGATCAAGCTCCTTAAACTGAACGAGCTGCTCGGTGTCGGCGCATTTCCGATAAAAGACGATACCTTCCGCCAGCCCACGTTGATTCTTGGTATGGCCGAAAAGCGCCTTGCCCTCATGGTAGAGGACATTACCGGGCGTGAAGAAATTGTGGTGAAGTCCCTGGGCGAATACCTCAAGGGGATAAAGCTGTTTTCCGGCGCTACGATTTCTGGTGATGGGAACGTACGGCTTATCCTCAACATTGCACCGCTGTTCGGCGAAGAAGCAATGGTGTTATCTAAGGCAAGCATCGGCATTGTAAAGGCAGCCGCAACATCGGAAGTCTCCGCGAGGAAGCCACGGGTCCTCGTCGTAGACGACTCCATCAGTATCCGAAAATACGTCCAGCGATTTCTTGACCGCACCGGCTACGAGGTAGAGGTTGCATCCGACGGGTTGGAGGCCATTACTGTCATGGGTCGGTTGAAGTTTGACGTTGTAATCACCGATCTTGAAATGCCCGTCATGCATGGATATGATCTGATGGTCGAGATGAGGAAGAGCCCAGAGCACATGAACATTCCCATAATTGTGCTAACCTCCCGGGCTGGCGAAAAACACCGATTAAAGGCTTTGGAAATGGGAGCACAGGATTATCTGGTCAAGCCCTTCGAGGAGCGGGAGATGCTCGGGGCGCTCAAAAAGCTTTTGAGCGGGGTTGCACTTGCTAGTCACCCGTAACCTCACGCACAATATGGCTGAAGGCACGCGGTTTCTTATATTTTTACTGATGTGGAAGGTTTGATTGATTACCGCGGGATCGTGTATCCGGTTTTTAATTTTCATCAGCGGCGCGGACTGAGCCATCTAGGGCCGATCGGTTTTACTGCACATAAAAAAAAGGACCCGGCGGCCTAGGTTGAGTATCATTTTGTTTGAAGAAAACAAAGCGCCCTTCGGGATATTTGTGGACGGCGTAGCAAAGATGGCCTTTTTGGATGAGACGTCTGCGGCGCCCGGAAAGTCGCATAGTGCCGACCCCTGGTTTATACGAGGGATTGTCTTCGAAGAGGAGCAGGAAATTCTGATTCTTGATTTTGAAAGGTTATTTCATGCCGGTTAAAATACTATTGGCAGATAAAAGCATTACCATCCAGAAGGTGGTGGAAATGCTGTTTTCTGGCAGAGAGTACGAAGTGGCATGCGTGAGCGATGGTGACACGGCCCTTCATGAAGCGGAGAGGCTTGTCCCCGACGTTGTGTTGGCCGATGTGGATCTGCCGCGGGTAGACGGGTACAGCCTGGCAATGCGGCTCAAAAAGGACCCAACATTAGCGAGGATTCCGATCATTCTCATGATGAGCAGAGACGACGTGTATGACAACACAAAAGGAAAACAGGCAGGGATCATTGATAAAATCGTTAAACCGTTTGAGTCTCAGGAGCTTATCGGAAAAGTAAAAAAAGCATTGGCCGCAGCACCGCCTCGTCCAGCCGAACCTGTTAGCGCAACCCCCCCCCCGCCGAAATCCGCTGCAACAGCACAACGACGTACCGCACAAACAGCCTTTGCACCGAAGCAGATGCCCCCGGCGGATATTTTCGATATTATTAGTGAGGCACCTACTTCTGCAGAGCTTAAACAAGCGCCCTCTCCTGTAAAGGAAGAAACCGTGTACGAGGTTGAGCCCGTCGTGGAAGAGGTGGAAGCGCCGCTTACTCGCGAGGTGGAAAAGGCATTGCCGACCGGTGCGCGGACAGTGGAGGAGATGCGGGCCGATCTCGGGTCATTCATGGTGAACGAACAACTCCGGCCGGAGCCCATCGCGTTTGAATCGTTTGATAAAACAACAAAGGAACTTGAGAAGCCGGCGGTATCTTCAATGCTACCGTTGCCTGCCCCTGCAACCCCTCCCGCAGGTCAGTCTGAGATTGTTGCTTTTTCATCCTTGGATATGGTTAGGGATGTAGAACAAATGTTTGCCCCGCAAAAACCGGAGAAGCCTCCATCTGGAGTACCGGGTCTGACGACAATACCTATTCAACAGACGGCGATGACAATGGATGAACTGCGGAACATCGTCGAAGAGACTGTTTCAAGGATGGCAGCAGAAGCATTCAACAACATTTCGCCGCCATCTCAGCCCCAGATTTCCGCCGAAACAATGCGGAACATGGCAGCAGAGACGATCTCGCGCATGGCAGCGGACGTTGTCAAGGATATAACGCCTCCACCCATTCCTAAAATTTCCGAAGAAACAATCAGAAGAGGTATCCAAGAAGCAGTTGCCAAAGTGGCTCGCGAGATCGCAAGGGAGGTAATCGAGCAGGTGGCTTGGGAAGTGATCCCACAGCTTGCCGAGCATCTGATTCAAGAGGAAATCGAGCGTTTGAAGGCAGGAACATAGTATTTCAGAGCACGAAGTGCGGAGTGTGGAATGTGACGACGAGGGGACTTGAGCCCCTCTTTTATTTGATGGCGATGGTCACAAAAGGAGATCGTTTTACATGTCCGGAAAAGAACTACCGAAGACGTATAACCCTAAAACCGTTGAGGAGAAATGGTATCAGGTTTGGTTATCACAGTATTATTTTCATGCAGATGAAAACGCGGGAGGCACCACGTTTTCGATTGTAATACCGCCACCGAATGTGACTGGATCGCTCCATATCGGGCATGCGCTTAACTCGACCCTCCAGGATATTATGATACGATGGATGCGCATGTCCGGCAGGAATACTCTCTGGATACCCGGAACAGACCATGCAGGTATTGCCACCCAGAACGTGGTGGAACGCCAGCTCGCCCAAGAGCATATCGACCGCCATGCACTCGGTAGGGAAGCATTCATCAAAAAA
>Ga0074045_10002226_pt1 | contig 18084 bp, 18 predicted proteins | sample BogForMeECP23OM2_FD_94442 | JGI IMG/M metagenome (GOLD analysis project Ga0074045, IMG submission 94442) | Bog forest soil microbial communities from Calvert Island, British Columbia, Canada - Bog Forest MetaG ECP23OM2 | ecosystem: Environmental > Terrestrial > Soil > Wetlands ...
CACACAGTTCTCCCTCGTCGGAGGACGGATGGCCTACCTTGACCAAACGCCCGGGGCGCACCTGATCTACGATGTACGCAAGCACCACATTTCGGTTTTCATATTCCAGGAACGGGCTTTGCCGCCGTCATTGTCTGCGAAATCGACGTCCGCGAAATCGGCCCTCGGCGCGGACGACAATTCTCTCGCGTCAACGGACCTGCCCTTTAACATGGAAACCTGGAATCAAGGCGGGCTGCGCTATTTTGTGATCGGCGACGCGAGCAGTGCGGATATCGACGGTCTTGCGAAATTGTTTAAGGCCGCGTCGTAAATAGTGCTGCCATTAACTGGCGGTTCGTCCGCATCTCAAAGCGCAGCCAGCCTCCGCTGGACCACCAGGAAATACAGGGCCAGCACAATGAGCAGGAACCCGTTGGTGCTGAGCACCACCGGCGCAGTGAAGATGGGAACCAGCCAGCCTGACAACAGGTTCCCCATCGGCATGCCGCCGCGGAATGCGAAATTGTAGACGCTCATCACGCGCCCGCGCATTTCGTTGGTGGTAATTAATTGCACCAGCGAATTCACGGTGGCAAACACTGCCATCATCGATGCGCCCACCAGCACCAGCACGGCTTCGCTCAGGGGCAGCGACTTCGACAACGCAAAGCCGGCGATTGCCGCGCCCAGACAGACGAGCGCGCCGAGAGCGACGAGACCTTTTCTTTTAATATTTCCCGCGCTGGCAATACCGAGCGAGCCGCAAATCGAACCGATGCCCATGAGCGCCAGCAGATTGCCGTAAGTCTCCGGCCCACGATGGAAGATGTCTTTTACGAACACTGGAAAATAGGTGCGCAGAGGCATGGCCAGGAACGTCATGCAGAAAGCGAGCAAAATCAGCGCTTCCATTGAACTTTGCCGGCGCGCGAATTGAATGCCTTGCTTCAGGCTGGTGAACATCGACTCCGCGGTCTTCGACGGCAAAAAACGGGTGCGGATAATCAGCAACGACACGATGGGCGCCAAAAACGAGAGCGCGTTCAAACCGAAGCACCATCCTTCGCCGAACCGCGCCAACGCCTGCCCGGCGAGCGCCGGCCCGACCGTCACGGCCAAGTTGAACTGGATCGAATTCAAGGCGATGGCGTTGGGCATGTCTTCCCGCTCAACCAAGGTGGGAATCAGTGCGAGGTAGGCCGGGCCGCCGAAGGCCTGGGCGAATCCGGAAATAAACGAGAGACAGAGAATGTGCCAGACTTGTACGTAGCCCGTCGCCACCAGAATGGTGAGCAGCGCGGCGCTCGCCATCTGCACATACTGGGACCCGAGCAGAATCTTGCGGCGCTCCACGCGGTCGGCGATCACGCCGCCGATCAGCGAGAACATAAAGATGGGAAGGCCGCCGAGAAACTGATCGAGCCCGAGCAGGAACTTGGAGTGGCTGAGCCGGTAAATCAGCCAGCTCTGGGCCACAATCTGCATCCAGGTACCGATGCTGGAAGTGCACGCGCCCACCCACATCAGGCGGAAATCGCGATATTGAAATGCCTTAAAAACCCGGCGAATCAAGCGAGAGTCTCCAGGGGCTTCGCAGAAGCCTACCATGCACTCCAAGCATTAGACGTGGCAGGCAGCGAAAAGGCGTCGCGGTATATCGGTGGGCGTGACGAACGGCGTTCGACGATGCCGAGAGTATTTGCGAGTTAGACCGTGCAATTGCGGTGTTCGCCGGCTCTCTGCTCGCTCAGCGCAGGTGCAGGGGAAGCGCTACCAGGAGCGCGCTGGCGCCGTTCCATAGAATCTGCACGCCGATGCAAACCAGCAGGAACGAGGTAAGTTGCAGGATCACGGTCATTCCCGTCGCGCCCAGCACGCGAGCCAGGCGGTCGGCAAATCCATAGCAGAGAAAGATACTGACCGCGAGCAGCACGGACCCGATAATAGCGGTCACGATCATCACAAGATCCAACCCTTGGTGATGCGGAGCATTCGCCCCCAATGTGATCGCCACCGAAATCGATCCGGGGCCCACCGTTAAGGGCAAAGTCAACGGATAAAACGCGTGTTGGAACGGGTCCTGGGGCTGAATTTTCTTCTTCGCATCCTTGTGGCCGTCGTCGTTGCCTTGCTTTAACAGCGTCCAACCGGTGGAGATGACAATCAATCCCCCGCCCACCTGGACCACGGGCAGGGAAATCCCAAAGAAGGAGAGGATATGGGTCCCGATGAAGTACGATCCCACCAGCAGAAAAAAGCTGTTGATCGCAATCCGTAGAGACAGCGCTCTCCGCGTACTTGGCGAGTATTCCCTCGTCATCGCCAGGAAGATGGGGCTTCCTCCCAGCGGGTCAACGATGGGAAACAGTGCGCTGAGAATCAAGAATAGACTTTTCGCCGCTTCCACCAGCATGTTTATCCCAGCCGCGGTTGAACTTTGGCGCCGGCCCAGCTATTTCCCACGGACCTAATTTCCTCGCAGACATTGATCGGGAGATCGTAGCATCTCGGGAGAAAAACTGCTGGCACATGCGGGGGGCGGCCCCGCCGCGAGTTGTTTCTTGCATCCTCGAGGCAGCCGCATCCATAGATTACGGCGAGTTGTTCGTTTTTGAGGCTCGATATCGGAATAGCTCTTTGCACTCCGGTCTTAAGAAACCGTCGAAGACGGGAATGTGCAGGCCGCCCTTTTCCAGAACGAATTTGCAGGAAATGAGACAGGCGCGCCATTTGTATTCCTCGGTACCGTGCTTCTTGCCGAAGTCGGTAATGTCCTGCTGGGAAACGCCAAACACCACCGCCCCTATTTTCGACCAGACGCAGGCGCCGGCGCACATGGCACAAGGTTCATGGGTGGAATACAACACAAAATCCGGAAGATAGCGGCCGTAGCCGGAGGAGACATATTTCAATGTTTCCAGCTCCACGTGCTTGATGGATGAGCCCGAAGTTTTTACGCGGTTGCCGGCAGACGCGATCACTACTTCCCGATTTCCAATCAGTTGGGTGATGACGGCGCCGATGGCATAGTCGCCGCGGTCGCGGGCACGCTTGGCCTCCGCGATCGCAAGCTGCATGAATTTTTTCTTCGGTTTGTAGGTTGGAGAAATCATTCCCTTATGGTCCGCACCTTGGCTCGGGCCTTAGGCCAACTTTACCTCAAAGCTTTCCGAATTTGTCACTTCAGCCCTGAGACCGACTTTACCATCGCCGACCACGTGCTTTTAGAGCACGCGGGATTTACAATCCAGCCCATTCACTTTTTCCAACCCAGTCAAAACCCCAGTAAACACGCGATTGTCAGAGAGTTGCCGACAAAACTGTCCGTGCTTAAGCCGTTCGGCCATGATACCGGAACCGATAACAGCGGCAACGAGAAACATGCTGCCTACGAACTCCGCAGTCAATCGGGCAGGTAGGTGGAATTTCATTGGTGCCCGATATTCTCGATCTCTTTCTTGATTGCCAGCTTCTCGATGGTGGCAAAGGGAAGGCAAAGGAAGAGTCCGATGCGACGTTCCAGAGTCACGAAGGCATCATGGTATGCACGCTTGATTTCCTCTATCGTGCCACGAACCGCAGCAGGATCGGCAAGTCCCCAGTGAGCGGTCATTGGGTGACCGGGCCAGATGGGGCAGACTTCTTTCGCTGCGTCGTCACAGACGGTAAAGACGAAATCGAGCTTGGGCGCATCGGGCTTCGCGAATTCGTCCCAACTCTTGCTCCGCAGGCCGTCTGTTGGTAAGCGAGCATTCTGGAGCTGCGCGATGGCTTCTGGTCGAACTGTTCCCGATGGGTGGCTACCAGCACTGTAGGCAGTGAAGTTCGGTCGCCCTTTGGAGTTCATAATCGCTTCCGCCATTATCGAGCGAGCCGAATTGCCGGTGCATAGGAACAAAACGTTGTAGCGTCCTGGCATTGTGATTCCTTACTAACAGGCAGTTGGTGCAGAGCACGGTTTAGCTCACAGCGGCTTCACAGCTCGTACAAAGGCACTCATGAACTTGCCGTCCACCTGTGGGGCAATCGCATCGACATCGATATTCTGGCCAGACAGGAATTCGCGAGCGTCTTCGATGCGGTAGACTCTGGTCGGTTCGAGCTCAATCTGCTCAAAACCAGCCAAAGCGAGCTTGTTGCGATATTCGTTCTCTTCGAGTGCTCCAGCGACGCAACCTACCCACAGAAGTACATTTCTGCGGATCTCGGGAAGCATCTCGCCACGGGTAACCACGTCCGACACAGCGAAACGTCCTCCTGGTTTCAGAACGCGGAATGCCTCCCGCAATACAAGATCCTTGTCGGCAGAGAGATTGATGACGCAGTTGGAGATGACTACGTCAACAAAGTTGTCTGGTAGCGGAACATGTTCAATTTCACCCTTCAAGAATTCGACATTCTCGACTCCAGCTTTTCGCTTGTTCTCATTCGCGAGAGAAAGCATCTCATCGGTCATGTCCAAACCGTAGGCTTTTCCCGTTGGGCCAACACGTTTCGCAGAAAGCAGAACGTCAATGCCGCCACCTGAGCCGAGGTCAAGGACAACTTCACCTGGATTCAATCTGGCCAGAGCAGTGGGATTTCCGCATCCGAGAGAAGCGAGCAGAGCCTCTTCGGGAATCTGCCCAGCCTGCGACGAGTCATAAAGGTTCGATGTTATTGGATCGCAGCACTCATTGCTGCTGGCAGTTGCCCCACAACAAGAACTACCGCCGCTCGTCACGCGTAGAGCCGCCTGTCCGTATTTCTCTTTGACCACGTCCTTTATATCTGCGCTGCTCATGGAATCCCCTATCTGCAGATTTGAATTATTCGCTCTGGCTTGACTGCCTTATTGCGCGTGCAACACTCCGCGTACAGGAACTGAAGCAGTTCTTGAAGTGCGTCGGTGTTCGCCGTGTAGTGCAGGAATGTGCTCTCGCGCTGAACACGCACGAGGTCTTCCGCTTTAAGCTTGTCGAGATGGTGAGAGAGTGTGGAGTTCGGAATTTCCAGTTCTTCCTGAATCTCACCGACCACCAGACCGTCGGGATGCGCGGACAGGAGCAACTGCATGATCCGAAGGCGTGGCTCTGTTCCCATCGCCGAAAACATATCGGCACATTTGGCCACTTTTTCTATGGATTTCTTCGATTGAGCAGTTGGCATGTTTTGATAATTGCAGAAATATGGATAGACTGTCAAGTGGCATTGCTAAGATGACGAGATGCCCGATAGCAAGCTACTGATTCTGGTCGCGCTCTTCTTCCTTACCAGCGTCATCAGCATCGTCGCGGGCAGCACTTCACTCATCACAGTGCCGGCGATGATCTCCTTCGCCATCGAGCCGCTGCGCTGACTCTGTTTGGATCGGCACTCGGCGCTCTGCTGTTGTTACACGTCCCGCTGCGAGCACTCCAGTTGACCATTGCTATTGCGATGATCTCGGTAGCGGCGTTCTCGCTGGCGAGGAAATGGGCGCCCTGAACGCGACGGAGATACATTTACTGTGTGGTCCCACTCGGCGCGATGCCCCGGAGCATAGACGGTAGTACCACTGCAGGGGATGGCCCAGCTGCGGTACAGCACTTTGATCCGACTCATGACTCGCGTGCCATCTTTCGTGATCGTCAGATAGCTGCGACCCAGTTCCTTCAAAGTGCGAACCCGTGCTCTCCCTGATACACCGGCTTGAGTTGGCTGCCACGTAACAACTCCGCCAGCTTGCGCGCATCGATCCGGTCACTCTTACTACCGTCTTTCAACAGCGCGTTCTTTCGCGGATTGCAGACTACGAGATGGCGGACATGAGGCTTGAGCAGATCATGCAACAGGCAACAGAGGTTCCTTCTTCGAAGGATCGGTTTGAGTGTGGCAAGCAGATCGCTAGCTACCTTGGCTTGGTGCCGTCGGAAGAGTCCAGCGGGCAGCCACGGCGACTTTGCGTCCTCCTCTGATTGTCTCCCGCAATTCCTGCCGCAGTGCATTCTTTGTCGCTTGTGATCTCGATCACACACATCAGTGACGCTGAGCGCTGCAAGCCAACAGGTTTGTCCTAATAATTGGCCTCCAACCTAGGTGTTAATCAACGGGGAAAACACCAGCCAAAACCTTCGGCCGTCGAAAGATCGGATGCCAGGTTTTTGACTAGAAGTTTACATTTGCCCGACACGTTGGGTGCGCCTTATGAGCGATGAATAAGGAGCGCCTCTTGAGCATGGTGAGCCAGTAACGCAGGGGACGCGAAGTGAAATCTTAAGGAGATTATCAAATGAAGACACGGCGTCGGGTATTCCAGTTTCACGCTTTCGTCGTTACGGTCATACTGCTGACCGGAAGCGCTTATGCGATTCCGGCTTTTTCACGCCAGTACGGCACTTCTTGCACCACCTGTCACATCGACTTTCCCAAGCTCAACGATTTTGGCAAGGCGTTCAAAGATGCCGGCTTCAAGTTTCCGAAGGATGATGAAACCTTTATTAAGATTCCCCCGGTAATGCTGGGATCGCCGGCGCAGAAAGAATTGTGGCCGCATACCGTGTTTCCGGGGACGATCCCCGGAATACCGCAGATCGGCCTGCGCTTCAACCAGTTCTTCCAATACACCGGCAGCAGCGCCAACAAGTACAACGCGGCGCCTCAAGGCGGCCTCGGGTCGTTGCAGTCGCCGCTCGTTCCCAACACGGACTTCGAACCGGGGTTCTTCAGTATCTTCATAGCGGGAAATTTTGGCAGCGACATCGCCTTCTGGGTGGATGACGATCTGAGCGTTGCCGGACTGAACGCCAATGGCGAACTGGGCGACGGTTATCTGCGCTTCGTGAATCTGGGACGCTTTTTCAAGTTGCCGACCGACTCGTTCACGCTAAGGGTAGGCCAGTTTGAGCTGGACTTGCCGTTTACGCAGGCGCGGTCGATCAATATCAGCCCCTACGATATCTACACGCAGGCAAACTTCGGCTCGACGAATCAGAATGTGAACAACGTTATCGAATTGGCCGATGCGGCGCACGGCATTGAACTCAGCGGAGGCCATCTCTATGGCGGCTACCATTATTCGGTGGCCTTCGTGGACCAGAACACCAGCGGACAAACGGCGAGCGCGCCGAACGTACCGTCGCCGACGGGAGGACAAGTCGGCGCCGGTGGGGTGGGCTTTTTCTCCGACACCAACTACAAGGACATCTATGTCAATGTGTCCTACCGCTTCAACCTGGAGCAGGACCCGGCGAGCCGCCACGATATTCAGGCGGCGGGCGCCACCGGACCGCGCGACCATACCTACCTGAGCCTGGGCACTTTCTATTACGAGGGCCGCTCCGATCAGCGCTTCAGCGGGTTAACCAGCGGAGGCGCGGCGGCTGTGATCTCTGCGCGGGAACCTTTTTACCGCGTCGGCGGCGACTTCAGCTTCAACTATCGCACCTTCAACCTGTTCGGCCTCTACATGTACGGACACGATAATGATCTGCTGTTGAACTCCACCTTCACCGGCTTTCTTCCGGGGGCGGCCGCTACGTTCAATGGTGGTTTCCTCGAGGCCGACTATCTGGTGCTGCCCTGGGTGATGACGATCATGCGCTGGGACCGGGTCCAGTCCACGGCAGATTTCCTGGACCAGGCTGGCTCGGGGAATTATTTTTCGCCGGCGGGGACGACGCGCAACCGCTATACACCCGGCGTTCAGTTTCTGATTCACCCCAACATCAAGGCGTCGTTTGAGTACCAGTATCGACCGCAGCAGGCCCTCTTTTACAACTCTAACGGACAGCCCGTGGAACCGTTCCGCACGAACGTTGCCACCGGAGCATTGGAATTCGTCTACTAAGACGGGAAATCACAACCAGCACTTTTTGCAAAGGATAATGAGGAGAAAAGAATGAAACATATTTTCATGATGATGATGGTGGCGGCCGTGATCGTAATGATGAGCCTGGCTGCCAGCGCGGGAACGATCAGCGGGAAAGTTGCTGGCGTTTCCGGTGAGTCGGTAGTCTATGTGGAAGCACCCGCTGGCAAAACCTTCCCTGCTCCTACGCAGGAGCCCGTGATTGACCAGAAGGGCTTGGTGTTCCAACCGCATATCACAGTGGTGCAGGTGGGCACAACCGTGCAATTCCTCAACAGCGACAGCGTTGCCCACAACGTTTTTTGGCCTTCGGTCGGCGGCAACAAGAAACTCACCCACAACCTGGGCACATGGCCGAAGGGCGAGAAGCGTCCGTTCAAGTTTGATAACGCCGGCGCCGTGCCGCTGCTGTGCAATGTGCATCCCGAGATGTCCGGCTATGTGGTCGTGTCGCCTACGCCCTACTTTGCCAAGACGGATAAGTCGGGCGAATACAAGATCGAGAACGTCCCCGACGGCAGCTACACGGTAACCGCTTGGCATGAAGGCGCAAAGAACCAGACTAAGCCAGTCGCAGTGGCGGGCGACACCAAGGCGGACTTCACCCTGAGCAAATAGTTCAATCATGGAGCGGCGGGCGTCTCGCGAGCCCCTGATTGCACCTGAATGGAGAGCCAGGCGGGGACGTCCGGCTCTCCACAACCCTACTGGGGATTGCCATCTTGCTGAAGCGGTTCAAAGATAAAAAAGTGGACAGGGATTGGTTGAACACCAATTTCCCCTGCATGATGGCTTGTCCGGCCCACACCAATGCGGGACGGTACGTCGCGCTCATTTCCGAAGGGCGATTTGAGGAAGCGTATAAGTTTGCGCGCGATCCTAACCCGCTGGCTAGCATCTGCGGGAGAGTTTGCGCGCATCCGTGTGAGACTGCCTGTCGTCGTGGAGATATCGATCGCCCGATCGCCATCCGGGCGCTCAAGCGTTTTCTGACCGAGCGCCATGGCCCTGAATCCAGGCGTCCGGTCGATGTCTATGCCGGACGGGCGCAGAGCAAACTGCCTTTCAAAGTGGCCGTGGTCGGAGGCGGGCCCGTGGGACTTTCCGCGGCCCACGACCTGGCTCTGATGGGCTATTCCGTTACGATCTTTGAGGCTGCTCCGGTTGCCGGAGGAATGCTTTACCTCGGCATACCCGAATATCGCTTGCCCCGTGACGTGGTGGAGGCGCAGGTACGCGAAATTCTTGCTACCGGTGACATTACTCTCAAACTCAATCACGCGGCCGGGCGCGACTTCGCGATTTCTGAACTGCGCTATCAGGGTTTCGATGCAGTGCTGATTGCCGTGGGTGCGCATCGCAGCCGCGATCTTACCATTCCGGGAGTTGACCTGGACGGGGTTTACAAGGGCATCGATTTCTTGCTTAACGTAAATCTCGGCTACAAGTTCACCATTGGGAAAAAAGTTATCGTGATCGGCGGGGGCAACGTAGCCATGGACGTGGCGCGTTCGGCGGCGCGCGAAGTAGTCCGTCAGCATGTTGCCGGAGTGGAAGACCTGGAACCCTCGGCGGAGAGTGTAAGTGCCGTAGCCACGAAAGAAATGGTGGACGTTTCGCTATCTGCTCTTCGCTTGGGAGCGCAAGAAGTGCATCTCGTTTGCCTGGAAAAGCGCGAAGAAATGCCGGCAGCGCTGGAAGAGATTGAAGAGGCCGAAACCGAAGGCATCATCATGCATCCTGGCCTCGGTCCCAAGCGCATGGTGGGCAAAGATGGCAGAGTGGTGGCGTTGGAGACGCTGAAAACGAAATGGGTTTTCGATCAAAACCGGCGCTTCAATCCAGCGTTCTACGAAAGCAGTGAAACGCAACTGGAGTGCGACACCATTATTATGGCGGTCGGCCAGGCGCCGAATCTCGACTTTCTCAAGCCCGAAGACGGCGTGGAACTGTCTCCCCGTGGGCTGATTGCGGTAAACCCGCAGACTTTGATGACCTCGGCAAACGGAATCTTTGCGGGCGGCGATTGCGTGTTCGGGCCGCGTCTGATCATCGACAGCGTGGCGGACGGCAAACGCGGCGCCATGGGCATCGATGAGTTCCTGCGGGTGCACCGCGCACACGCAGTTTCCGATCACCATATCACCGCCGGTCCCAATGTGTCGTTCGGTGGCGCGTCGATTGAGAGTGTGGCGCCCGGCCGGCACGCCGCATCCGGCATGGATGAGTTCATGCTCGGCGAGAGGCACCCCGAACCGATTATCGAAGTCGAAGTGCTGAAGCGTCACAGCATGCCGCTGGAATTGTTGGACCTGATGCGTCCACCGATTCCCATGCTGCCGCTGGAGCGGCGCACGGGAGTGACCGAAGTCGAGGTCGGCTACGACGCTCAATCGGCGATGGAAGAGGCACAGCGTTGCCTGCACTGCTGGGTGAACACGGTCTTCGAAGGCGTTCCCGAAGATGGGAGCATGTGCATTCTGTGCGGCGGCTGCGTCGATGTGTGTCCGGAAAATTGCCTGTCACTGGTTTCCCTGGATCGCATTCAGTTCGATCCCGAAACTGTGCAGCAGATTCGCGAGAATCAGGAATTGTTTGGCGTGGAGCTTGACGAAGTGGCGGCTGATGAACTCGGCATCGTAACCGGCTCCGCCATGCTGAAAGACGAGACGCGATGCATTCGTTGCGGTCTGTGCGCCGCGCGCTGTCCGGTGGGCACCATCACCATGGAAGCCTACAACCTGGTTTCCGCGGAGCCGACGGGATTGATTTCGGTGGAGGCCATTGATGGACCGCTCCGTGCTAAACCGCCGGTTGCGACTGGAGGGCCGAAGTAGAGTTAGAGGTCAACGCTCGAGGGAAATCAATGTCCGAAGAGAAGGAAAACACGCCGGCGGAAAGGAGCGCGGAAGCCGGACTCGACGTCAACCGCCGCGCCTTTTTCGTCAAGCTGGGATTAGGATCGTTAAGTATCGCCGCTGCCGGTACGGCGGCGTTCTCTTACCAGTTTCTCTCGCCGAATGTTTTGTTCGAGCCTGCTCCCATCGTCAACGCGGGCAAGCCGGAAAATTATGCGTTGGATTCGGTGACGCTGGACGCAAATACAGGAATTTATCTCATCCATGCGAAGGAAGGTTTTTTTGCAATGAGTGCCGTCTGCACGCACCTCGGTTGCCTGACTGCCTGGAAACCTGAGTTGGGAATCATCGCTTGCCCGTGCCACGGCAGCAAGTTTTATGTTTTCGAAGACAAGAAAACACCTGGCGAAAAGATTGAAGGGCCTGCTCCCAAACCGCTGCCCTGGCTGCAAACCTGGATCAGCGACGAGGGCGATCTCATGGTGGACCGTTCCGTCATCATTCGTCCCATGCAGTTTGTGAGGGTGTGAGCGTGGCGAAAACTATGGCGAACTATTTCGAAGATTTGCGCGGCACGCGGGTCTGGCGTTCGGTGTTCCGCAGTGGAGCCGGTTCCAGCACTCTGCACCGGGCGCTCGCCATTCAGCAGAACGTGTTCCTACACCTTTTCTCTACCAAGGTGCGGACCCGAATGCTCAGCTTCAGCGCGACCTGGTATCTGGGCACGCTGACGTTCGGGACGTTTCTTATATTGGTGGTCACGGGCATCCCGCTGATGTTTTATTACCATCCCTCGGTGCCGCAGGCTTATGTCGACACCAAGGACTTGCAGTTTGTCGTTTCCTCCGGGTTGTTTCTGCGCAACCTGCACCGCTGGTCGGCGCATGCCATGGTGTTTCTCGTGTTCGCGCACATGTTCAAAGTGTTTTACCGCGGCGCGTACCGGGCGCCACGCGAGTTCAATTGGGTGATTGGAGTGATCCTGCTGCTGATCACTCTTTTTCTCAGCTACACCGGCTACTTGCTGCCTTGGGATCAGTTGGCTTTTTGGGCAATTACGGTGGGTTCGAATATCGCTTCTGCCGTGCCGGTGATGGGCAACAAGGTGCACTTTCTGATGCTCGGCGGCAATATGGTAAACGCCAACGCCCTGCTGCGTTTTTACGTGCTGCACTGCATGATTCTGCCTTTGGTGGCGATTCTTTTTGTCGCAGTACATTTCTGGCGCATACGCAAGGATGGCGGACTCTACGCCCACCAGAGCGAGCCCAGAACAGTTGCGGCGAAAGCGGTTCCCGCTGCGGCGAAGGGGGTCCAATAATAATGAGCGATCCTAAGGATTTCATCGCCGGAATGGACTCGAATGCGCGCAAATCGCCTACGCGTGTCGTCTTCGTGACGCGGCGAACTTCGGCGCAGGTAAAGGTTACCGACGAAGACCAGGTGCAGACGTACCCGGAAGTGCTCTTCCGCGCCATCGTCGCCATCGAGATGCTTGCAATCGCGTTGGTGGGCATGGCTCTTTTATTCAACGCTCCGCTCGAAGGCATTGCCGATCCCTCGCATACGCCCAATCCCGCCAAGGCGCCCTGGTACTTCCTCGGATTGCAGGAGATGCTGCACTACTTCCCGCCGGTGGTCGCCGGGGTGCTGGTTCCGACGCTGGTGGTGATTGCGCTCTTTGTGATTCCGTATTTCAACATCAACGTCGAGGCCGAGGGTTTATTTCTGAAGGATCGCAAGCGGCGGGTGCTGATTTTTTATCTGGCGGCAGCTGCGCTTTCTCTGTTCTTGTTGTTCTTTGATGTGTACGTGGCCTTGGTCCCGACACTGATTGTCGCCGGGTTCATGGCGCTGGCGGCACAGAGTTCTCCGCAATCCGCCTCGAACTTCCGGCGTGGTCTGGCTTCTAAACCACTTTCTTTCTGGATCATGACCTGGTTTCTGTTCGAACTGGTCGTGCTCACGGCGGTTGGCACTTTCTTTCGCGGCCCAGGATGGTCCTGGGTGTTGCCATGGAGAAGCTAGCTTTGCAACCCTCGTCCCAATCCTCGAAGCCCTCCCTGTGGCACACATTGTTCGGCGAACCGGTGCGCACCTTTGGCGTTGTCAGCCTGCTGTTATTGATTTCGCTCGCCATTGCGCCGGCCAAGAATCACTTCAGCGAATGGCGGCACTACCAGAAAAAATATCTGGCGCTGATTCAGAACCGGGGAGACGCACTAACTCTGCAGCGCCACTTCTATCAGCATGACGGCATCCAGCAGATCTGGCTTCCGCAACTCGGAGTTGTGGATCGCTGTACCACTTGCCACGTCGGACTGAAAGAAGCGAGTGTGGGCGATGTCAGCACCCAGCCATTTCGGCGGCATCCCGCGATCCCGCACACGGTGGACCAGTTCGGCTGCGTGATGTGCCACCGTGGCCAAGGCCCCGCGACTACGGTCGAGGAAGCTCACAGCAGCACGCTGGCGTGGGAGCAGCCGATTCTGCCGGCGCGCTACGTGCAATCTTCTTGCGGGCAATGCCATCGCGCTCCTCTCACCGGTACGCCGCAGCTCAACCTGGGACGCAATCTGCTCTCGCGCTATGGATGCGTGCATTGCCACACCATCAAACTGCCCGACGGCAGCGCGATGAAGCCGACCGACGACCCGCCGTCGCTGGAGCACATCGCCGACAAGACTACGCGGGAATGGATTTATGCATGGTTGAAGGACCCTCAGGCTTACGCCGTGACCGCGACCATGCCGAATTTCAAGCTGAGCGACCCGGACGCGCGCGATATTTCGGCATTTCTGATTGCCAACAGCACACCGCTGCCTGGAGACACGGAAGCCGTCGCGGAGACTCGGGCAGTGGCGCCCGATCCGGCGGCTGGAGCCAGTTTGTATGGCGAGTCATTCTGCGCTTCCTGCCACGCGGTTCAGAATGCGGCGGGCAATGTGGTCGGCGGTGATGTCGGCCCCGAACTCACACGCGTCGGCAACAAGGTGAAGCCGGAATGGCTGCGGGCATGGCTGCGCAACCCGCGGGTCTACGATTCGGGAACGGCCATGCCGCACTACCGTTTCACCGATCCACAAGTTTCTCTGCTCACTGGCTTTCTTGGAAGCAAGACGGATTCCGATCTGCTGGCCAATGTGCATTTCGATGCTGCCACGCTTGAGCAGATTGCACACGGCAAACTTCTGGTCACCGAATACGGATGCGCTTCGTGCCATGAAATCAACGGCGTCAAGAAGCCGGATAACTTCGCTCCAGAATTGACTCGCATCGGGAACAAGCCGCTGACGCAGATTCTTTTCCTGCCGGGGATGACGCACGCACTTCCCGACTACATTGCGGCCAAGATTCGGCAACCGCGTTCGTTTGGAGCGGCCCTGAAGATGCCGCAGTTTAGCCTGGCACCTGCGCAAATCGATGCTTTGACGACCGCGCTGCTTGCGCTCACCGACCATTCCCAAGACTTGCCCAGAGCATTGACCGTGCCCGCGAAGCCAGTTTCGAATTACCATCCCGCGGGCAAAGCGGGACAACTCATGTCGGACCTGGCTTGCTTCAGTTGCCATGCCATTAATGGTCGCGGCGGAGACATGGCTCCCGACCTGACCTGGGAAGGCAGTTCGGTACAGCGGCCATGGCTGCTGGCTTTCTTGAAGAACCCCGGCACGCTGCGGCCAGCGCTGATCCGCCGCATGCCTCGTTTCAACCTCTCCGATAGTGATGCCGCGGAACTCACGGACTACATCATCACGGTTTATCAGACTCCGGCATTCGACCGCGACTCGATGTCGGCCGGCAGCTATCCGCCGGCTCAGGTGGAGCAGGGGAAACAGCTGTTCTATTCCAAATATGCCTGCCAGTCTTGCCACATTGTCGATACCAAGGCCGACAAAGGTTACATCGGACCAACGCTTACGCAAGTCGGCTCGCGCCTGACCGCTGCCTGGATTTACCACTATCTGAGGGATCCACAGACCATGCGACCGGGCACCATCGAACCGAACCGCAACATGAATGATGAGGACGCCCGCGCTCTGACCGCATTCCTGATGACGCAGAAAGGCTCCGGCAAGCAGGAGGCAAAGAAATAATATGATCAGCCACTGGCGGACACTTTTCGCGTTTTCCCTCCTTCTCGTGATCGCAGGGTGCACAAGCAACTCGGCACCAGTCTCGAACCTTAAGCCCACAGGTTTCGGCTCCGCGCTGGTGGAGTCGAGCGGGGGTAAGCAGATCGGTCCCACCGGAATGGTGCTGGCTGATCCCTTGGTTGTGCAGGTCAACGATGAACAAGGAACGGCCGTCGCCGGAGCGCTGGTCGAATTCAGCGGGCCGGCGGGCGTCAGCTTTGACCCTCCGAGCGGCTTGACCGATTCCAGCGGACAACTCAGCACGAATGTTGCTCTCGGCGGAATGGCGGGCCGATACCAGTTCACCGCCCGCACGTCTACGAAAGCTGGGAAGTCAGTCGAACTGAAGATAGAAGAAATTGCGATGGGATATCAGCAGCAGGTCGGATTTCAACTCGACAAAAAGTACTGCGCGCGCTGCCACAATCCGGAATCCACGCCCGAGCGGGTTTCCAATTACGACAATCTTGAGGTCAAGCCACATCCGTTTGTGGAAGGCGACACGCTCAATAAAATGAGCGATGCCGACCTGACCGCGATCATCAGTCACGGTGGGCCCGCGCTCGGCAAGTCCGCATTGATGCCTCCGTACGGCTATACTCTCAGCAAGACAGAGATCGAGGGGCTGATTGCTTACATCCGCCTGATCTCCGATCCTCCCTATCATGCTGCCGGAACGGTGTATGCCCAAAAGTAGGGCCGGCGGACTCAGCCCGAGTCTGGTCGTGATCAGCCTGATCAGTTTCAGCCTGATCGTTAGTGGCACTGCGTTTGCCCAGGTCGTATCTCCGGCGGAAATCAAAGACCCCGGCTTGCGCGTCTTACAGCAGCAATACATGGACGAGTTGACGCGGGCCGGGGCTGATGTTCTGGCGATCCAGTTTGATTATCCGTTCTATCTCAGCCGCAAGCTCGACCTCGACCAGGCAAAGCAGCAACTCGCGGATCAATCGTCGATTCGATTTGACAGCTATAACGGCAAAACGGTGCTCGCCATCACGGGTAACTACTATGCCGCTTATTCGGTGCAGAAGATCAGCCCCGGACAACGGGCGCGGAGCACTTTCCTCAACGTGGTCATGCCCATCCTCAAAGCCGTAGTGCCGCGCTTTCAGAACAATCAGCATGTGGAAGGGTTCGCCATCGAGATTTCCCATCACATTATGGGAAAGGTAATGGGCGTCTCCATGGAGCATCCGGAGAACCTGATGGTGTTTCTGCCGCGCAGCGGCGCGATCAAGCTGCTTTCCGCCAAGAAGGATGAAACGGCGCAGCAGGCGGCGCTCTTGCAAGGGGAGTTATTCCTTAACGCGCAACCGATTTCAATCTGGCTCAACGATAAGGCACTTCCGCCGGCTGCCGATCCTGATGCCAATGTTAGTAGTAATAATCACGACGAGGATTCTTCCTGCAGCGCTGCACCCGAGGCCGCCAGCCCGGCAAAACCGAAGGAACCACCTCCGCCCCCGCCGCGCGATACCTCGTCCCAGGCGCTCGCTGCCTTGCAGAACTCCGACCAGGCAGTGCTCGATCAGCTTATAAAAGAGCAGGAGCCGCAGGCCCACTTCGTGGCTTACGCGCCGCCGAAATTCGTGGCTTTCCGGCAGGGGATTTATTTGGAGCTGTCAGTGAATTCGGATTTGCCGGCTTCGGCCGCAGGCTCGCGATATAAGTTGGCAGCCACCGCTTTTGACGATCATATTGCCCACCTCATCCGCCCGCTGCTGGCTTATTTCAAGGATGCGCAGGATTTTGACGGGATCGGCTTCAGTACCAACCTTCACGTTGCCGGCAAGTCGTCCGGCGGCGCCGCTGAAGCTGTGGAATTCTTCTTCCCGCTTTCCTCTTTGCGCTGCTATGAGAAGTACGATTGCACGGGACAGCAACTGCTGGACGCGGGAACAATACTGATCAATGGCGAGCGCGTGGCCCTCGATCTGCAAATTGCGGAGGGAGGCTCCAGCCGTTGAAATTCTGGCGGGCAGCGCCGGAGAAGCTAGGCCGAGAACTTGTGCCGAATCCGCCGCGGAAAAAGGCGGAAACTTGTCAAAAGTGGGCACCTTTTTATACTCCGGAATAATTAATCGCAATTTATCGCCAACGATCGAGGCTGGGTGCGCTCCCAACTGGGCGTCCCATCTTCGCTATCCGTTCTTCTCATAAATATTAGAAGGCTGGAATCTTGCTGACACTGTTGCTTTTCCGGTTCGCCGCCCAGACATTGGTTCCAATGCCGCAGTGTTTTGCTTCGTGTCGAGTCTGCTGGCAGCGTCGGCTAGATCGGCTCCGTTAACGCTTACCCAGACCTTCGGGCACGATTTGGGCACGATTCCGCCAAATCGCACCAAGACTGCGGCAGACGCGATGACGCAGCGCCAAGCTGCTGTTCTGCCTAACTAGTTTTATTGTGAATGGGTTGGGTTTAGTTGCTCTCGTCGGAGCGCCCTCAGCTCGACCGAACAGAGCATAGGATTTACAATCCCCAGTTCCCCTTCAGGAGACAGCGCCGTGATCCCACGCTACACCCGGCCCGAGATGGCCCGCATTTGGAGTGACGAAAACCGCTTCCGCACCTGGCTCGCAGTCGAAGTCGCCGCGACGGAAACGCTGGCCGCCGCCAGCATCGTTCCGAAGGATGCCGCCAAGGCGATCCGAGCGCGGGCCGATTTCAGCGTCGACCGCATCTTCCAGATTGAAGCTGAGGTCAAACATGACGTGATCGCCTTCACCACTGCGGTGGCTGAGATCGTCGGTCCGCACGCGCGATGGTTCCACTATGGCCTGACGTCGAATGACGTGGTGGATACTGCCCAGGCGCTGCTCATCCAGCAGGCTTCGTCACAGATTGCGGGCGATCTGGAGCGCCTCGCCGAAGTGCTCGAGCGCCGGGCATGGGAGTTCAAAGACACGCCCACGATCGGCCGCACTCATGGCATACATGCTGAACCCATCACCTTCGGATTCAAAATCGCCAACTGGTATTCGGAAACGCAGCGCAACATTGCGCGTTTTCAGGCTGCCGCCGAGGATTTGCGCGTGGGCAAGTTCTCAGGCGCGGTGGGAACATTCGCCCATCTGACTCCAGAGCTCGAAGAGCAGATTTGCGCGCGCCTGGGATTGAAGGCTGCCGCCGTGTCATCGCAGGTGATTCAGCGCGACCGCCACGCACAGTACCTGGCCACTCTGGCCACGATCGCGTCGACGCTCGACAAGATCGCCACCGAAATTCGACATCTACAGCGCACCGAAGTTCGCGAAGCCGAAGAATTTTTCAGCGAGA
>Ga0074045_10002227_pt1 | contig 18081 bp, 14 predicted proteins | sample BogForMeECP23OM2_FD_94442 | JGI IMG/M metagenome (GOLD analysis project Ga0074045, IMG submission 94442) | Bog forest soil microbial communities from Calvert Island, British Columbia, Canada - Bog Forest MetaG ECP23OM2 | ecosystem: Environmental > Terrestrial > Soil > Wetlands ...
CAGCTGCTCACCGACCCGCTCGCGAGCGTTCTGAAGATGGTCACCAGGACGGGTTCGACCCTGATCGAAAAGGGCGCCCTGCTCTGGCAGGATCCCGGCAAGGCGCTCGAGCTCGCCGGCCAGGGCGGCGCGCTGACCGGCGAGCTCGCCAAGCTGGCACTGATGGGCGAGGATTCTGCCACGCCCTTCAAGGGCAAGCCGGGTGTGGCCAAGCGCGTTGCCTGGGCCGACCCGATCGCGCTCTCCGAGGTGAAGGCGGTGGGCAGGGCACTGGGCTGCTCGGTCAACGACGTGCTGCTGTCGTCGGTGGCGGGGGCACTGCGCGCGTACCTCGTGCGCCGTGGCGCCGCGGTTGACGGCGTGACAATCCGCGCCTTGGTGCCGGTGAACCTGCGTCCGTCCGAAGATGCCTGCCAGCTCGGCAACCGCTTCGGGTTGGTGTTCCTGGATCTGCCGATTGGCATTGCCAATCCGATCGAGCGCCTCTACGTGGTGCGCGCCAACATGGAGTCGCTGAAGGGGTCATTCCAGCCGGTGATCGCGCTGGGCATCCTGGCGGCGATGGGCGCCGGTCCACAGTTGCTGCAGGAGCACCTGCTTGCCATGCTGGCGAAGAACGCGACCGCGGTAATGACCAACGTGCCGGGACCGGCGCAGCGTCTGTTCTTCGCCCGGGCGAAGATCGATCGGCTGATGTTCTGGGTGCCGCAATCGGGCGACATCGGCATGGGAGTGTCGATCATCACCTATGCGGGCGACGTGCAATTCGGCCTGGTTACCGACTGCGGGCTCTGTCCGGATCCGGAGAGCGTGATCGCGCGCTTTGCGCCGGAGTTCGAGAAGCTCGTTCTCGCGACCTTGATGGCGCCGTGGCCCTGGGACGAGGCGCCGGGCGCAGAAGAGCTCGAGCAGCAGATCGTCGCCGCGGCCGGGTAGGGGCAACGGTCGGCGGGCGCCTACTCGAGCTCGGATCGCGCCAGCTCGACATCGAGCCGCTCCATCGCGTCCATGGGCTCGCATGCGGCGGCTTGCTCATAGAGCGCCGTTGCCTCCTCGAGGCGGTCCTTGCCGAAGAGCAGGATCAACCCGTTGGCGTATTCAATGTGCGCGATCGCGGATTGCGGATGGAGCTTGAGCGCCTTCTGGTAATGCTCGAGCGCGGAATCCTTCTTCGCGCCGTAGGTCATGCCAGCGACCAGGCCGCCAACCTTGTTGACGACTTCTGCCTGGTAAGCCCCATAAGCAGTATGGGCCTCGGCGTGCGAGGGAGCGAGCTTGAGCGTGAGCGTCAGCGCGTCTTTGATCTTGCCGCCGAAACCCTGCGCCAGTGCCTTGGCGACTGAAATGCCCTGGCTGTAGCGGCCCAGCGCGTAGGCGTACAGATAGTGCGCGTTGGCGTCTTTCGGGGCGCGCGCACGCCTTTCGGCCGCCCAGCCTGCTGCCTCCTCGAACAGGGCGAGCTTTTCCTTGGCCGCCGGTTCGAGGTAGTTGGCGTAGATCGACTGCGCCTTGATGGCCGCGTTGACGCCGGAGCCCCCGGCCGCGATCCCGGATTCGACCGCATCCTGAAACTCGCCCGCGTGGTAATGCCGCCATGCGTCGAGTGCCGCAACGTCCTTCGGCAACGGTTCGCAATCGCCGCGGTGCAGCCGATCCCATTGCTTCTTCAGTGCCGCCCCATCGTAGGCATACGCTGCAGAGCGGTGGGGAAACTTCGCCCATTTCTTTGCCATGCAAATCCTCCGCGCAGGGTATCTATTCGTAGTCCCGGCTCAGGCGATCGAGCAGCCTGCGCGCATCACCGCGCAGAAACGGTGCGATCAAAGCCAGCACCTGGTAGGCGGCGCGATCGAGGCTGATCGGCGCCGTTCCTCCAAGGCCCGTCGATATCTTCTGGTACGAGATCCAGTAGGTCGCGATGAGGGCGACGTTATCGGCAAGTGCGGCGATCTCGCGTTCCGTTGCGTCCATGGCGCCGGTCGCGGCCATCGCCCGGCACAACTCTATCATGGTGAGCGAGCCGCGGCGCATGAGGAGCGCAAAGCGCGCCGCAAGCTTGCGGTTGCGCGACAGGATCTCATCGAGGTCGCGGAATAGAAACCGATGCTCCCACATCGCCTCGAACAGCAGATGCAGGAGCAACCACAGGTCCTCGACTCCCGCACTGCGCCCCTCTGGCTCCCTGAGCAGGCCGTCGAGCCGGCGCTCGAACATCGCGAACAGCTCGGCGATGATCTCGTCCTTGTTGCGGAAGTGATAGTACAGATTGCCTGGGCTGATCTCCATCTCACCGGCGATGTCCGCGGTTGTTACGTTCGGCTCGCCGAGGCGGTTGAAAAGCAGCAAGGCGGTTTCGAGGATGCGCTCTCGTGTCCGGCGAGGGCGCTTGCGCTCCGCCATGAATCCGGTCCAGGTTGGGTCAAGCCTGCAGTGTAGGGTGCGCTGGGCGCAGGGTCTACCGCCGGGTTTGCCGTCCCTCCGGATGGCGGCGCGGCCGCGCAGCGGCGAGCCAATGCTCGAGGTAGTCCAGCGTGTAGCCCAGGTCGCGAATCGCGCTGCGCATGCTCGGTGACCGCATCGACAGCGAGCGCGGGGCAGTGAGCGCCGCGTGAATCGATCGGTGCGGATCGGCCAGGCGCTCGATGTTGAGCCGGATGCCATGCCGGGCCAGCAGCGGCCGCAGGACGGCGCGCCGCTCGAGCAGGCGTTGTCGGGTCTTGCGATACGCCGCCTCGCAGATCCGCTTGCGCTGGGTGTAGCTGAATATGTTGGCGAAGAACATGTCGGCATCCTCCCGATCGGGTTCGAACAGCAGGATGTCGGCGCGCGGATATTGGCGGCGGTATTTTTCCATGCCAACCTTCATGCGCGAATGGATGATCGCCCGAAAGGTCTGCGCCAGAACCAGCGGCAAACCGCCCTGGTGGATGGTTTTCACGGTGAGGGGGGCCTCGCGAGCCGCCGAGCTCGCGTCGAAGGGGACCAGCGGGTTGACGCAGAGCAGCAGATCGACGCCCTCGTCGAGCGCGACCGATGCATGCAGCGTCTTGTTGAGCGCGCCGTCGACATAGTACTGGCCATGGATCGCCACCGGCGGGAACAAGCCCGGCAGCGCTGCCGAAGCTGCGATCGCCTTGTTGATCGGCACGTCATCGAAACCTGCCGCGCCAAACGTGACCGGGGCTCCGGTGTCGAGATTGGTGGCGACCAGAAAAAGCTTTCGTCCGAGCTTGCGAAAATCGGCCGTCCGTCCCCCGCTTGCGAACATTCGCACCAGAAACGCGTCGATGGCACGCTGATCGAACAGACCGGTGGGGACGGCGCGCCCCAGAGTGGCAAACGACGCCGCCGCGCCACGACGAAACGGCTGGCGCAGGAAATCGCCGGTGGCCGCCGCGAGCAATCCGGGAACCTTCAGAGCGCGCCGCACGAACTCGCCAACCGCGGGGCGCAGAAAAAGTCCGGGCGAAAGCACCGCGTCGACGCCATCATCGATAAACAACCGATATATCTGCGCCGGCGAGATGCCGTTGGCAAGCGCCGCAGCGACGAAGCCGCCGGACGAAACGCCGACGTAGACGTCGAGGTCGTTTAGATCCGCCCCCTCGAGCGCCTCGGCGAGGGCGAGCAGGGCGCCGATCTCGTAGATGGCGCCGAGCGGCCCGCCGCCGGCCAGCGCGAGGCCGAGGTGCGGGCGAGAACGCCGCCTTTCGGCCCGCCGCCGGCCTCCGTGAACCCTCCGCCCGGTGGTCATGACACGCCGCTCCCCCTCCCGGAGCGCGGGCGCATTACCGCCGCGCTAGGCCGAACGCTTGCTGCGGCGCGTCTTGCGCGACGCTTGCCGCCTCGCCGCGTGCGGTTTCTTGACCGCAGCCTTGACGGGGCGCTTTGCCGTGCGAGGATTCCGAGGGTCCGGAACGATCGCCGCAACGGACTTGACCACGCCGTTGAGCGTCGCCTGCGCCGCGCTGCGCGCCCGGCTCAAGGCCGTGGTAGCAAGCACGATCGAGGAATCAACCTGGCGTCCGATGCGGCGCAGCGCGCGCGCTTCGACAGTAGAGCCTTCCTTGACCAAGGTACGGAACGCTTCGCCAGCGTCATTGCGCGCCCACTGCCGCGTCATGGTCGCCGCACCCAGCCCGGCGAGCCATACTTGGCGCGAGGCCGCGAAAGCGACATCGGCGACACGGGTGGCGCCGCCGTTTCCAGCAACATTCTTTAGCATGTCTACTCCTTTTTCCGTTGACGACTTTACAGGCTAAGACTAGCGCGCGGCGTTAGAGCAATCACCCTAATCGCGCTGCCCGACTGGTCGGGGACGCAAGGTTTCGCCGAGAGCGCTGGCAAGCTTGGCGCTCACGGCATAGATGGACAGCTGCGGATTGGCGCCGATGCTGGTGGGAAAAACCGAGCCATCGAGGACATAGAGATTTTCCAGGTGGTGGTAGCGGCCGCTCGAGTCGACGGCAGACCGACGCACGTCGGGGCCGATCGGGCAGCCGCCCATCACGTGCGCGCTGACAACCGGCGTCACCAGCGGCGCCAAGGGCAGCGCGGCGATCGCCTGGCGCGCCTCGGGCCAGCGCGTGAAGCTCGTCGCGGAGCCGTGTACCGGCATGACGCTCGTGGCGCCGGCGGCAAACTGGATCTGGGCCATGGTCGCGAGGGCGCGCCGGGCGCCATCCCAGAAGTAATCGTTGAGCCCGTACTCCAGCAGCGGCGAACCGTCGCTGCGGAGCACGACCTTCCCGCCCGGGCTGTCGCGATGAAAGCCGTCGCGCAGCAGGGCGATGATGACCTGCAGGTGCGGCAGCTCGTGCATCCAGCGTGCGTGTGCCGGGCCGAGGCCGGGAAGGGTGATTGCCGCGAGCACAGGGTGGATGGGCGGAGCCTCGAGCTTGTAGCCGATGGGGCCGTCGGTTGCGCCGCCCAGAAACTGATCGGAATAGATGGATTGCGGCGCGCCGGCGAAGCCGGCGACGCGCTCCGGCATCAGCGCTGCCGACACCACGGTCGGATGCAGGAAGGTTCGCTTGCCCACGACGCCGTGGGGATCGGGGACGTTGCTGCGCAGGAGCAACGCCGGCGTGCCGATCGCACCCGCCGCGGCGATGAAAGTCTTCGCGCGCACGACGATCCGCCTTGGCGTCGGATCCGTTCCGCGCGCGTCGAGGCCGAGGCATTCGAGCGCGCCGATGCGGCCGCCCGGTCCGGATGCGGGCTCGAGCTTCCAGGCTCGGGTACGCGTGAGCAGCGTAGCCCCACGCGAGAGCGCGGCCGGGATGGTCGTGACCAGCATCGACTGTTTGGCGTTGGTGGGACAGCCCATGCCGCAGTAGCCGATGTTCCAGCAGCCCACGACGTTACGACGGATGGTGCCGACCTCGACCCCGAGTGCTTGCGCGCCGCGCCGCAATACCTCGTTGTTCTGGTTCGGGGCGACAAGCCAGGGGGCGATGCCAAGGCGGCGCTCCATGCGCTCGAACCAGGGCGCGAGATCGGCGGCTGCGAATCCTTCGAGCCCGAAGGCGTCATGCCAGTAGCGCAGGGTGGCCTCCGGGGTGCGAAAACTCGACGTCCAATTGACCGTCGTGCCGCCGCCGACGCAGCGACCCTGAAGGATGTTGATCGCCTTGTCGCCGGTCTTCCGGCTCGCCGATTCCTGGTAGAGCTGGGGGTAGGCGTCGGCTTCGCGCATGCGGAAGTCCGACGAGGTGGCAAGCGGGCCTTCCTCGATCATGAGCACCGAAAGGCCGGCGGCGCTCAGGATCTCGGCGGCGGTGCCGCCACCGGCGCCGGTGCCGACGATCGCTACATCGGCTTCGAATACGCGATCCTCGGCAAGCGTCGAGGCGTCGATGGCCTTCCAGCCCGCCGCGAGTCCATCGCGAAAAGGGTCGGGCAGGTGCGGCGGGCGCTGCAGATCAAGGTCCATCAGCCGCTTCCCAGAGACGGCGGGCCGGGGTAGCCGATCGCGGGCCACGCCCGGGGATTCGCGTACCAGGCCGAAAAGACCAGCTGATGCAAGGCGGCATGCGCCGAGCGCAACAGCGCGAAACGACTCTCGCTCCAGCGGGTCAGAAACGACGCGATCGCCTCGCGTGTTGCGTCGGGCCAACTCGACCAGACTCCGGCGATCAGGCATCGGCTCGGAGGGAAGACGAGCAGCGAGAACAGGTCCGCGAGCTCCTTGCGCGTCGCCGGCGGCAGGCCGGCGATGATGCGCTCGACTGCGTCGAGCGTCTGCGCCTGGGCGGCCGAAGCCTCCGCGCCGCCAGGCAGCGCGCCATCGAGAAAGACGGGGATAATTGCGGCGACGACCGAGCGCGCTGCCGGGTCGAATCCGCCGGCGTCCTGGGTGCCGCGCGGAGGGGGCGAGGTCGAGGTGTAGAGCCAGCGCGCGACGAGCAGCGCCGCGCCGCCCGCCACCCCCGCCTTGAGCAGCGCGCGACGGCTCATTCGAGGCGACGTTGGATCGGAATTGCGCAAGGGAATACGACCGGATTTGAGAACGCGGGTAAGTCCGAGCCACTCTAGCCGCGGCGTTTAGAGAAAACAATCTAAAGGCGCCGGCGGGTCGGATGGCGGCCGATCGAGCGGTGCGAGGCAGATGCGTGCCGCTTGTCATTGGCGCTGGCTGCGGCGCCGCCTGATGCGATCGTTGGGCCGAGGAATCGATGCCGTCTGCAGATGAATCCGAGCTGGTGGGGCAACTGGAGCGCGCGCGTGCGCTGCACGAAGCGCGCGCGGCTGCGCCGGAGCTCGCTGCAGCGCTCGACTGGCTTGCCGCATGGCAATCGAGAAGGCTTCGTGCAACCTATGCCGATCTCGCGCGCGAGCCGCGTTATGCGGACGCGATCGCGTTTTTTCAGGCCGATCTTTATGGCCCTGGCGACTTCAGCCGTCGCGACGCCGACTTGGCGCGCGTCGCCCCCCTGATGGCCCGGGTCATGCCGGCGGGGGTGATGGCGATGGTCGCGCGCGCGATGGAGCTGTCCAACTTGTCGCACGAGCTCGATCGCGGGCTGCTCTCGCAGCTGCCGGAGCGCGCGCCGCTTTCGGCGGCGACCTATGGCGAAGCCTATCGGGCGCTCGCCAACCGCGCCGCAAGGGAGCGCCAGATCGCGCTCATCGTCGGCGTGGGCCGTGCGCTCGACCGTTACGTCGGCAAGCCGTTCGTGCGTTCGATGCTCGCCGCGATGCGGCAACCGGCGCGCCTCGCCGGCCTGGGCGCGTTGCAGCACTTCCTCGAGCGCGGCGTCGCCGCCTTCCGGCGCATGGGCGGGGCGGACGAGTTCCTGGCGACCATCGAGACTCGCGAAACGGCGTTGATGAACGCCATTTTCAGCGGCGAGCGCGCACCGTTTCCGGAGCCCTGAAGGCGCTACGCCTTGCCGAACAGGGCGTCGAGTTGTTTGTGGATTTCCCGCTCGATGGGCCCTTTGAGCGGGGTGAGCAGAAACGACAGCTGCACGTCGAGGCGGACGACGTTCTTGCCCACATGCATGTTGCCGGACAGGCCCGGCCGTTCGAAGGACACGTCGTCGCGGTCCCACTCGTAGGCGAGATCGAAGCGCTTGTTGAGGTCCCGTGCGATCTCCTCCGCGGCGGCCTTCGCCTTGGCGTGGCTTAGCGTGTGGCGGCGATGGATCGAAATCGTCGGCATCGTGAGGCCTCTTGGATCGCCGTTCAGTATAGCCAACCCGTGGGCACCCGGTCGAAGGCTCCCCGGAGCCGGCCATGGACCCGCCCGGCCAAAGGCGGCAGAATCGGGGCGGCGCACGTCGTGGCGCGGCAGGAGGGCACCGTGGCCAACATCGGCGATTATTTCCGGCAGCAGCTTGGGGTGCGCGACAAGTTGCTCTATCGCCATTTCGAGTCCGGACAGTGGCGCGACGTCAGCGCCGGCGAAGTCGGCGCGCGCATCGGTCGCTGGCAGGCCGCGCTCGTTGCCCTCGGGCTCTCCCCCGGCGACCGGGTTGCGATCTGCCTCAGGAACGGCGTCGAATGGATCGGCCTGGATCTGGCAGCGCTCGGGCTGGGCCTGGTCGTCGTGCCGCTGTATGTCGACGACAGCCCGGACAACATCGCCTGGTGCATCGCCAACGCGGGAGCGCGGCTGCTCGTCGTCGAAACCACGAAGATGGCGAACGCGCTCAAGGCGAGCGCAAGCGAGCTGCCGCCGATCTACGTGCTGCGCGCCGACGCTGGCGACACGACGCCCACCGTGGCCTCGCTCCTGCCCGCCACGGCACAGGAGCCGCAGTTCGGTTCGCTGCCCGATGCCACCCTGGCCACGATCTGCTACACCTCGGGCACTGCCGGCCGGCCTAAGGGAGTGATGTTGTCGCACGCCAATATCATCGCCAACGTAACCGCGTGCCAGCAGACCGGCATGGCGCGACCGACCGATCTGTTCCTGTCCATCTTGCCGCTGTCGCACATGTTCGAGCGCACCGGGGGCTATTACCTGCCGCTGTCGATCGGCGCCAGGGTCGTCTATGCGCGCGGCGTGGCCGAGCTCGCCGAAGACCTGGCCTCCCAGGCCCCCACGATCATGTTCGCCGTGCCGCGCATCTTCGAGAAATTCTCGGCCCGCCTCGAGCAGGCGCTTGCCGGGTCGGCGCTGAAAGGATGGCTGTTCGGGCTGTGCGTCGGGCACGGCTGGCGCGTCGAGAGCGGCCAGGGCAACTGGCTCGACAGGCAGGTCACGGCGCTCCTGCGCAGGCTCGTCGCCCGGCCGGTGCTCGCCCGCCTCGGCGGGCGGATGCGCCTTGCCATCGTCGGCGGCGCAGCGCTCGATCCGCACATCGCGCACACCTTCATCGGGCTCGGGCTGACCATGCTGCAGGGCTATGGCATGACCGAGGCCTCGCCGGTGATCTCGGTCAACCGCGAGGGCGCCAACGACCCGGAGTCGGTCGGACCGCCCCTGCCCGGAGTCGAGGTCAAGCTCGACGCGGGTGGCGAGCTGCTGGCGCGCGGCGGCAACGTCATGCGAGGCTACTGGCACAACGATGAGGCGACGCAGGCGGCCATCGATGCCGAAGGCTGGTTGCATACCGGCGACGTCGCCGAGCTACGTGGCGGCAAGATTTACATCCGCGGGCGTGTCAAGGACATCATGGTCATGTCGAACGGCGAGAAACTGCCGCCCCAGGACGCCGAATTCGCGCTGCTGCGCGACCCGATGTTCGAGCAGGTGATGCTGGTCGGCGAAGGGCGGCCGTTCCTGACCCTGCTCGCGGTGACCAGCGAGCGCGACCAGAAGACGCTCATCGCTCACGCCAACGAGCAGCTGAAGACGTTCCCGCGCTGGGTACGCGTCCGCCACGTGATCCCGACGCCCGACGCGTGGAGCATCGACAATGGCTTGCTGACGCCGACGCTCAAGCTCAAGCGCCCGCTGGTGCTCTCCAAGTTCAAGGACGCCATCGATGCGGTGTATGGCGCGGAAAGCAAGGGCGGGGCGGGCCGGGAGCCGCTCACCGCGTGAGGCCGCGCCTGCCGCATTGACAGCGATGGCGCACCCCCTTAAGATCAGGATTCAAACAAACGTTTAAATGACTTTCGCGCTCGACGCGGGAGCGCCTGCAACAGGAGGGTCGGCCAATGGGGGGAAGAGTCATTCCATTCGATGCGCCGAAGAATTCGCTGACCAAGAGCAAGATCCTCGACGCCGCCGAAGAGCTGTTCATGGAGCACGGCTTCGAGGCGACGTCGCTGCGCCAGATTACGGCTGCCGCGCGGGTGAACCTGGCGGCGGTCCATTATCACTTCGGCAGCAAGGAGGACCTGTTCGAGGCGGTGCTCACGCGCCGTCTCGACCCGATGAACCAGGAGCGCGTCGCGCTGCTGACTCGCTTCGAGCACGCGTCGGCGCCCAAGCCGCTTTCCTGCGAAAAAATCCTGGCGGCCATGTTCATCCCGGCGCTCAAGCTCGCGCGCGATCGCGAGCGCGGCGGCAAGAATTTCCTGCGCCTGCTCGGTCGCGCCTACGCCGATCCGGCGCCGTCCATCCGTCATTTCCTGTCCGGCGAATACACAGTGATGATTGCTCGCTTCAAGGCCGCCTTCGGACGTGCTCTGCCGCAGCTGCCGCGCAAGGAGCTTGCCTGGCGGCTGCATTTCGTCATGGGAGCGCTGTCGTTCACGCTTGCGGGCACCGATGCGCTCAAGCTGATCGCGGCGCTGCGAGGCGAGGCGGGCAATGACGAGATGCTGTTGCGGCGGCTGGCGCCATTCCTGGTCGCCGGTCTGAAGGCCCCGCTGCCCGAACTTTCCGAACTCGACGGCGAGGACAGTGGCCGCGAGTTCCTCACCCGGTAGGAGCGCTCATGTTGACGGTCATCTGGATCGTGGTTGTCATCGTCGGTTTCTTCGCCCTGGCGTACATCGACGCGGCAGGCTGGCTCTGGACCGCAGGCCTCGCGGCAGCCCTGGCGCTCGCCTGGGGTGCGCAGCTGCTGCCACCGCCCGTGGTCGTGGTGCTCGCGGGGATCCTCGTCGTGCTCGCGATCCCGCTCAACTACGGGCCGCTGCGGCGGGCCCTGATCAGCAATGGTGTGCTCACCCTGTTCCGCAAGATCCTGCCGGCGATGACCTCGACCGAGCGCGAGGCGATCGAGGCCGGCACGGTCGGCTGGGACGGCGAACTGTTCTCCGGTCGGCCCGACTGGAAGAAGCTGCTGGCCTCGCCGCCGCCGCGGCTCAGTGCCGAAGAGCAGTCGTTCCTCGACCGCGAGTGCGAGGAAGTGTGCCGCATGGTCAGCGACTGGGAGACCACGCACGTCTACCGCGATCTTCCGCCGGCGGTGTGGCAATACGTCAAGGACAACGGCTTCCTGGGCATGATCATCCCCAAGGAACACGGCGGGCTGGGATTCTCCGCGTTTGCGCACTCGCAGGTCGTGACCAAGCTCGCCTCGCGCTGCAGCGCGCTGGTCGTCACCGTGATGGTCCCCAATTCGCTGGGACCCGGCGAGCTGCTGCTGCACTACGGTACCGACGAGCAGAAGCGCTACTACCTGCCGCGGCTGGCGAAAGGCCTGGAGATTCCCTGTTTCGCGCTGACCAACCCGCACGCAGGCTCCGATGCAGCCGCGATTCCGGATTCAGGCATCGTTTGCATGGGCGAGCACCAGGGCAAGCAGGTGCTGGGACTGAGGCTCACGTGGGAGAAGCGCTACATCACGCTGGGCCCGGTGGCGACCCTGCTCGGGCTTGCCTTCCGCGCCTTCGATCCCGACCACCTGCTGGGTGAACAGGAAGACCTGGGCATCACCTGCGCGCTGATCCCGGCCGACCATCCGGGCGTGCATATCGGGCGCCGCCACATGCCCCTGTCCGCGGTGTTCCAGAACGGCCCCAACTGGGGCAAGGATGTGTTCATTCCGATCGACTGGGTCATCGGCGGCAGGCCCATGGTCGGCAAGGGCTGGCGGATGCTGATGGAATCCCTCGCCGCAGGGCGCGCGATCTCGCTGCCGTCGCTCAATACCGGCATGGCCAAGATGGTCGTACGCGCCACCGGCGGGTACGCGCGCATACGCAGCCAGTTCAAGACACCGATCGGCAGGTTCGAAGGCGTCGAGGAGCCGCTGGCGCGAATGGGCGGCTATCTTTATTCGATGGACGCGACACGTGTGCTGACCGCCGGCATGGTGGATCTGGGCGAGAAGCCGGCGGTGCTGTCCGCGATCAGCAAATACCACCTTACCGAGCGCGGCCGGCAGATCGCCATCGACGCGATGGACATCGCCGGCGGCAAGGGAATCTGCATGGGGCCGTCGAATTTCCTTGGTGCGGCGTACATGCAGATCCCGGTGTCGATTACCGTGGAAGGCGCCAACATCCTCACCCGCAGCCTGATCATCTTCGGCCAGGGTGCCATTCGCTGCCACCCGTATGTCCTCAAGGAGATGGCGGCCACGCGCGAGGCGGACGCCCATGCCGCGTCGATCGCCTTCGATCAGGCGCTGTTCGGACACATCGGCTTCGTGCTGTCGAACTTCGCGCGCACCTTTGTGCTCGGGCTCCTCGGCTCGCGCCCGGTGCCGGTGCCCGACGTCGCGCCGGAAACGCACCACTACTACCAGCAATTGACTCGCTTCTCGGCGGCGCTGGCATTTCTGGCCGACGTGTCGATGGGCGTGCTCGGCGGGGCGCTCAAGCGCAAGGAGAAGCTCTCGGCGCGGCTGGGCGACGTTTTGTCATACCTGTATCTCTGCTCGATGACGCTCAAGCGCTTCGAGGACGAGGGCCGGCAGCCCGAGGATGCGCCGCTGATGCACTGGGCGATCTGGGACGCGATGTTCAAGGCCCAGACCGCGCTCGAAGGGGTGATCTCGAACTTCCCCAACCGCCTGATCGCGATGGTGATGCGACGGACGGTCTTTCCCCTCGGCCGGCCGTACGTGATTCCCTCGGACCAGCTCGGTCACGAAGTCGCAAGGCTGCTGATCGAACCCTCCGCGACGCGCGACCGGCTCACCGCCGGCATGTACATGCCGCAGGCCGAGGACGACGTCGTGCGCACGATCGAGTCCGCGGTCGAGGCCACGCTGGCCGTCGAGCCGATCGAGGCGCGCATCCGCGAGGCGCAGAAAGCCGGCCATCTGGCGGTCAAGGGCGGCGAGGATCGCGCCGCCGCCGCGCAGGCGGCTGCGCTCATCAGCAGCGACGAGCTGGCCCTGATCCGACGCGCACAGCGGCTCGTCGACCAGGTGATCCGGGTCGACGACTTCGCAGCAGACCTCGGCCTGTCCGAAATGCGTCCGCCCGCGGTCACGCCTGCTTCGCCCGAACCGGTCGCGCGCAAGGTGGCGGCGTAAGAGCGGACGTGCGCGCCCGGCCTGGCCGGGCGCGCCCCTAGGAGCTGACCATGACGCAGCCGGTTTACGTTGTCGACGGCGCAAGAACGCCGTTCCTCAAGGCGCGCAATCGTCCCGGCCCGTTTGCCGCATCCGACCTGGCCACCCAGGCAGGACGCGCCCTGCTCATGCGGCAGCGCTTCGCCGCCGACGAACTCGACGAGGTCATCCTCGGGTGCGCGAGCCCTTCGCCTGACGAGGTCAACATCGGACGCGTCGTCGCCCTGCGCATGGGCTGCGGGCAGAAGGTGCCGGGCTGGACGGTGATGCGCAATTGCGCGTCGGGCATGCAGGCGCTCGATTCGGCGATTGCCAACATCCGCGGCAGGCGCTCGGACCTGGTGCTGGCCGGCGGCGTCGATGCGCTCTCGAGGGCGCCACTCCTGTACTCCGACAAGATGGTGCTCTGGTTCGCGCGCTTCGGCGCCGCCAAGAGCCCTGGCGAGAAGGCGAAGGTTCTTCTGCAGCTCAACCCGGCAGCGGCGCTCACCCCGGTCATCGGCATCATGAAAGGGCTTACCGACCCGATGGTCGGCCTGCTCATGGGCCAGACGGCGGAGAATCTGGCGTTCCGCTTCGGCATCAGCCGCGGCGAGATGGACGAGTTCTCGGCGCGCAGCCATCGGCGCGTGCTGGCGGCGCAGAAGGATGGCCATTTTGCCACCGAGATCGAGCCGCTGTTCGACCACGACGGCAAACTCTACGCCCAGGACGACGGCGTGCGCGAGGATTCGACGCCGGAGAATCTCGCCAAGCTCAAGCCATTCTTCGATCGCCGCTACGGCAACGTCACGGCCGGCAACAGCTCGCAGATCACCGACGGCGCGGCGTGGCTGGTGCTGGCCTCGGAAACCGCCGTGGCCAGGTACCAGCTGCCGGTTCTGGGCACCATCGTCGACAGCGAATGGGCCGGCCTGGATCCCGCGCAGATGGGACTCGGACCGGTGCACGCGGCCACGCCGCTGCTCAAGCGCCATGGCCTGCAGCTCGGCGACATCGACGCCTGGGAGATCAACGAAGCGTTCGCCGCGCAGGTGATTGCGTGTCTGCGCGCCTGGGCCGACGAGGCGTACTGTGCCTCCGAGCTCGGCCTCGAGCACGCACTCGGGAAGCTCGACGAGGAGAAACTCAACGTCGACGGCGGGGCGATCGCCCTGGGACACCCGGTAGGCGCCTCGGGCGCGCGCATCGTGCTGCACGTGCTCAATGTGCTCAAGCGCAGCAACGGCAGGCGCGGCCTCGCGGCCATCTGCATCGGCGGCGGCCTGGGCGGCGCCATGCTGGTCGAGCGATCGTGAGGCGCCGATGAGCGCCACCGCGCGCAACTGGAGGCTCGAGCGCAACGCCGACGGCATCGCCTGGTTGGTCTTCGACCGGGCCGGGGCCTCGACCAACTCGCTTTCCGCCGAGGTCTTGACCGAGCTGTCCGCGATCATCAACGAGCTCGCGGCCGCGCCACCGAAGGGTCTTGTCGTTCGCTCCGGCAAGGATAACGGCTTCATCGCCGGCGCCGACATCGACGACTTCGAGGCGGTCAAGACGGTCGATGACGCGCTCGCCATCGTCAGGCGCGGCTGGGACGTATTCAACCAGCTGGCGGCGGTGCCGTACCCGACGCTGGCGCTGATTCGGGGCTTCTGTCTCGGCGGCGGCCTTGAGCTCGCCCTCGCCTGCCGTTACCGGGTGGTGGTCGACGAGCCGGCAACGCGCTTGGGCCTGCCGGAGGTCATGCTGGGCATCGTCCCCGGCTGGGGCGGAATGCGGCGCCTGCCGCGGCTCGCCGGCGCACCCGCTGCGCTCGACCTGCTCCTGACCGGGCGCACGATCGATGCCCGCAGGGCGAAAAGACTCGGCATTGCCGACGAGTGCGTGCCGCCGCGCATCATGATGAACACCGCGCGCGGGGTGCTGGCCGCCGCGCCACCCCCGCGGCGCCTGCCGTTTCCGCTGTCCCTGACGCTCAACGGGCTGCTTCGCCCGCTGATCGCCGCGCAGGCCAGGAAGCAGGTCGCAGCCAGGGCGCGACGCGAACACTACCCGGCGCCCTACGCCATCCTCGACATCTGGGTCAAGCACGACGGCGACGCGCTCGCGCCGCCCGCGTCCGACCCGGCCTCGATCGCGCACCTGATCCAGACGCCGACGGCGATGAACCTGATCCGGGTATTCCGCCTGCAGGAACGGCTGAAGGCATTCGGACGCGACGAAGGATTCGCCGCCCGGCACGTGCACGTCGTCGGCGCCGGAACGATGGGCGGCGACATCGCCGCCTGGTGCGCGCTGCGCGGACTCACCGTAACGCTGCAGGATCAAGACGCCGCACGCCTGAGCCCGGCAATCGAGCGCGCCGGCAAGCTCTTCGCCGAGCGGCTCAAGGATCCGCGCCGCGTGCGCGATGCGTTCGACCGGCTCGTTCCCGACGTCGCCGGGGACGGCGTCGCGCGCGCGGACGTTGTCATCGAAGCGATATTCGAGAATCTCGACGCCAAGCAGACGCTGTTCCGGGCGCTGGAGGCCAAGGCGAAGCCGAGCGCGCTGCTCGCGACCAACACCTCGAGCATTCCGCTCGAGCAGATCGGCACGGCGCTTGCGGATCCGGGACGGCTGATCGGGCTGCATTTTTTCAACCCCGTGCCGAGGATGATGCTCGTCGAGGTCGTCGCCGGGGCGAGTACCCGCGCCGAGCTGGTGCCGCGGGCGGCGGCATTCAGCCGGCAGCTCGACAAGCTGCCCCTGCCTGTCCGAAGCGCGCCCGGATTCCTCGTCAACCGCATCCTGGCGCCCTATCTCATGGAGGCGATGCGCTGCGTCGACGAGGGCATGGCGCCGGAAACGGTCGACGAGGCGGCACTCGCATTCGGCATGCCGGTGGGGCCGATCGAGCTCGCCGACACGGTCGGCCTCGATATCTGCCTTGCGGTCGGCAAGATGCTCGACTCGCAGGCGGAGCCGCCCAAGAAGCTCTCCGCGCTCATCGCCGCGGGCAATCTGGGACGCAAGACCAGGCGGGGCTTCTACGACTGGTCGAGCGGCAAGGCGGCCAAGGCCCCTGCGGGCGCGGTGCCGCCGGGACTCGCCGACCGGCTGATCCGCCCGTACGTGACCGAGGCGCAAGCCGCGCTGGCCGACGGCATTGTCGCCGACGCGGACTTAGTCGACGCCGGCGCGATCTTCGGCACCGGTTTCGCGCCTTTCCGCGGCGGACCGCTGCACTATGCGGCGAGTTCGGGCGCCCCGACGCTCTCTGCTAGCATGGGCCACGACTAGAGCGGCGAGCCGCAGGAGGGGAGCGTGGAGAGGATCTGGCTCAAGTCGTACCCGAAGGGCATCCCTGCCACGATCGACGTCGACCAATACGCGTCGGTGCGCGACGTGTTCGAACGCGTCATCGCCCAGTTCGGGCCGCGGCCGGCGTACACCTGCATGGGCAAGTCGATCACCTTCGCCGAACTCGATGCCGCCTCGGCCGCGTTCGGCGCGTTTCTGCAGGGACGCGGGCTCAAGAAGGGCGCGCGCGTGGGGCTGATGCTGCCCAATATCCTGCAGTACCCGGTATGCCTGTTCGGCGTGCTGCGCGCCGGCTACACGGTGGTCAACATCAATCCCCTGTACACGGCTCGCGAGCTCGAGCATCAGCTGAGCGACAGCGGCGCCGAAGTCATCGTGGTCGTGGAGAACTTCGCGCATACGGTGCAGGAGGTGGTGGGCAGGAGCTCGGTCCGGCATGTCGTTGTCACCAGCATCGGGGAGATGCTCGGCTGGAAGGGGCCGCTGGTCGATTTCGTCCTGCGCCGGGTGAAGAGGATGATCCCGCCGTGGAGCCTCCCCGGATCGATGCGCCTGGCCGAGGCGCTCGACGAGGGTCGCCAACGCCGGCTGGAGCATGTCCCCATCACGCACGACGACATCGCTTTTCTGCAATACACGGGCGGAACGACCGGGGTTGCCAAAGGCGCGATGCTGCTGCACCGGAACATCATCGCCAATCTCCTGCAGGCCGGTGCCTGGGTGAAGCCCTCGATCGGCGTGGAGCGCCACGTCATCCTCACACCCCTGCCGCTCTATCACATCTTCTCGCTCACCGCCAACTGCCTGGTGTTCATGACCCTCGGCGCCGAGAACGTCCTCATTCCCAATCCCCGCGACATACCCGGCTTCGTCAAGGAAATGAGCCGGCACCGGTTCACGGCGATCACCGGCGTCAACACCCTGTTCAATGCGCTGTTGAACAACCCTGCTTTTGCCAACCTGGATTTTTCGTCGCTGCGCCTCACCCTCGGCGGTGGCATGGCGGTGCAGAAGGCGGTTGCCGAGCGCTGGAAGCAGGTCACCGGCGTGCCGCTCATCGAAGCCTACGGCCTTACCGAGACATCGCCCGCCGCGACCGTCAACCCGCTTGACTTGCCCGAATACAACGGCGCCATCGGCCTGCCCATCCCCTCGACCGATGTGATGCTGCGCGACGACGCCGGGCGCGAGGTGCCGCTGGGGCAGGCAGGCGAGATCTGCATCAAGGGGCCCCAGGTCATGGCCGGATACTGGCAGCACCCCGAGGAGACATCGCGGGTGCTCGATGCCGACGGCTGGTTTGCCACCGGCGATATCGGCGTCATGGACGAGCGCGGGTTCGTGCGCATCGTCGATCGCAAGAAGGACATGATTCTCGTATCCGGGTTCAACGTATATCCGAACGAGATCGAGTCGGTTGTCGCCATGCATTCGGGCGTGCTCGAATGCGCGGCGATCGGGGTACCCGACCCGAAATCGGGCGAGGCGGTGAAGCTGTTCGCGGTCCGCAAGGATGCCAACCTGACCGAGGAGGCCCTGCTTGCCTACTGCCGGCAGCAGCTGACCGGATACAAGTGCCCGCGCGAAGTCGAGTTTCGCGCCGAGCTGCCCAAGTCGAACGTCGGCAAGATCCTGCGACGCGAGTTGCGCGACGAGGCGCGGAGAAAGGCCGCATGACCATGAGCCAAGGTGCCATTCTTCCCGACAAGAACCCTGCACTGCGCGTGGTGCCCATGCCCGCCGATGCGAACCAGAACGGTGACATCTTCGGCGGCTGGGTCATGTCCCAGGTAGACATCGCCGGCTCGGTTCCGGCAGCGCGCCGGGCGCGCGGGCGCATCACGACGGTGGCGGTGAACTCGTTCCTGTTCAAGCAGCCGGTCCTGGTCGGCGACCTGGTGAGCTTCTACGCCGAGATCAC
>Ga0074045_10002231_pt1 | contig 18062 bp, 16 predicted proteins | sample BogForMeECP23OM2_FD_94442 | JGI IMG/M metagenome (GOLD analysis project Ga0074045, IMG submission 94442) | Bog forest soil microbial communities from Calvert Island, British Columbia, Canada - Bog Forest MetaG ECP23OM2 | ecosystem: Environmental > Terrestrial > Soil > Wetlands ...
CCGACGAGATGGCTCAGGCAAACTCGAAAGTCGCTAGGATGGCACTTTCGCGGCCCAACTGATTTCGGAGTGATTTCGTGGTCTGTAACTGATTGAAAATCTGGCGGAGAGAGTGGGATTCGATAATCGTGAACTTTGCTATCTCTCATCATTTGAGGAACATCAACCGTAAACTATTCTAAGGACAACTTTTATTGCACACTGCACCCTTTGATTTTTGTTGCATCTGTTGCTCCTGAATCCCCATTTCTCGTACTTTTAGGTATCACTGGTATCACCGACTAGAGGCCAGCAAGCACGTTCTTAGACTCATCAGGAACGCGACCAGCGAACTCGTGAAATACGAGGATACAAAACATGGGAATTCATGAACATGACGATGGGCGGTCGCGCAGAAGAAATTCGAGTCAGTGGAGATAAACCCGTACGTTACCTACTGACTGCGTTGGTTGCGCCGCCAACCGGTGTCTCAACGGTAGCAGGCCCGGGTCACATCCATCACTCAATCGCGGAGTCAAGCCGCTTCGCGTTTAGCAAGCGAGGGTTTCTGTGTTTCTGAAACACAGTCGGAATGGCAAGCATTTTGACGGAGGTGAGGCCGACTAACTGGGAAGGTAGGCGACACGTCTCCCCCACACAGTCATCGAGGCTGTGAGTCAAGCACGACAGTACTCCGCAAGAAATCACCGAAGTGAGCTATCGCTTGCCAGTAACCGCTGAATGGCATCCTTCGCTGCGCCAATCGCGTCACGGACGGGACCGTCAGAATAAACCGGCTTGGGCGGAGCATCTTGCCACAGTGTTCCTGGCTGATATACAGCGATGAAGTCCCATACGACCGTTGAGCGGTTTCGTTCTCCGAGCAAGTGAGACAATGCTCGACCCCTATCCCAATACTGCACCGCTCGTACATCAGGAATGCGCGCGAGGGCAGCGGTCGAAGGCGCAGCAAAATCGGTGGGCAGCACCGGCTCCCAGATCGCAAAAACCCGCACATTCTGGTTATTGACTTCCTGTAGCAGTTGTCCGGTTGCAGAGGCCCCCTGCAGACAAACGGCTCAAGTGGGCGACAGCATAACGACAACGCGGACAGAGGACGCAGAAGAGTTGAACGCAGTTTTCAGCGACGTGAGATCGCCTGAAGAAAAACTAGCCAGAGGCGGCTGTAGCTTCGGTGTCGAATGTCCGCCGTAAAAGTAATATACAGCCCCAAACACAATTAGAAGGGCCACAACAAGAAGCATTCGCTTTCGATTCATGATTTGCCTGCCAAAAGATCGGCCACCAAGTTGGCGATCACCTGTGGGAAGAAGATGAATGCGACGACCACAATCGCGGAAAACCACAAGAGAAGAGTGCTAATCCAGCTGGGCTTGCAATTGCATTGCTTCGCCCGCCAAGATCTGTAAAACCCAAAGGCAATGAGCAGCACGGATAGAACAAGCAGGTACGGTCGCAACCGGACGACAAAGGCGGATGTGCCCGCTGCTCCGGCAGCGAAGAGAAAAGGCAGCAGCGGTAGGCAGCGGCTCGATCCAACAAAGCAATACGCAGAAATGAATTTAGACGACTTAATCCTGATCCAGGATCAGGCGGATTCGCTGAGAGCATCGAGCACAAAACGGCAATCCAACGAGATCTTTTATAGCTGGTGGCTCGTGCTTGCGTCGGCCGTCGGACTCGCCTGGGGTGCAGAGATTGATCTTATTCCTTGCGTGACGAGTCTCTGGCAAAAGTAAAAAGAGAAAAAGAAGAAAGACACGTGAACTACGTGGAGGAGGAAATATGAAACGCGTGGTAGCTGCGGTGTACGGGCTTTTCTGTTATGCGATTTTCCTGGGGACCTTTCTTTATGCGATTGGCTTCGTCGAAAACCTGTTTGTACCGAAGTCGATTGTAAGCGTCAGAGGAAACACATGGTTGACAGATTAAATCCGCAGCCGGTGTGACTTCGCCACTTGGATCCAAAAATTCTCAGCCCGCCGAGGTTACTACCGGTTTGCTCGTCATACGCCCAGAATCCGAAACCAGCCAGTTCGGGGTCCTAGGGCGCTATGGCCTTATGTCGATAGCAATCCCAGCCAGGGTTAAGACCGAACCCCATTTCCCATAGTAAGCTGTCGCGATGGAGGCCACATGACCGTCAGACCACTCTCGATCGCATTCGTCTTGTTGTCGTCTCTTCACGCCTTCGCCCAGCAGAATCAACCTTCGATTACATGCCCCACTACAGAGCAAGCGGTGCTAGAGGTGGAACACCAGATTTGGGCTGCCGTTCGCAGTCGCGATGTAGCCGCGTGGGACAAACTGGCAGACGATAGCTTTATCTCTACCGACGATGGCGGTGCGCGCAAGGGGAAACAGGAAAGTCTAGCCGAACTCAGGAAACCGGAAGGCACCATCCATACCGATAGCGATGAACAGCCCGAAGATGTTCGAGTGGTATTTACTGGCGGCGTCGCAATTGTGAATCAAACGAAGCACTGGACCGACTATGACAAGAAGACCGGGATCAATTGGGGTGCAACCTCCAGAACCACCCGTGTACTCACGTGCAAGAACGGCGAGTGGCGGTTGGTGGCATTCCATGAAACAGATATACCCAACAAGCACCGGAAGCCCTCCCCGAACGATCACCTCGATGATTACGTCGGCCACTACCGACTGGTCGACGGCGGCGACAAAGGCGACATTGTCATCGTTCGCAAAGGCGATAGGCTCTCCGAGTTCTCCGAGTCATGGGACGAGGAAGCCTTCGAACTTTTCCCCGGCAAGTACGACACGTTCTTCAGCCGGGAAGACGGTTGGGTGGAAAGGTTCCTTCGGGATAAATCCGGCAAAGTGACCGGAATTCTCTACACCCATACCGATGGTGAACTCGAAGCCAAACGAGTACCATAGCGCATCCCCGCTGAGATCGTGGCAAACCATTGCCATATCGCCCACCACACCGGAATCGACTCATTACTAGGCGTGTGGTCGGCCAACCTTGCCTTACGGGATTATGGAAGGTTTGCCCGTCAGCCGCCCGCAATCGGCGACTGCAGCACTCAGATCAACCGCGTGGCCACGACGACGAGGAATGCTCCGCACCCGTGGAACTCGCACAGATTCAAAATCGGGGTGTTTTCGGAGTGGGATTACAGGATACACACAACTATCTTTCAATGCTGGTGCTCGACTTGGAACATCTCCATCCACACCCCATGCGTGACTTCCGGGGATAGCAGAAAGCTCGTGCCGTAGAACCCTTTGTAGGTTTCCAGCTTTCTTCCCGTTCCGGACTCAGCCAATTGGCGGGCCTTGCCCAAATCGGCCACCTCGATGCTGAGCCCGATGATTCCTTCGTCATGAGGCCACCCGTTGATCCAATTTGTATGATCGGATAGATACTTTCCAAGCACGCCGTTCTTGTCGCTCGACTCCAGAAGCAATAGCACTCCCTGACCAGCCTTCACTTCCCGACCGTGGGCACCGAGAAACTTCGCCTCGCGGGATTCGCCGGCTTCGAGTCCAGCATCGCGAAACGTGCGTAGCTGTGATTCCACGTCGTGCACGGCAAACCACACCGCGTGAATGCCCATAGCAGTGTTGGGATGATCCATCTCCCCTGCGGCACGACGCTTTTCTCGCCGTTCGGCGGAAGCATATTCGAGGAAGAAGATGGGTAAGATGATTCCTTTCTTGCCCGCTGTTGGCTCGTCAGTAGGGCTCACGCTGTACCACATCGGAGGAAGAAGTGTGGTCTCACCCTCCTTCAAGTAGCTACCGGGATCGGGGCCAATCGCGTCGAAGTTGCGAGCTTTCAGGTAGTCTGCCGTTGCTTTGGCGGACGAGACCTCAATGCCAAGGAACATCGCACCGTCGTGCCTCTTCAAGAAATCAGCGATCATGGAGGCCATACCTTTTTTGATCGACGTGCTTTCGCTGACCGAGAGCAGTTCGAGATGGCTGTTTTTTTGGAAAGAGACGATGCTATTGAAACCGCCTCCGGGAAAGTGGCTACCCTTGCCGACTTTGAACCCAAGCTGTTCGAAGTCGTGTTGGGCTTGGGCCATGTCACGGACTCCCACGCCGACGTGATCGACGCCCCACCCTTGTCCGAGAAGAGTCTGGGCGGGCGTTTGGGCATTGTTCGCGTTCGGGGCAGGTGCCATCTGGGCAGATATTGGCAAAGTCGCAAGAAGTAGCAACGCCGCAAGATGAACGTGAATCGCCATACACCCTCCGTTTAGTGATGTGAGATTCTACCGCCCCGCTCCCACTTGACGTCTGTGGAACTCGCCCAGATTCAGAGTCGGCTCTTCTTGTAGTGGATCATGTGGGTGCGCTACGACACCGCCACCGACCTTTGCCTTACTTGCATCTGCTCAAGAACGCTCGCCTGATCGTAGTAAATCTTTTCCGAGATGACCTTCCCTGAAGCAGCGTCGAACGTGTAGAACGCGGCAATGTCGACCGGAGCATGTAGCATGTTCCCTAGCAGCCCGTGTCTAGAATCGCTTTACTCCGCATTGTTGGCATTGACTCTTGCGACGGCGGAGAGCAGACTTACGCTCAAAAACAGCGCGAGGTGTCGTATGAGGCGGAGTGTCCTTGAAATAGCGGCTGCGACCCTGGTTGCGGTCTGCATGTCGCAGGCACAATCAACTCAAGTTGGGTCGACGCCTGCTCCTGAGGCTAGCGCAAAGCCACTCCTGCTGGAAAAAAATGATGGCGAGCAGCGTTTGTGGCGTCCCGAGGCCGGTGAGGTTGACGACGGAGGATTTATCCTCAAGGTCACCCCGCAGAGTAACGGCTCTCAGCATCTGATGCTGTCGACGGGAGACATGCCTCCAGGAGCCGCCATACCCACGCACAAGCATCTTGAGCAGGATGAAGTTGTGTTGATCGAGAGAGGAACCGTTCACGCTCATGTGGGTGACCGGGAACGCGATCTGCATGCGGGAGGAATGATCTTCATACCTGCCCATACCTGGGTTAGTCTGAAGAGCATTGGCCCAGAAACCGCGAGCATCGTAGCTATATTCTCAGCACCGGGATTCGAGGATCATTTGCGGTGCGAATCGGTGCCGGCAGGCGAAAAACCGACGACCATTTCCCAGGCTGAAGAGAACGTGTGCGATCACCTTGGGCATGCTGTTTACAGAGGCCGAGGAGAAAAAGACCCCGATTCCGGCACGACGCCCGAGGCTGGCGCAAAGCCACTCTTGCTGGAGAAAGATGAAGGTGAGCAGCGGACGTGGCGTCCCGAGCCCAGCGAGGCTGCTTTGGGGGGATTCATCATCAAGGTCAGCCCGAAAAACAACGGTTCCCAGCATCTTGTACTGTTCACCGGAGATTTGGCTCCGGGAGGCGCAATACCCACGCACAAACACCTGGGGCAGGATGAAATCCTGCTGATCGAAAAAGGAACGGTTCACGCTCGTCTGGGGAACCGGGAAGGCGATTTGCACGCGGGAGGGATGGTGTTCATTCCAGCGAATACCTGGGTGGCTGTGAAGAACATCGGAACCGAGACCGAGAACGATCTGGCCATATTTTCGGCACCGGGATTCGAGGATCATTTGCGGTGCGAATCGGTACCGGCAGGCGAAAAACCGACGACCATTTCCCAGGCAGAAGAGAACGTGTGCGATCACCTGGGGCATGTCGTCTACAAGGACCGCGGAGAAGAAGATCCCAAGAGGTGAAGTCAGGCAACTCTCGTTGATCGCGTGCCCGTCACGCCTCGTAGCAGTGTGGCTCGATTGACCTTCCCGTTAGCCCCACCTAACATGTCCTAACCAGTGGCTACGCCCTCACAACCTATCGGTCCGAGCATGGCAGTGAACTAGATATTGAGACCGAGTTGGTCAACGTCACAACTGGAGCGCAGCTCTGGGGCGAACGATATACCCGCAGCGCCAATGATGCCTCGTTGTTGCAAGCCGCCATAACCCGTGACGTTGCCAGCCAACTGCGGCCGCAGCTCAGCGGAACCGAACGGGAAAGCCTCGCGAAAGTCGGCACAAAGGATGCCGAGGCCTATCAGTCTTACTTGAAGGGCCGGTACCGATTCGCAAAATATTCGCCGGAAGATTTCAAGGCGGCAGCCGAGTTCTTCAACCAGGCGATCGCTCGCGACCCGAGTTATGCCGCAGCGTACGCCGGGCTCGCCGATGTCTACGCCAATCAGGCGTACAGCGGACTCTCTGACCGCGACGCTTATGACAAGGCGCGAACCCTGGCCCGACAAGCATTAGAGCTTGATCCGCAGAATTCCGAGGCTCACATCTCATTGGCTACGGTGGATATGTTGTTTTTCCTGAATTTCACGGAGGCGGAGGCAGAGATTCGAAAGGGTCTGGCACTTGACCCCAGTTCTCCCTATGCCCACCAAGTGTCCTGTTGGTTCAACGATGAAATGGGCAGGGCTCAAGACGCTATCGCTGAGTGCCGCAAATCGGTGGAGCTTGATCCACTCTCACCACTCTACAACTCCATGCTCGGGTACGCGTATTACTTCCAACGCAGTTACAACCAAGCTATCGACCAGTGGAACAAAACCCTGGAAATAGATCCCAGGCATGCTGGGGCGTTGACGGGCATCGGGGACGCATATTGGCAAATGGGGAACTACGAACAGGCGATCGAGCCATACATCAAAGCCACGCAGCTATGGGATTCCGCAGATGGCGCCAAGGAGCTGAAAGAGGCTTTCGAGAAGTCGGGGTACAAGGGCGTCCTGAGAAAACATGTCAAGGATTCCGAAGCCAGAGGCCGCCGCTATGGCGCGGCCACTAGCTACGCCATGCTCGGCGAGAAGGATGCTGCCTTCGCGGCTCTAGAGCAGGCTGCTGCCGCTGGCAATTATGTCGACATGATCAAACTTGACCCGGCGCTCGACAATCTCCGCCCCGACCCCCGCTATGCCGACCTGCTGCGCCGCATCGGGCTGCCGCAATGAGAATCAGTAACGAGTGGTCAGCAAGGTATACCTGTGGACTAGCGGGCGAATCGGCTAAAGGGGCGAAAGGCCGCATAAAATGAAGTCGCCGCAGACACCCTTTTGAACCACCGGGTTGGCAAGGACTTGGGAAAGACTGATATCGCCGCGAGTCAAGGCACCGTCACGACCATCTCCCCTTTCCACGAGCCGTCGCTCTGCCGCTTCAGCACCAGCAGACCGTTAGCGTGCCAACTAGCCGACGGAGACTCTGGAGACAACTTATACTCGCCTTTTTTTTCGAACCACTCGCATGCCAAGCCGTCCTCGACTTGAAGGTTCTTGTATTTGGACGTGTAGCTTAACACCTTGAAACCCGGGTACTGGGCGTGGAATTTCTCATTCACAGCCCCAATAGCCTGCTTGCCGACCGCAGGCGGGCTTCCCGGATAGAAGGCCACCGCATCCTCCGCCCAGAGGTCTATTAGCCTCTTCGGGTCTTGCGTCAGTGTCGCGTCAATGTCCTCTTGGTGCGCTTTTTCGATGGCCATCAAGTCTGCGGCATGCGTCTTTCGCTGTAGCATGCCCGCAGCGCTTCGGGCGAAGTAGCCGATGCCGAATCCAGCGAGAAGCGCGATAGTCACAAATACCGAAATGCGTCTCGTAAGGCCTCCTCTCTGTCCTAACTTGTGCAGCCTAGAGAGCCACTCTTGGCTTCATTACATTTGACCGGAAACACAAGAAAAGAGAGCAGGAGATTCTTCCCGCTCTCTTAGTCGCGGCTCATGTCCGAGACCTCTCGGCCCATACGACATTGGCCATTGCTATCTTCGCGCACGATCGTCGTGCCTCCACAAGCCGACTCCCGAATCGTCCGAAGCGACACAGAACAGTCTAATCCTGGTTCCTCAATCGAGACTTTACTCCCGAGACTCGTTCCGGCCGACCGGGATTGCCAGGTAGCCGCGATACTGGCCGGTACTCTTCTCTACGGCCAGGCCCGTAATTTCCCCGCGGGAATTAATACCGCATGCGGTCTGCAGCTGTAGGGGAGAGTCGGCCGAAATCAGAGCGTTGAGGTCGGTCGGCACCCCGTCCAAGACCACGAACGCGGTAAGAGTTGAAAATGTCGAGTCTATTGAGACGCCACCCACTTCCCCGGCATCGTTGATGGCCAGGGCGACGCTGTAGGTGTCCCCCTGGAGCGGTGGGATGTCCTGCATTCCGCTGCTTTGGCTCCAGACAAAGCCGTGAAAAACGGCGTCGCCGGCCAAGTCTGAGACGCCTACCACCTGGCCCCGATCATTCATATTATGGGCTTGGTTTCCAAAGTTGCCGCCCAGGCTGCCGAGATTGGTTACCTTACCGTGGTCCCAGAGCAGGGCGTGGACTGGTGAAAGATAGAGACCGTTGATAACGTTGAGGGTCGAGCAAACTCCCGACGCGCCGACCACCTGTCCATCATTGTTGATCGCTATGGCGAATCCGTCCGGATCGCCGCCGTAGGTGGGGAGCTCTTTGATGTGGCCGTTTTCCCAAACCACCGGCTTGTCCTGCAACACCTGATATTGGCCCTGGGTGGGATCATAAGGTGGGCAAGTGGAATCCGTCGTCGCGGTCTCCGCATTGCCAGCCACTTCGCCTTGATTGTTGATCGCACTGGCCGCGCTGTTGCGGCCTCCGAGCGTTGACAGCGGAATCATCCAACCGTCTTGCCACAAAAAGCCCCGACATGTCGTACCCGACCACGGAGCTCCTGATCCGTAGAATCCGCAGAAATCTTCAGCGTTCGGGTCAGTGTGAGAGGTTTCGGCCGCACCCACGACTTGGCCGATTGCATTCGGTGAGCCAAAAGCTGAGCTGTTCAAGCCCCCCAGCGTGCCGAGATCCCTCTTGAACGGACCTTGGTAGAGGATCGCGTGCCAGTTTCCGTTAGCCAGGCTCGCCTCCCCGCTGGTTACACCCTTACTGCTCACATAGAAGGTTTGGCTGTACGTCCCGCCCAACGTGCCGAGCTCGATAACCCTGTAGCGCGGGGAATTCTGTGCTTGCGAGGCCGGCCCGGCCAGCGTAGCTAGAAGGGCAAGAGCGCCCAGCGAGATAGAGAGTGATCTGAATTTCATATTTCCTCCTTGTGAAATCATTCGTATCTTGCGGGGCGGCTTCCGTCGCCCTCATCTAGATAGGCGCAAACGGCGGATCAGAACTATCATGCGGCGATGACTTTTCTTGAAGAGGGTGCGTTGAGGGGCTAAGATTGCGAAGTGGGGGGCTATGGGGAAGCCAATCCAACCGCAGGACGATGACGCGAATGCCCCACCTTGTGGACAGGTGAGCGGGCTGCTCCGAGCTTGGAGTGACGGAGACCGAGCCGCGCTGGATAGGCTCACGCCCATCGTCTATGACGAACTCCATCGTCTCGCACAGCGCTATATGAAACACGAGCGGCCTGGTCATAGCCTGCAAACCACGGCCCTGGTGAACGAGGCCTACATGCGCCTCGTGGATTACAAAGGCATGCAATGGCAGAACCGCGCTCATTTTTTCGCGGTTTCGGCTCAGCTGATGAGGCGCATTCTGGTTGAACATGCGCGGCGCCATAACCTGAAACGCGGGGGCGGCGTACAGCATGTTTCCCTGGAAGAGACGGCCATAATGGGCGGCGAGGAGTCTGCGGACTTGGTGGCGCTCGATGAGGCGATGGACGCGCTGGCGCGGCTCGATCCGCGCAAGGTGCAGGTCGTCGAAATGCGCTTCTTTGGCGGACTCAGCGTGGAAGAGACCGCCGAGGTGCTCAAAGTGTCGTCCGTCACCGTGATGCGCGACTGGAACACGGCCAAGGCCTGGCTCTATCGGGAACTCACCGGCGGGAAGAACGATGGACAGCGATCGATGGAAACAAGTCGATAGCATTCTGCAAGCCACGCTGGAGCATCCGCCACGGAAGCGCGAGGCCTTTCTGCGGCGCGCCTGCGGCGGTGATACGAAACTGGAGCAAGAAGTTCGTTCCTTGTTGCTCGCGCAGCAAGAAGCCGGAGCTTTTCTAGAGAGTCCGGCTATCGAGGTCGCCGCGCGAGCGCTGGCCTTAAAACAGGAGGAGCACGACAGTCCCAGTTCCTTCATCGGCCAGACTGTCTCCCATTACCGCATTGTCGAAAAGCTCGGCGGCGGCGGGATGGGTGTCGTTTACAAGGCGGAAGACACAGAACTTCGCCGCTTCGTTGCCCTGAAATTCCTGCCCGAAGGCCTCGCGCAAGATCCGCAAGCGCTAGAACGCCTTCGCCGCGAGGCGCGTGCCGCTTCTGCTTTGAACCATCCCAATATCTGCACGATTCACGAGATAGGCAAGCACGAAGGCCATTCGTTCATCGTCATGGAGTTTCTGGATGGCATGACGCTGAAACATAAGATCGCGGGTCGTCCATTGGAAACTGGGCTGATTCTTTCTCTGGCCATCGAGATTGCCGATGCGATGGATGCCGCTCATGCCGCAGGCATCGTGCACCGCGACATAAAACCCGCGAATATCTTTCTCACGAAGCGAGGGCAGGCCAAGATCCTTGATTTTGGATTGGCCAAAGTCACACCCGCCCCCACCGACATCGGAAAAGCTGGCGCGCAATCGACCGTGACGCTGGAAGATCACCTCACCAGTCCTGGTGCGGCGCTGGGAACCGTTGCCTACATGTCGCCGGAGCAATCGCTCGGCGAAGATTTGGATCCTCGCACTGACCTGTTTTCGTTTGGCGTGGTTCTTTACGAAATGGCGACGGGAACTCTACCGTTTCAGGGACAGACATCGGCAGCCATCTTCAATGCAATTCTTAACAAGACTCCAGTGCCTCCAGCACGTATCAATAACGAAATTCCAGCGAAACTCGAAGACATCGTCAATCGTGCCTTGGAGAAGGACCGCGACCTCCGCTATCAGAGCGCCTCGGATATGCGTTCAGAACTGAAGCGGTTGAAGCGGGACACAGATTCCAACCGTTTGGGAGCAGCGCGTGCCGCCACTACTTCAAGCCCAACGATGGCTTCGGCATCCGCCCCGTCATCAAGTGCAGCGATCCTGTTGGGTGAAGCAAGGAAAGACAAAAGAATACTCGTCCTCGCATTCTTGGGAGTTTTCCTGTTCACTGCGGCTCTCGCAACTTATTTGTACGTGCGAGGCACGCGAACCACGGCGAAGAGTGATAGCAGCAAATGGGAACAACTGACGTTCTTTACTGATGCGGCGGTATACCCAGAATTGTCGCCGGACGGACGAATTCTGACGTTCATCAGGGGAAATGGCACGTTTCTGACCCCGGGTGACGTGTACGTGAAGATGCTGCCGTCAGGTGAGCCGGTCCAACTGACGCACGACAAGTTGGTGAAATTGAGTCCCTCATTTTCCCCAGACGGGACGCGGATCGTGTATGGGACGGCGGACCCGTGGGATACGTGGGAAGTACCAGTACTGGGAGGAGAACCGCGCCTGATTCTGCGCAACGCGTCGTCACTTACTTGGATTGAGGGCGGAAAACGGCTGCTGTTTTCGGAGATCAAGAGCGGGTTGCATATGGGAGTCGTGACGACGGATGAGGCGCGAGGACAGAGCCGGGATGTATATCTGCCTGTCGGGGACCGAAGCATGGCACACCACTCTTATCTGTCGCCGGACGGGAAGTGGGTGTTGGTAGCGAGTCAAATGGACGAGACGGCGAACCGTGTGCAGTGCCGCGTCGTGCCATTTGATGCCAGCGGCAGGGAGCAGTTGGTTGGGCCTGCAGGCGCGACCTGTACGACAGGAGCCTGGTCGCCGGATGGGAACTGGATTTACTTGAGCACGAACCAGGGCGGGCGGTTTCACATCTGGAGACAACGTTTCCCTGGAGGAGAGCCGGAGCAGGTGACATCCGGGCCAACGGAAGAGGAAGGGATCGCGATGGCGCGGGATGGCAGATCCTTTCTAACCTCGGTGGGGACAACATATTGGACGACCTGGATTCACGATGCCAAGGGGGAGCACCAGCTCTCGTCCGAGGGAGACGCGTTCTCGACGACATTCTCGAGGGACGGAACGAAGTTGTTTTACTTGAAGCGGGCTGGGCAGAACGACGTAGCGGAATTATGGAGCACAGAGCTAACGACTGGGAAGAGCGACCGGGTCGTACCTGGATATGGGATAGACGCAACTTTTGTGGACTACTACGCCAGCTACGATGTTACAGAGGACGGAAATTGGGTGGCCTTTTTGAAGAGGGACGAAAAGGGAATTTCCCATATCTGGATAGCATCAACCGATCACCGGACTTCGCCTCAGCAACTACCGTCTGTGGAGAACGAGGACTCACCGATGTTTCTGCCGAATGGTGACCTGGTCTACCGGGCGAGCGAGGGTGGAAGGAATTACATTTACACCCGGCATCGGGACGGATCCGGCAGGAAGAAGTTGCTTGAGGAAGCGATTCTGGATCTGACTGCGCTGTCGCCGGACGGGCGATGGATCGTGGTCCTCCTGAAGGACGACGCGGATAAGGATCACCCTTATCGAACGCTGGCCTATCCGAAAGAAGGGGGAAAACCGGTAATAGTGTGCGCAATGTGTTACAGGGGCTGGAGCGTGGATGGGAAATACTTGGCCTTGCAATTCCAACCGTTTGCCCTGGAAACTTACTTGTTGCCTGTGAGCGGCGAAAACGGGCTGCCGGAGTTGCCGCCCGAAGGACTGATCGGTCCTGAAGATCTGAAGAAATCGAGTCGAGTTGTGGTACTGCCAAGAGGAGTGGATTCGGTGTTTGGGCCGGGGAAATACTCGTACACGATAACGAACATTCGCAGAAATATTTACCGCATCCCGATTTCGTAAAACTGGATAGCGGCGATCAGCTATACCTACTGAGGGTGCAAGAGCTGCGCTTTTGGAGAAAGTTGATTGTTGATGCTGCCGTTTTGCACCAATCAACAGCAGTCGACCTGGGAGTACGGCCTCCTGCTGCAGCGGCTATTGCAGCTTCGCGTACTCCGCCTTGGCTTCTTTAAGAACGGGGATGTCCGAGTCGGCGTCCTTCCAGAGGGTGAGAAAGTCTTGGTAGGCGCCTTTCGCTTTGGCGCCGTCTCCCTGCATGGCATAAGCTCGACCCAGTTGCCAGTGTGCCAGAGCGCCTATGGGATCGCTGGCCACGATCCCGCGGTGATCAAGAATCTTCTGGAATTCGGCGGCCGCTTCGGCTCCTTGGTGTAAGGCCAGACAGGCCTCGCCGCGAGCGTATACCGGATAGAGATTCCCGAAGAAGCCAGACCAACTGCCGGGTATGGCGAGATCATAAGGAACTGCGATTTGCAGGACGTCGATAGCGGTTGAAGGCTCGCCGGAGTGAAGAGCGAAAAGTGAACGAAGCACTGGCAGGTAAGTGAATCGGACTAACGTATCCTCGGGGAAGCGCTTTTCGAGATCATTCGCTAGTGTTTGAGAACGAGAAGAGTCACCCGCGAGGATGAGTGCGACAGCCGCGCCATACTCCACATCCCGGCCCTTGGAAAGCTCCATTGCCGCTATCGCGCTTCGCCTCGCCTCGGGCACATTTCCAAAAAACGCTTCCCGCACTGCTTCTCCAGCCTCGTACATGGCGGCCCGTTCTCGCTGATCCGACTGCCGGGCCAAGTCCACGGCCCGACGTGACATTCTTCTCGCGTTTCGTAAACGACCAGAATAGGCTTCGACAGAAGCCTCCTCGTCGGTGACCCAGTCTTCCGCTCCGGGTTTCTCCTGGCTCAGCGCCGCGGCCCGTTTCATTCCCGCCTGGTCACCTTGTAAGAAGGACAAGTAGTATCGCAGGACCAAAAGCTCAGGGATTTCCAGTTTGCGCTCGGAAGCTCGCTGAAGCGTGTTCTCGGCTTCCTCCGGGTGGTCAAGGAAAAGATAGGCCCATGCTAGATTGACATACCCAGGGGTGAAGTCCGGATCGAGCCCGATGGCTTTTTGGCTTTCTTCGATCGACTTTTCATACTTACCTTCTTCTTGCGAAATCCACGACAAGAATCCGTGGGGCACTCGGTCACGAGGATAAGTTTGGGCCCACAACTCAGCAGTCTCCTGAGCCTTTCCCAGGTTTCCCCTCACCTGTAGATCGTAAGAAAGCACGATAAAAAATCGCTCCCTATCGCTGGCGCGATTCCGCAACTCGTAAGCTTTGCTGGTGCTCTCTGCCGAGAGGACAGGCTTCCAAATGTCGCCGTACACGCGCCCTAAGAACGCATGTGCCATCGCGAAATTCGGGTCGACGTGGATCGCGCCTTGAAGAAGGGGCACAGCAGCAGCAGGGCCTGTTGAGAAAGCGATCTTCCAGGCTTCGCTGTAGGCTTTCAAGGCTTCGAGCGAGGGCGTAGTGGCTTCCTGGAGTGGTGTGTCGTGCTTTTCGACCGTGGCGAGCGATTCGCCGACGCGGGCCCTGAATGTAGTGACAATTTGACTTAGGGCATTCAATACGTCTTCTTTTCGTGTCGCTTGCACCTGCTCTTCATCGAGGACCTCTCCGGTGCGGCAATTCTTTGCCCGTAGTCCTAGTACATACTGGCTCCCGAGACCTGCAATCGAACCTTCGAGGACCGCGGCGCTCCCAGTTCTTTCGCAGACTTCCCGAGCCGTGTCGGGCGTAAGTGGCGCATCCACCGGTCGGCCCATCAACTTTAGCGTCTGATGGATGCGATCGTCGGAGACGAGGCTCAGGAAGGGCGACTGCTCAAGTTGCACAGCCAGACCCTGCCGGAGTGTTCCTTCAAAGACGGGGTTGCCCGTGGAGTTGGCAAAATCGGCAAGCACAACCGTGTCTTTTTCACCGAGGACTGTCGTGCGATGCCAGAGAAACCGGAATGTGCCGCCGGCGACGGCAAGCAGGAGGACCGCCACCGAAATCCATCCCCAAGGTTTCGTTTGTTCGACTTGGACCTGCACCTTGGAATGGTTCGCGGCAACAATACTGAGCTCCTGCTCCGGTAGCAAGCGCACACTCTCGGCGAGACGATAGCCTCGTCCAGGCACAGTAAGGATGTACTGGTGGTCCTGTGGGCTCTCACCCAACGCCTTTCGCAGCATGAAGATGTTGCGGCTAAGGTTGGCTTCTTCCACAAAAGTGTCCGGCCAAACCGCCTTCATTAAGTCATCTTTGGTGACAACTTCCTTGTTGTGGCGGACCAGAACCAGCAGGATCTGAAACGTCTTCGGTGTCAACTGGACAGGTTCGCCGGCGCGCAGCAGGATTTCCTTCTCAGGATCAACACGAAAAGGGCCGAATTCGTAGATTTCTTTGAGTCTCTGGTTCTCGCTCGCAGACATAGGGAGCGCCCCAAGAAGCTTGCGGAGCGAATTTTAGCACGATCCAGAGGTTCAACGGACACAGTTGCCGATCAGCCAGATCCTTTGAATCTCCCCGTTTTCTTGCTCTTACCGCCCCTGCGAGAAATTATCAGAAATTTTCAGGAGCTTTGTAAGGACTTCTCCAACGACTTTCGGGCAAGCTGCGTTCGTTTCAGCACGCGGGCCCCTTAAGAAAGCAGGCGTTATGGCGAAGCAGATGAAGATCACGATCGAAACCGATTCCTTGCTTATCGTGCGGGGCCAAAATGCGAAACGCGCATGGTGTCCTCTGTGCGCGACCGACGCGGAGATGATCGCTCTGGAGAACGCCGGGGTGGTCTCGAACCTGGACCGGCCCGCATTGGAGGAATGGCTCAACTCAGGGGAGTTGCACCGGTCCCAGGCAGCCGATGGCACGGCCCTGATTTGCCTGAATTCGCTGGTGGCCCGCATGCAGAACACAAAAAACCGCTGACTGCGGAATCCCGCGGTTGGGGAAACAAAGAATGAGGAGACGATATGAAATCCAGATTGCTCTTAACTACTTCATGGCTGGGGTTGTTAACTTTTGTCGCGATATGGTTGGCGTTGCCCGCTCGTGCACAAGCCCCCAACCCTCCCCACTACACCATCACCGATCTCGGTACCTTGGGCGGAACGTATAGCTACGCCTATGGCGTCAACAATGCGGGCGTTGTAGCCGGAGGTGCGGCTACCGCAACTCAGACCGGTGGTGTAAGCCAAACTGCCTTCCTTTGGGAAGGCGGCCAGCCGATCGACCTCGGGACCCTGGGCGGACCCGATTGCCCCGACTGTAGCAGCGAAGCTGGAGGTCCGAATGCGAGTGGCGAGTCGGCGCTGATTTCCGAGACCGCGGTGGCAGATCTGAATGGTGAGGATTTTTGCGGTTTTGGCACTCACCGTCAATGTCTAGGAGCCATCTGGAAAAATGGCGCGATGGAGGCACTTCGCCCGCTCCATGGCGGAGACAACAGCCAGGCCTATTGGACCAACAATCGAGGTCAGGTAGTGGGCTTGGCGGAGAATGGCATTCTCGATTCAACCTGCGGAGCGGCAACGCCTTTTCAGGTGCTCCGTTTTGAAGCCGTAATGTGGGGACCAAACGGCAAGATCCATGAACTCCGTCCCCTCCAGGGTGATACCGTCGGATTCGCCTTCGGTATCAACGACAACGGAGAAGCCGTCGGCACGTCGGGTTTGTGCTCGGACACCTCTCTGCCACCCGCAAACTCAATGGGACCGCACGCGTTGCTCTGGGAGGAGGATGGCTCGCCCATTGACCTGGGCAACCTCGGAGGTACCGCACCCAACGTTGCTACCAGCATCAATGACCGAGGCGCAGTAGTGGGAGCGTCGCAATTCACCGACGGCACCATTCATCCTTTTCTGTGGACCAGAGCGACCGGTATGCAGGACCTCGGCTTGCCTGCCGGGGACTTTTTCAGCCTCGCCCCCTGTTGTAACACCATCAACAACTGGGGCCAGGTAGTGGGCTTTTCATTTCCCGGCCCCCTCGGCTCCGGTCGGGCCATCCTCTGGCAAAACGAAGTGGCGATCGATCTCAATACCCTCATCCCAAAGAATTCGCCCTGGTATCTGCTAGATGCCGAATCGATCAATGATGCTGGGCAGATCGTGGGCTACGGCACGATCAACGGCAACGTCCACGCGTTCATCGCCACCCCATGTGATCGGGATCACCAAGACAGGGAGTGCGGCGAGAATGTAGAGGGGGATTCTCCGGAGGGGCATAAAATCAACGAAGGAGCGAGCGTACTGCTGCCGGCGAATGCAGACGGGCTTCTTCAACATCCCTTGCGCTTCGGCCCTCAGGCCGTGCGGCCGCAATAGCTCTCTGAAGAGCGCAAGCCACACATGTCGTTAACACACTTCAATTGATAGAGCAGGAGAAATCTCCTGCTCTATCTGTACTTGTCCCTCGGGGCGAAACAGAATTGACTTTGGAGCGAAGACCAGTCTCTGAGCCGTTTGTCGGCAAACAGGAAGTAATGTGACGAACTGCCCGCAACGCATCGCGCGATCAGACCCGGATGACGCCTTCAAGAAACGGATCCCGTCGCTTGGTTCAATGCCGGGCGATCCACACAGCGGGAGTAAGGTCTGGAAGGCACCGGATCGGGAGATCAGCGAGCCCAGGGAGAATCGTGGAAAAGTAATCGCGCACCGGGATTTGCAGCCGACGGCAGCTTTCCACGATCGAGAGAATCGCCGCAACTTTAGGCCCCGCATGTGGACTGCCGATGTGCAACCAGTTCTTTCGACCCAGAGCCACCGGACGCATGGAATTCTCCGCAAGGTTATTGCTCAGCTCAAGTTCCGGATATTCCAGGAATCGTGTAAGTTTCTTCCAAAGTGTGAGCGTGTATCGGCAGGCCTTGCTTAACGCGCTAGAAGGCAACGCGATGGACTGCGCTGCCTCAATCTTGCTACGAACATCATCGAGAAGAGGCTTGGCTGTTTCCTGACGCCGAACATGGCGCTCCGCAGTAGTCAGCGCTTTGCGTCGAGCGTCGGCATCAACGGCAAACAGTTCGTCAATGCGCGCCACAATCGGAGTCGCAACCGGGTCTCGGGGATTGAGCTGCACCGCCTCAAAAAACTGTCTCCTTGCATGAGCCCAACAAGCGGCGGGCACCATTCTTGTCCCGCCAATCTGGTCATAAGCCGCGTATCCATCCGTTTGGAGAATGCCGTCGAACTGTCCCAGGAACCGCTTCGGGCCATCGCGTCCACGGCCTAAACGGAAGTCGAACA
>Ga0074045_10002233_pt1 | contig 18057 bp, 17 predicted proteins | sample BogForMeECP23OM2_FD_94442 | JGI IMG/M metagenome (GOLD analysis project Ga0074045, IMG submission 94442) | Bog forest soil microbial communities from Calvert Island, British Columbia, Canada - Bog Forest MetaG ECP23OM2 | ecosystem: Environmental > Terrestrial > Soil > Wetlands ...
AGCTGCTGAATCCACCCCGCAGTTCGGAGACAGGCGTACTTACCAGATGGACCCTGCAAACAAACGTGAGGCGCTGAAAGAAGTTGCTCTCGACATAGAAGAAGGCGCCGATATTATCATGGTAAAACCGGCGCTGCCCTACCTTGACATAATTGCTTCTGTGAAATCCTCGTTCGACCTGCCTGTAGCAGCCTACAGTGTAAGCGGCGAGTACTCGATGATCAAGGCTGCGGGACAACTCGGCTGGATTGATGAAAAAAGGGCAATGATGGAAATGCTTCTGTCGATAAAACGTGCGGGCGCCGACCTGATAATTACCTATTTTGCAAAAGACGCGGCAAAGATTCTGAACAGTTAACTCTAAAGCCGCAAAACCAGTGCGCCGCAACATCCGCGATGTGCCCACAGTAATCCTCACTAGTTGCAATATTTCATACCTGTTCAATACTACCCACTATACGCAATAAAATGGATTGATTCTTCAGGGCACTGCGGGTCATTATGAATCCTGTTTTTTTGTCGGATAATCTAGGCTCCGCTATTTTAGTCCAGCCAGTTCACATCAAAAGAAAGGCGGTAAATTACCGCCTTTCTTAGTTTCTATAAGACCTTAATTAACAACAGTTATTACTTAACTTCTTGCATCTCCATTCCACAGCCACATTTTCCTGGTTTCTGACTTATTGTATGACATTTACATTCTTTGCCGCAGGCACAAGCATATTTCCCTACTGTTTTGAAGGCTCTCGGTTTTTCCCATCCTTCCGCCAGCAGATATGCCATGTCCCCCTCAACTTTTACCACTTTTGCTTTGACAAGAGGGTTTCCACAGCCGCATTTTCCAGGTTCCCTGGACAGGGTACCGCAATCACACCCTTCGCCGCAACTGCAGGCGTATATCTCATCACCCACGTTGAGATCCATCTTGCCCATTGAATCTGCAAAGGCAATCATTGCAATCGAAACCGACAACATCATCGAAAATAAGAAATACAAAGTCTTTTTCATTTAAGTTGTCTCCTTTTGATGAGGATTTGTGGTTCTCATTATAATTGTTTTATTAACAGCCTTCCATTTTGCAATTTCTCTCGTTACCGATAGATAAGCGACCGGCATAACTTGCGCTGCTTGTAGAATTTTTATTTCACCCCCTTCCTTCCGGAAAAATAGCATATTTTTTGCGCGCAGTTATTAGTTCTTCCTAAATTATACCTCAAATCCTCAGCGATACATATATGTCAGGGAGGGGCATCTTCCATAATCCACCATCAAACCACAGAGGACACAGAGAAACTCATGGAAAAAGAAGGCATACGGTTGAAAGGCGTGGGGATGATTTTGAGCTAAAGATATAACCGCCAGAGCAATTTTTGATGACTTATTGCCTGAATAAGATCGGGGGACAATGAGGATGCCGTGATGAGGGCGGCCTTCGTAAAAATAGAACTCCGTGAGCATTAGGAAATCGTTACGATTGCGCGAACGACACAGCGTTTTTGCCGTGAAGCCTCAGTGAGCACTTCCCGATCTTCCGCTCCGGAGAGACCAGGCTCTCTCACATGAACAGCGTCGATACCTTTGGCTCTCAGAATTGTACCACAAAATGGACAAAAGTTAAGGATTTTACCCGAATATCTTGCCCGGGTTCATAAGCCCCCGCGGGTCAAATACTGCTTTTATCCCTTTCATGAGTTCTGTTTCGCGTTTCTTAACTTCCATGCCGAAATAGGGCGCCTTTGTCAGGCCTATACCGTGCTCTCCGGACAAAGACCCACCGAGCTTAAGGGTGCTTTCGAATATTTTCGGCACAATCTCAAGGCCCCGGGCATATTCTTTCTCATCATTTCTGTCAACCATAATATTGACATGCAGATTTCCATCTCCCGCATGACCGAAGCTTATTATTTTTATCCCGCTGCGTTCGGAAATACCACGCAACTCCATAAGCATAAGAGGAACTTTATCTCTGGGCACAACAATGTCCTCGCTGATTTTTGTCGGTTTGATATGGTATAGTGCAGGCGAGATCGACCTCCTTGCCTCCCAGAGCCTTTCCGTTGCCATAGAGTCCTCAGCAACAATAACTTCACCCCCCAACCCTTTGCAAATATCTACAACACGTTCGGCCTCTTTCCTTATGGTTGCGGGATAGCCGTCAATTTCGATAAGAAGCAAGGCCTCGACATCAGTAGGCAGACCGATCGGCTTATAACTTTCAATTGCCTCAATGGCCGATTTCTCAAGCAGTTCCATAGTACGGGGGATGATCTTCGAGGTAACGATTTTTGAAACAGCAGTGCCCGAAGCCTCCAGGCTGCTGAAGAGAACGAGAAGTGTCATTAAGTCTTCAGGAATCGGCAGCATCTTGAGTCGAATTTTTGTGGACATTGCGAGCGTGCCTTCGGATCCGATAAGCAGGTTCCTTAGATCGTAGCCGACCACCCGTTTATGCGTTTTACCGCCTGTCTCAATTAAAGTGCCATCAGGCATTACCGCCTCGATGCCCATGACATAATCACGAGTTACGCCGTATTTAATCGCCCTTGGGCCGCCGGCATTGGTTGCCACATTGCCGCCGATGGTACAGTTATTGAGACTGGCAGGATCGGGCGGGTAAAAGAACCCCAGATACTCAAGCTCCTTCTGCAGTTTTCCATTTATAATGCCGGGCTCGACGGTTACAGTCATATTCTTCGTATCGACATCGAGCATTTTTCGCATTTTCTCAAAGCTTATGACAATGCTGTTATTTGCTGGAACAGATGCGCCGGTCATGCCGGTGCCGGCGCCGCGGGCTATGATAGAATGGTTGTTTGCACTCGCAAATTTTACTATCTTAACGAGCTGGTCACTATTAATCGGCCATGCAACAGCATAAGGCAGCACGGCTTCTGAATTTGATGAATCAAAACTGTAACATATGCGATCTTCTTTTTCTGTCGAGATTTCTACACTGGTAATAAGCGAGGCGTCTCTCATAATATATAAAAATTATACTAATTAGGCAGTTGTTGTGCAAATTCAGCGGACCGCTGAACTATGCTAAGTCCTTGCCTTGACTTTTACAGGGGCCTTGAACCGCATCGCCTTCAGGCGTTTCCTCCTTGCCTCTCTTTGTTTCTGCTTCAATTTTTTAGATGGCTTCAGGTAAAAACTTCTTTTCTTTATTTCCTTGAAAAGACCATCTCTCTGCAGCCTGCGCTTAAGGTCTTTGAGTGCCTTTTCTACATCATTTCCACTAACATTTACCTGCAAGTTACCTCCTTCCTCTTCCCGGCCCCCTGCTTCCTGCACCTCCACCAAAGCCGCCACCGCCAGCGCCTCTTCTGGCTCCGAAACTGCTTTTGTTCCCTTTGGGCGCCTGCGGTTTTGCCTCGGCTACAGAGAGCGTTTTTTCCATAAATACAGTGCCGTTGATAGACTCGATCGCTTTTTTTGCATCCTCTTCCGTAACCATCTCGACAAAGCCGAAACCCTTGGACCGTCCTGTATGGAAATCGGTAATGATGGTGGCTGTTTCAACCTCTCCTGTTTTCTCGAAGAGCTCTTTAAGTTCATCCTGTGTTGTTTTGAAAGAAATATTTCCAACGTAAAGTTTTTTGCCCATATCAGTATCTCCTTTCAACTAAAATAAAAACCCCGGACCCTTTCTTTTAAAGTCTCCGGGGTTACTTAACTTTAAAAGCCAACTGCTATAAGTATATCTGATAGCTGTTTTATTGTAAACATTTATTTATTTCGGTAAGGAAGGCATTAGAAGGTGCAGGCTGTTTCTCGGAGCGCTGAAACATAATTTACTGCTTATTTTCGATTTCGGCAAATTGAAGGGAAATTGCCTTTGACACGCCGGGCTCTTCCATGGTGATGCCGTAAATGAAGTCTGCCACTTCCATAGTAGCCCTATTGTGAGTGATGATAATAAATTGTGTGTCCTTTGAAAGCCCCTTGATCGTCTGAGCAAACCGCACGGTATTCGACTCATCTAGCGGTGCATCCACTTCATCAAGTATACAAAGTGGACTAGGCTTTATAAGGAAGCCGGCAAAGAGCAGCGACAGAGAAGTGAGGGCTTTCTCTCCGCCGGAAAGCAGGTTCAGGTTCTGGAGCTTCTTGCCTGGCGGCTGAACTATGATCTCGAGGCCGGACTCCAATATGTTTTCCTCGTCTGTGAGGACAATATCTGCCCTACCCCCTCCGAAAAGTGTCTGGAAAACGTCAGAGAATTTTGCCCTGAGCGCATCGTATGCCTCCCTGAGCTTTCTTCTTGTCGAGGCATTGATTCTGCTTATGGCCTCTTCCAGTTCCGCAATCGAAAGGGTCAAATCCTGCTGCTGCTTTGTCAGGAAATCATAACGGCTTTTGAGCTCTTCGTATTCCTCAATGGTGCCGAGGTTTACGGGCCCCAGATCGCGTATTTTCTCACTTAGCAGATTGACCTGCTCCTCATCTTCGGCAACGTCAAATCCTTCTGTTACAATTTCCTCATCCTTTATTGCAATACCATATTTTTGAGCAATAGCCCTTTCGACATTCTCTGCTCTGAGCCTGTTTTCAAAAGCCTTTGCATTTGCCTCGGCCAACTGCGAGGATATGGCGTCGATTTCAAAACGTATATTTTTGAGAGAGCTGTTCTCTGCAACAAGTGCCTGGCTTTCGGTATCTATCGCTTCTTTTTGCGAGGCCCTCTCCCTGCGCACGCCATCGGCCCCGAGAACCAGCACTTTTATGGCACCTTCATAAACCTGCAGTTCGGAAGATGCCATAGCAAGTCTCTGTGCGGCTTCATCTGCCTCCCGAAACGCCGCTTTCCTGCTCAGCTCAAGCTCTTTTAACGCAACGGAAATACTCGCTTTCTCCCGCTGCAGGGACTCCATCTTCTCCCTATGTGAAGCAATAGAAAGCTGCAGCTCAGTCACCTCATATCTAGCCGCCTCATATGCCGTCCTTACTGATCCAACGGAGTCTTGCAGTTCAGCTATACTTTCATTAACAGAATTCTTCACTTTTTCAGAAAGGCCGATTTCTTCCGATTTTGCATTAAGCAATGTCCCTAATGATTCTTTTTCTCCAGCGATCGTGGCGATTTCAGAATTAAGAAAAGAAAATTTCCTTTGCCTTCTTTCAGCTTCCTCATAGAGGCTTTTCAGGGAATGTTCTGCCACCGACAGTTCCTTTTCTACAGCTACTAGAGTGTTCCCTGAATTTGTCAGCTGTTCATTTTTCTCAGACAGCGTACCTGTTGCATCAGATAAATCGTTTTCAAAAGTATTGATGAGCGCTTGCTGCTTCAGGACCGATGCCTGGAGTTCTTTTATCTCTCTCTTCCTTTTCAGTATATCCTTCCCCTGCCCGGCAAGGATTACTCCATCCCTGTCAATGACTTCACCATCAAGTGTAACCAGGGCATAATGCCGGGACGCCTTTTGATTTCTGAATGCAATGGCGCTCTGGAGGTCCCTTGCTATAAGCGTATTTTCAAGTATCCTGCCTGCAGGGACCTGCATCTCGCTGTTCTCAAAGCTTATAAAATCAGAAGCCTTCCCGATAATGCCGGCAAATGGTCCTTCTTCGCCCGGCGACGAATGCTCAAAACTGAACCCTGTATAGAGGAGGGCTGTTCTGGTCAAATTCCTTTCTCTAATTACCGCCGTTGCGGCCAGTATGTCGTCAACGCTTTTCAGGAGGATCGAGTTTATCCTCTCGGAAAGTGCTGCTTCTATAGCTTTTTCGTATTCTTTTTCGGTAGTTATAATATCGGAAAGTACCGGGCAATCGGCCGAGAGCCCCGATGGTCCTTCTCCGGCAAGGGCCGTCAGTCTGGCAGCAGGCACAGCTTCTGTCAGAACATCCATGAGAGACTTGTCAAAAGCGAGTTCTCTTAACGAGCCTACGCGCGCCATATTTGAAGCCAATGCCTCGCGTTCTGCTGCAAGGAGGCTTTTTTTATTTTCAATGTCCCTGTTCAGATCCTCTGCTTCAACCCTTAGGGCATCTCTTTCCGACTGTATTGCCGAAAGCCTCTGTTTAAGCTCAGCGATATGCTCCTCCTCAATCCTGATCAATTCTTCAGAAGCTGCAATACCGTTTTTTACCGCCTCAAAGTCCTTTGCCGATGCTGATTCACGGTATTGCAATGTTTCAACTGACGACTGAAGCTTATGCAGCTCATTCCTCTTCTGACTGACTATCTCTGAAACCCTGAACAGTTCTTTTCTTTTCTCTTCCAACCCTGACTCTTTGTCTCCGATAGAGAGTTCAATGGACAAAAGGGTTTCCCTTTTGTCTCCAAGTTCATCGGTCAGTCCGGACATGCCGGACGAAAAAGCACTTATATCTGCATCAAAACCGCCGAGTTTTGTTATAAAGTCTTCATTTTTTTTGTCAAAATCACTCTGCTGGGCAGAAAGCCGTGCTATATCAGCTCTTCTGTTGTCTATTGCCGTCTTTAATATAGCGACTTGTTTCTCAGATTCAGAGATCTCTCTCTCTTTGCCGTAGAGAGAAGTTTCGAGGTCGGCAAGCGTCTTTTCTTTATCTGCCAGTTCCAGCCTCTTTGCTTCGAGCTGGTTTTCAAGGGTGGAGAGCTGACTCCTCTTTAATGAATCGGTTTCTTTTAATTTTTCAATTTCGACCGAAAGTTCCTGCATAATGCCGCTCAGACGCACATATTCTCTTTTTGCAATCCTCAGTTCAATGCATGAAAGTTCACCGTTAAAACGTTTGTAGCGCTCCGCCTTTTTTACCTGCCGGTCGAGACTGTTTATCTGGCGTTTGACCTCATATACGATATCATTAATACGCTGCAGGTTCTGCTTGGAAGATTCGAGTTTTGAAAGCGCTTCGGTTTTCCTCACCTTGTATTTCATCACGCCGGCGACCTCTTCTATCAGAAAGCGCCTTTCGTGGGGCTTGGTATTGATTATTTCCGCAACCCTTCCCTGGTCCAGTATCGAGTAGCTTTTGACGTCAAGTCCGGTGTCAAGGAAAACATCTTTAATGTCCCTGAGTCTGCATTGACTTTTATTGAGCAGATACTCGCTTTCTCCCGAACGGTAGAGCCTGCGTGAAACAGAGGACTCGTCCCCGGGAACGCTTGTATCCGGCTTGCTTCCGTTATTGTTTTCATCGGCCTGTTTTCCTGAAAAAAAGATTTGCATGGTGACCTCTGCCATGCCTTTCTGTTTTACGGTGGATGAACCCTGGAAAATAACTTCTTCCATCTTTTCGCCGCGCAGGCTTTTGACGCTTTGTTCCCCGAGCACCCATTTGAACGCATCAACAACATTACTTTTGCCGCATCCGTTTGGTCCTACAATACAGGTAACGCCATCGTGGAGCCTGAGCACTGTTTTATCAGAAAAAGATTTAAAGCCGGCGAGCTCTATCTGTTTGACTCTCATAACCTTTAATTGTACGGTGGTTTTAATAAAAGGGTCAAGTCAAAAAAATCGCTAATATTTGAATTAATTTTTTTTATTTGACGATTGCCGTACCAGTATATTAGCCTGTACCGTTGTGTTCTTGCAGTTTTTACAAGTATCAGTGTAATATATGATGTTTATTTTAAATCACGTTGCTTTAAAATCAATAAACAGGAGGTTTCTATGCCAAAGAAATACCAGACTCCACTGCTGGACGAGCTTGAAAAAGGTCCATTTCCAAGCTTCGTAACAGAAATCAAGAAGGCGGCTGCAAAAAACGATATGGCTGCCGACGAGCTTGGACTGCTCGAAAAGTCATACAGGGACAGGCGCGGCTACTGGAAGCACGGCGGTATCGTCGGCGTACGCGGATACGGAGGCGGCGTTATCGGCAGATACTCATCACTTCCGGAGGAATTTCCGAATGTCGCTAATTTTCACACAGTCAGAATCAATTCCACATCGGCATTTTTTTACACCTCGAAGTTTTTAAATGAAATGTGCGATATCTGGGACAAACACGGAAGCGGCCTCACCAATTTGCACGGCTCAACCGGCGACTTGGTGCTTCTTGGTACCAAAACAGAAAATCTTGAGCCGATTTTTGCTGAATTTTCATCACGCGGTTGGGATTTGGGCGGTTCCGGATCAGCATTGAGAACACCGAGCTGCTGTATAGGTCCGGCACGGTGCGAATGGGCAAATATCGACACCCTTGATATCAATTATTCTATTACCCAGGAATGGCAGGACGAGATGCACAGGCCTGCATTCCCGTATAAATTCAAATTTAAAACAGCTGGCTGTGCTGTAGATTGCATAGCGTCTATTGCCCGCGCAGACTGCTCCATTATCGGTACATGGAAAGGCAATATAGCAGTCGACCAGAAGGAAGTTGCCGCATATGCAAAGGGCGGCATGAAAGTACAGGAAGAAATCGTTGATATGTGCCCCAGCAAATGCATGAGCTATGACGGCAAAGAGTTGAAGATCGATGATGCCAACTGCGTACGGTGCATGCACTGCATAGCCAAGATGACAAAGGCTTTAAAGCCGACCGGCGAAAAAGGCGCTACCATCCTCATCGGCAGCAAGGCGCCCTTTGTTATCGGCGCCACCCTTTCTCATGTGATTGTTCCGTTCATGAAAATGGAGCCGCCATATACTGAATTGAAAGACCTGATCAGGAAGATGTGGGAATGGTGGGATGAGCACGGAAAGAACAGGGAGCGTATCGGCGAACTGATCATCAGAAGGGGCATGAGGGAGTTCCTTGAGTTCATCGGAGTTGACCCGATTCCTCAGATGGTGAAGGAGCCGAGAAGGGACCCCTTCTATTTCTGGACCGAAGCAGATTTGCAGAAATAACTATTATATATATCTTAATAAAGGAGGAAAATTATGGCGTTACCCCAGAGAAGAACAGATATAGGACCACCTCACTATAGGGACTATCTGCCGCCGGTAATCCAGAAAAACTATGGAGACTGGAAGTATCACGAGGTTATAAATCCCGGAGTGATGGTCCATGTGTCTAACAAAGGAGAAAAAATTTGGTCGGTAAGGGCCGCTTCCCCAAGGCTCCTAAGCACGGATACCATCAGAGAGCATGCCGCTCTTGCTGAAAAATATTGCGGCGGGTATCTGCGTTATACCACCAGGCACAATGTGGAATTCCTTGTTTCTGATGAGAAGAACCTCGAACCGCTCCAGAAGGAACTGAAAAGTAAAAAGTATATGGTAGGCGGGATCGGCCCCAGGATAAGCAATATTGTCCACACACAGGGATGGGTCCATTGCCATTCTGCCGCCTGCGATGCATCCGGTCTCGTCAAGGTATTGATGGACGAGTTTGCTGATTATTTCACTACTAAAGAAACCCCGAACAAGGTAAGGCTGGCAGTTGCATGCTGCACAAATATGTGTGGGGCTGTTCACTGCTCCGATATCGCGTTGGTCGGTATCCACAGGAAAATTCCGACAGTAGAGACCGAAAAAATCAAAAACATGTGTGAGGTGCCGTCCACAATAGCTGCATGCCCGACAGGCGCTATAAGCCCCGATCCTGCAAATAAGAGCGTCAAGATCAAAGAAGAGAAATGCATGTATTGCGGAAACTGCTTCTCTGTATGTCCGGCGCTCCCTATTGCGGACCCTGTGAATGACGGAATCGCTATTGTGGTGGGCGGAAAGGTTGGGAACCTGAGGAGCAATCCAATGTTCTCCAAATTAGCTATCCCTTACCTCAAGAACAATCCGCCGAGGTGGCCGGAAGTCACGGCGGCCGTAAAAACGATCCTCGAAGCATACATTGCAGGAGCAAACAAGCATGAAAGAGTCGGGGAATGGGTCGAGAGGATAGGTTGGGAGTCATTCTTCAAGACCACCAATTTACCGTTTACCTTCCAGCATATTGACGACTTCACTATTGCAAGGGAAACATTCAGAAACTCGTCTTCATTTAAGTGGTAGAATTACGAATAGATTTATCAGGGGCACACTATCGTGTGCCCCTGATAAGAATAGGGAATTAAAAACCGCTAAGCAAGGAGAGGTGCCATCCATGGAAAAGGAAGAGATTGGACAGAAAATATATGCGCTGGTCGAAAAGTCCGTTGGAAAAAAGAAACTGAAATCAAGCGATATACAAAAGACGATCTCGACAGAGGCTGGAGTATCGAGAGACGAGGTAAAGGCCGCACTGAGAGATCTTATCGATAGTGGGAAACTTATTTATACGTACTTCGGCGGAAGCTTTGTAGAGATACCTCCTCAACAGTAAGGAACGCTTATAGTCATGAAAGGCAGGCTGCTTTCTATCAGAATCAAGAGATAGATGGACCTGCCTTTTTTTCGCGTACGGGCTCTCGAGTCCTTACGCTATAGGCTATAATAAATGATTATGAACGCTTACCCACGACTGGTTATTGCAGGAGTAAGAGGCGGGAGCGGTAAGACAATGCTCTCGCTCGCCATAATAGCAGGGCTGCAGTCTCAAAGGGGGCTGAACGTAGTCCCTTTTAAAAAGGGACCGGATTACATTGATGCCGGCTGGCTTTCGGTCTCCGCCCGGAAGCCCTGCTATAATCTTGATCCCTTTTTTCTTTCCCGGGAAATGATAATAAATTCCTTTGTCTCCCATGCACGTGGTTCCATTGCTGTCATTGAGGGCAACAGGGGGCTGCATGATGGAATGGATGCCGGAGGTTCATATAGTACGGCAGAGCTATCCAAGATCCTCCGTTCTCCTGTGGTACTGGTAATCGATTGCAGCAAGATGACCAGGACTGCTGCCGCAGTGGTGCTTGGGTGCATGCATATCGACAGTGAGGTGGCCATAAAGGGAGTAGTGCTGAACCATGTGGCTGGAGAGCGGCATGAGTACGTTGTTCGGGAATCGATCCGCAAATATTGTTCGCTGCCGGTGGTTGGAGTGATACCCAGGCTTGCTGCCGGCGATATCCCGGAGCGGCACATGGGGCTGATTCCCTACCAGGAGCATCCAGACACTGTAAAGGTAATGGCCCTGGCCGAAGAAATAGCGGGCAAGTATCTCGACATTGATGCAATATCGAAAATTGCGATGGCTGCCGAGCCCTTGGGAAAAACAGGGACAGATCCTATTTTTGAAGCGAAAATGGGATGCGTGCCTGTTTTTTCTAATCAGGAGATTGTTAAAATAGGTGTTGTTCGCGATTCGGCGTTTCAGTTTTATTACCCTGAAAACCTTGAGGAACTTGAAAAGAGAGGTGCTGAGATCATAGATATTAACGCATTGACCGATGCCCGGCTCCCGGATGTTGATGCTCTTTACATCGGAGGAGGTTTCCCGGAAACCAATGCCCTGCGGCTCGCCGGGAATGCCGGATTCAGAAATTCCATTCGGCATATGGCTGAAAGAGGGCTGCCTATTTATGCGGAGTGCGGTGGTTTGATGTTTTTAGGTGAAAGCATCGGCGTAGATGGTGAAAAATACCCCATGGCAGGAGTATTTCCCATTACCTTTGATATGAAGAACAAACCTCAGGCGCATGGATACACCATTGCCGAGATCGACAGGCCCAACCCTTTTTATCCGCTCGGAACATTGCTGCACGGGCATGAATTCCATTATTCGGCGGTTGCAGGGATTGCGGAGGGAGCATTACAATATTCAGCATTTTCGATGCAGAGAGGCAAAGGGATAAAAGACAAAAGGGATGGCCTTTGCTTCAATAATGTGCTCGGGACGTATACACATGTACATGCCCTCGGCTCTCCCGAATGGGCCTCCGGACTTATTAATTGTGCGGTGAAATACAGAAACAAAGAATGAACCACAGAGTGCACAGAGAAAAGCAAAACATAGGAGATTTAGGAGTAAAAATTAAGGAACACATTCTATATTGTTTCTCTTTGCATTGTAAATTATTTTCTCTGTGTTCTCGCTTGGAAGCGCCTACTGTTGGCTGTGGTTAATTTTGACTTTTTTTTGAGGTGAGAGATGATTAAGTATACTCCGGAATGCCCTTTCTGCGGGCGCCTTGTCAATCGTCCGGCTGAAGTTAAAACTGAGTTCGGCAATGTTACCGGCGGAGCATGTGAATGCAGTGCTGTATTCGTATGCGACCCGACAGGCCATAATACCGGGGAAGCATACACTGAGGCCCTTGCGCTGGCAAAGGGCAGTTGGCAGATCAATGTGATGGATGAGAATGTGGATTACGAGACTGTTGACATGGATTACGATGAGAAAAGCCATCAGAGGGTCTTCTCAAAAGGCCTCAAGAGTCTGTCCGGAAGGCTTGTTTTTGTTAAGTTGAAATTGCATCAGCCTGGAAGTTCCTTGCCGGCCCGTAATACGCCCGGGGCCGTGGATAACAGGTTCCGGACAATAATCACCGAAGAGAGCAAAATAAACATTAGGGACGTGAAGGACAGGATAAAAGGGTTGCTCACATTGCGGGCTTATGATCAGTTGGCAGATATGGTCGGGCAGAACAAAGGTATCATAAGGCGCCTCATATCGTTGTCATATGATAAACAAGATGTGATAAGCTGGAGGGCCATTGAGGCGATTGGTGTTTTTCACGAACTTTTTCTAAGGGGAGTATGGATATACTGCGCGAAACCATAAGACGGCTTTTATGGTCCATGGGCGAAGAATCCGGCGGCATTGGCTGGAGTGCGGCTGAAATGGTTGGCGAGATAGTTACGGGTGATCCTGACGCGTTTAATGATATTATTCCTATCCTCTGGTCTTTTAAGGAGGAGGAGATGTTCCGGGCGGGCATCGTCTGGGCGATGGGTCGCATTGCCATGATTCGGCCTGAACTCGTAGCATTTATTATACAGGACCTGCCTGAAATGCTGGAAGACAGGGACCCGGTAGTCAGGGGCTATACTGTCCGGTTAATGGGCCTGCTGCCTGAAGCTTTGAATGCGGGGAACAGCAGAAAACAGATATCAAAACTTTTAGGTGATATCAGTCCGGTGCCAGTTTATAAAGAGGGGGAATTGCTTTCGCAAAGTATAAGTGAAATCGCTGGCGAGGTCCTTCATAAATCTGTCAAATAAATTTATAATTTAATTTTATTTGACCTGGGTACCCGTTCTATATTATCTTGATAAGTCCAAATGTCGTTTTTATTAGTAAATTAGTATTATAATATTCGATAATTTGAAAAATTGCGAAAGAAAGGAGGAGAGTATTATGCCTAACATTGAAGTCGGGGGAAAACAATTTGAGGTGGACGAAGATGGCTATATGGTTGACCTGGAGGTTTGGAATAAAGACATAGCGAGCTTCATGGCAAAAGGTGACGGGCTTGATCTTACAGACTCCCACTGGGAAATTATAAATTTTCTAAGAGACTATTACAAGAAATATCAGATAGCTCCTATGATAAAAATACTTGTGAAGGAACTCGGGAAGGTCATGGGACCAGAAAAGGGCAATACAAAATATCTTTATGAGCTGTTTCCGGACGGCCCTGCAAAGCAGGCATGCAGATACGCAGGACTGCCGAAGCCTACAGGTTGCGTGTAAACCGGCAATGCACTCGCACGAATACGAATATAAAAAATAAGAAAAACAGGTAGGAGGCAGAGGTAGTTGCCTCCTACCTGTTTTTTGTATACCGGGTGGGGAGGAAATGAATCTTATAGATCTCTTGACAGAAAAGAGACCGGCCATCTTGAAGAGGTGGCTTGATGTTACAGTTGATTTTTATCCATCCGAAACTTCCCTTTTCTTGAAAAAACAAGAGGACCAATTTGCAAATCCTGTAGGCCATACTCTTACTCAGGGAACTGAAGCCATTTTTGATGCGCTGCTTTGCGGAGCTGACGCTGAAAAATCCGCTCCATTTCTCGACAGCATTATGCGAATCAGGGCTGTTCAGGAAGGCCCTCCCTCCCGTGCCCTCGTATTTATTTTTCTGTTAAAAGGCATCCTAAGAGAAGTACTCCGTCAGGCCGTGCAGGAGATATCCGTAGCTGAAGAGTTGGCAGAGTTCGAATCAAGGATCGATGCCATGGCCCTCCGTGCCTTCGACAGTTTCATAAAATGTCGTGAAAAGATATATGAATTGAAAGCAAATGAAACCAGAAATTTGACTTACAGGCTCCTTCAAAAAGCCCAGATGCTTTGCGAAATCCCCGGGGAAGAGCCTGGGGTCAGGGAGAACAGCAGTGCTAAACCAAAACCATAAAGAGGTAGCAAAATGAAAACCCTATTACCTTTTTTCGCTGTAATAACACTGATTTTGCTAGTTGTTGCGGGCGTGCAGTTTGCTAATTTGAACTTCCTGTTTGGGGTGATTATCCCGTATGCGGCCTTAGCGATATTCACTGCCGGGATAATTTATCGTGTAGTGAAATGGGCAAGCTCTCCGGTGCCGTTCTGCATACCAACCACATGCGGACAGCAGAAATCACTCCCCTGGATTAAACAGAGCAAACTCGAAAATCCTTCGAACTTGGCCGGGGTTATCGGCAGGATGGCGCTGGAAGTGTTTTGTTTCAGATCTCTTTTCAGGAATATCAAGACTGAACTTAGGCATGGGCCAAAGGTCACTTACGGTTCGGATAAATGGCTCTGGCTTGCAGGACTGGCGTTTCACTGGTCTTTCCTTATAATACTCATCAGGCATTTCAGGTTCTTCTCTATTAAAGTGCCTTTGGTCGTTCATGTCATTGAAAGTCTCGACAGTTTTATGCAAATAGGAGTTCCCCTGCTCTATATGACTGATGTCGTGCTTTTGGCCGCGGCAACCTATCTCTTTATAAGAAGAGTAACTATCCCCCAAGTGCGCTACATCTCTCTTGCGGCCGACTTCTTTCCTCTTTTCCTCATTCTTGGTATTGCCTGCACAGGTGTCATGATGCGCTACTTTACAAAGGTGGCGCTTGTGAGTGTTAAGGAATTGGCAATGGGACTCGTCAGCTTCAACCCGGTTATCCCCGTGGGAATCGGCGTTATTTTTTACATACACCTTTTCCTTATCAGTGTCCTGTTTGCCTATTTCCCCTTCAGCAAACTGGTGCATATGCCGGGGGTTTTCCTCAGCCCGACAAGAAATATGATCAACAACAGCCGCATGGTAAGGCACGTGAACCCATGGAACTACCCTGTGCACGTCCATACCTATGAGGAATATGAAAATGATTTCAGGGAGAAAATGAAAATGGCTGAAATACCGGTCGACAAGGAGTAGGCATGGCTAAATTTACAGTAAAACCCAATGAGTTATCGAAAATAAACCTTATCCCGCCTAAGAAAGAATGGATGGATACCCCTGTTGAAATAAAGGAACATATGTATTGCCATCCAGCAAAAATCAAGGAGCTTAACGTCGTAGGTTTTCCCAACGCGAGGGAGTGGAGACCTGCAGATGAAGACTGGAAGCTCCCTGCGGGCTGGGAGCAGACAATCCTCGAAGGAATGCAGTCTCTGCTGAAAAAATATCGTTCCTTCAGTCTATTCATGGATATATGTGTCCGATGCGGCGCCTGTGCTGACAAATGCCACTTCTATATAGGCTCAGGGGACCCCAAAAACATGCCCGTGCTGAGGGCCGAATTGATGCGGTCGGTCTACCGCGGCAACTTCACCCTTGCCGGAAAAATATTGAAAAAAATCGCGGGTGCGCGTGACCTCACTGTAAATGTACTTAAAGAGTGGTGGTATTATTTTTACCAGTGCACCGAATGCCGCCGCTGCTCTGTTTTCTGCCCTTACGGTATTGACCAGGCTGAAATTACAATGATGGGCAGGGAGCTTCTCAATCTGTTGGGGCTTAATATCGGCTGGATAGCCGGTCCGGTTGCTGCATGCTATATGAAAGGCAACCACCTCGGCCTTGAGCCGCACACAATAAAATCCACCATCGAACTCTTCGTTGAAGATATAGAAACACTTACCGGGATTAAAATAGAACCGAGCTTTAACCGGAAGGGAGCTGAAATACTTTTTGTTACCCCTTCCGGCGACCTCTTTGCAAACCCCGGCACGTATACGGCAATGGGCTATATGATGCTGTTTCAGGAACTCGGCCTCGACTACACCTGGAGCACCTATGCCTCAGAGGGCGGCAATTTCGGCTTCTTCACTACGAACGAAATGGCGAAAAGACTTAATTCGAAAATCTATGCGGAAGCAAAACGCCTTGGCGTAAAATGGATACTCGGCGGAGAATGCGGGCATATGTGGAGAGTGCTCCACCAGTACATGGATACCTGGAACGGTCCGGCGGATTTTCTCGAAGAACCGGTCTCTCCCTTAACAGGCACGAAGTTCGATAATGCAAAAACAACGAAGATGGTGCACATAGTCGAATTCACTGCCGACCTCATCAAAAACGGCAAACTTAAGCTGGACAAGAGCAGAAACGACCACCTGAAAGTGACCTTCCATGACTCATGCAATACATCGCGCGGTATGGGAATCCTTGAAGAACCGCGGTATGTGATCAATAACGTATGCAACCATTTTTATGAGATGCCGGAGAACACTATCAGAGAAAAAACCTTCTGCTGTGGAAGCGGTACGGGGCTGAACGCCTCTGAGAACATGGAACTGCGTATGAGGGGCGGATTTCCGAGGGCCAACGCAGTGAAACATGTTCATGATAAATATGGAGTAAATATGCTGGCCAACATATGTGCTATCGACAGGGCTACCCTTTCGGCTGCCATGGACTATTGGGTACCGGGTGTGGGTGTGGCCGGGACACACGAGCTTGTCGCCAACGCCCTGGTTATGAAGGGCGAAAAAGAGAGGACCCTCGATATACGGCTCGAACCCCTTCCCGGAAAAGAAGGCAACGAGGAGGTAAGCGAGAATGTATGATAGCGGGAAAATAATAGCGGGACTTCTTGTCTTTATCGCAATAATTACGTTCCCTTTTTTCCATAGCATGGGAACGGATATTGCGAAGCCTGAACCTAAAATCGACACTCCCGTTATTCAGCAGATGGCGGTGAAAAAGTGCGTTGAGCCCAAGGAGTATATGAAAGCCGAGCATATGCAACTGCTGGACAACTGGAGAAATGCGGTAGTTCGCGATGGCAACAGGGTTTATGTTGGGTTCGACGGAAAACGCTACAACATGAGCCTCCAAAATACTTGCATGCATTGCCATTCTAACAAAAAAAAGTTTTGCGACAACTGCCATAATTATATGGATGTGAAGCCTTACTGCTGGGATTGTCATATCGCGCCAAAGGAGAACAGCTTATGAGTATGGACAGAAGGCAATTTCTAAAAATAGCTGGGGTTACGACCATATTGGGCATAGGGGCCGCAACGGCAGTTAACAGTATAAGGCGCGACGCTGCGGAGGCTTCCGAGTTTGAGCCCGGCCCGGATGCATTAAAAGCAAAGCGCTGGGGGTTTGTCATTGATATGAGCAAGTTCAAGACTGATGACGACTTCAAGAGGGTTATACATGCCTGCCACAGCATCCATAATGTCCCTGATTTCGGCAACCTCAAGAACGAGGTAAAATGGATATGGAAAGACGCCTTTGAGCGCGTATTCCCCGACCAGGAAAGCGTATATATGACCGGTGAGATGAAGGAGAAGCCGTTTGTTGTTTTTTGCAACCACTGTGCCGAGCCCCCGTGCGTAAGGGTATGTCCAACCAAAGCTACCTTCAAGAGAAAAGACGGCATTGTCATGATGGATATGCACCGTTGTATAGGATGCAGGTTTTGCATGGCAGCCTGTCCTTATGGTTCGAGAAGTTTCAATTTCAGAGACCCTCGGGGCAAAGACGAAAACGGGCAGCCTTTTATCAAAGAGCTTAATCCCGAATTCCCGACCCGCACCAAGGGTGTGGTTGAAAAGTGCACACTCTGCTATGAACGGCTTGCCAAGGGACTCAAGCCGGCGTGTGTCGAAGAATCAAAAGGCGGCATTTTGTTCGGTGATCTGGAAGATCCGAATTCCGAGGTGAGACAACTCATAGGCAAACAATACACGATCAGGAGAAAGTCGGAACTCGGAACTCAGCCCAGTATCTACTACATCATAGGAGGGAGCGAAAATGCTTGAGAAGGCGCTTACCGGTGGGAAAGGCTACTGGGGCTGGATATTTTTATTGCTTGCGATAATCGGCGTAGGCTTTATGTGCTATCTGATGCAGTTCAACTA
>Ga0074045_10002234_pt1 | contig 18056 bp, 19 predicted proteins | sample BogForMeECP23OM2_FD_94442 | JGI IMG/M metagenome (GOLD analysis project Ga0074045, IMG submission 94442) | Bog forest soil microbial communities from Calvert Island, British Columbia, Canada - Bog Forest MetaG ECP23OM2 | ecosystem: Environmental > Terrestrial > Soil > Wetlands ...
ATCCGCCCGTAACCGGAGCGAACGCGACAAGCAAATTAGCGAGGGCCAGCAACGCCTCACTGCGCTTGGCGAGACGGCCGAGGCGGCCGTCCCCACAACACCCAAGACTTGTCATTCCGTCTCTAACGACGTGAGCCCGGAGCGAACTTACCACTGACCATCGACCACTAGCCACTGTTATATTCTTTATTCCAAATTCTGCACTTTCTCCGGAACTCCGGCATCCAAACCTGCGTACCCGGGAACAAGCAGATCTCTGTCCGCTGGAAGACTGCGGAGGTCTCGTCGTGATTAACAATGCTCTCCTGTTATTGTTTTGCGCGCTCGCGGCCTTGCCTGCATTTTCCGCGCAGCACGTCGCTCTGCACCCCCGGCCCGGCTTCGGCGATCAGCAAGCAATCCGCGAAGTCGTCGACATGGAGCGCCAGGCCAAGGAAGCCAGCCTGCGCCGCGACGCCGACTTTTCCCTCAAGACTCTCGCCGAGGACTACGTCGCCATTACTCCGCTCGGCCAAGTCACAACAAAACAAGAATCCATTTCCGCTCGCCGCAGCGGCCAGCTTCGCTACGAGGCTCTGAATATCACAGATATGGTCGTGCGCGTCTATGGCGACACTGCCGTCGTGACCGCGCGCGCCGACGTGAAAGGCCATCAACTCGGGGAAGACTTCAGCGGCCTCTACCGCTACACTCGGGTTTGGGTTCGTCACAACGGTCAGTGGCAAGCAGTAAGCTACCAGGCTACGGTCACCCAGTGAGAGGCGCGGAAACGCCTGTTCTCGGATTGGCTTTAAAGGCGCGGCTTCGGGAGTCTGTGTGAGAACCAAATTTTGCGCCGGGCTGGGGGAATACGATCCGCACCGCAACCACGGAGAAATTAACCTCGGCGTAGGCCGCCACGTCGTTCGTGGTCGCCGATTTGAGCCCGAAGAGTACTGTTCTCAGAACGGTCCCAGCTTCGCCGTTCCTTTGACTGCGACCGGCCTACCTGAAGACTCAGGTTGATCGTCTTCCTCGGCCAGCAAGGGGGCTGCGTAGCGCAACGCCTCGACCTGCCGCTTTACCTTCAGCAACTCTTGTTCTTTCTCCCGTAATAGTTCCTTCACATCTCTCATCAAACTGCTCCCCGGTAGTTTCTAGCTTCCAGAACCGAAACGATGACGCCATCACCGCTCCAACAAAGGCGACTCGCCTTCGTACCCAACCACTCTAGGCGGATGCGGGCCACAGCACAACTCCCGAAGGTGCAGAGCGCCAGATCATAATCTCCCTTCAGTGCCCGGAATGGTACGGATGACCCTGCAGAATCGTGAACGCCCGGTAGACTTGCTCCAGCAACACCACCCGCGCCAGCTCGTGTGCCAGCGTCAGCCGACCCAGTGAAATCGTATGTTGAGCCGCGCTGCGGGCCCCTTCGCTAAACCCATCCGCAGGTCCGATCGCAAACACCAGCGGCAGCGGATTGCGATCCTGGTAGTCTCCCAGAAAGCCGGCCCATTCTTCCGAGGAAAATTGCTTTCCCCGCGAATCCATCAACACCAGCGTCGACTTCCCCAGACTCGATTTCCCGGCACCAGGCGTTTTGCCCGGCTTCGCCTTTGCCGCGGGCGCCCGCCCGGTCAATTGCAGAAGCGCAGCTTCGTCCCGCAGAGACAGACCTTCCACCTGCGCATATCGAGCGATTCGCTTGAGATATTCTTCGGTCAGCGATTGGATCGCCGGCTCTTTCGTCTTTCCGACCCACGCCATCTTGATTTTCAAGGCAGATTGTCCGAAGAAGAGAAACTATACTTAAACTCTTGCGCCGACGATCAGGCTTTCTTGCGGCCCGGAGGAACGGTCGCTGCAGCCCGCTTGCGGGCGACTGTCTTTGCCTTCGTAGCGATCTTGGGAGTCTTCGAAGTCTTCCTCGTGGGTTTCAATTCCGAGGGCTCCAGCCGTCTGGCCGTCTTCCACAGGCGCTCCAGATCGTAGAACTTGCGCGCCTTCTCGGAAAACACATGGACCACGAAATCCACATAGTCGACCAGAATCCACTCCGCCTGCCGGTAGCCCTCGACGTGCGCCGGCCGTAAATCCGCAGCTTTCAGTCGCAACTCCACTTCATCGGCAATGGCCTGCACCTGTCGCGGGTTCGTGCCGCTGCACAACACGAAATAATCGGTGAATGCGCCCGATCCTTTTTCCATCTCGAGGATCGTAAGTTCTTCGGCTTTCTTGTCCAGGCAGGCCTGAATCACGGCCGCCACTTGTTGCCTCAGCTCATTTTTTTTCATGCAGAATAGATTCGTCGTTGGTGGTTCGTCGTTGGTCGATAGCTTGGCTCAAATTTGATTGTAAATGACAACTTGAGGTCAGGACTTGCAGCTCTGTGGAAAGATGGGTTTGACGAACGATCAACGACGAACCGCCCATGACTGGCCTTTATACAATCCCACCTTCTTGATGTAATCGGCGACGCCGGTCTCTACGAAGCGTCCGAGTGGCTTTCCGGCAGCGGCGGCTTGCCGAATCGCCGTCGACGAAATCGGCTGGTACACGTCGTCCAGCAGATGGATGGTTACGCCGCTCAGCATGAGATCCCCCGCAGCCGCCTGCTTTTGAAAGGGACGCGTCACCTCCACCCGCGGCCGCAGAGTCTCGGGCAGCGCATTGGCGACGTCGGCAAGCGAATGTCCGGGCCGGCTGGCTACCACGAACTCGCACTCCCGGAACAACGCCTCGGCCTGATGCCACTGCGCGATATCGGCGAAGGCGTCAATTCCAATCAGCAGGAACAGCCGGTCCACTTTCTTAAGCGACTGCCTGAGCCGCCTCACCGTATCGATCGTATAGTTGGGATTTGCAACGCTCCTGTTCTTGTCTTTCTTCTTGTCCTTTTCCGCTCGGAGCGCCTCGAAGTCCGCTGGAGCCTCAAGCAGCGACGGGATGAAGTCCTTCTCCTTCGCCGTGGCCAATGCAACCATCGCATAGCGATGCGAGAAAGCCGAGAGCACCTGCCTCTGCTTGTGCGGAGGCACATTCGCCGGTACGAACAGCACGCGGGCAATCTTGTAACGCTCCCGCGCGGCCCGCGCCAGCGCCAGATGTCCGCCGTGAATCGGATCGAAACTCCCGCCGAACAGACCGATATTCATGAGCCGTTAGTGTCTTCGTTCCCGCGTCGATTGGCAAGAGGCGAGACCCAGCCGGAATCCGAACATTGTCCAATCGCCTGCCACGCCTTGTCCATTCGGCCCGGCAGCAATCGGGCAAGAATTCGCGGCCCGCGGGAATTTGGACTGGACTCCTGTAATCTCGCGAGTCTCGGGGCTCGCGATTACTATAGCTCTCATGCGAGTAATCCTCCCCCTACTTCGCATCCCGCCCGCTCGAGCCCCGATCTTGCGTTACGGAGTCGCGGTGCTCAGCACCACGCTCGCGCTTATCCCAGCCCTTTTGCTCCCGAACATCGCCGAAAGCCGTCTCGCGGTATTCGCCGTTGCGGTCATGGTCAGCGCCTGGTACGGAGGCTGGAAGCCGGGACTGGTAGCAACCTCGTTTGCGCTCACCGTGAGCGCTTATTTCTCCTTCACCGGAGAACACACTCCGGCGCAATATCGTACGACCATGATCCGGCTCACCCTGTTCGTCGTCCTGGCGCTTCTTATTTGCTGGCTCAACGCCGCTCTACGAGCAACTCAGGAAGGGCTTCGCCGCTCCGAAAAAAACTTCCGCTCCCTGGTCACCAACGCTCCCTACGGAATTTGCCGCTGCGACTCCGCCGGCAAGTTGCTCGACGTAAATCCTGCGTTGCAGGCCATGCTTGGATATTCCTCAGCTCCGGAATTGATCGGCAAGCATGTCGGTGCGCTTTATGCCGACGCCCACCATTGGTTCGAACTGGCGGACTATCTGCTGGCTGCGGCTCCCTTCACCGGAGTAATCGCCGAATGGAAGCGAAAAGACGGAAGCAGCACCGTGGTGCGCGTCTCAGGGCGAGCCGTCTCCGATGGCCGCGAGAAAAAAACCTTCGAGCTTTTTGCCGAAGACGTCACTGAGCGCCGCACCCTCGAACAGCAACTCCGGCAGTCGCAAAAAATGGAGGCTGTCGGCCGGCTCGCCGGAGGCATCGCTCATGACTTCAATAATCTGCTGATGGTGATTTCCGGTTACTCGGAGTTTTTGCTCGATCGTCTGGGTCCGGACCCGGCGCTGCGCGGCCCGGCGCAGGAAATTTCCAGCGCCGCCGAGCGCGCTTCGTCGCTTACCCGCCAACTCCTCGCCTTCAGCCGCAAGCAAATGCTGGCTCCAAAAATTCTTGACCTGAATGCCGTGGTCACTGAGAACCTCAAAATGCTGACCCGCGTGATCGGCGAGGATATCGATCTCGTGATGGTTCCCGCCCCATCACTAGGCGCGGTGAAAGCGGATGCCGGCCAGATCGAGCAGGTCATCATGAACCTTGCCGTGAACGCGCGCGATGCCATGCCTTCCGGCGGCAAGCTCACCATTGAGACTTCCAACGTTTCGCTCGACGAGGAAGACTCACGTTTTCATGCGCCACTCAAGCCCGGAGACTACGTCCTGCTCACCATCAGCGACACCGGCGCCGGTATGGACTCCGAAACCCAGTCTCATATCTTCGAACCGTTCTTTACCACGAAAGGTCCGAAGGGAACGGGCCTAGGTCTGTCCACGGTCTACGGCATCGTAAAGCAAAGCGGCGGGTTTATCTGGGTTTACAGCGAGCCGGGCAAAGGCACGGCCTTCAAGATCTATCTGCCGCGCGTCGCCGAAGCAGCCGACGTTCCGGCGCAGGTAGCCGCGTCTGTAGAAACTCCGCCGGTCGAACCTGGAACCGAAACCATCCTGCTCGCCGAGGACGAAGCCAACCTGCGCTATCTCGCCCGCCAATTCCTCGAAAAGCAGGGCTATCGCGTCATCGAAGCCGCCGACGGCGCGGCGGCCATTCAGATTGCCGTCGCCCACGCAGGAGTCATTCACCTGCTGCTGACCGACGTCATCATGCCGGGCATGAACGGCCGCGAACTCGCACAGCGCATTTCTGAAATCCGCCCCAATACGAAAGTGCTCTACATGTCCGGTTACACAGAGAACGTAATTGGACACAATGGCACGCTGGACGCCGGTGTTCGCCTGCTCCAGAAACCTTTTACCCTCCGCGATCTCAAAAGTAAGGTTCGCGAAGTGCTCGATTCCACCCCAATCCCCCTGGAGGTTGCCATGCCAGTTCGATCTGCTCAAGCGGCGGCGCAAGGACGCGTACCATCGTCTTTGGCCCGCGCCCAACGGTTTCAACTTCATTTGCCTTTGAAATATCGCCAGCTGCACGAAGAGAAATGGCACGACGGCACCACGCAAAATATCAGCCGATCGGGCCTGCTGTTTCAGTCCGAGGATCTCTTGCAGCCGAATGTCATCCTGGAAATCAATCTTGTACTGCCGGCGGAAATTGCCGGACTCTCACCCACCGAAGTAGTCTGCCGAGGAGAAGTCGTTCGCACCGAACGCCCTGCGAAAACTGAAATGCCACCGGCCCTGGCAGCGAGGATTCTCCAGTATCATTTCCAGCATGGAGGTCAGTTGCCGCGGGCGTAAAATCGATCTCGCAAGGATTTGACCCCTGGCAGGCTGCTGAAGAACTCTGGTTTAGGGTGAAGCAGCGCTTCCAGCCCTGCGTTAAAGGCTTTGCCTTCAGAGGCGGCTTTAGCCGCTGCGGTACGTTCGCTGGGCACGAACGACTTTCTCAGCAGCCTGTCAGGGTCAGGCCGTGTCGGCGGCTTCCGCCTCGGCCTGTTCCAAAGCCGCTTCGCGCAGTGCCTCGACTTCCTTAGCGATCGCGAATTTTAATTCGTCGATTCCCTGGCCCGTCACGGCTGAAATTTCGTACAGCTTCAGCTTGTGCCTCTTGCAGTAGCGTTTCAGCGCCGAAACTTTATCCTTGTTCGCGATATCGATCTTCGACGCCACCATAACCATCGGCTTCTCTTCCAGGCCAGCGCCAAAATTCATCAACTCTCCGAGAATCACTTCCACATCCTTTACCACGTCGGGCCGGCCGCTGCCGTCCGACACATCGACCAGATGCACCAGCAGCCGAGTCCGTTCGATGTGCCGCAGAAACTGCGTGCCCAGCCCCGACCCGGTGTGGGCGCCTTCGATCAAGCCCGGAATATCGGCCACCACAAAGCTGACTTCGTCTCTCGGATCGCCCACCACAACCACTCCCAGATTCGGTTCCAGAGTGGTGAAAGGATAGTCCGCGATCTTCGGCCGCGCGGCTGAAATCCGCGAAATCAAGGTGGACTTGCCCACGTTCGGATACCCCACCAGCCCCACATCGGCGAGCAACTTCAGCTCCAGCCGGTAGTGATGCTCTTCACCCGGGCGACCAGGTTCGTGTTCCCGCGGCGCCTGGTGCACAGAGGTTGCGAAGCGCGCGTTGCCGCGCCCACCCCGCCCGCCGCAGGCAATCACCACACGCTGGTCGGCTCGCGAAAAGTCGAACACCTTCTCGCCCGTCTCCTCGTCATTAACAATTGTCCCCACCGGAACCTTCAGCACCACGTCCGCGCCCTCGCGTCCCGTCTTGTTCGAACCCTCGCCGTGACGTCCGCGCTCCGCCTTGTACTCGGGGTTAAATCGAAAGTGGACCAGCGTGTTGTGGCGTTCGCTGGATTCCATAATCACGTCTCCGCCCTTGCCCCCATCCCCGCCCGAAGGTCCGCCGCGTGGCACATATTTTTCGCGACGAAAGGCCATGCAGCCATTGCCGCCGTCCCCGGCCTTTACCCGAATTTTAGCTTCATCGATAAACATTGGCCTGCCGGTCGAAAAAGTCCCTGAAATCTTGAGTATATCGGTTTGGCGCGCAACTCCTGCGGCAAACGCTTCCCCTGAGAAGCCTCTTAGAACTCCCATTCATGCCCACACCAAAAATCGCCGATGAACTTCAGGAGGCCGCAACTCACACTACCCATGAGCGCACCACAGACAGCAAATAACCCCGCTGCCGTCGCGCCCCGCATCGCCTGGCCCGCCGTCCTCCGCGAAACCACGATTGAAGTCTTCACTACGATGGTAGGAACCGCTGTCACCGCTCCTGAAACTGAGAATCTTCCGGTTCAAGCTCAAGTGACTGGCATGATCGGCATCGCCGGACCGCTCAGCGCCACCCTTAGCATTCGCTGTAGTCTGCTTTCCGCCTCCCAGATTGTCTCTCAGATGCTCAGAGTTTCGGTCGAGGAGGCCGCAGCCCTAAAATGCGACGCGGTCGGAGAGATCTGCAACATTGTGGCAGGCTCTTTCAAGGCCAAAATCGGACTCGGCGAGCAATGCAAGCTCTCCTTGCCGACGGTGCTCGTCGGCAAGAACTACCAGATTCGCTCTCCGGGCAAAGACCACCGCATAGAATTGTCTTTGATCTATCTAAAGGAACCAATCTGGATTGTGCTCGACATTCGCCCCTAGCGTTCGCGGGAGCAACGGAACCTGGGATGCGCTCCGGGTGCATATTGCCGACCTGAGTCGAATTGAATCGCGACTGAAGCGCGGCTCAGCTTGACAACCGCGCGGACTACTCCGCTTCCATCGGCTCGACCATCACAAACTTGCCCATCGATCCCTTGTTCAGAAACTTGATGCGTCCTGTGATCTTGGCAAAAAGCGTGTCGTCCTTACCTCGGCCTACGTTCAGCCCCGGCTTTACCCGAGTCCCGCGCTGACGCACGATGATGGTGCCGCCGGGCACGATCTGCCCGCCGAATGCCTTGAAGCCCAACCGCTGGGCGTTCGAATCGCGTCCGTTTCGTGAAGTGCCTTGCCCTTTTTTATGTGCCATAAGAACCTGTCGTCGGTGGCCAGTTGCCAGTTGTGAGCAAAATCATGCAGTGACAGAAATCATGTGGTGACGGGCGCCTCGCCCGTCCGGTTTTTACTTTTTCTTTGAAGCCGACTTCTTCGCCGCCTTCTTTGGTGCAGCTTTTTTCTTGGCCGTCGCTCTTTTCGCGACAGGTTTAACGCTGCCCTCGGTCTCATGTTCCTCAGCTGCCGCGGCTTTCTTCACTTTGGGCTGTTTCTTCTCCAACGCCGGAGCCTTGAAGCTTTGCCCATCAAACGCAATCTCGGTGATGCGAACTGCTGTAAACGACTGTCGGTGGCCGCGCAGCTTTTTATACTGCTTCTTACGCTTGTAATGAAAAACCAGAATCTTCGCGCCGCGCCCTTCTTCGATGATCTCGCCCACCACCCGCGCTTCCGACTGCGGCTTTCCGATCTGTCCCTCTTCGCCTGAAACCGCCAACACCTCGGAAAACTGCACCAGGCCGTCGGTCCCCGTCGCCATCTTCTCCACTCGAATCACATCTCCGGGCGCCACCCGGTACTGCTTGCCGCCAGCGCGGATCACCGCGAACATACGCCTGCCTCCGTCTGAAATATCGCAAAAAAGTCAGCACCAATCCGGTGCGCACACCAACGCAACCCGTCGCGCTGAGCTTTCTCCAGTTTGCTGCTCTGCTTGCTGTGTTTTCCGCCGCGGCGCTTCAGCAGCCAGGGCGAGCCTCCCCAGAACGGGTCGGCGAGTACAGGCAAACTCAACTATTCTAGCCTGCGCTGTGGAAATCGGTCAATGCGCACTTTGCGGATCGCCCGTCATTGTGCGAGAATTCGCCGATCCTAAGCGGAATCGATTCTGAGACGAAACCAAAGGAGAACCCCTGATGATGCGCCTTTCTGCCGTTTCGCTGTGTCTGCTAACTTTGACCCTCTCGGCTCTCGCCCAGCCCCCTAAGCCCGCCAAGAAGTCAGCAGCCCCGCCCGCGCCCGACAAAACCTACCTGCAAAAAATCTGGGACGGCTGGGCAACGCTCGATACCGCCAATGTGGCGAAGTTCTACGCCACTGGTCCGCACACATTCTTCGACATCGCTCCGCTGAAATACAACAGTTGGGACGAATATGAAAAGGGAGTGAATGGCGTGCTCTCCGGCTACAAAAGCGCGAAGTTCACGGTGAACGACGATGCCGCTATCCATCCCCACGGAGATTTGGTGTGGGCGACGGCGACCGTGGCCGAAGAGATGACCACGAAAGCGGGCAAGGTCGATATGGGCAACTTTCGCTGGACCGCAGTCTTCGAGAATCAAGACGGCAAGTGGCTCATCGTCCACGAACACGTCTCGGCGCCTCTGCAGTAAGAGCTCTCGTCGAGAGGTTATCCGCCCGAGCGGCGATTACCACTGTAATCGCCCGTAATCCCTTGCAGAAACAACTCGGCTGCGTCACGGTTAATATGTACTGAAAGCCGGAGGATTTCCATGCGCAACCGCGTCATCATCCTTGTCTTGATCTTCTTGTTGGCCAGTGTCACCTGGGGCCAGCAGCAGTCCGCAACGCCCACTCAGCAAACCATGCCCGGAATGGATATGTCCGGTCACGACATGTCGAACATGCATACGAAGGACATGCCCATGGGCGGAGACAAAGATAAAGACAACGACAGCGATGCCGGCGCTCACGCCATGCACTCCATGGAAGGCCACATGGATATGGGCCCACACATGAAGATGACGGCGCTCCGTCCACCCAAGCCCGGCGACGCGGAGCGTGCGAAACAAGTCGCAGAGGCGGCGCTTAAGGCTTCAGAAAAATATCTCGACTATCACGTCGCCCTTGCCGACGGCTTCAAGATTTTCCATCCCGAGATTCCGCAGAAGATGTATCACTTCACAAACTATTCCTACGGATGGGAAGCGGCCTTCGGCTTCAACCCTGAGCATCCCACATCACTGCTCTACGAGAAGCATGGCGACGATTACAAGTTGATCGGAGTCATGTACACCGCGCCCAAACGCCTGAGCGAAGATCAATTGGACGAGCGCATCCCGCTGAGCATCGCGCAATGGCATGAGCATGTAAATTTCTGCGGCGCCCCCGCGGGCCGAAAAAACGAATACCTGAATCCCCACCCTCAATTCGGTTTGCGCGGATCGATCACTACCGAAGAAGCCTGCACAGCCGCCGGCGGCACTTTCCACCCCATAATCTTCAACTGGATGGTCCACCTCTACCCCTTTGAAAAAGATCAGGCCAGCATCTGGTCCGTCGACCGCCAGCACGGCGACGCCGACTAGATGTGATCTCTCAAATAGTTTTTGGGTGGGCGGCTCAGCCGTGCCCACCCCAGCTACTAAAGCCGCGGGGTTATTTTCCCCCGAGGGGGCGATCGTAATCGGCACTGCGCTTTGGAGCGTTGCGCTTCTCTATAGTGACGAGAACCCAGCCCAGAATCCTTGCAAGTTTACGGTGGTCCCTCGCGATCTCACTGTCTCTCACTTCGACATTGACCTCCTTTAGAACAATTCTCATACCTTTCCGATCCTCACAATTCTGCATGCATCTCTCAAAGGCTCCAGCGTTCTCCAAAAATAGTTGAGTACCTTAACCATGCAAGCTCACGGGAGACAAAACACATCGTCCGTGTTCATGCTTTCTTGAGAGGGAAACTTCATGGGGATGAATCTTTTTTAAAACTCGAATTCGTTCTGCGTTCTGCTACCGGAACCGCATACGCTTCGTCCATTGAACAAGCCGGTAGCAAGGCGGCAAAAGATGGCAGGAACTACGGAACTTTCCTGCGAGCGGCTCCGTAGTAGTGAATGCAGGCAGCCAGCAAAGTGGGAGCTGGCCGGATTGATCGATTCAGAAAATTGTGGGGTAGGGGATCTTCTCACCATCGGTTTGGCGGCCAGGTGAGAAAACCCCCGCGCACAGCGAAACAGGTCTGGCAACTTGTCGCCCGAGCTTGTCTGCTGAGCCCCAGAGGTTGCATTGTAGGCGATTCGCGGCGAAACACAATAGTTTTCTCGCGCCAGTCGCGAACCGGAGCCGCCCAACCGTTCTCCGACGCAATTCGGAGAAGAAAAAGGAGCACATCATGAAATTCGCGACAGTGTCGAAGAGCCTGGTCCTGGGGTTGGCATTGCTGTTGGCCTCGAGCGCCTTTGCCGCAACCAAAGGCAGTATGCAACTCAGCAGTTCCGCTGTGTTGAACGGAACCACGCTGAAGCCGGGAGAATACAAAGTTCAGTGGGAGGGCAGCGGCCCCAACGTGGAAGTCAGCATCCTGAAAGGCAAGAGCGTGGTGGCGAAAACGCAAGCCCACATCGTGCAGTTGCAGGCTGCGTCCACAAATGATGCTGCCCTGATCCACCAGGACGGAAGCGGTGCCGGCACCCTGACTGGCCTGCGTTTCGAAGGTAAGAAATTCGCCCTCGAGTTGGCCGGAGCCGGCGACGGCATGCAGGCAAATGGTTCCAGCCAATAGCTGGGTCTGCTCGGGGAAGTGCACGCTAAATTACTACCAACAGGGATCACGCACGTGCTCCCTGTTTTTTCGCAACCTCAGTTGGCCGACGCCAGCACATCGTCGTAGTAATTGACCAAGGCGCGGCGCGGCATCTCTTTCATTCCTTTCAGCGGAATCTTTTGTTCGAACGTGCTGTTGCCCATGAGCCGGGCTCTCCCCAGAAAAAACGTATTGCCGTTCGCCAGCTCCAGGTAAATGGGAACCAGCATGCGAAATTTTTCATCCACATTCGATTGCGTTACCTTCACGTTCATGATCGGATCGCCGTCGGCGCCTTTATCGAACGTGGCGTTCATCTGATAAGAAGGCAACGCGGTGCCGTAGACGTACTCGTCAAAAAACCAGTCCAGCTTCTGATTCTTCTCGATGTCCATCTCGCGCGTCATGTGCTTCTCCACCATCGCTTTGAAATCTTCCGTCGTGGCCGCGCGCCCGGTGTAAGTCTTGACGAAGTCCTGCATCATCTCTTTGAAATGCTGGTCGCCGGTCTGGCGATCCCACATCATCATGCGAATCATATGCAGAACATAGCCGCCCTTGGGATACACGAGGCGCTGGTAGATTCCGCCGGTGCGGGAGTTGCTGGCGCGGTAGCCCATGGTGAGCGGGCCGACGTCAATGGCGCGAAAGCCCTGCGCATTGCGCTCCAGCAATAGTTCGCGCTCATCGTTCCAGAAGTTAATAAACTCCTTCGGACCCTTCGGTCCATAAACGTTCAGCAGATAAAGCGAGGCGGAAAAATCCGCGAAGCCTTCGCTCATCCATTGATCGCGATAGGAGTTGAACCCCACAGTCTGCCCCCACCACTGGTGGGCAACTTCATGCGGCGCCACCACCTTCCAGTATCCGCGCGTGCCCCAGTCGAGGCCGAGTTGATGCCGCACGGTCGAGTCGTAAAAAGCGCAGGTGGGCAGCCAGACCAACTCCGGCCAGGATTGGCCGAAGTTGCAGGCGCTCTGCTGCGTCATCGACAGCCGCTTGAATGGGGTCGGTCCAAAATAAGAGGTGTAAAGACCGATCGCGATCTGGGCCTCGGCCAGCGGCTTCTTCATCATGCTGACCGTGCTTAAAGTGCCCATAGTGCCTCCGCGAAAGTTCACAGCCCAATCCGGAGGATCTTCATTCGCATAGGCCGCAACCAGAAACTCCGGCGCCGTTAGCTTCACTTCCTCTTCTTTCATCTTGCCGAATTGAAATCCGGCCACCGCTTGCGGCACTTCGCTCTTCCAGACGGTAACATTCTGCGAGCCTTCATCCACGCTGCTCACCAGGCTGCCGGTGGCCGCGATCTTCATGCCCTTCGGGATGCGAAAGGTCATGTCGTAAGACTCATACTCCCCGAAGCGCGAATTGGGATACCAATCCTCTCGCGCCACCGGAAAATAATTGCCGCCGCCCTCGTTGATGATCGCGTCTTTCCCGCGGTAGACAGTCGTGATAGTGCACTTCTCGCCTGCGGCCATCGCTCTTGGCAGAATCACAAAAAAACCTGCGTCGTCTTTCTTATCCTCCTGAATAAACGAAAGCGCCTGACCGGCCGAGTTCACGCTCTGCACCCGGAGCGTCGGGAACAAATCGAAGGGAACGACGCGCACGCCGTTCGATCGCGCGATAAATGTCGTATCCGCCTTGCCGGTCATATTGGCGCTCTTATCGACCGTGGTATCAAGCCCCTGATGTGCAATTTCAATCTGGCTGCCCGTCCTGCCCCGCGCATGCTCGCGAGTCGCGGGGAACGACGCCCACATCCCGAACTTGTTGTCGTCATAGGTCGCGAAGCTGACCTGATCTCCGCCGCGGTGCGGATCGATCTCGAACAGTTCCTCGCCGCTGTAGCGCTTGCCGTGAATGAAAGCCACAAACAAACCACCAGGCCCGGGGCGCAGTACGTCTTCCAGCATGCGGGCGTCGAGATTGTGCCGGAGAACGTGGTGAGTGGTGTTCTGGCTCTCCTTCAGCAAGCCCGCGTCGCAACCGCCCGAGGCTACGCCTCCTGCCTTCTTGATTTCTTCGTATGTGGAGTCGGTGAAGCGCAGCACCATGTGCTGAAAGTTCTCGCTGAACTCGCTTTCTTTGGTGAGCAGTTTAAGGCTCTTGCTTTCGCTATCGCTGGGCGGCGAGAGGATGAGGTTCCCATCCCCTACGAACACCGCGCCCGTAACTTTGCCCTGCACCGCATTGACGAAGCAAACCGTACCCGAGCGAAGATGAAAGGTAGCGGCATCGCGCGCAAGTTCAAAATTGCTGACGCTCACAGCCTCGCCGCCGAGAGTAATGCTGCGCAGCGCCTGGTACGTAGGATCGGAGTTAGGCGCTGAGGGTGCGGCACTCTGCGCAAAAATGGGAGGGTTCAACAGAAAAAGCAGGCCAGCTGTTGCCATGAGGGGAAAAGCTAAGGGTGAAGTATGGGACTCGGCCAGACACACGAATGCCGAGCGCAGAGAACGAATGAAAAACCGCATGCAACCTCCCGGGGGGAAGGAAACTCGCTATTATGACGGCTTCGGGGAAAAATGCAAGCCGACCGTAGGAAGGATCATGTGGGGAAAGCCGCCTCGGCTGTCCCGCCGAGCGAAGCGAGGCGCTCTGGGGATATGTTTCGCCGCACTAGGGAGCCTGAATCTTCTCTAGTTCGGCATTCAGGTGAACGCTGCTGCCGCCCGTGACTTTAAGCTTCCTCTCCCAATCCTTGAATCCGGATTTCTTCACCGAGACGGTGTGATCTCCCTCAGCGACCTGCACATCCGAAGGCGTGTTCCCTACGAAACTGCCGTCGACCTCAATGTCCGCGCCGTCGGGAACGGAAACGACAAAGATTTTGCCCGCTGAGAGGGCCGCAGGGGCCGCCGTCGGGAGTGTCGTCGGCAGGAGAGTCGCCGGCTGGAGAGTCGCGGCGGGCTTGCTTTGCTCCATCGCGGCTGCGGCGGCTCGAATTGCCGCACCATGCTCCTCCCAATCCTTCGTAATTGCTTCACACGCATCCTGCACAGAACCGCCCAGCGAAAGGGTAGATTTGCTGACAATGGAGTCGCCCGAAATCCGCGCAAACACCGCAACTTTGTTCTTGTGGCGCAATGCGCCTTTGCCACCCTCGTGGTCAAGGAGCACGATGTAATCGGTCTTAGTCTGAATGTTGTTAATGATCACTTGCGGACATCTCTGACCGAACGTCTTAATGATCTCCGCAGTTTGCGGACGAGCGCCGCCTGCCATCGTCCCCGCGAAAGCTCCTCCTCCTCCACCGCTTTGGGCTGATATTGACCAGGACTGGCTGTCAGTAATGAAAACCCTGGCCCGATCCGGGCCACTGGAAGCTTTTTGACTGTCTTGCGCGAACGCTGCGCATGACCACACGAGGAAGCAGACCGCACCAAACAATTCAAAGCGAGTCATTTTCATGGCACCTCCGCCAGGAGAATTCTCGGAATGTTTAGGGGGAACCCGGGGAAAGGCCATTATCCTCTCGGGGAGTATCGTGTTCAATGCAAATCTGACTGTGCGCTTGCAAAAGGGAGATTCGTATCAGAGCGCGGCGTCAGCCGCCGCCGCACCGAGATCTCTGTCTGAATTGGCCTTCAGGCGCTGCCCCCCTCAGTACTTCGGCACCGTGGGATCCACGCGATCCGACCAGGCATTAATTCCGCCGGCGAGGTTGTGCACTTTCTTGAATCCTGCTTGCTGCAGAAACTCTACAGCCTTGGCGCTGCGTCCGCCCATCTTGCAGTGGACCACGATTTCGCGGCTCGAATCCAACTCGCTCACGCGCTTCGGCAAATCGTTCAACGGGATCAGATGCCCGCCGAGATTGCAGATCTGATATTCGTGTGGCTCGCGCACATCGAGCAGAAACAAATCTTCTTTCGCATCCCGCCGCCGCTTCAATTCTTCCACCTGAATTTCCGGAACTCCAGTCGCCACAGCCTTTTCCTCCCCGCGAATGCCGCAAAACTCGTTGTAGTCTATCAGCTTCGTCACTGTGGGATGCGTGCCGCATACCGGGCAATCCGGATTCTTACGCAGCTTCAATTCGCGGAACTTCATCCCCAGCGCATCAATCAACAGCAGCCGCCCGATCAGTGGCTCGCCCACTCCCAATATCAACTTGATCACTTCGGTGGCCTGCATCACGCCCACCAGCCCCGGCAGAATTCCAAGCACGCCGCCTTCGGCGCAGGAGGGAACCAATCCCGGCGGCGGCGGCTCCGGATACAGGCAGCGGTAGCACGGGCCGTCCTCTGTGGCGAAAACGCTGGCCTGTCCTTCGAAGCGAAAAATCGACCCGTAAACGTTCGGCTTGCCGCTGAGTACGCAGGCGTCGTTTACCAGGTAGCGCGTAGGAAAATTATCGGTGCCGTCGGCGATGATGTCGAAGTCGCGAAACAGTTCTAACGCGTTCTCGCTGCTGAGTCGCGTGTCGAACTTCTTCACATTCAGGAAAGGATTAATCGCGGTCAGTTTGTCCGCCGCCGAATCAAGCTTCTTCCGCCCTACGTCCGAAGTGTGATGAATAATCTGCCGCTGCAGGTTGGTATAATCGACCACATCGAAATCGACCAGCCCCAGAGTCCCCACGCCTGCAGCCGCAAGGTACAACGCCAGCGGCGATCCCAGCCCGCCGGTCCCAATGCATAAAACCCGCGCCGCCTTCAGCTTCTGCTGCCCCTCCATGCCCACCTCGGGCATGATGAGATGCCGCGAGTAGCGCAGGATCTCCTCCTTGCTCAGCGTAACTGGAATCTCGGTAGTGGTCGTGGCCATAAACTCCCTCATGAAATTCTAAATTATTGGATAGCGAATCGGAGATGGGAACGATCAAAAAGCTTGTCATCCCGAGCGCAGCGAGGGACCTTGGCCCTTGCCTGCGCTATCACTTAGCTGGGCCCACGAGCAGAAACCGCGGTCCCTCGCTCTCGCTCAGGACGACAGGAAGGGAGTACGTTGCCAGCGCCTCCGGCGATCGAGGGCACAATCGAAATGTTATCACCCTCCTTCACGGGGGTCGCCTCTTTCTGCAAGTACCGAATGTCCTCGTCGTTCAGGTAGAGGTTGACGAAAGAGCGCAGCTTGCCCTCATCTGTGTACAAATGTCGCCGCAGTTCGGGATGCTGCGCCAGCAGGTCCGCAATCGCTTCGGCCACGGTGGTGGCCTTCACTTCTACCGTGGATTGTTTACCGGCATACTGCCGGAGAGGCGTAGGAATATGAATCTTGCTCATAGGTCTAAGCATAGAAGATGCGGCAGCAGAACGCCAAGATTCAGCCCCGGCATCCCAGTTCCACTGGAGTTACATGCGGCGATGGTCCCCTACCGTACAATGAGCAAGACCACAAGGGAGAAACGCAAATGACGATTTACGATAGCGCTCGAGGCAGAATTATTGAGGGCGGCGGGGGCGGCGGAGGGCTCCTCCGTTTGATTGGCCTGGGGATCGCGGCCTTCCTGCTGGTAATCCTGATTTTCAGTTCCGTGACTCGGGTCGGAACCGGTCATGTGGGGGTGCTGACGCTGTTCGGCAAAGTTACCGGCGAAACCCTCGGCGAGGGCATGCATCTTATCAACCCGCTCAAAACCAACAACGAACTTTCCATCCAGACCCAGACGCTGAAGGAATCCGCCAGCGTGCCATCGAGCGAAGGCTTGATGATGAGCCTGGATACTTCGCTGATCTACCATCTCAATCCCGATCGGGCTGCCGAAGTTTTTCAGAAGATTGGGGCCGACTACGAAAACGTCGTGGTCGAGCCCACGCTGCGCTCCGCCATCCGCGAAGCGACGGCCTCCCACACTGCCAACGCGCTCTATACCGGCGAGCGCGAAATGGTGGGCAAGCAGATTTACGATCAGGTTACCGCTCAACTGAACCAGCGCGGCCTGAGCGTCGAAAATGTTCTCCTGCGCGATATCCAGTTGCCCGCCACGCTGAAGGCCGCCATTGAAGCCAAACAGCAGGCCGAGCAGGAATCACTGGCCATGAACTTCCGTCTGCAAAAAGAAACCCAGGAAGCCCAGCGCAAGCGCATCGAAGCCGCCGGTGTGCGCGACTTCCAGCAGATCGTAGCGCAGGGCATCACGCCGTCTCTGCTGGAGTGGAAGGGAATCGAAGCCACGGAAAATCTCGCGAAGAGCGCCAATTCAAAAGTTGTAGTTATCGGGAATAACAAAAATGGTCTACCGCTAATCCTTGGACAGTAGTGGGAGTGAACTGCTTATATCTGAGCGCAGCTCATGTGGGGACAGCCGCCCCCGGCTGTCCGTCGCCCGCAGGGCGACTCGCTGCTACCATGACAGAGTGCCGCCGCTTCTCGACATTCGCAATCTGAACATCGAGTTTCCTGCCGCCCCCCGTGCGGCTGTCTCCACACAGGCTGATCCTTCGAGAACCCAGACTTTAAGAGCCGTACGCGATCTCAGTTTCTCCGTCCCTGCGGGGGGCGTGCTGGGCCTGGTCGGCGAATCCGGCTCCGGCAAATCCCTCACCTCCCTGGCCATCATGCGTCTGCTGCCACCGCAGGCCCGTATCTCCGGCGAGATCCTTTTTGCGGAAAACGGCTCCGTGCGCAACCTGGCCACGCTCTCCGATGAGTCCATGCGCAGTCTCCGCGGGTCCCGCATTGCCATGATCTTTCAAGAGCCCATGACAGCTCTGAATCCGGTGATGCGGGTCGGCGACCAGATCGCCGAGGC
>Ga0074045_10002235_pt1 | contig 18054 bp, 17 predicted proteins | sample BogForMeECP23OM2_FD_94442 | JGI IMG/M metagenome (GOLD analysis project Ga0074045, IMG submission 94442) | Bog forest soil microbial communities from Calvert Island, British Columbia, Canada - Bog Forest MetaG ECP23OM2 | ecosystem: Environmental > Terrestrial > Soil > Wetlands ...
AAGATAAATATAGAATTGCTTATCCATCGATGCTCGAAAAATCAACAACGAGATTGCCGCGCTTCGCTCGCAAGGACGTCAAAACAGAGCCCTTTTCCCGACAGTTATCAAATGTACTCTATTGAATTATAGCAGATTTGAAAACTGCGGTAGGAGGAAGACACAGAAACATTGTACGATTTTTTGCCGACGCTCTTTTTTTGCGTGATACAGGGCAAAACCTGAGAACTACCTTCACTGATCTGAATGACTCTGATGCTCTCTCAATGTCTTGCTGTACACAACACGAGTTTCAATCTTCTGAATATATTTGTTGCGGGAAAAAACTATCAAAATCGGAATTCCCCCGATACTACTTATAACCCTCACCGCCGAACTATTGGCCGTATGGAAAGATTATTTTTGGAAATCCTCAGCCCCGCAAGTTGATCGACAGCAAACGATTTTGTGATAGGTTCTGGATGTGTTCCGACTTAAATATACGGGTATTGCGTCCCAAGTGGCATCCCAAAAGTCTGCAACCCACTTGCTCTTCTATCGTCGGTATAACTTCAACATTTGTTTGCTATCCTCATGACGACACGATCCTGTCAAAAAGCTTACGTGGCTATTAGTTCTTTATTAATGCCATACTAACCAGAAGGTTCAGAGGTTTTTTAACTAAGAGATGGCCACGGGGACTTTTAGCTCTGTGGCTATTTTATTTGGTTTACCGTGGATTCTGATACTTTACTTTGTTATAAAGGAGGTTCACACAATGGTTAACGGAACAGTAAAGTGGTTCAATGACTCAAAAGGCTTCGGCTTTATTACAGGCGAAGACGGAGAGGATGTTTTTGTCCACCACTCGTCGATCCAGGGTGACGGATTCAAGTCACTTGCCGAGGGTGATAGGGTCAGCTTTGATACCGAAAAAGGTCCAAAGGGTCCCAAGGCGATCATGGTAGTTAAACAATAAGGAACTGAAGGCCCTCTGTGTAAAGCATTGGGCTCTCTTCTTTAGAAGAGGAGGGAGACATGAGCAGAAGTGAAAAAGATGACGAACAGATGGAAAGAAGGCAGAGAAAAAGTGATGCGGGACTCCTATCTGAACGCTATCCGGACATTTCTTCCATTGTTGTTTCCATGGATTATTACCAGCGGAATACGGGGCTGGCCTTCATAAAGCGCACTGTCCCCCAGCAGTGCCGCCTACTTTCTCATGGAGTGCGTCAGACACGACTGCCTTGACGGCGGTTATAATCTTGAGCCTGTTATTACGGATATGGCGCGGGACCATCTGGAATCAAGGAATGGAGAATTGGTCTGTCCGGGGGACAATCTCTTAAATCCCTCAGGCCATGCTCGGATCAATTACACGATTGCCATTCACTATAGCAATTAACAACTCCGGGGTCGTTTGTATTTGCAGGACCATCTTGCACACGCAGTACCGGCGACCTGGCGGTATGATCGCGGCGAAAAGCCGAGGGCCAATTAAAAAGGAGGAGTGCAATGGGAGACAAAGGCGGAAAAAAGGATAAGGAAAAGGGACAGAAACAGAACGCCGAAAAACAAAAGAAAGAGTCACAAAGAAAGCTGGACAAGCAACCTGAAAAGAAATCTTGACGGAACTACCTACATGAAAAAAACAAATCCCAAACATGAGATTTTCGCAAAGCTGCAAGAAATTGTGAGTTCAAAAGAAGGCCTTTGGTGGAAGATGAGGGATCTTGCCAAAACTCACGACTACCTTATCATTTCCGACGACTACGGGAAGATTCTCAAGAAACTTGACTTACTGGAAGCGGACTTGGGACCGACACAAGAGATTGCAGCGCTGCGGTCAGCAATCGCAGGGCAAGCTTAGTGCCAAAAAGACTCGGTTACATTAGAAGGGCCTTGCTTATGCCAGAGCGTAAGCATGCCCTGTCAAAGTGAGGAGTCTCTGAGTTATAGAAGACTACTTGTTTGCAGAAAGAAGGAGACCTCAAAGCTGAAGATGGCCAACAAGACCATGCTCGGAAGTCTGCCGCATTTGCGCGCGAGCCTGCGCGGAACAGACCTGGCACAAAAGTGCGCTGTCTGCGAGCCCCCGCTGCGATCCGAATTATTCAGCAGCGATCAGATGGAGCAGCATGGCAAGACCCTCGCGGGCCTGCACAAATTGAGCCCGGAATATCCTCCTGATCAGCTCCTGGCACGCCTGGCCGACAATGAAGGCATCCTGACCGGAACCCGTCGCCTGCTGATGGAGGCGGTCACAACTGATCGTCGGATTACTCCGGCAGGTGACTGGTTGCTCGATAACTTTTATCTGATCGAAGAACAGATTCGCACGGCCAGGAGACACCTGCCGAAGGGATATAGCCGGGAGCTTCCCCGCTTGAAGGTCGGCCTTTCGGCCGGTCTTCCGCGCGTGTATGACATCGCTTTGGAAACGATCTCGCACAGCGATGGCAGGATAGATCCGGAAAGTCTCAGCAGGTTCGTTGCATCCTACCAGGCTGTCACCGTCCTAAAGTTGGGAGAATTGTGGGCAATCCCTATTATGCTGCGGCTCGCATTGATCGAGAATCTCCGACGCGTTGGGGCACGGATCGCTGCCGACAGGCTCGACCGAAACCAGGCTGATTATTGGGCGGACCGGATTACCGATATCGCCGGTAAGGACCCTAAGAGTCTGATATTGGTCATCGCGGACATGGCGCGGTCGGACCCGCCGCTGAAGAGCGCGTTCGTTGCGGAATTCGCCCGCCGGCTTCAGGGTCAGGGCCCTGCCCTTGCAATGCCGCTCACATGGATTGAACAGCGACTCTCCGAGTGCAGTATGACGATCGACCAATTGGTGCAGTCGGAAAACCAACAGCAAGCAGCTGATCAGGTCTCGATGAGCAACAGCATCGGCAGCCTTCGTTTTCTTGGCACGATGGACTGGCGGGAGTTCGTCGAGACGATGAGCGTTGTAGAACAGACCCTGCGTGAAGACATTGGCGGTACATACGCCAAAATGGACTTCTCTACTCGTGATCGTTACCGTCACGTGGTGGAGAAAATAGCGAAGAGCGGCCGGCTATCGGAAGGCGAAGTGGCAGCCGCAGCCATCCAGCTCGCTCACGGGAACATGGCCGATAAAAAAGGCACTCGCGGCAAAGATGATCGCGATAACCATGTGGGATATTATCTGATCGACAAGGGATTGCCGCAGCTTGAAGAGCTGGCGCATGTGCGCTTGTCTGTCTCCGGTTCCCTTCGGAAAGTTAGTTCCGGGTTCCCTTTGCCCCTCTATCTGGGCGCCATCATGCTCATAACGGCTATTGTCACCGGGGGGTTACTTACAAAGGCGCATAGTGACGGCTTGCACAATTGGCTGCTCGTTATGACCGGTATCCTCTCATTGCTGTGTACAAGTCAGCTGGCGGTTGCAGTGGTGAACTGGCTTGCAACATTGCTGATAATTCCGCAGCAACTCCCGCGAATGGACTTTTCCAAAGGGATTCCACCTGAATCACAGACTCTCACAATTGTCCCGACTATGCTCACAAGCGCCGAAGGTATAGAGGACCTGATCGAGGCGCTGGAAGTCAGGTTCCTGGCGAATCGGGATGACAACCTGCACTTCGGGCTGCTGACTGATTTTCAGGATGCGGCAGAGGAAACGCTGCCGGAAGATGTACCGCTATTACTGCTGGCCCGGCAGAGAATTGAAGGACTGAATGGAAAATACGGTAATGCAAAAGGCGATGCCTTCTTTCTTTTTCACCGTCCGCGCCGATGGAACGCCCGGGAGCGGGTTTGGATGGGCTACGAGCGCAAGCGCGGTAAGCTGTCGGCATTGAATGCCCTATTGCGCGCCGCGGAAAATGGCGGGACGAGTGATCTGTCGGGCAACCGCTTTTCGCTCATCGTCGGCAATACTGCGGTGTTGTTAAACGTAAAGTATGTGATCACCCTTGACACGGATACTCAACTGCCGCGCGATGCGGCGCGCAAGCTTGTAGGGGCCATGGCTCACCCGTTGAATCGTGCGCACTACGACGAAGGCAACCAACGCGTTGTTGCGGGGTACGGCATCCTTCAGCCGCGAGTAGCGGTGAGTCTGCCGGGCACAAACCGCTCACGATATGCTCGCATGTACGGGAGTGATCCCGGCATTGACCCATACACACGTGCCGTCTCGGACGTCTACCAGGACATCTTCCTTGAAGGTTCTTTTATCGGCAAGGGGATCTATGATGTCGACGCATTCGAGCGGGCGCTGGGCGGACGGTTCCCCGAGAACCGGATCCTCAGCCATGATCTTATCGAAGGCTGTTACGCGCGCGCCGGGCTCTTGAGTGATGTAATGCTTTACGAGGAGTATCCATGCCGCTACAGCGCGGACGTTAGCCGCAGGCGCCGGTGGATTCGCGGGGATTGGCAGCTTGTACGCTGGCTGCTGCCGAATGTCCCTGGTCCCGGGCCCGGCCCCGACGGACAGCACCGGAAGAATCCTCTCTCACCGCTGTCCCGGTGGAAGCTCTTCGACAACCTTCGGCGCAGTCTCGCCCCTTCTGCATTGACACTTCTATTGCTGTTGGGCTGGACGGTCTTGTCATCGCCATGGTTCTGGACCTTGTCGGTTATCGGGATCATTTTTATTCCTTTTTTGATATCTTCTGTGCTGGACCTGCTTAAGAAGCCGGATGGTGTGCTTTTCGGACAGCATCTCATTGCCGTGGGGCGTTCCACAGCCCGACGTTTTGTTCAGGTTGTATTTACGCTTGCCTGCCTTCCCTACGAGGCGTTTTTCAGTATGGATGCGATTGTGCGTACGGCCTGGAGAATGCTTGTCACGCACAAACGACTCCTCGAATGGAGTCCGTCAGGCGGTCCGGACCGAAATAATTCCCGCATGGGTGGTCTCGCCGGATTCTGCCGTGCGATGTGGTCCGCCCCCTTTCTAACCGTAGCAGCGATAGTTTATCTGGCACTTTCCAACCCGGCGGCCCTTGCAGCGGCTGCGCCCATACTGGTCCTCTGGTTTGCCTCACCCTTTATTGCGTGGTGTATCAGCCTGCCGCTTGCCCGCAGTGAAGCAAGGCTGAGATCCGACCAGACCGTTTTTCTACAAAAGCTTTCCCGAAAGACCTGGGCGTTCTTCGAAACCTTCGTAGGCCCCGAAGAGCATTGGCTGCCGCCTGATAACTATCAAGAGCACCCCGCCCCTGTTATTGCTCACCGCACGTCTCCGACTAACATGGGACTTGCGCTGCTGGCTAATTTATCCGCCCATGACTTTGGCTACATTTCAACGCGGCAACTGCTCGAACGCACGACGAATGCACTCTCCACAATGGAAGAGCTGGAGCGTTATCGGGGCCATTTCTACAACTGGTATGACACACAGTCTCTGAAGCCTCTGCCGCCCAAATACGTTTCGACCGTGGACAGCGGGAACCTTGCAGCCCATCTGCTTACGTTGCGACAGGGTTTGCTCACGCTTCCCGACCAGGCGGTCCTGGGCCCGCGAGTGTTTATCGGGCTCCGCGACACATTATGGGTCCTCCTGGCCGCTGCGGCCGGAACACGTTATGAAGGAGACATCACTGCATCGCTCGCTCAACTGCAGAAGGAGCTTGAATCCGCGTGCAATGTCCAACCAACTGCGCTTACAACTGTGCGGCTCCATCTTGATCAACTCTCAAAGTACTCGGAAGAGGTGCTTTCCAGGATCGATGGCCTGGGTGTTGGTCCGGAGGACCAGCCGGAGAATCAGATAGTCTGGTGGGCACGCGCATTTGCTGGTCAATGCCGGGCCGCACTCGAGGAACTGATGCTTCTCGCCCCTTCCTCGGTTAGCGGCAATGATAAGATGCCGACGCTGCGCGAAGTGGCAAACATTGGAACCGATATCGCTGCTGAGAGGATTACGGCTATCGAAAGGCTCGTGTCGCAATCCGGTGAACTTAGCCGCATGCAGTATGACTTCCTGTTCGACAGGGCGAGTCATTTGCTGGCCATCGGGTACAACGTCGACGGCCGCAGGCTGGACACGAGTTACTACGACCTGCTGGCTTCGGAAGCGAGACTCTGCAGTTTCGTAGCTATCGCTCAGGGACAATTGCCGCAAGAGAGTTGGTTCGCCCTTGGACGTTTGCTCACTATCGCCGGTGGAGAGCCGATCCTCGTTTCCTGGAGCGGTTCTATGTTCGAATACCTCATGCCGCTTCTGGTAATGCCGACGTATGAACGTACGCTGCTCGACGAGACCTGCAAGGCTACTGTGGCCAGGCAGATCGAATATGGGAGGAAACGCGGGGTACCCTGGGGCATTTCAGAATCCGGCTACAACACTATCGACGCTCATCTCAGCTACCAATACCGCGCTTTCGGCGTACCCGGTCTGGGACTCAAGCGCGGGCTCGCAGACGATCTTGTAATTGCGCCCTATGCCTCGGCGCTTGCCCTGATGGTAGCGCCCGAGGAGGCGTGCCTCAATATGCAGCGGCTCACTGAGGAAGGATGTGAGGGGAAATTCGGCTTCTATGAAGCGATCGATTACACTCCCTCGCGTCTGCCACTCAGACAATCGAGTGCCGTGGTCCGGTCATTTATGGCCCATCATGTGGGCATGAGCTTTCTCTCCCTGGCCTATCTGCTTTTGGACCGTCCGATGCAGAAACGGTTCGAGTCGGATCCCTTGTTTCAGGCAACCACGCTTCTGCTCCAGGAGCGTGTGCCAAGGGCCACAGGCTTCTATTCGCAGATCTCCGACCTCTCCCAATCACATGCGGTTTCCACCGGCGCCAAGACCTCCGTGCGCTCTTTCAGCAGCCCGGACACACCGTTTCCCCAAGTGCAGTTGCTGTCGAACGGCAGGTACCACGTGATGATCACGAACGCCGGCGGCGGGTACATCCGATGGAAGGACATCGCGGTCACGCGTTGGCGTGAAGACAGCACCCGCGACGACTGGGGCACGTTTTGTTATATCCGTGAGGTGGCGACCGGGGAGTTCTGGTCAGCCGCATTTCAGCCTACACTCAAACGCTCGAAGAATTATGAGGCGATCTTCTCGGAAGGTCGTGCCGAGTTTCGGCGCCGGGATCGCGACTTTGACACACACACCGAGATTGCCGTTTCTCCCGAGGATGATATTGAGCTACGCCGGATTAAGATCACCAACCGCGCCCGGAAGCGCAGAGAGATCGAAATCACGAGTTACGCCGAGGTTGTCCTTGCTCCATCTGCTGCAGACACTTTGCACCCTGCGTTCAGCAATCTTTTTGTTCAGACAGAGATCATCGATCACAGGAAGGCGATCCTCTGCACCCGCCGCCCCAGATCTCTGGACGAGCACTCCCCGTGGATGTTTCATCTTATGGCTGTCCACGGTGCAGAAACCGGCGAAGTTTCTTATGAGACCGACCGATCGAGGTTCATAGGCCGCGGAAACACCGTTGCCGACCCTCAAGCAATAACGGGGTCTGCTGCGCTCTCGGGCGCTGAGGGCTCAGTGCTCGATCCGATAGTCGCTATACGGTATCGCGTGACCCTTGATCCGGAAGAAGCGGCAACAATAAACGTTGTTACCGGAATCGGTGAAACCCGCGACATCTGTATGGGTCTGGTAGAGAAATACCAGGACCGGTATCTCGCGGACCGCGTCTTCGATCTCGCTTGGACACACAGCCAGGTGCTCCTGCGGCAGATCAACGCCACGGAGGCCGATGCTCAACTCTATGCACGACTTGCCAGCTCAGTGATCTACGCCAATTCTTCGCTACGCGCCGACCCGGGCACCATAATCAGGAACCGTCGCGGGCAATCGGGTCTTTGGGGTTACTCCATTTCCGGCGACCTCCCGATCGTGCTGATGCAGATCGGAGATCCGGCCAACATAGACATGGTAGGCCAACTCGTACAGGCCCACGCATACTGGCGTCTCAAAGGATTGGCGGTGGACCTTGTGATTTGGAACGAAGATCATGCCGGCTACCGGCAGCTTCTGCAAGATCAGATCATGGGACTCATTGCCGCGGGCGTCGAAGCGACCGTGACAGAACGGCCGGGCGGCATCTTCGTAAGACCTGCTGACCAGATATCGGGCGAGGACCGTATCCTTCTTCAGACAGTCAGTCGCGCTGTCATCACCGACGGTCTTGGTCCGCTGGAAGAGCAGCTCGACCGCCGCAGCATTGCGCCGCTGATAGTGCCGCGCCTTGCGCCAACCTGGAGCCACAGCGCTGAATTATCGACTGCCTCGGCAATGCCTCGCAGCGATCTGCTGTTCTTTAACGGCCATGGAGGATTCACCCCCGATGGCCGCGAATATATAATAACTACCTCGCGCGAACAGGTGACTCCGGCGCCATGGGTGAATGTGATTGCCAACCCTCACTTCGGGACAGTGATTTCGGAGAGCGGAGGTGCTTACACCTGGAGCGAGAATGCTCATGAGTTCCGCCTCACTCCCTGGTACAACGACCCCGTAAGCGATTCCAGCGGAGAAGCTTTTTACCTCCGCGATGAAGAGAGCGGCCTTTTCTGGTCCCCTTCACCCCTGCCGGGCCGGGGGGCGATGCATTACGTCACCCGCCACGGATTCGGCTACAGTGTCTTCGAACATACGGAGGACGGCATCAGATCAGAGATGTGGGTTTACGTGGCAATGGATGCATCGGTCAAGTTGACGGTATTGAAGGTGCGAAACGAATCGGGCCGGTCGCGCCGACTCTCAGCCACCGGGTACGTGGAATGGGTGCTTGGAGATCAGCGGATGAATACGGCGATGCATTTGAGCACCGAAATTGACCCCAAGACCGGAGCTCTTTTCGGGCGAAACCCATACAACACGGAGTTCGCCGACCGGACCGCGTTCTTCGACGTGGATGAGGGGACCCGGACCGTGAGCGGCGACAGGACAGAGTTCCTTGGACGTAACGGTACACTTCGGAGCCCGGAGGCGATGACCCGCGGGCGGCTCTCGGGCAGGGTAGGGGCTGCCCTGGATCCCTGCGCCGCTATACAGGTTCCATTCGATCTGCCCGATGGGGAAGAGCGTGAGATTATCTTCAGGCTTGGCGTAGGGCGAGACTCATATGACGCCGGCCAACTGGTGCGCCGCTTCCGGGGATCCGCAGTCGCGCGCGGGGTGCTCGAAAAAGTCTGGCAGTACTGGAACCACACCCTCGGTGCAGTACAGGTGGAAACACCGGACCAGTCCGTCAATGTGCTGGCCAATGGCTGGCTTTTATACCAAACTCTGGCATGTCGTCTTTGGGCCCGGAACGGATACTACCAGCCCGGCGGAGCCTTCGGCTTCCGTGACCAGTTGCAGGACGTGATGGCGCTCATCCACTCTGAACCGCTGCTTGTGCGCGAGCATCTACTCCTCTGCGCGGCCCATCAGTTCAGAGAGGGAGATGTCCAGCATTGGTGGCATCCCCCAGCAGGGCGCGGCGTGCGTACACATTGTTCGGACGACTTTCTCTGGTTGCCGCTTGCTGCGTGCCGCTACGTTCTGAATACCGGAGACACGGGCGTGCTGGATGAAACTGTACGCTTCATCGCGGGCCGCCCGGTAAACATGGACGAGGACTCGTATTACGATCTTCCCCACGCGTCCGAAGAAGCATCGAGTTTGTACGATCACTGTGTGCGGGCCATTCTAAGAGGCCTCGCCCGCGGCGAACACGGTTTGCCGCTCATCGGCTCGGGTGATTGGAACGACGGAATGAACATGGTGGGCGAACACGGTAAGGGTGAAAGCGTCTGGCTTGGCTTCTTCCTCCATAAAGTGCTCGTAGAATTCTGCGAAGTTGCGCGTCTGCACGGCGACCTGTCCTTCGGCAAGCGCTGTCTGGAGGAAGCTGCTCAGCTGCGCAGAAATATCGAAGAAAACGGCTGGGATGGCGAGTGGTATCTGCGCGCTTACTTTGACGACGGTTCTTCACTGGGTTCGGCAAGCAATTCCGAATGCCGGCTTGATTCCATAGCGCAAAGTTGGTCTGTTCTCTCAGGCGCCGGGGATGCCGTACGCTCACGTATGGCAATGGAAGCTGTGGATAAGTTGCTCGTTCGAAGGGACCATGGCTTGGTCCAACTCTTGGATCCGCCGTTCGACAAATCGGATCTGAATCCTGGCTATATAAAGGGATACGTCCCTGGTGTAAGGGAGAATGGAGGACAATACACGCACGCGGCGATCTGGGTGGCGATGGCTTTCGCTGCGCTAGGCGATTGTAGCCGTGCGTGGGAACTGCTGGCAATGATCAACCCTGTAAACCATACGGCATCTCCCGAGGAAATTACAAAGTACAAAGTAGAACCGTATGTTGTCGCTGCCGATGTATATGCGATCTCTCCACATACCGGACGCGGTGGATGGACATGGTACACGGGATCGGCAGGCTGGATGTACACTCTTATCCTTGAATCACTCCTCGGACTGAGGCTTGAAGGAGACAAACTACGTTTCGCGCCGTGTCTGCCCGGGGATTGGGAGTCGTTCAAGGTCCATTACCGGTACAGGGAAACTGTCTACCATGTCACCGTGCTCCACTCGAGCGACAGCGGCGTGGCGAGTGTTACCGTTGATGGCGTTGAGCAAAGCGTTAATGCTATGCCACTTGTTGACGACCATACTGAGCATTCGGTCGAGGTGAGAATACCCGCCCCGGGGCCAATCATAAGGCCTTAGCTGGTTTTATATCGTCGTGGTGCAAACAATGACAGATGGAGGAAGAACAATTACACCCGAAATGCAGAAGACTATTAGTGGCCTTATTGAAGCCGTCCATGAGTATGAAGCAGAGGCAGAGGATCCGACACTCCTTAAAGCCCTTCAATCGGCGGCGGTTAAATTTATAGCGGCTACGAGATTGAAGATAAAGACGCCGCACCACGATTCAATGCTAACGTACTCTAGCTACTTACGGCTGGCTATATCTACCACCTTGGCTTCGGTATCCTTTGAACCGGGGCGGCAAATACGACCATCCGAGCAGAAAGGTCTGTGCAGGCATAGTTATCCATGGTGGTTCTGATGTCGGTATACCCCAGCACTCCCTGAATCGCCTGTATCGGAACCCCGGCTGTAGCCGCCTGGGATGCCACGGAATGCCGGGTTCCATTTTTCAGTTGAATCTGAACCTCTGCTTGTTTACACGCTTCATTCCACATGTTGTTTACCGGCTTAATGGTGTATGGTCTGCCGGTCCGGGGATTCAGAAAAACATACGCCTCGGGGAGCTTGTCTGCACACAGCATTCTTAACAAAAGTATGCTAATAAATCAAAAATATGCAAAACGGTTAGGGTGAGATTCGAACTCACACTAACCCGCGCCGGTATTGGGTTTGCGGGCGCGTACTGAACGAGTTCTGAACGAGTAAGCATTTGTCACCTGAAAAAGTACCACAGTTTTTGGGAAGCAATTTAAGCCTTAACAGGTTCAAAGGTATGTTGTACCTTGTACCGCGTGACCCGTTTCTTTTTAAGCTGTTCCTTTGTCTTGAGCGGGAGGTCTTTATCAACAAAATCGAGTTCAGCGCCGTCAGGGATTGTGTCAATAAGTTCAGGATGGTCAATAATGTGTTTTACAAAATCAAAGGTGACTCCGACATTCCTGTCAACATATTCTTTCTTTGTCATTTTTTAGTTCCTTTCTTAAATCGTTCTTTATACCATTCCCATCTGTCTTTAATATCCTGTTCGGCATAGGTTAAAGCATCTTTAAGGTTCTCAATAGCTATTGCCTGCTTGGTCACCTCACCCTTTGGGGTCAGAATATCCCGGTGAAAGAATCCGTGTGAACAGTCATACCTGACAATGGCTTGCCACTTGTCCATGATTTTAGACTCATACTGTACTACTATATCCGTAATAGTCCCTTTCTTTGCAATGATTTTTATCCTTAGCCTTTCATCGCCATCGGGACTTATTTCTTTTGTGAATTCTTTATTGCCCATGTGCTGGTATCATGAATTATTGCATTATGTTATTTCAGACATTTGATAATTCTTTATCAAGGTCTAGATTTTGATACCTTACCAGGGCCATCCCCTTATGCAGCAATACCTCAACGAATGCCTTTTCAGAATATCCGGCAATCTCAGAGGCCTTGCCTGGTGACACCAATCCATCATCGAGAAGTTTAACCGCCAGTAGCAGTTTCAACTCCTGCTCCGGTATGTTTATCTCAGGGAGAGTCACTGATGTACTCATTTAATAACCTCCCGTATTCCTAAATTATAACATGCGCCGGAGGGCTGAACCAAGAGAGGTCAAGACGTATCAGCCGGGCTCCGAGGTCGTGTAGGGCGACAGCGCAAATCGGATGCCCATTACCCGGAGGGCTTCTTTCCCTCGGACCGTCAAATCGGTGATGAAGAGGAATTGGTCACGACTTTCCTTCACGTAAGCCTTCAGCCGGTATTTTGTTCCCCAAGGTTTTTCCATGATGATCACAGAAACAGGTGTGCCTGACTTCCAATAGGAGCTGGTCTCTGCAATCTTAGCCAGCCCCGCCCGTGCTCCGACTGCGTCATGGTCGGGATGCAGATAGAATTCTGTGACACACAGCAGGCTTCGATGGCCGCTGGTGGCGTTGGCGATGCTCCCCGACCAGATCTGTGAGTGGGGTACGATCACCTCTGTATCGTCGGCTGTTACGATACGCGTAGCCCGCAGTTCGATCGACTTGACCTCCCCGTAGATTCCGCCCAGCTCAATCCAATCCCCCGGCTGATAGACGTTCTCCAGCACGGTCACGAGTCCGGCGACTATGCTGCTTCCGTAGTCCTTGAGTGCAAAGGCAAGCGCCAGACCCACTGTCGCAGCCAATGCAACGACATTGCGGAAGGTGGGTTCGATAAATATCGGTACGATGAGGATCAGAGCCGCGACTCCGATTAGAAGTCGGGTGATAGGCAGCGCACGCAGTATTGATAGCCGCCGGTGCGGAGACGCGCTTTCTGCGACACGACGAAACAAGCCCCGAAGAACGAAAGACAGAAGCCTCGCCGCTGCCAGCACGGTAAGGGCAAGCAACACGTGCAGCCAGGTGAGTTCCTCCAGATGACTCCAAGTAGCAAGATCTACGCTCATTTCACTTTACCTTTCTATATGATAATTTACACTATTTTGAAGTTTTTAGTCAGAGAAAATAGGTAGTTTAATACAACTTTATATCCAATCAGTATAAAACAGTTATTACTAACTGAAACTATTGTGGAGTAGCAGGAAGTACCTATTTCTGAGTGGTTCGGGACGAAGTCGACCTTTCTATTGCAAGGGTTGGCAGGTTTGTTCCTGAAAAAAACATTGGCAAATTGGAGTGGGTGTGGGCCGTATCATTTTCAGGGCTATTTCAGATATCGTCTGTAGTTGGTTGCCGATCGTGCCGAAGAGATGAATCATCCTGTCGGCGGATGAATGAATCCGGCAGTCGGGATCGCCAAAACAAAAAACCTGTCGCAAGAGACGTATTGGAGACAGATTGGAGACAAAATAGGGTTGCACCTGGGCAGAGTTAAGTCTTTTATTTATAAGGATAGTGCAAAGTGGAGACACGGGTATGTATCAGTTTTCTTTATTTTACATCCTCGCAATTTCTCTTGCATGCAGTATTTCTCTGTCTCTCATAAGCCGAATATCACTTGCAGATAGGGTGAGAACTGCAATTGTTTTTCCTTCAGCAGTAACAAATTCAACTTCGTAAGCGCCGCCGTCTCTGTAGCAGTGCACCACAGCACCTATATCGCCTTCTGTTAATCCATACTCTTTGATGTCACGTTCAAGTACCACTGTATCCAATTCTTTGATCATTTTACACCTCTCTTAAACATTGTTTATAGCGGATATGCAGTCACGAAGCGAGGCCGCTCCTGACCATTATCGATTATCCAAATAGTTCGCATCTTAATCACAAGTCCAACCGGAGTTGCCATGTCACCATCTATGACATATTTTACCCCATGTGGGGTCGTAATTACTTCCACCACATCTTTCGTTTTGGCAATTTCCAGCAGACCCTCTTTTAGCAGCTGAACATTTGCTTCATTAAATCCGACAGACCGCAAAAATTTTGCTTTAGCTTTTCCGACAGAATGAGTTTCAGATAAAAGGTAGTCTATTAGTTTGGCTGGAGGAATATAAGCCTTTTCATTATTCGGGAGTTTCATGACAGCCTGATTTTACCATTCCGGAGTTATTGTTGTGAACATATTCTCACTACTGACGGCTCGCTATATATACTACTTTGGTTTCGGTATCCTTTGAAGCCTTATAGGCTTTTTTGATCATTGTCCTGGTTATAAATTCCTTTGGTTCAATCCCCCGTTCGTCAAATATTCAGCGCAAGGTCAACGTCCATACTCCCAACATGAGGTCCGCTATGGTGGGGCAACAAGACTTCAGGAATCCAGCCGCCGATCAGTACGATGTCGTCTTTGTACTCGCCGAGAAGATGCACCAGCTCTATAAGCACTGAGCGTGCAGCCTCCACTCCTTCTGCTGTATAGTCCCGGCGGGTTACCATGTCATTTCTCTTTTGACCATTTAGGTTTTATCACATCTCTCAGCAAAACTTCTGCGGCCTCCTCACCTCGGCCTTTATATCCTTTCAGGTCAAGGTATATCTGCACAGGGGATACGATCCTGATATTTTCAATGACCTGCGCGCCGTAAAATACACCTCCGTCATAAGGCCTGAGGAGCGTAACGTTGGCTCCGCTCTCCACCTCTTTAAGATTCAGTAATGATGCCACATCCTCTCTCGTGTTGTATACATAAGCCATAGTGCGTGTGAAGCGCACAGCAGGAGCAAAACGCGCGGCACCGGAGAAGCCTGTCAGGGCATATTCAATACCTTTCTCGCGGCAGACCTTCGCCAGGTCGTCTTCTATTTCGGGAATGCTCCTCATTGAATAGTAATTGCTTACTTCGTTCTTCCGGTACGTGTATGTATTGGCCCACTCTTCAAGAAGCATCCACGGTGCTGTAAGTGAAAAGCCGTCCTGATTCGTGATCCACTCACGATCAAGAAGGAGTTTCTTCACGTTGGCAACCTGGCCCAGACTCACCATAGCTTCATCAGCAAGGTCCTGCGTCTTCCAGACCCTGCCGGGATTATTGAGAAGCACCCGCAGAACACGCGAAGACTTTGGAGCAAAGAGCGAGACAAGGTCTCTCCTCGTCATAAAAGGATTAGGCTTTCCTGTCTGCTCAATGTACACCTGTCCTAAGGAAAGATAGCAGTTGCCGGCAAAGTCCAGATAGCCGACATCGTCTTTCATGCAGATTTCTGCTGCCTGTGGAGATATGTAGGGGGCCATGAAAATAAGATAAGCGTCCGGATAGCTATTCCGGTACCGGATCAACTGATTGACTGCATCACGTGCTATGCGAGGCTGGCCGTTGTTTTTCACCTCAACGAGGAGAGCTTGTTCTTTTTCGCCGACAGATAGGTTAAGCAGAAGGTCTACCCCATCTTTTTCACGTTCGATAGACTCCACCTTGAGGAATGGTATTTTTTCCAGAGCGTACCTAAGGGCTTTTTCAGCCTTAGCCTCAGCTTCCCCTGATCCTATTTTCATTGCAATTGCCATTTTCAACACTCGCTGAAAATTATTGTTACAATGAAACAGCCTTTTTGTCAAGAATTATTTTCATTATTATTAAGGCTTTCAACAAAACGTTGAAAAAAATATCTATAATGAAATTACTGGAGAACCTCATCAACCCCTCCTCGACGAGCTATTTTTCTACATATCATAGTCTAATCATAAAATAGCACTTTAAGCAGCATTACGCCTTGACATATGATATGTTAAATCGAATTCTGGGGACACCGTAGTTAATTATGAGTCTCACAGCCAAACAAAGACGTTTCATCACTTTCCCACAGAATATCTTTTGCGCTTCTCACTAAGGAAAACAATTTTTTGTTGACTGTGATTAGCATATGTAGACCAGGAGGGTGCATAATTATCCACTTGATTTCCCCATTGATCCCACCCTTTCCGCTTTCCACGGGCAAATAACTCTAAATAAGGGCCTGCACTGCATGCTTCGATTATCTCGTAAAGTTCATCAGGTTTTCTCGAATGCTCTCTCTTTTGCGTCCTGATTATGTTTACCTGGCTTCTCCCAGGGTCGAGGGTACGAATGCGTCCTCTAATGCCAAAGAGTACCATTTCAGTTGTATTCCTAAAATAAAACCCGACACCACGACCATCCGGGCCGCCATCTTTACGAACTTTATGCCAAATTATATTCGTCTTGTATTGAAATCCCCACGCTTCCATTACCTCCAAACCTTCTTTAAGGAGCGCATTAGGCACCCACAAATAAAGATGGCCTTGATCAGTAACAGCCAAAGGCACTGGAATCTCCTTGATTTCCTGCAACGTAAGGGTTGAATATCTTGATAGCCTCTTATGCTCAGGTGCCATCTTTCCGGTACGATTAGCAAACTGCCAAGGGGGATCAGCAAGGATAGTTGAATATTTTTTACCACCAACGAAATCCAACAAGCATTCTCCCAGAGTCTTAACCACTCGCTCACTCATTTGCTTCTTCTCCTTGCTTTAATAATTTTGTTGTTATACCAAAAACCAATACGGGACACCCACCACTCCTGCCCGCGTTCAATCTCGGAATGAGCTTCCCCATATGGGTAGTGCTTGCACCATACTTGGCACTGTATTTTCTTTTGCTGCCATACTTGTCAACGTATTCCCCAAGGGAATGAAACCATGGATCCAATTCATTGCTTCTTGTCACAAGAACCGCAACACTTATTTTGTCATATTCAAAGAACGCCCTGAATGCATATAAATCCCTATCGAATGTTTGATCCTTACTATTCCACTCAAGATCAAATGCAACTCTGTTTTTAATATAATCTACTTTATGGCTATTATGAGAAACTTCACTATCATCAACAATTACCTTGGCCGTTAAACTCTTCTCTTCCCAGCCCAGCTCTCTTAATATCTTAGAAAACTTCTTAGGAATCTTGCTTTCATTTCCACCGGCTTCTTTAACATCCGCCATAGTAAGTTTAAACTTCAGCAGCGCATCACAGATTTCTTTAAATTCACGCGGGAACTCATTGGCAAGAATTGCAGCGGCATGTTTATAATCATTCACTTCGTAGAGTTCGCTTATTTCAGCCGGAATAAAATCTTCCCATACCATGACGAAATTATAGCAGATCAAACCTCAAAATATCTTTTCAAGAAATCTGTATCAAAACTGATTCTGTTCACGGTTTGTTCACGGTACTTTTTTACATAATACCATGAAAAGTTATTGAATTAACAAGGAAATAAAAACGGTGAGGGTGAGATTCGAACTCACCCTCACCCTCGCCAGTATTGGGTTTGCGGGCGCGTACTGAACGAGTTCTGAACGAGTAAGCTTTTTTAACTTCATGTTTTTGGCTTTCTCGGATGGTTGCTTCTGTTTGGTAAACATCCTCAATCATATCTCTCTCAAAGCAAGATTAAAGCAGATGCCTTTCAGGGTACTGAACCGGGAAACACTATCAATCAACAAGAGATTATGGGCACTATCTTTGATCTGGTCAAGGGCGCTATGGATTTACAATTTATTGAGAAAAGAGGTTCTGGGAGGGCCACCCATTATGTCCTCAAGGAATAACCTTTCGTCAGATTTACGTCAGAAGAGAACAACCTTTCGTCAGATTTTGGCTGTTTACAAAACACCTGATTATGAGACAAAGTGGCAATTTCCTGCGCGATAATTCTCTTTGCCTATGCAGTTTCAAAATAAAGCCGAAATTCCTTATCCTTTAAATGTTTCTCAAGATGTCTGTCAAGATCGCTTTTCATTTCAATGCTTAGGAAGTGACAAGATCATTAGGGAAGTGAGATAATGTAACATGAATTGGCCGCCTATGGAAACATAAAGTGGCCAGAAATAACAAATCATGAACGACCATTGTTGCCATACCACGAGGCTGTCTGGATGATCTTACCAAGCTCTTGTCGATTAATAATATCGAACTCGACATTGACGACAAGAGATTCGCGGGAGAACCTGCCGAGTTCGTCTTTCAGGGTGA
>Ga0074045_10002236_pt1 | contig 18053 bp, 18 predicted proteins | sample BogForMeECP23OM2_FD_94442 | JGI IMG/M metagenome (GOLD analysis project Ga0074045, IMG submission 94442) | Bog forest soil microbial communities from Calvert Island, British Columbia, Canada - Bog Forest MetaG ECP23OM2 | ecosystem: Environmental > Terrestrial > Soil > Wetlands ...
AATAACCATCGCATTAAATTGGATAACATTTTTTATAGATTTTATTCTGATTGATTCCCATCAGGTTTTATAATGACCTTGGATCAATCCAATTCTCCAGCGACATGCCGCAAGTATCTCAAACAGGACACTCAGAAGAATCGTCGTTTTCCCGCTCAAATATTTACCTTTGGAAACAACAAGTTAATAAATAAACCCGTCTAGGCATTAGCACAACACAATTGTTTTAAACGAAGGCGGCAGGCAAGTAACTCGTTGAGTGAAAAAGCCTGCCGCCTTTTTTGTTTGAGGGTCTGCTTATTCGTGCACAGTCCCTGTAAGGAGGAAGTTGTGAAAACAGTTACGTCGGCAGTTTTGGCAGCACTTGCAGCAGCGGTTATCATCTTTTCAGTCGTGTCAGGAGTAAAGGGATTAATCACCTCTGTGCAGCAGTTACAGGCGTACGCGATAGCACCAATTCACGGAAAACAGATAGGAGGTGAGCAATGAATGGTGGGAAGCATGTTGCAAAAGAGAGGGGCGTTATATTGGGAAGTGGAATTAATAAAAGGATAGAAGCGCTGATAGAAGAGAAGCCATGGCTTGTTGTAAAGGCGCTTTCAGTTTTGCCTGAAGCAGACAGAAAGAGGCTAAAGTGGGTTTTGGCAAGAATATAGCCGGACAACGATAACCGTCTAAAGAAAGCCGGACGCTATGGTTTTAGCGTGGCCGGCTTTTCTGTTTGAAAAGGGAGGCAGATAATGAAAAAAGTCATGATATGCACCGCCAATATGCACAATATGTTCTTGCTTTACAGGGCAGATTTTAAGGCTCCGGGTCAATTTCGTTACGAAGAAATACCAAGAGGGTTCAGGTATCTTCCTGCTGCAATTGACGGCAACCAACTGTTAAACCATCCTGAATCAAGAAAATTGGCTGCTACGGCTCTAAAACGGGGTGGAGACTCCCTGCCGGATGTGTTGGTTCTTCAGGAAGTCGAGAGCATAGCCGCTCTCGACTTTTTCAATAAGCATTATCTGGATGGCGCCTATCCGTACACCATGCTTATAGGGTCTCATCATGAACGTCTGGTAAATGTTGGAGTCATGAGCATAGTCCCAATTATCTGTGTCAGGAGCCATAAAGATGAGCAGGTGGAAAATGGAGAATATCTTTTCAGCAGGGACTGCCTGGAGGTTACTATTGATTTAGGGGGAAGCCTGCTTACCATTTTTGCCAACCATTTTAAATCCCACTTTGGCAGTATAGCGGAGGACAGAGATGCAGCAGACGCGATTAGGCTAAGGCAGGGAGAACGCGTAGCAGAAATTCTGAAGGAAAAGTTCAGCGGCGAATTTTTTGGGACGGCTGCTTTTGCCGTCGTTGGGGATCTCAACGATGCGCCTGGTTCGGCAACGCTTGCACCTCTCCTGGAATTGGGAATGGAGGATGTTCTCAAGCGGCTGCCTGAGGATGAGAGGTGGTCGCATTACTGGGCTGGCCGCAACATCGTCAGCCATCTCGACTACATACTGCTTAGTCCGGCCCTTTCCAGGAGCAGTGCAGGAATCCCCTTCATCGAACGAAGAGGGCTCCCTGTTAATGGTAAAAAGACGGCATTTTTCGAGGGCAGCAATGATATGGCAGTCATTATTGACTTCGAGCGGTTTCCTGAAGTTGACGAAAGGATTTATGCATCAGATCACGCCTTTGTTTTCTTTTCAGTAGCTCTGCCTCACTAAAATCCGCTTGCCGGATTTCTGCCTCGGACACAAATAACCCTGCAGGGCTGAGCGATCAAATCGCATATGAGCAGTGTGTTAAGTGCCCGGTTTTTTATGCCGGAAGGAGAGAAAGTGGACAAAAAAACAGAAAGACTTACAGTGGCAACTCTAAATATAGAGTGGTTTGGAAAGGCGGGCTATGAAAAGGACAACACCGCTCTTTTCAGCCAGATGGAAGGATGCGATCTTGTGGGTGTTCAGGAGATCACAGACCCCTCTCTTTTTCAGAAGGATGCATCTGATTTTCTCGGCAAAGAATGGAATTTTGTTGCAACGGACTATCCAATGCAGAAGGTCGGCTTGCTTTACAACAGCTTACGTTTAAAATCTCTGCTTTTCAAAACGTGCGACGAGGTGGATGTTGGCAAAAGGGTCAGACCTGCGCTGCTGGGTGAATTTCAGTTGATTGAAACAGGGCTTCTTATTGGGGTACTTGTCGTTCACCTGAAGTCAGGAAAGAAGAAAAAGGACATAAGAATAAGAAGAACACAGTGGAAGGAGCTTACATGGATAATTAAAGAGCTTTGCGCTGATATGTGCATGCTGCTTCTGGGTGACGTGAACTGCTTTAACGGCAGAGGCGAGAACCTGGAGGAGCTTAAGCCTTTTATAAAGGCAACCGGGTTTGTTCTGATCACAGCCGGACATGAGTATACCATGACCAAGAGATGCGGGGGCAGGGTCGACCACATCTTAATTTCTCCCACCCTTGCGCCGCATCTTGAGGGTGTTTCCGTCGGAGGGGCCTGCCGACCCGATTGCGCAATCCATGTGGAGGAATCTAATATTTACTGGGCAACTGTTTCAGACCACTGCATGGTAAGCGCTGCTTTCGCCGCCTAACCCTTTAAACCCGCCTTTTCACCTTCTCATGTTCGCGTGGGTTCATTATTGGAGGAAACATTAATGAATTACCTGATAGAACGTATTGTCAAGGAATACCATTATCACCATGAGACGCTTGGCAGCTTCTGCAGAATAACTTTAGAAGTTTATTTCGCATATCTGTTTGAGAGGCTGATTGAGCATTTTCACGAAACTATATGGAAGCTCCTGAAAAACCTGCTCTGGAAAGTGAAAGAGTGCAGGGAGGTGATTGCAGCGGAAATCATACCCGGCATTGTGGCAACAGTACAAATGGCTTCGGCGCGACCCCGGCAAACCGTCATTCGCTATTGGGATATAGTGATGGAGTTCTATTACCGGATACTGCGCAAACATTAGAAACAGGGACTGGGAAATATGGACTGGCGACCACGACTGGGAACAGGTGACTGGGGATCAGGGAAAGTGATTAATAACATGGTTGTGTTTTTCCAGTCCCCTGTAACTAGTCCCCAGTCCCTGGGTTATGATGCTTACAAAAACCATTCAAAACAGAATACAATATAAGTTGCAGTGAAAAAATAGTCCTTCAGATAAGGTGCTCGATATAAATGATCCCTTTTAAAGATGATATGCCGACATACACATTCCCCTTTATCACCGTCTGTTTAATTATTGCCAATATAGCAGTTTATCTGTGGGAAGTGGTGAGTCCGGTCGGCAGCGAACAGATCGCATTCCTCTATGGCGCTATCCCGCATAATCTTATCACATTTGAAAGCGCGCAGCCTGTTTCTCCTATTGAGAGTGTGTTCGCATCAATGTTCCTTCACGGCGGGCTTTTGCATGTAGGGGGAAACATGTTATATCTATGGATATTCGGTGATAATATTGAGGACGCGCTCGGACATCTCAGGTTTTTGTTTTTTTACCTGTTCTCGGGGTTTGTTGCTGCATATGCGTATGCGCTGACTGATGCCCAGTCAACAGTTCCCATGATAGGGGCAAGCGGAGCAATATCAGGGGTACTGGGCGCATATATACTATTGCTTCCGCGAACAAGGGTTCGAACACTTCTTTTCTTCGGTTTTTTCTGGCAGGTCGTGCGTATCCCTGCGGTTCTTGTCATAGGTTTCTGGATAATGCTTCAGATGATTAGCGGCCTGCTCAATGCAGGGTCTATTCATCAGGGTGGTGTTGCATGGTTCGCTCATGTGGGCGGCTTTCTGGCTGGACTTCTCACCCTAAAACTATGGCTTCCTGGCGGTAGAAAGTCTTTTCGATATTAATTAAGAGAAAAAAGCTATAAATAGCCATTAATCGGTATTAATAGGCACTCATTAGCTGTAGTTATCTTAAAGAAGCCTTGCATCAATCCATTTTTTAGAGTTATATTAGCACTCATCGATGATGAGTGCTAATAACGCAACGGGGTAACAGAAAAAGTCACCGTATTTCTGCAGTAAGAACATTTAAGCTATTCATCACCTTGAACGGTTTGCCGTTTAGGATCAATAACTCATTTTAAAAGGAGGTTAGTTAGGTATGAAGATCAGGCCACTTAAGGACAGAGTAGTTGTCAGGTACTCCGAGGAGCAGGAGGAAAAGACAGCAGGCGGAATTTACGTTCCGGATGTTGCAAAGGAGAAACCCCAGAAGGGTACTGTGGAAGCCGTCGGTTCAGAGGTTAAGGAAGTGAAGGCAGGTAACCACGTGCTTTTCGACAAATATTCGGGATCGAAAATTAAAATCGATAATATTGAATACTTGATAGTTAAAGAAGAAGATCTTTTGGGAATAATTGAATAAGGAAAATAAGGAGGACTGAACATTATGGCAGCAAAGCAACTTTTGTTTGACGAAGCGGCAAGGCAGGCGATTTTGCGGGGCGTAACTGTTCTTAACGAGGCAGTTAAGGCGACCCTTGGCCCGAGGGGAAGAAATGTAATTATAGACAGGAAGTTTGGTGCGCCGAATATCACCAAAGACGGTGTCACTGTTGCAAAAGAAATCGAGTTGAAGGATCCGTACGAAAATATGGGCGCACAACTCTTGAGAGAGGTTGCCTCCAAGACCTCTGATGTAGCCGGCGATGGTACGACAACCGCGACTGTGCTTGCGTACGCTATTTACAAGGAGGGTATGAAACATGTAACTGCGGGAGCCAATGCTATTGATCTCAAGAGGGGGATCGACAAGGCCGTTGCAGCGGTGGTAGCGGATTTAAAAGAAATGAGCAGGCCTGTTGTGGAAAAGAAAGAGATTGCCCAGGTCGGCACCATTTCAGCTAATAACGATCCATCGATAGGCGAACTGATTGCCGAGGCAATGGACAAGGTCGGCAAAGACGGCGTTATTACTGTTGAAGAAGCCAAAAGCATGGCAACTACCCTGGAAGTGGTTGAGGGTATGCAGTTTGACAGGGGATATATTTCTCCTTATTTTATAACTGACGCTGACAGGATGGAATGCGTGGTTGATGATGCTTATATCCTTATCCACGATAAGAAGATATCGAGTATGAAAGACCTCCTGCCTCTCCTCGAACAGATCGCCAAGATGGGCAGGCCCCTGGTTATAGTTTCCGAGGAAGTCGAGGGCGAGGCGCTTGCGACCCTTGTGGTCAACAAGCTGCGGGGAACACTTCAGGTTGCTGCTGTCAAGGCTCCTGGTTTCGGAGACAGGAGGAAGGCAATGCTTGAGGATATTGCAATTCTCACGGGCGGCACTGTTATTTCTGAAGACCTCGGACTTAAGCTCGAAAACGTCAAAATCAATGATTTGGGCAGGGCGCGCAAGGTCACCATCGACAAGGAAAACACAACGATTGTTGAAGGCACCGGTGATACTGCAAAGATTCAGGGCAGGGTTAAGCAGATCAAGGCTCAGATTGAAGAGACAACTTCAGATTACGACAGGGAAAAGCTCCAGGAAAGGCTTGCCAAACTGGTCGGCGGAGTGGCGGTCATTAATGTCGGGGCTGCAACAGAATCTGAGATGAAGGAGAAAAAGGCGAGAGTTGAGGATGCCCTGCATGCTACAAGGGCAGCTGTTGAAGAAGGTATTGTGCCTGGTGGCGGGGTGGCCCTTTTAAGGACTATTAAGGCATTGGACAAGCTGAAACTGGACCACGACCAGCAGCTCGGCGTAAACATCGTCAGGAAGTCGCTCGAGGAGCCGATAAGACAGATAATTCAGAATGCCGGTATTGAGAGCGCAATTATTGTCGAAAAGGTGAGGGCTTCCAAGGAGCCGAATCTGGGATTCGATGCGTACAAAGAGGAATACACTGATATGCTCAAGGCTGGAATAATCGACCCCACAAAGGTGACCAGATCAGCGCTGCAGAATGCGTCGTCGGTAGCCGGCCTGATGCTTACCACGGAAGTAATGATTACCGAAATGCCGGATGAAGACAAAAAGATGCCTCCTATGCCGGGCGGCGGCGGAGGAATGGAAGGTATGTACTAATAAGCAGGCAGTAGCAATAAAGCAGTAAGGGCGTTCCTTACTGTTTACTGCTTACTGATTGAGTAAGTCAGGGGCGGCTGCAACATGGCCGCCCCATTTAGTTTTATGGTCAAGGTCTGTTATTCTTACTAATATGAGTGTCAGGCAAAATGTCAAATTGTTTTTTGTCGTATTTCTGTTTCTTCCCGTTATATACGTAGGTTCGGAGCTTCTCGTGCCTTCGGATATCGGCAATAATAACATGGAAGTGGAAATACCGGAAGGGGCAACTTACAAACAGGCCATTAACATACTTTACAGTAATAATCTTATAAGGGATAAAAATATCTTTCTTGTGTTGGGAAGACTGACCGGACTTGACCGGCGAATACGTTATGGGTTCTATTCTTTCTGGGGCAGGATGAGCCCTTATCAGGTATTCAAGCGCCTGAAAGAGGGAAAAATTATAGAATATGAGGTAACTATTGTTGAGGGAGACAGCCTTCTTGAAATAGGCGACAAGCTTGCCTCAAATAAAATCATATCTGAAGAGGTTTTTAACCGGCTTGCAAGAGACAGCAATTTTCTCAAGTCTCTCAATGTTGATGCTCCCAGCCTGGAGGGCTATATTTTCCCTCAAACGTACAGAATACCCAAAGGATTGAATCCCAAAACGGTATTGAAAGGCATGGTAGACCTGCTCAGGAAGTCATATACGGATGACATGATGGAGCAGGCTAAGAAGATGAACTGGGATGAAAATAAGGTGTTGATACTTGCCTCTATCATAGAAAAGGAGGCGGTAACCGACGAAGAGAGACCCATTATTTCCGCTGTATATCATAACAGGATTAAGAAGGGCATGCCGCTTCAGGCAGACCCCACCGCTATTTACGGATTAAAAAGCAGCAAATTTAAAATAACGAAAGATGATCTTAAAAAGAAGACTGATTACAATACATACGTGATTAAAGGGCTGCCTCCCGGACCTATAGCATCTCCCGGGATAAAATCGATTGCCGCGGCATTACACCCGGCAAATGTGCCATACCTCTACTTTGTATCGCAAAATAACGGCACTCACTATTTTTCCAAAACATTGGGCGAACATAATGCAGCCATCAGGCGTATTCGTTCGGGCTATGGTGATGATGAGAAATAATGATGTTGTTTCCGGCGCTGGAAGGGATGAATGCCCATGCCGGTAATTAACAGAAAGAAAACTCGCGAGATTTATGTCGGCAATGTCGCGGTTGGCGGAGATAGTCTTGTTTCCGTCCAGTCAATGACAAAGACCGATACCCGCAATGTACTGGCCACGGTTGAACAGATACTGCATCTTGAGTCGCTCGGATGTGAGATTATCCGGCTTGCAGTTCCCGATATGGATGCCGCCAATGCGCTGGGAGCCATAAAGAAAGAAGTTAACATCCCGCTTATAGCCGATATACATTTCGATTGGAGACTGGCTCTTGAAGCTCTATCGCAGGGAGTTGACGGTTTGAGGCTTAATCCAGGCAATATCGGCGCCACCTGGAAGATAAAAGAGGTGGTGCTTGCCGCGTCTGAACACTCCGTGCCTATAAGGATCGGTGTCAATGCCGGTTCGCTGGACAAGGAACTGCTGGAAAAACACGGCCACCCGACACCTGAAGCTCTTGTGGAAAGTGCTGAAGCGCATATTCGCATCCTTGAAGATTTGCATTTCGGGAACATCAAGGTATCTCTTAAGGCATCGAACGTGACAAGAACTGTAGAGGCATACCGCCTCTTCTCTTCAAAATACGACTATCCGCTTCATGTCGGCATTTCAGAGGCCGGGCCGCCATTTAGCGGCATCATCAAGAGTTCGGTGGGTATCGGGATACTGCTCTATGAGGGTATAGGCGACACAATACGTGTTTCGCTTACCTCGGAGCCGGATGAAGAGATCAGAGTGGCCTACGAAATTTTAAAATGCCTCGGCTTGAGGCGACGGGGACCTGAAATTATCTCATGCCCGACCTGCGGCAGGTGCTGTATTGATTTAAAGCCGCTGGCCCAAAAGGTGGAAGATGCAATTAAAGACATGAAGAAGTCCATCAGCGTTGCAGTCATGGGATGCGTGGTGAATGGACCTGGAGAGGCGAGGGAGGCTGATTTCGGCATTGCCGGGGGCAAAGGCATGGGGCTGCTTTTTAAGAAAGGGGAAGTGATAAGACAGGTAAAAGAGGAGGAATTGCTGGAAGCACTGATGGAATTGATTAATGAGAGCGGTAACTCATAAGTTGTATGGAGCCACTGTGAGTGGGGCTGGTTTAATGTGACTACATTGGATTATTTACGAGATATCAAAATTCACCAGAACAAAAAAGGTTATCGTTTTTCAGTCGACGCGCTGCTGCTTGCTTCCTTTGCCGAAAAAAGAACAGTGAAAAACGTCGCTGACCTTGGCGCAGGTTCGGGAATTATAGGGCTTCTCCTTGCCCGGAAATGCCCTGATGCGAAAGTTGTTATGATTGAATTACAGGAGAGCCTTGCCGAACTTGCAGAGAGGAATATAAAATTGAACAATCTTGAAGGACGGGTCAGTATAATCAGGATGGATATTAAAGCTCTCTCGCCGGATAACGGATTTCGCTCTGCCGGGCTCGATCCTCTATCTTTTGATCTTGTTGTCTCAAACCCGCCATACAGAAAGATAAAATCAGGGCTGACCAATACAGGTGATGAAAAGGCAATCGCCAGGCATGAAATAATGCTTTCCTTAAAGGATTTGGCAAAGGCAGGAGCGGCCCTGCTGAAACATCATGGGAGGTTGTACATTATTTATTTGCCGGAACGGTTTGCCGAGGTTATGGGTGTAATGAGAGACAACGGGCTGGAAGTAAAACGGCTTCGGTGCGTTCACTCCAAAGTTTCGACTGAAGCAGGCATGCTTCTTATTGAGGCGATCAAGGGAGGAAGGACCGGCATGAAAGTCGAGAGGCCGCTCATTATTTATAATGAAGCAGGCGGCTACACTGATGAGATGCATGACTACCTGGGTTGCTGATTAATGTACCCCAAAGCACGCTGTAGTATAATAAAATGATTTGCATGGAGGTATGCACAAATGATAAGCATTCCCGTAACCGTGAACAAAAGCAAAAATAAGGCAACATAGCATGGCTGTATATGCTTTTAAACGGCTCTTGCTGATGATCCCTCTCATTTTTGGGATTACGCTTATCACCTTCACGGTCATTCATCTTGCTCCTGGAGGGCCTGTGGAAGTTGAAACAGAGATGTCAATTAAGGCATCTGCCCAGGCAAGAGATAACCTGAAGCGTCTTTACGGCCTCGATAAACCGCTCCACGTTCAGTATCTTGAATGGCTGAATAGGTTTGTCAAGCTGGACTTCGGCACATCCTTTGTGGATGGCAAGACGGTCACCGATAAGATAAAAGAGCGAATCCCGGTTACACTTAAAATTAATATCATATCGTTATTTTTTATCTTCATCATCGCTATCCCTATTGGGGTAATCTCGGCAGTGAAGCAATATACTTTTTTCGATAAGGTTGTAACATTATTTGTATTTTTAGGCTTTTCAATGCCAACCTTCTGGCTTGCCTTGATCATGATGATTGTTTTCGGGGTGAGTCTCGGATGGCTCCCTATCGCTGGAATTCAGAGTATTGATATATCGGGTATGAGTTTTTTCGGCAGGATAGTGGACCAGGCGAAGCATTTGATTATGCCCATATGCTTAAGTGCTTTTACAGGTCTTGCGGCGTTGAGCAGGTATAGCCGGTCCAGTATGCTTGAGGTGATCAGACAGGATTATATAAGGACTGCGAGGGCAAAAGGTCTTAAAGAGTCGGAGGTGATTTTCCGTCACGCTGTGAGGAACGCCCTTTTGCCCATAGTTACTATTTTGGGTCTTTCTGTGCCTGGTCTTATAGGAGGTTCGGTTATATTCGAAACGATATTTGCGATACCGGGAATGGGCCAGCTCTTTTACTCATCCACCATGTCGCGGGATTATCCGACGATAATGGGCATACTGGTAATAGGTGCAATTTTGACGCTTCTTGGCAATCTGATCGCCGATATATCCTATGCTCTCGTGGACCCCAGAATACGGGTGCGGTAAAAGTAAAAAAATTCGAAGGACGAATAACTCATGGTGAAAATTTTCTGGAACAGGTTCAGAAACAATCCGCTGTCCGTTACCGGACTGGTCATTATATTGATTTTGGCAATGGTGGCGCTGTTTGCGCCGTTTATTGCTCCTTACAGGCCGACTGCAATTAATGTATATAATGTGCTCTCACCTCCTGATGGTGCGCATCTTTTTGGAACTGATGAACTCGGCAGGGATGTTTTATCGCGCATGATTTGGGGGAGCCGGGCTTCGCTGAAGGTGGGCTTTATTGCTGTGGGCATAGCGATAACGATTGGGACTATCCTTGGCTCTGTTGCGGGATTTTATGGGGGCATAATAGACTCTCTGGTTATGCGTTTTGTTGACATCATGCTGGCTTTTCCTGTTTTATTCCTGATTCTTGCCGTTATTGCCATTGTCGAGCCCAGCATCTCCACCATCATGATAATTATAGGGCTTACCGGATGGATGGATGTTGCACGTTTGGTCAGGGCGGAATTTTTGTCGCTCAAGGAACGCGACTTTGTGTGGTCTGCCAGGGCAATAGGGGCGAGCGATTTGCGCATTATTTTCAGGCACATTATTCCGAATGCCCTTGCACCCGTGTTTGTTGCTGCAACATTCGGGATAGCCGGCGCTATCCTGACGGAATCCAGCCTCTCCTTTCTCGGCCTTGGCGTGCAGCCGCCGGATCCGAGCTGGGGTAACATTCTTACATCAGGCAAGGATAATATTACTGTGGCGTGGTGGCTTTCGCTTTTTCCGGGACTGGCTATTCTTGTCACGGTGCTCAGCTATAATCTTGTCGGAGAAGGCTTGCGTGACGCACTTGACCCGCGCTTGTGGCAACATGAGAAATAATAAATGAGAAATATAAAATAAGAAGTGAAGAACGGTTCTTCTGAATCTCACGATTCCAATGTCTCATTTCCCATTTCCCATTTGTCTTTTTGTCCTGATCCGGAACGTGCGAATAATAATATAAAGGCGTTTCTGTCTCAAAACCCCGCGTTCGAAAAGAAACTGAGAAATAATCTGTATCATGCAGCTATGCTGTTTTCATACAGTCAATTCTTTGCCAATTATTGTATCCGCTACCCCGCTGCATTATTCGATGCAATCGCCAACCTGGGGATGTCTTTTGAAAAAGAATATCTCAGGAATGAGCTGAGGAGAATCTTTAGCACCTGCGCTTCGGTGAGTGCCGGTATGAGTGAGGTCCGGCATTTCAGGAAACAAAAACTGCTCGTCATAACGCTGAAGGATATCATTCAGATGGCTGACCTGCAATCAATCATGCTGGATATGAGCAATCTGGCCGACGCTGTACTGGATGAGTCCCTGTTCTTTACCGAGTCTTTTTTGGCAAGGCGATACGGACGTCCCGCGGACAATGCGTTAGTCGTTATGGGTCTCGGGAAACTCGGGGCGCAAGAGCTCAATTACAGTTCAGATGTGGACCTCATTTTTGTCTACAGAGAGGAAGGAGAAACATCCGGAATCATGACTGCTCAGGGGGGCATTATCAATAAGATTAGGTCTCACGAATATTACTCAAAAATTGTGGAAGAGCTTGCTCATTTCCTTTCCTCCAACACGGCTGATGGGTTCGCCTATCGGCTGGATTTGCGGCTTAGGCCGCAGGGACAAGGCGGCAGCCTGGCGATGTCCCTGAACGGATATGAGGAGTATTACGAGTCGTGGGGGCAGCTATGGGAAAGGGCTGCTCTTCTGCGGGCACGCGTTGTTGCCGGAGACCACGTCCTTGGGAAAGAATTTCTGGATATGATACAACCTTTTGTTTACAGGAAATATCTGGGGTTTGACGCTATTGATGAAATCAGGCGCATGAAGTCTCAGGTGGAACATATTAAGTCATTTACTTTCAGCAGGGACGTAAAAAGAGGTTATGGCGGCATAAGGGAGATAGAATTTTTTATACAAATATTTCAGCTTATTTACGGCGGGAAAGAGGTACTGCTTAGAGAGAAAAACACTTTTCGTTCGCTTCACCGCCTTTTGCAGAAGGGGTTCATAGGCTACGGTGACTTTTTGCATCTTGTCCGCAACTATATTTTTCTCAGGACTCTGGAACACCGGCTGCAGCAGATGAATGACATACAGACGCATACCATCCCCGCAGGCGGGCCTGACCTTGATAACCTCGGCAAAAGGATGGGGTTCGGCAGCGGTGCGGCTTTTCTTGACGAACTGGAAACAAGAAGGCATAGGGTGAGGTCGGCATATGATTCACTGCTTTTTGTAGGGAAGGTCAGCGGGTCGCCGTCTCTGGGCCTTTTGAGCGCTGAATTCTGGGACATGGATGTGCCGCTTGAAGAGCCGCTTTCAGAAGCTCTTATGAAAACAGGAGTGAGAGATGTAAAAAAGGCAATACAGTGTTTAATGAAGATCAGGAACACGGTCAATTTTTTTCAAACGATACGCGGAAGAAGACTGCTCGAAGATATATTGCCTCTGTTCATCGAAGGGGCATTGAAAAGTTCCGACCCGGATTTTGCCCTTTTACAGTTGGCTAATTTCGCGCCGCTCATGTCGGCACAGGAGTCGTACCTGGAGGAGATAGCACAGCGTTTGGAATTAATATCAATCCTTTCTTTTGTATTCTCGCATAGCGAGTACCTGTCAAAAATTCTTATGAGCAATATGGCTTACCTGGACTCTCTTGCTGAAGGGGAAGTAAAAAGGAAGGGGCTTGCCGGCATGAAGAAAGAACTTTCCCAGCTTGCCGGAAAGCATGGCATATACACTGCTGTCAGGCTATTCAGGCGGATGGAGGAACTCAGACTTGGGATAATGTTGCTGGACAAGCAGATAGATATTCTTGACCTCATGAAAGAGCTGAGCAATGTTGCAGAGGCTGTTGTTGCTCTGTTGACCGGGCCTGGACCCGGGAAGCCGGCTGTCTCTGTTATCTGCTACGGGAAGCTGGGGGGGCGTGAAATTACGTTTAATTCCGACCTTGACGTGGTATTTGTAACGTGCGGCGAGCCGTCTGTTGATGATGTGAAAGAAGCAGAACGTATGCTGAAAACCGCCATGTCTTATACAAAGGACGGCATCGCCTATAAAATGGATACCCGGCTGCGCCCCGAAGGCAGCAAGGGTCAGTTGGTGATTTCCCTGGAAGGCCTTGCTGCTTACTATGCCCAACATGCACGGCTGTGGGAACTTCAGGCCCTGCTGAAGGCACGTCCTGTAACCGGTGACAAGGCCACGAAAGCAGCTTTTATGAAGATGAGAAGGGAAGTGTTGCTTGAGAAAGGAGGCAGTATAACATTATCAGAAGTAAGGAAGATGAGTGAACGGATTAGAAGGGAACTTTCAAGGGAATCCCTTGCAAACGGAACGTTTGACATAAAACGCGGCATTGGAGGGCTTGGCGATCTTGAATTTATAGTTCAGTATCTGCAAATGAAGCACTGCAGGGATTATCCCGAATTGCTGTCTCAAAATACTCTTTATGCTATTCGGCGCATCCGCGAGGCCGATATTTTGACGGATAGCGATGCCTGTATGCTCAGGGATGCATATATTTTTTACCGGATTATCGAAACGATGATGCGTCTGAGAAATGAATTGGCATTGAAGGCGCAAGGTGCTTCCATGAAGGGTCTGGCTGATGTTATCGGCATTAGAGGCGAGGATGTCCCGGCAACTTTGCGCCGCAAAAAGGAGCTTGTGAGCAGTATGTGGGAGAGTCTTGAATCGGACCAATAAAGTATTACAGTTGACAAAAAAGTACAACAATGTTTGCCGGAAAAAGAATCAAAAGGTTAATTGATCTGGAGCAAAAACAAAGATGCCCACTACCACGCAGTGAGTTAGTGTCAGTGACGGTTTTTAGTGTCAGTATAAAAAGTCTTAACTGACACTAATTACCGTCACTGACACCCCGTTTTATATGTCGTAGTACAGGAAGAACTCATACGGATGCGGCCTGAGTCTGAGGGCATCCACTTCTTTTGTTCTCTTGTAGCTTATCCATGTTTCCAGAGCGTCCTCTGTGAAAACATTGCCTTTCATAAGGTACTCATGACTTTCCTCAAGATTGTTGAGAGCCTCTTCGAGACTTGCGGGCATGGTCGGCACGGAAGCGAGTTCCTCCGGACCAAGTTCGTAGATGTCCTTATCAAGCGGCTCGCCGGGATGAATCTTGTTTTCGATGCCGTCAAGGCCTGCCATGAGCATCGCTGCAAAGGCCAGATAAGGATTACACGACGGATCAGGGAACCGGACTTCCGCCCTCTTTGCCTTCGGGCTGGCAGAGTAGGTGGGTATCCTTACACAAGCAGAACGGTTTCTGGCGGAATAGGCCAGGTTCACCGGCGCTTCAAAGCCCGGCGTTAGTCTCTTGTATGAGTTAGTTGTCGGATTGGTAATGGCCGCCAGGGATTTGGCATGCTTCAGAATGCCGCCGATATAATAAATGGCGGTTTCGCTGAGACCTGCATAGCCGTTACCGGCAAATACCGCTTTACCGTTTTTCCATATGCTCTGATGAGTATGCATTCCGGAACCATTATCTCCGAATATAGGCTTCGGCATGAAGGTTGCCGTCTTGGAGTGCCTTTTTGCAACATTCTTGACGATGTATTTAAACAGCATCAGGTTGTCTGCCATCTTGACCAGCGACTCAAACCTCATATCGATTTCGGCCTGTCCGGCTGTGGCGACCTCGTGGTGTTCCTTTTCGATATAAATACCGCATTTCATCATCTCGACAACCATCTCCGTCCTTATATCCTCCTGGCTGTCCATCGGAGGTACCGGGAAATATCCCTCTTTGTGCCTTGGCTTGTATCCGAGGTTTGGTTTCTCGTCGCGGCCGGAATTCCAGATACCTTCAGCCGAATCGAGGAAATAATAACCGCTGTGTGCATTCTGGTCAAACATGATATCGTCAAAAATAAAAAATTCCGCCTCGGGACCGAAATAAGCCGTATCACCTATTCCTGTCGACTTGAGATAAGCTTCTGCTTTCTGTGCAATGTACCTTGGATCCCTTGAGTAGAATTCTTTTGTGATGGGGTCTACGATGTTACAGACAAGGCTCAGCATGGGGCGCTCTGTAAAGGGGTCCATAATGGCGGTGGAAGGATCCGGAACGACGAGCATATCAGACGTGTGGATAGCTTGCCACCCTCTGATTGATGAGCCGTCAAATCCGAGACCCTCATGGAATATTTCCTCATTTAACTCACTGACGGGCGCCGCGAAATGCTGCCATATCCCGGGAAAATCAAGGAACTTGAAGTCCACCATGACCGCCTTGTTTTCCTGGGCCAACTTGATTACGTCCTTTGGTGTCATAACTCCTCCTTTTTCTTGGAAAAAATTAACCACAGAAGCACAGAGACACAGAGAAATCTTTTAATGCCTGACCAGCAATATCTTTGCCAAAAGTCTTTCTCAGTGGCTCAGTGTCTCCGTGGTTTCATGCTTTAGAGTTTTTTATACCGCGGTTTCTCCGCGTTCTCCTGTTCTGATCCTGATAACGTCTTCTATCGAGTATATAAATATCTTGCCGTCCCCGATCTTCCCGGTTTTCGCAGATTTTTCGACTGCATCCACTACCTTGGGTGCAAGCTCATCAGAAGTCACGATTTCAATTTTTATTTTGGGAATGAAATCAACTACATATTCCGCTCCTCTGTATAATTCAGTGTGCCCCTTCTGCCTGCCGAATCCCTTAACCTCTGTGACCGTCATGCCCTGGATGCCGATCTCATTCAGTGAATCCTTTACCTCATCCAGCTTGAACGGTTTTATTACTGCTTCGATCTTTTTCATATCTCACCTCCTGTTATATCAAATTCTCTTTTACGCAAAGGCGCAAAGCACACAAAGAAAAACTCACATTCTCAAAAAAATCCTATGTCCTGTAAACTGCCGGAACATTTTAGATCTTACCAGTTTCTCAGTCTTTTATACCTGTCGGTTGCAGTGTTCTTTCTTTGCGCCTTAGCGTGAAAATTGGTTTGTTTTTGTGGTTTCATTCTCAAGCTTTTTATTCGAAGAAAGACTCATAAAAATTATGCGCACGTGCCGTGTAGACATCATAAAGCGCTTCCGTTTCGGTATTTATTTTTTCAAAATTCACGCCCTCGTTTTTCAGCCACTCAAAGACCATGTTTTTTTGAACTTCGATATGGAACTGAAATGCAAAAGCATTTTTGCCGTATCTGAAAGCCTGATTAGGAAAAAGAGCGGAGCTTGCAAGTCTGACAGCCGCGTCAGGGATGTCGAATGTCTCGCCGTGCCAATGGAAGACTTTAAATTTCCTTTCGATATCGCCGGTATGGGGATGCATAGCAAGACGCCTGATGCGCTCATCCGCCAAGCCTTCCTCAGTGATATTTATATCGTACCAGCCGATCTCTTTTTGAGCTCCCCTATACACAGTTGATCCGAGCGCCTTAGCCATTATCTGAGCTCCCAGACATACCCCAATGACTCGCTTGCCGTCAGCCGTGAAATCCCTGACAAGTTTTTCTTCCTTTTCGATATAAGCATAGATATCGCTCTCATTAACACTCATTGGACCGCCCATCATGACAAGTGTATCATAATCAGCCGGATTGGCAACATCGCCGGTAGCCATTTCAACGATTGAATATGCAATATTTCTTGCCCTGAGGAAATCCTCAATAGTGCCGGGACCTTCACTGTCTATATTCTTACATATCAGTACAGACATACGGGAAATATGATAGCAAGTGATGTGGCAGAAATGCAATGGTAAAAAACTTTACCTTGAGATCAATGCGCACCTGCAATTACCTCCATAAAAGGCGTCACCAGCTAATATTTAAGGCAGTTTCCAGATGCCCACAGGATTGCCTGTGGGCATCTGTTTCCCATGATGCTGCCGTTTCGTCAATTATGCGGTCAGCAGGGTCAGCAGGGCCATATTATATGGCAGTATCACCTGTTTCGCCTGTTCTGATCCTTATGACCTGTTCGCAGCTCGACACAAAGATTTTGCCGTCCCCAATCTTGCCGGTATTTGCTTTTGCCTGTATGGTGGAAGTGACCTTGTCGAGCATGTTATCGGCGATTACCAGTTCTATCTTTACCTTCGGCACAAACGCAATTTCGTATTCGGCGCCGCGATAGAGTTCAACATGGCCCTTTTGTCTACCGAACCCTTTAACCTCTGTGATAGTCATTCCCTGTATTCCGATTCCATTCAGGGCGTCTTTAACCTCGTCAAGTTTGAACGGCTTGATTATCGCTTCTATCTTCTTCATATCTTTCTCCTTGAAATGGTGTCAGTGTTTAGCGTCAATAGAGGCAATCTTGTTCTGACACCAAACACTGATACTTATAACTGCTTATATGTTATAAGCCCTTTCGCCGTGCTGGGTTTCATCGAGCCCTGTAATCTCTTCCTCGGCGTCTACCCTGATGCCTGTGACTGCCTTGAGAATCATGAATATTATGAAAGTCGTGATCGCAGTATATGCAATAGTGACGCATACGGCTTTAAGCTGAATGAGGAACTGGCCCGGATTTCCGTAAAGAACGCCCTTGCCGGCATCATTGATGGCAGGATCGGCAAGAATACCTGTAAGAAGCGCTCCAAGTGTGCCGCCGACTGCGTGGACGCCGAAGGCATCGAGGGCATCGTCATAACCCAGCCTGGGCTTGAGAAAAGCTACTGCAAAATAAGGAACCACACCCGCCGCTATACCGATGACGAGGGCTCCTGAAATATTCACAAAACCGGCAGCAGGCGTTATCGCAACGAGCCCTGCAACCGCGCCGGAGGCGAGGCCGAGGAGCGTAGGCTTTCCGCCGTGCAGCCATTCGGTAGTCATCCATGCTATCGTTGCCATTGCAGTTGCAGTATTTGTATTCAGAA
>Ga0074045_10002237_pt1 | contig 18037 bp, 20 predicted proteins | sample BogForMeECP23OM2_FD_94442 | JGI IMG/M metagenome (GOLD analysis project Ga0074045, IMG submission 94442) | Bog forest soil microbial communities from Calvert Island, British Columbia, Canada - Bog Forest MetaG ECP23OM2 | ecosystem: Environmental > Terrestrial > Soil > Wetlands ...
CGAAATACAGAATGATGACCACCGCAATGAAAGCTTCGAGGATGAGAATAAATTTGCCTTGGGTTATCAGGTACGTCTTGCAAGTCTCATAGATGAGCTCGGAAATCTCGCGCATGGCGCGGTGGACAGGCAGGTTCTTCAATTGCATGTAAATCGCCAGTCCGAAAAGCAATCCGAAGAAGCAGAAAAGAATGCCGATCAGCAGTATCGTATGGCCATCGATACCCAGGAAGTTGACTGCCGACAGATTGGGTAGCCGCAGACTAGCTTCTCCAGCAGCCTCGCTCGGTTCAGCGAACGCAACGGAAGCGTGCAGCATGAGCACCGTGAGCCCGGCGCCCAGCACTTTGGCCGAGTCCCTTAACGAAATGTGTGTAGGTAACAGCCGCCGCAGAGCGGCGAGCCAGGTGTGCATATGATTCCTCCAAATGGGGACGTACCCGTTTCCGTGCAAGCACCCATGAATATGACGTTAGATTTTTCCCGCTCTCGCGCATGTTCACGGACAGCGTTTGCACGAGATCGAATTTCCACCCAGCACGTCAGGCGCGTACAGAGCTCTAGCTTGCGTCTTCGCAGACCGCCAGTCGAAAACCATGTACCTGCTGGAATCCCGGAAACGCGCTTCCACTTCAAGACGGAAGTGTTGAGGTTTGGCCGCGTCGGAACACTTGCACCTTTTCATGTGCACATTGACAGCACACGATAGGAGCAGCAACAAAGGCGAGTCTTTATAACACTTCAGTCAAAGCGGGGTCAATCACACGTTAGTCTTGTGGGAGAGGTACTGCTTTGTGGGTTTTGGCACTCGTCAAACCGGCTTCCATGGTCTCAGGAAAGACCGGGTTCGGGCTCGGCATTCGATTTGCGTTTCGGCTGGAGCCTCAGTTGATCTCTTGTGAACTTCCCGCCACAGGTACCACAGCCCCATTGCACATGCGGAAGCTGCAGCTGACTGGAAGAAGATTGCGGTTGCCACGTTCTCGACATTTCACCATGACATACGGGGCAGGTCATTCGGAGACACTTCCTTCTTCAGTTTGTAAAACAGGAACAACCCACGCCAAGTCTGGCGCGCCTTCCGTCAATTGAGTTCGTGCACACCCAATTTCAGAGGGGCATCTCTTTGCTGCTAACTGGCAGGATGGTGGCCCTTAATGCTAGGCCGCTTTCATCCGTAATGCCAAGCACTTTCTTGGCGTGTTGCTTCGCTTTCTCTTCGGTGCGAAATCTTTTGGGCTGGCGAGGGGTATTGCTTCCGGTCAGAAATTCAACACGGTAGTAAGTCATAGCTCCATTGTCTCACCTGTCTGGGCTCTGTGCCCATTATTCGGTGCATTCATGGCGTTATTCCCAACAGCCAGAACAGATGTCCCTCCACTCACTGCGCCACCTTGGAAATGGGCTTTCCACCGCCGTGTTCCGCCTTCGCCTCGATGCGCAGCAAAATCGGATTCGGCCCTCATTATCCGCCTGCAACAGTGCGGCCACCTTCTTCGCGTGCATAGGATCAACGCGCGTGTAGGTATCGGCAGTCATGAACAGCATCGCAGGATAGACGGTCCCATCCCTGATGAGCTGTCCTCCGGAATCCCCAGCTTGGTAATCTGGAAATTCCGGTAGCGCAGCATGTCGACCAGCGGCACCTGGCAGATGAAGGCGCGAAAAGGGTCAGGCCAATTGCATAACCGCAGCGCCCATCAGCAGGCGCCGTTACCGCCTCCGCGAATAGCAACGTGCTCCTTTATCCTGAGGCGACAACAGGCTCGCGTTGGAGCGTAGCAGCTTTGTTGGCTGTCGGCCAAAAGGGGCGTTCTCCTGCCGGGTTCTATCGCGGCTGGCGTGGCGCGCTTCGAATGCGCTCCCGTTCCCTCACAATCGCTGCCACCAAACCCGGAATCGTGTACTCCGTGGCTTCAACGTCCACCGGAAGTCCGAGCTCGCGCAACGTGGCGGACGTCACGGGGCCAATGGATGCAGAGTGCACGCCACGACGATGCACGGACTTCTTGAGTACGGCGCGCGCGCTGCGCAACCCAATCAAGAGGACGAAGTTCCGAACTGTGGACGAACTGGTGAAGGTAATGGCATGCGGTTTCCTCCTGCTGGCAAGAACGGCCCGCAGACGCGCCCGTGATGACTTCGGTGCAACGGTTTCATATGCCTCCACGACATCAACCTGAGCGCCCGCTTTGCGCAGTTCGCGAGGAATCACGTCACGAGCAACTCGCGCACGTATCAGCAGCACGCGTTTGCCTTTCACCCGACGATGCAGCGCTGTGACGACCGACTCAGCAACGTATTCTTTCGGCGTAACCGTCACCTTCAAACCGTGCTGCTCAATCGCATTCCTAGTGGCGGGCCCGATCGCCGCGATCCGGAGGTGGGCGAGAGCGGATGCATCCAGGTCGTTCTTGGCCATGCGCTCGAAGAGGGCTTTGACCCCGTTCACACTTGTGAGGATGAGCCAGTTGTAAATTGCGAGGTTCCGCAACGCTGAATCCAGCGGCTCGCAGGACCTGGGCCTACGAATCTGGATGAAAGGGACCTCGATGACCTCGCAGCCAAGCTGGCGCAGCGTGGATGACAGAGCGCCTGCCTGCTTCTTCGCACGCGAAACCAGCACACGGCAGCCGGAGAGCGGGAGGTCGTTCGGCACGTTCGTGCCGGAGTCCATCGGCGGAATTCGATTCCTCAGGGCTAATGCCGATTTCATGTTGTTCGTGACGCTGGGCTGCCAAGACGCAGTCCGGCTTGCGAGACGAAGACCTTGGCCCCGCGCCGAAGTTGCTTTCCCCGCAATGCAGGGCCGTGCCTTGAGCTTCGCAGCGTTGGTTCCAAGAGATAACTTTTGGAAGCCAACCGCCCGCGAACTGAAAAGACCGAAGCCTGACTCCCGCTATTTGCTCTCATGGCTGCGGCGGCGGCGCTGCGACCGCTCCATAAATGTCCTCAAGAATTCTTGTCGCGCCCTGGCGCAACAACGCATCGCCCACGTCTTCGCCAAGGGCGACTGGATCGCTGCCACTCCGCTGTTCACGAAGGACTTCCGATCCATCCGGATGTGCCACGATCGCAGTTAACCGCAGCTCGCCGTTGTTCATCTCAGCAAAGGCTCCGATCGGAACCTGGCATCCACCGCCAAGTTTGTTGAGCAATGCGCGCTCGCAGGTCGTCGCGGCGCGGGCGGCCGGGTCGTTCAGAAACGCCAGGTGCTCGCGCATCGCAACATCGCCTTCGCGGATCTCAATGCCGAGCGCGCCCTGTCCAGCTGCGGGACACATGAAGTTCTCCGAGAGCACTTCCCTTACCCACTGCGTTTTGCCGAGCCGCGTCAATCCAGCGGCAGCAAGGATGATGGCGTCGTACTCGCCTTCCTCCAACTTGCGTACGCGAGTATCAACGTTTCCCCGCAAGGGATGAATCCTCAGGTCCGACCGCACGACCTTCAACTGTGCCTGACGCCGCAGGCTGCTGGTGCCGACGCGTGCGTCTTGGGGTAGAGCATTAATGCTGTCGTACTTGACCGAAAGGAACGCGTCATACGGACTGACGCGTGTGGTAACCGCAACCAGCTCGAAGCCCGGAGGCAGCTGAGTGGGCAAATCCTTCAGGCTGTGCACCGCGAGATCCACTCGGCCTTCGGCGAGCGCCTCTTCAATCTCTTTGGTAAACATGCCCTTGGTTCCAACCTTCGCCAGTGCAACATCGGTGATCTTGTCACCGGTGGTCTTGATGATTTCAATCTCGACTTCTTGACGGCGCTCGCGGAGCAGTGCCGAGATGTGGTTGGCCTGCCAGAGAGCGAGTTGTGATCCACGAGATCCGATTCGGAACCGTGCCATCAGGTCTGCGCCCCCGGTTTGCCACTGCCCGCAGTGGCCGATTCCTCCGCAGCCGCCTTCTTCGCATCACGTAATCCGAAAAGTTTGCGCACGAGGTCGATCACGGTCGTCGCTTCCGTCGATTCGCGAGCCGCGGTCTTAAGCGCCGTAATGGGCGTATGCATGATTTTGTTGATAATGCCGCGCGTTAGCGCTTCGACGGCCAGCTCCTGCTCGGGCGTCAAAGCTCCCAGCCGGCCGCGCACGCGGTCGATCTCGGCCTGGCGTACTGTCTCCAGGTGTTCCTGCAACGAAACGATGGTCGGCACTACATCGAGCGTCTGCAAACGCGACTGGAACTTCTCAACTTCGAGCTGCACGATGGCTTCGGCGCGATCGGCCTCGGTCCTGCGGTCAGCGATGTGGGACGACACAACCTGCTGCAAATCATCGATGTCGTAAACGAAGATCCCGTCCAGCTTGTTCATCTCTGGATCGATGTCGCGCGGGACTGCGATATCGATGAAGAACATGGGACGGTTCTTGCGGCGGCTCAGGAATCTCTCGCCGTGGTCTTTGCGGAAAATGGTGTCGGGCGAGCCGGTGGAACTGATCACAATGTCGGCGCTCGGAACCGTCTCATAGAGCTGCTCGAAGGGGACCGCCCGACCCTTGAATTTTTTAGCAAGCGCCACAGCGCGCTCGTACGTCCGATTGGCAACATAGATTTGCTCGGCCCCATGCGCCACCAGATGGCGCGCAGAGAGTTCGCACATCTTCCCCGCCCCGACCAAGTAAACGTTCTTGCCTTGCAGATTGCCGAAGATCTTCTTCGCCAAATCGACCGCGACTGATGCCACCGACACTGCCGACGTCGCGATGGCGGTCTCGTTGCGCACGCGCTTGGCGACCGCGAAAGCCCTGGTCAGTAGCGCGTCGAGTTGCGAGCTGACAGCCCCGACAGCGCGCGCCGTGGCATAAGCTTCCTTCACCTGCCCGAGAATCTGCGGCTCGCCCACGACCATCGAGTCGAGACTAGAAGCAACGCGGAAGACATGCCGAACCGCATCACGCTCGCGATGCTCGTAGAGATATTGGCCATACAGCCCGGGATCGAAGCCGTAGAACTGGCGCATAAAACCTTGCATGTCTGCACTGCCATTCACCGTGCGGGCCAGCAGCTCGACCCGGTTACAGGTGGAGACAATCATCCCCTCTTCAATCCCGGGATACGTAGCCAGACACTTGGTCGCCTCTGGCAGCCGCGCTTCTGGAATGGCGAACCGCTCGCGCACTTCGACCGGCGCCGTCTGGTGGTTCACGCCAATGACGATGAAATTCATGAGGCGATAAAACTGTGTACGCGGCTGAGACCGTTCGCGGCCCAAACTCCCAATGCAATCACGAAGGCGAAGGTCGCTAGGAGGGCGGCTCGGCGGCCACGCCATCCCGAGTTCCAGCGGGTGTACAGCAAGAGCATGTACACCGCCCACATGATGAACGACAGCAGAATCTTGGGATCGTAGAAAAACAGCGGCCCATACTTGTCGATGGCCAGCACCGAGCCCGCTACCAGGCCCAGCGTCATGAAGGGGAACCCGAAAAGCAGTGAGCGATAGCCGATCTCGTCAACGGTCTGCAACGGAGGCAACCAGCCGAGCAGTGCATTCGAACGCTTCGACTTTAGCGCCCGCTCCTGCACCAGATAGAGCAAGCTCGCGCCAAAGCTCAGGAAAAGCCCCGCATACCCGGTAAAGATGAGAACGACGTGTACGAAAATCCATCCGTTGCGCAACAGCGGTGACGTTAGCGTGATCGGCTTCTGTCCCACCGCGGACGCAAACGTCAGGACGAAGACAATCGGGAAAATCACTATCCCTGGCGAGACGGTCCGATAAGCGACAAAGAAAATAAAAAACACGACCATCGCCAGGAAGGCAAGGATCGATTCTGAGTAGTGGATGGAGGCCCATGACAAGTGTCCGATGAGGACAGTGGACTCTACCAGCGAAACAAAATGGAAGATGAGGCCGAGTCCCACGGCGGGCTCGACGATTTTCGCCAGGACGTTGCCTTGTTTGCTGAGCAGGAGTAGAGAGTACAGTAGCCCCACACCATAGCAAACCACCGCGACTCGGAGCCAGACTAAAGGCATAAACCCCACAAAACCCACAGCTTAAAGTCTCACCATTTCCGCTTATGTTCTAAGTATAGCGGCAGGACGGAACGGGCGGAGTGTAGTTATCACGGGGGCATGTGACCTGCGTCACACGGGCTTAGCGCGCACCGATTTGCGACGGCGGAGCGCACGGGGCAGCGTAACGTGGAGCAGAGTCTCTCACAATTATCATCTCGACCGCCATTTCGCGTAGGTACTCAGGTGCTCCTTTTCCAATAACAGGAGTGCGTCGACCCCGGCGGGTCAACCGCGGCGACCGTGCCTCCGCGCAGCATGACAGCTGGAAAGACAGTATCGCTTTAGCTCGGGTAGTGGAAGTGCGCGATGTGCTGCGAGGCGATGGCCACTCCATCGCGCATGGCGGGACGGAAATGCCAGCGCTGCAGAACCGCAAGAACCTTCTGCTCGATGCCGTAACCGATGCCTTGAAGTAGTTTTGTTTCGACGACATTGCCCTGAGCGTCGATCGTGACCTCAACGATCACATCTCCCTCCACGCCGACAGGCAAATCGGCACGCGATACCGGAGGATCGGGGAAAACTTCAGGCAGAGCAGGCACGACCTCATCGCCAGCTATTGGAGAACCGGGTATGCGTCCCCAAGGAGAACCACCCCGCGCAGTTTCCTCGGGTGCAAGGGGCTGGGACGGCTGATCCGTTTGTGAAGGTTTAGATCGCTGCCTGGGCGGCGTCGGGTCCTGGGCCAGCGACGCGTGCAGCGACAGTCGCGGCTGTTCCCGTGGGGAGTTCGCCAGCTCAGGTCCAACAGGCACTTGATACACGATGGACACGGATCCGGAAGACCCCGGAATTCCATGAGCCACGTCAGACGCTGTCACGAAGACGGGAGCTGCGCGATGGACAAGAAATAACAATACTGCGCAGTGAATTCCAAACGACGCGAACAGAGACCGGTTCCATGGCTTTCGTTCTGGCGACTTCGGCCCCACGAACATCGGCACTCTTCACTCCGCTGCGTTACTATCTATCATCCCACAACTTCTACTTCTGGATTGGACGTAGGCCGCAAGAACGGGTAAGCCGCCGGACGCAGCCTATTCCATGCCAATGGACTGGAGCAGGACGGACAATGAGTCAGACTCGAGCCGTAAGCGACGGCCGTGGTTCAGCATGTCGGGGATCTCGTCGAAAGCCTGCATCAGTCGCAACTTCACGGCGGCGTACTGCTCCGGGGCGCTGAGAGTGCGGCCGCGGTTGGCGGCCCAAGCATCTAGCGCGTCCGGGTGCAGGAAGATGCTGACAGCAAACATCGTTTTGCGGTCCGAGGTCACGTCGAAGATGAATTCTGTAGATGGCGCTTCGGGATCGCCGTCGAGCGCCGGCCGCTTGCCAACGAAGTAGTACTGGTAAACGTAGCCTGTCTGGCCGGTGTACGTCTTGATCCGGCGGATGGTCATGCTTACCGCTCTGTTAGCCTCTCGCGCAGGATGGCCGCCGCTGTCTCTGAGCTGACGGGCGAGTAGTACACCTCTTTGAGGGTGTACGACTTCGCTTTAGCACCGAGGAGGGGCAGAATCTCGATGTGCCAGTGGTAATCGTCCTCGATTGTCTTCCAGAATCCGAGTACCTCCGAGCGATGCATGGTGTTCGGCGAGGTGTGCAGCACCATATGAAAGCCGTCGGCGATGGTGCGAATCCGGTACAGCGTGCGGCGCAGCAGCGCGGCCAAGTCTCTGATCGCGCCCGACTTCAGCGCCATGCGCTCGAAATAGGCCTCGTGGCTGCGAGGAGCGATCCAGGTTTCATACGGCACACGCGGCGCATAGGGGCAACAGGCAATGTAGTCGCCACGCACCTCGATGACTCGAAGCTTCTGATCCTGTTCCTGCTTCAGGATGTCGCAGAAGACGCAGCGCTCCTTTACCTGGTAGTGCTGCCGCGCGGCCCGCAGCTCGTACAACACGCGCCGCGGCACAAACGTCGTAGCCACAATCTCCGAGGTTGGGTGGTCGAACTCCTGACCGGAGGTGCTGCCGAAATTCTTGAAGACGCTGACGTACTTGAAACGAACGTCACCCTTCAGGTCCTGAACCCGCTGGCCGCACAGAGCCAAGTACTCCTCGATCTCGCGATCGTCGGCGTTCCAGAGATGGCGGTCGTGGCGGGAGTTTTCGACGATGACTTCGTGCGCTCCGACTGGCCGCATTGTGTCGTAAAGTCCGTTGCCCGAGCGGCTCGGCTCGCCATCAATGCCGTACAGCGGATGAGGATGGACCACGGCGCGCGCTGACCACGGGCTGCCGTTCACCGTCGGCGACGTCGCGATGACCTGTAGCGGCTGCCCGGATTCCGGGCAGAACGGGCAGAAGTAGTCGGGCGAGGAGCCGCTCTCGGGTTCGTCCCCGCAGATTACCCACGAACGAGTGATGGGATCTTTGCGCAGTTCCATCGCTCCTTACTTTACGTCCGGGGATGGGCCAGTGGCTAGGGGGAATGAGAAATCGGAGGGTACAACGGAGCCACTTTGGAACTCGGGCCCGCCGGAGAGATTCGAACTCCCGACCTTTTATGCTCTCTTTCGTGGCCTTCTTCTCGACTAGACGGTAACATGCCAAGGCAATCTGCGAACTGTACTCAAAAAGACATGCTCAATGTGCAAGGCATTGCACATAGGCCCATGGTCATTCTGGCGAGAATCACCTAAGCCAGTGATTCAACATCGCTAATAAACCAAGCTGAGTTGGCAAGCCTCGTGCCCTTTGTAGAAGGCAAGTGCCCGAAAATACTGTACTGCATTCGGCCATTGTTAGTGAGTGGAGGAACCAATGAAATATCTTGAGACGTTGAAGAATTTGCTTCGTGACGAATCGGGTCAGGACCTGATTGAGTATGCCCTCGTTGCTGCTTTGATCGCTTTGGGCTCGGTCCTTGCGATGAAGGGTCTTGCGACCGGCATCAGCACGGCATTCAGTGGCGTTTCCAGCAACTTGACGTCGTCAATTACGTAAGCACAAGGAACGACGGGAACCGTTACGGCGTCTTCTTCGAGATCACGCCGTAAATCCCCCAAACTCGCGCTGATTGAGGACTCTCGCGAATCCGACCTCGCGGCCAGTCGACGGGGAGGGGACTTGTCACGCGTTTTGCACGCTGAGGTTGAGATGGCATTCTTCAGAGGGGCTTGGCTGTCGCCTTCCCAATGCTCAGTTTCACGGCGGATGAACCAAGATCTCTCCGGCTAACAGAACGGATAGTCGCGCATCTCCATCCAGATAGCCCCATTAGGGGCGGAAATGAAGAGGCGAATCAGGCTTCACGTTGGTCAGCTGTTGGATGTCACTGCGAGTACAGTGAAAGGAGAAATCGAGCTTCATCAGTTTCGAGTTGGCACGCGTCTTGCAGTTGTGTCACTGCAAGGCTTCCCAAAAGCGAGGGTGGCCCTTATCTCAATGGGAGTGGCCTCGCTCGCCGCTTCGGGCCAGCAGAGGCGTCAGCTGTGTCAACGGTTTGCCAAATGGTGAACTGTCACGATCGCTTGCGAGCCGCTGGCGGGCACATTCTCCATGGAAGCGTTCTTCACCATGGCCCGGTTGATACTTAGGGTTGCCGATCCTGGGGCCCTCGCCTGGAAGGTGAGGGTGAAGACCGCGCCGTCACCGCTTATGCCACCGCTGCCGGAAGGGCGCGAGGCAGTGAGGTTTAGGATTCCAGCAATGCTGTCATCGCGATGCACCAAGGCGACCGTCTGGCCATCTTTCGAAAGCAGCGGCCCGTTCGAGACGTTCAGTAACTGGAGGACGCGCGGGTTATAAAGGACCTGCAGCGGAACGGCATAAACGTTCTGTCCTCCGGCCAGATTCAAGTTCACCGTGAACGTCGCTCCGACCGCCGGATCTAGTGTCGGCGGGTCAAAACCAAAGCTAACGATGGCGCTTCCCGCCGGCGCCGAAGCAATTGGAGGCTGCACGTTCAAGGCGTTGGTGACGACAGCCGGTAGTGCCTGGACCGACTTGGGTGTGACCTGGGGTAGCGACGGGTGGAGATCAGCTTGGTTCCTGTGCGATCTCCACTGTATGGATCCCAGCGCAGCAAGCACCAGCACGGCAGCAGTGGCCAGCAGCATCCGCCATTTTCCACCCCAAGGCTGCTCAACTCCAGTCCTGATATCGGGAGTGACGTCGCGCCCTCCTGAGTATTTAGCTGCCTCCAATTCACTAATCTGTTCTAGCACGTCGTGCATCTGCGGAAAGTGCGGAGCTTCCACCGGAGGGAATGGTTCTGCAAGGGGGATCGCAAACGCTTCTTGTTGTGTCTTATCGGCAGATTTCTCCGGTTCCGGCAGAGCCTCCATAGTTAGCGATCCTGCTATCCACATGTTGGGCTCTAGATTGGCAACAAAGTCATCGAGGTGTGGAAATCCATTCCGAAGAATCTGCAGAGATTCAGCATCGTGAGGCTCTTTCAAGCCACACGCCCACTCGATCCATTGGTTTGCTTGAGGGCCTGGCAGCGTTTGTGGTTCTCGCTCTAACCCGGCCTGGAATCGTAATTCGTTGATCGCCTGGTCACGGAGCTGATTCAGTTCGTTTAGCCGGTGTGCCCGACGGTGCACAATACTGCCGCTCTCCAACTCAGTCGCCAGAGTCAACAGACGGGAGCGCAGTTGCTCTAAAGCCCTCGCATGGAGACTCTTTTGGATCTTCTCAATGAGTGCGTCAAGTTCCTCTCCGTTCTGCCATGAGGCCTCAGGCAGCTCCGACGATACCGACTCACGCACTATTCGAGCAGATTCTGCGGCAATCTTAAGCTGCTCGATGACTTCTGCGATGTCGACTGATTTGGCAGCCTTGAGTTTTTCCACGCTCTCAGAGAGCAGAGCCAAAGAATCGTCGAGAGACTGGAGGGCGGCAGGGCACAACGAACTCATGTGTGACTCCTTCAATTTATTTTGTAGGCTAGCTTTGCTTTAGGCAGCTTCACTCTGAACACCTCAAAGGTCGTTCCGCAGTCTCTCTGGCATTTCCGCCGCGGCATGCCCGTCGAAGTTTCCCAATCTTCTTTCGACATCATGTTCTACAAAGGGCTCAGGCCTTGCCAAACCCCTTATTCAATAAAGCGGGCGACATCAGTGGGTTAGGAGATACCCGACAGGATAACCGTGGGCCTATTGTGCAAAACATTGCGACATTGCGGCTTGAAGCGCACACTCACGGGCGGGCACTTCGTCCTGCGTTGGGTTGCAATCCTGGGAGAAAAGGTTCGAGGGTTCTCGCGCGGACTCGACAGGAGTGTGTGGGGGAAAAAGGCCGAAAATCCTCTCCTCAAACTCCGCAGCTAACAGTGGTTAGTGATCTGTGCCACATTTGGGAAGTGAAAGCGGGGACACCTGAAGCGGTGCAATGCTGGCTGCTGTTTCTCGGCTGGGTGGGCACACTGAAATTCCGCGACGTCTGCCAGCTAGTGCCAGGGATGCCGAAGTGACTGACGGAGAAAAGGGTTCCTGGCGCGCCCGGAGAGATTCGAACTCCCGACCTAATGCTCCGGAGGCATTCGCTCTATCCAACTGAGCTACGGGCGCGCGCTCTTAAAAATTATACACGGAGTGCGCCGAGGCTCTCGCCGCGATCTTCCGAGCGAGATTTCCAGGAAAGACTGCGCTCATCTCACTTACAATGGAGGCTTGCCTGATTGACCGGCTTGGCATAAAACGGTAGAAGCTTGGACAGCTCTTAACTACTGCCGCGCGGCTCGCTGCCGTGCACGTGGTCAGGTGAAACATGCAAAACTGGAAAAAGGCAGTCGTACTAGGGTCGATCGGCGCAGGGGCCATGCTCGTCATCACGGGCCGCCGTCCGATGGGCATGGCGTTCACCGCCGCCGGACTGGCAGTGCTGGCCTCGGAATATCCCGAGAAGTTCGAAGCAGTGTGGGAGAACGCCCCGGAGTACCTGCAAAAGGGCATGCAGATTTTCTCGACACTACAGCATTTGGGGGAGGGTTTTGCCGAGGATGTGGAGCGGCGCAGCGTCAGCGCCTGTCGCGAAGTGCGTTCGCAATACGGTTCGTAATCGACAGCTACTCCGCTGGACAAGAGGACCGAGGCAGACTTTGGGCGCTCGGCAGCCTTTTGCTTGCGTTGATCGGGCTTCGGATCACCTCGATAGCTTGGCAGTCCAAGGAGAGACTGGGACCGGGGCCGAATCGTGGTCCTCAAAAGCCTGTTGCTCAGGCCACTCGACTTTGGGAAATTTCTCCAGCAGGCGCACGCAGCGGTTCCAGCGAAGCACAGCATCGTCATTGTTAGGCGGATGGATTTTTTCTGCCGCTTCGAAATGTCGCATAGCCTCGTGGAACAGCACGGTGACGGCGTGCGGCGGACGGCCAGCCTGCATCTGGGCCTTGGCTTGGCGCTCGCACAGCAAGCCCATGCAGTAGTGCTGCTGGTAGACATCGGTAAGGCGCTGGAACATGCTTTCTGCCTCGGAGTATCGATCCGAAGATTCGCCGACGAATTCATCGGTGATCGCCAAGCCCAGGAGCCGGAGCGCTGTTTGGTTTTCCGGGTCGACCGCCAGGATGTCGTGGCAGATCGACTCGGACTCCTCTGGCTCATTCAAATAGCGATAGAGTTCGGCTTTCGAAATAGCCTCGGCAATCCCGTCCTTCGAAATCGTCTTCAGCTTGAGTTCCACGAGATCCTCCTGACTTCTCAAAGGGTCCAGAGCAAGTAGGTTGCTATGACCGTTCCCAACACCGCGCCACCGTAACAGAGAATGAAGATTAGCCCGGTAAGATGTTTCACCTTGAGACCGTCATAAAGCGTGTAACGAAAGCGATGTGCCCAGTGAAACAATGGCAGTGAACACAAAACGAACAGATAAACTCGCACCAAAGGAAGCCGGACCAGAGACATCAAATGGTCAAAACTGGGAGCCTGCAACCACCCCAGCGGAAATGCTACAGCAAACAGGAACAGTTGCACGGGTATAAGGAGCGCTGCGACCACTCCGCCGGCGCTGAATAGCAGCCAGAAAAAAGCCTCGTTCGACTGTTTAGCCATGCTTTGCCTCAAATTCGCTTCACCGCAACACCAACCAGCAGACGAATCCTGACACCACGGCCCAAGCAACGTAGCTGGGAGCTGCGACGAGAACCTCGGGAAGCCGTTTCCCTCGTACACGCACCGGCATCGCGCTGGGCGCCAGATTGAACCAGGTGATGGTGTGAAACACAACAAAAAACAAGCTGACGATATTGAGTCCGATGAGCAGAGGATTGCCCATGCATTGCTGAAAGTGCGCATACGCCTCAGGACTATGGCGCAACGCACGCAGCAGAAAAAGAGTCTCGATCACGAAGACGGCGACGAAGACGCTGCTCAGCTCCCGCAGGATGAACTTCAAGTAGTGCCACTCCCCCAGCCACCAATAGACCGACACATGTGGCCGGTACCAACGCGGATGGAAGGGCGTGTAGCTTGTCACCCCTTTAGTCGTTTCCTGATTCACTGCGGGCATTCTGAGTTTCTCGACCTCTCGGCATTACAAATGATTTCAGCCAGTCTAATACGGCTGCTATCTTGTACTGTTGGATCGCGCCGGCCGGATCCACATGCTTGGGGCAGACGCGCGTGCACTCTCCGACAAAGGTGCAGCCCCAAATACCATCTGGATGGGCCAGCACGGCAGTTCGCTCCTCGGCGCCCTGATCGCGCGAATCCATGTTGTAGCGCTGCGCTAGCGCGATCGCTGCCGGGCCTACGAACACCGGGTCCAACCCGACTACAGGGCAGGCAGCGTAGCACAATGTGCAGTTAATACACATGCTGAACTGCTTGTAACGGTCTACCTGCTCCGGAGTTTGCAGGAACTCGCCCTGGGCAAGCGGCGGCTCCTCCTTGCGCACCAACCAGGGCTTCACCTTCTTGAGTTTGACCAGGAAATCGCTCAATTCGGTGACTAGGTCGCGCACGACCGGGAAATAACGGAGCGGCTCTACGCGGATCTTGTTTCCGTTTCGCGCGTAGCTGGAGAGGAACGTGGCACACGCCAGCTTGGGCTCGCCGTTTATCATCATCCCGCAACTGCCACAAATGCCCATGCGACAAGACCAGCGATAGGTGAGCGTCCCGTCCACCATGTCTTTGACATGGTTCAGCGCGTCGAGCACGACCCATTCCTTGTAAACCGGCACCTCAAAGTTCTCGAAGTGCGGCTCGTAGTCCTGCTCCGGAGAGTAGCGTGCGATCTCGAGGACGATTTTGTCAGCCATCACTGAGTCCGTGTTGCCTTCAATGACTGCCCAGGTTCCTGCGATTGTCCGTAAACCCGTTCTCCCGGCGGCCAACGTGTGATCTTCACCGGAAGATATTCCACCCGCGACGAACCGCTCGAGGTGCGGTAAACCAACGAATGTGCGAGCAACTTGTCGTCATCGCGGACGGGGTAATCCGTGCGCTGATGCGCGCCGCGCGACTCCTTGCGTTGCAGGGCACATCGCACGATCGACTCCGCCACGTCCAGCATGAAGCCGAGTTCCAGGGCTGACTCCAGCTCGGTGTTGAAGGTGCGGCTATGATCGTCGAGATTAATGTCTTCGAATCGTTGCTGAAGCTCGCGCAACTTGGCAGTCGCCTCCGAAAGTACTGCCTCCTCGCGGTAGATTCCCGCGCTCTTTTCGACCGCTGTTTGCATCTCGGTGCGAATCGTAGAGACGCGTTCCCGCCCGCCAGCCTTTCTCAGAAATTGCGACTCCAGCCTTCTCTGTTCGTCGAGCGCCTGGGCCAAGACCGTCCCGTTGCCAGGCTTCTGCTCGGATGCAAACGCTGCGGCCGCCCTGCCAGCTCGCGCGCCAAACACCAGGCACTCAGGCAGTGAGTTAGACCCAAGACGGTTCGCGCCATTGATGCTCACACAAGCTGCTTCGCCGGCAGCCAACAACCCTGCCAGTGGAGTGGCACCGTCGATATCGGTACTCACGCCTCCCATCATGTAATGCACCACCGGCCGCACCGGAACCAGTTCGTGGACGGGATCGATGTTCTGATATTTCAGGCAGAGCTCACGCACGAAGGGAAGCCGCGCGTTGATCAATCTCTCTCCCAGATGGCGCAGGTCGAGGTGCACGACCGACCCATACGGCGTCGGAATGGTGCGCCCCTTCTGTTCTTCCTTCACGAAGGCCTGCGAAAGTCGATCGCGCGGGCCAAGCTCCATGGAGCGCAACACGGGCTTGGGTTCTGGAGTGCCCAGATTGTAATCCTGCAGATAGCGATACCCGTCCTTGTTCAGCATGTAGCCGCCCTCGGCACGCGCTGCTTCGGTGATCAGAATCCCGGTGAACGGAAGTCCTGTCGGATGGTACTGCATGAATTCCATGTCCTTCAGCGGAGCGCCCGCGCGGTAGGCCAGAGCCATACCATCGCCGTTCTTGATGTTGGCATTCGTCGTGAAGGGAAAGACGCGACCGCAGCCGCCAGTACACAGAATCACTGCCTTCGCCAGGATCGCCTGGATTTTTCCTGACATCAACTCGATGGCGACCACGCCTTGCACGCGTCCATCGTCAACCAGCAACTTGGTTATGAACCACTCATCGTAGCGCGTGATGGGACGGTACTTGAGGGTGGTCTGAAAGAGGGTGTGCAGCATGTGGAAGCCGGTTTTGTCGGCAGCAAACCAGGTACGCCGCTTCTTCATTCCGCCGAAGGCGCGAACGGCAATGTGTCCGTCCGGCTCGCGGTTCCAGGGGCAACCCCAACGCTCTAGTTGCAGAAGCTCTTGAGGCGCCTCCTTGACGAATGCCTCTACAGCATCCTGATCGCTGAGCCAATCACCGCCTGAGATGGTGTCGTAGGCATGCTCGTCCAGACTGTCGTCAGGCTTCGCCACGCCGGCAGCGCCACCCTCGGCGGAGACCGTGTGGCTCCGCATGGGATAAACCTTGGAAACAACGGCAATGCTAAGGTTAGGGTTCACTTCGGCTGCCGCGATGGCAGCACGCAGTCCCGCACCGCCACCTCCCACCAGAATAATGTCATGCGACGAGGATTCCATGGTTTCCAGCCAACCGCTGTACAAGGTTTCAGCCGCTTCAACCCTGGCCAAGTCCGCACATTGTCTCTTTAAAGCGACGGAGATGCAAATGATTTCTTGTACCTGGCTAACCCGGTGTGATGCCCAGCGCTGAGCACCTCTATCCGATGCCGTCATCGCGAGATTATCAAGTGGCAACCCGAATGAGGTCGCGGTGGCGACCGAGTCGAGGTCCTAATTCGGTGGACAAACTTGCCGATAACGAGCCGGGGCCGGGGCCCCGACAGGCACCGGTTTTGCCTCTGCCACGTCGCAAGCAAGCCCTGCGTAGGGCGGGAAACTGAGACTCAGCCGCGGAGCGGCGGCACAGATTCACCCACCCGCACGCTCTCTCCCAGAAAGATTCGCGATGCTGCTCCTCGTTTCCTCGATAGTATGTTGAAAGAGGAGCGCATCACTTCAGTGCAAGAAGAGATCACTAATCGCTTCCCGGTGGAACGCGACCGCGAGGGGGCCATCGCAGCGCACCCCCTCGACGTGTTCATAGCCTGGATCTCTCGACGCTCGAAGCTGTTCTCGCACGGATGGGGTGACGAGGAACTCCTGTCGGAGCTTTCGGGGGGGGCCTCCTACGCCGATGCGCTTCCTCCCATTTCCGTCACGTGGAGCCTTAGGCGGGAGCGCGGCGGCATCGTGCGGCTCGACGGAGCATTCTCCTCGCCGCTGGCGCTTTTACCCCAAGAAGCGAGCACGGCACAGTTCCGTGCATGGACGCGCGAGGGTAATCGTGCCGCCTGCGTCATCCTGGCAGGCTCGCGTGACGAGGGTTACCTGGTGCGCGAGCGCGTCTTCGGCCCTCTCACAGCGCGTGGAATCGACCTTTACTTCATGGAGAACCCTTTCTATGGTCGACGGCGAACCAAGGGAGGCCCATCGCTCATCACCGTGAGCGATCACGGGTTGATGGTGCTGGGGATGGTGCTGGAGGCGCGCGCTGTGCTTGAGTATCTGCGTAACCGTTATCCGAAGCTTACGGTGGCCGGATACAGCATGGGCGGGCACATGGCCGCGATTACCGCTGCGGTGTCGCCCTACCCGCTGGCATGCGCCGCACTCGCCACCGGCGCTTCTGCCAGCAGCGTTTACACCCGCGGACTGCTGTCGTGGAGCGTAGACTTCTCAACGTTGGGCGGCGGATCGGCCCAGCGAGCGGCCGCGCAAGGACGCCTTCAGCGCCTTTTCGCCGTGGCCGACGTCACTTGCTTCCCTGCTCCGATACGTGCGGATGCTGCTGTCATTGCGGGCTGCGAGCGCGATGGCTATGTGCTGCGCTGCGAGACCGAACGCCTCCACCAGCATTGGCTGGGAAGCGCTCTGCGTTGGATTACGGCAGGTCACTTCTCAGCCCTGGTAAGCAGTCGTCGCGCACTGTGCGACTGCGTCGCCGACGCGACCGAGAAGCTGTGAGAAAGGATAGCCGGTCGGCCCTGCGCAAGGTATACCGCTCTTTTGCTCAAAGCTTTCGGATTTTTATGTGTAAGTCCCTGCGGCCCATATTTTGCGTATAAACTTTTCCGGTCCAACATTTTAAGGCTCATGGCTAAACGCTGAGGCTAAGCTAAAGCTGGAAGCTAAGAGCCACAAAGCTGACGGCTGACAGCCCTACTTGCCTGCCCAACACGCCTGGCGCTTCTCGAGGAAAGCAGAGATGCCTTCCTGGGCGTCGGCGGCCAGAGAATTCATGCTCATTACTTCCTTGGCGTAGGCATAGGCCTTCGGCTGATCGAGGTCGATTTGCGTGTAGAACGCCTGCTTGCCCAGCGCGACGGTTAGCGAACTGGCTTCGGCGATGCGCGCCGCCAATTTCCGGCTCTGCTCCTCAAGCTCTGAAGCGGGAACAGCCATGTTGATTAGTCCCCACTCTACGGCGGTAAGGGCGTCGATCATGTCGCCGGTCATCAGCATTTGCAACGCGCGTTTGCGGCCAACGGCGCGGCTGAGAGCGACCATCGGCGTGGTGCAGAACAGGCCGATTTTGA
>Ga0074045_10002238_pt1 | contig 18026 bp, 17 predicted proteins | sample BogForMeECP23OM2_FD_94442 | JGI IMG/M metagenome (GOLD analysis project Ga0074045, IMG submission 94442) | Bog forest soil microbial communities from Calvert Island, British Columbia, Canada - Bog Forest MetaG ECP23OM2 | ecosystem: Environmental > Terrestrial > Soil > Wetlands ...
ACCATTTTTGCTTCACTTTTTGGTTGCCGTGTTGCCGGGCTTGCCATCAAACGAGCGGCACTACAGCGCAGTGCGAGCCGGATAGCTCCGGGATTCAGTGGTGTTTACTAGGTCTATCAGACGAGGAAGGAAAATAGATGAAGGACAACATTCATCCGCAGTATCACCAGACGGTAATTAAATGCGCCTGCGGCAACGAAATCCCCACAGGTTCCACCAAAAAGGAAATCCGGGTGGAAATATGCTCAAAGTGCCATCCGTTCTACACCGGAAAACAGAAACTGGTCGATTCGGCCGGGCGCATTGAAAGATTCCGTCGAAAATATGAAAAATACCAGAAACCCGAGGGCAAGGAGTAGTGCTGTATCTGCCTCTTGCCAGGCGATTGTCATAGGCCCCGCCCGGGAATCTGCCTTTGCCCGCCTCGACTCCGTGCTGCGCAGGGCCGGCGGGCGCAAACGAACCGGCTCAATACCGGTTCTTTATTTTTGGGCCGGATGTTTCCGGTCCAGGGTCAACTGACCTGTTTCGAGGCAAGCGGAAACAATGTTCGACAGGCTGGAAAGCGTAGTCCAGAAATTTCAGAAGCTCGAAGAGGAACTCGGCAACCCGGATCTGCTAAGCAATCAGAAAGAATATCAGCAGGTTGCAAAGGAGCGCTCCAATCTCGCTCCAATAGTGGAGAGGTACTCCCACTATAAAAAGTTGAAAGAGCAGGTGCAGGAAAACCAGGCTCTTTTCGAGCGGGAAGAAGACCCGGAGATGCGCGAGCTGATCCGGGATGAAATTGCCGGCCTGAAAGGTCAGCTCGACGCGGCAGAAAACGAGCTGAAGCTCATGCTGGCGCCGAAAGACCCCAATGACGACAGGAATGTTATCCTGGAAATCCGGGCGGGGACCGGAGGCGAGGAGGCGGCTCTTTTCGTTGCGGACCTTTTCCGGATGTATTCACGCTACGCTGAAATGCGCAGGTGGAAAGTCGAAATCCTGGATTCAAACCCGACAGGTATTGGAGGGTTCAAGGAAATAATCGCCTCCGTGAACGGCAAGGGCGCTTTCAGCAGGCTGAAGTTCGAGCGCGGGGTCCACCGGGTGCAGCGAATCCCGGTGACTGAGAGCCAGGGAAGGATTCACACATCCGCTGTCACTATTGCCGTACTCCCCGAGGCCGAGGAAGTCGACGTCTTCATAGACCCCAACGACCTCCGCGTGGATGTGTTCCGTTCCTCGGGCCCCGGAGGCCAGAGCGTCAATACGACCGATTCGGCCGTTCGCATAACTCACGTCCCAACGGGGTTGGTTGTAATCTGCCAGGACGAAAAGTCGCAACACAAAAACAAGGCCAAGGCGCTAAAGGTGCTCCGCGCGCGGCTGCTCGACTCTATGCAGCGCGAACAGGAAGCCAAAATCGCACAGGATCGCAAGAATCAGGTGGGAACGGGAGACCGGAGCGAAAGAATCCGTACCTACAACTTTCCCCAAAACCGGGTATCCGACCACCGGATAAATCTGACCCTCTACAAGCTGGACGTAATACTGACCGGCATGCTCGACGAACTCATAGATCCCCTCAATAACTATTTCCAGGCCGAAGCCCTCAAAGGCGCGGCGTAAGGCGGACCCTCCCTTCGCGCGAAAAACCTGCCTCGGATCAAGTCCGGGACAGGCTCTGCTCCGGGGAAACGCTCTTCCACTCCCCATTCATAATCTCAGGAACATTAGATAATTTAAGATACGCCGGCGTGACGTATGCACGCAGAATGCTCTTTTGTCATCCTAGTTTATCCAAGTTTGTCTTGCGCACATTCCTCTTTTTGGGTTAGCTTCCCAGACGCTCCCTTTTTTCTTCTCAATCACGGCTTTCACCATTGCTGCGATCTCGGCGCCGGTCAGAGCATCCTTTAGAACAAAGTGGTCCGCCCCGTATTCTTCAGCGATTTTGCGGTATTCGGGAAGATCGTAGCTCGTGAAGATGCTTATCACTACGTTCGGATGATGGTCTTTGATCTCGCGTGTCAACTCGAGCCCGTTCTTTCCCGGCAGGCGTATGTCCATGAAGACAATGTCCGGTGAAGTTTGGCCGATTTTTGCGAGAGCATCGGACCCGTCAACAGATTCGTAAACTGAGAGCGACGGGATGTACATCTTCAAGATTTCTTTGAAGGAACGTCTGAAAAAATCGTTGTTTTCTACGATAAGAACTGATGACATTATCTGCCTCCCTCTTTTTGCCCCCCCAGGCATATGATCAGGTGCGGTCTGCCTTTCCCCTGATCGCACAAAATCATATTATGGTAAATACAGTGTTTCACGTATTTGTTACAGTTCCAAGACATTATATTCCACTGTAAATGTTCATCACTCGAAATATGTGTCTGTTTTCCAAGAAAAAATGCTGTTTTTGCACTGCGATCAGGTTTTGAAGTGCCCAAAAATGCGACAGGGTTCCATTTCACTTTCCCCGGGCAATACAAAAAGTTCTCCAGATGGGAAAGTCCCGAATTTTGATTTCGCGAACCGGTCGTTAACCTGAAAACGTACAGATTTCGGTAGGATAAAAAAAGAAGCCGTGATTGACTTTAGGGTTCCATTTGCTATACTGCGCAGGGGGCAATTCTAATCCAGTTTCCGTTGAGAAGACTTCTTGAAAAGGGGAATCCTTTGCGCCAGACAAAATTCATATTCATCACCGGTGGAGTTCTATCCTCGCTTGGCAAAGGTCTCGCAGCCGCCTCTATCGGGGCGTTGATGGAGAGCAGAGGCCTTGTCGTTTCGCTGCTAAAGCTCGATCCTTATATCAACGTGGATCCAGGGACGATGAATCCTTTTCAGCACGGCGAAGTTTTCGTTACGGATGATGGAGCTGAAACGGACCTGGACCTGGGGCACTATGAGCGGTTCACTCATGCGCAACTCGGCAAGAAAAACAACTATACTTCGGGCAGCATCTACTATTCGGTTATAATGAAGGAGAGGCGCGGAGAGTATCTGGGTGGGACTGTGCAGGTTATCCCCCACATTACAGACGAGATCAAGTCATGCATCCTCGGCTCCACCGATCACGTGGATGTGGTCATAGTTGAAATCGGCGGGACTGTCGGAGACATTGAAAGTCTGCCGTTTCTTGAAGCAATCCGCCAGTTTCGAAACGACGTTGGCAGGGAAAACGCCGTTTTCATTCACGTAACGCTCGTGCCGTATCTGCCGACCTCAGGCGAAGTTAAGACCAAACCCACTCAACACAGCGTAAAGGAGCTGCGCAGCATCGGTATTCAACCCGATATCCTGCTTTGCAGGACCGAGAAGCACCTATCTGCCGAGATAAAAGGCAAAATCGCAAATTTCTGCAACGTGGATACAGATGGCGTCATAACGGCCAAAGACGTCGACTGCATCTATGAGGTTCCCCTGCTCTTCCACCAGGAAGGGCTGGATGAAAAGATCGTAAGGCTTCTCAATATCTGGACGCGGGCTCCCGTTCTCGATGACTGGGAGAAGCTGGTAAGCGCGATCAAAAATCCGCTGTTCAATGTGCGAATTGCGATTGTGGGCAAATATATCGACCTTAAGGAATCTTACAAGAGCCTCAATGAAGCGCTTGTGCACGGGGCTGCAGCTCACGGCGTGAAGCTCCAGCTTGATTACGTGGATTCGGAGAACGTGGAAAAAGATGGTGGAGAGGCGCTGATCGAAGGTGCCGATGGGGTTCTGGTGCCAGGCGGCTTCGGCCAGCGGGGGGTCGAGGGCAAGATCAAAGCGATCCGGTATGCGCGTGAGAACAGGATCCCTTTTCTGGGCATCTGCCTTGGTATGCAGCTTGCCACGGTTGAGTTCTCCCGCAACGTTGCGGGGCTTGAAAAGGCGCACAGCATGGAGTTCGACAAGCATACTCCCCATCCTGTCATATACCTGATGCGGGAATGGTTTGACTACAAGAGCAATACGATCATACGGCGCAGCGAAGATTTCGACTATGGAGGGACAATGCGCCTGGGCGCCTATCCATGCGTGCTCGAACCCGGTACTTTCGCTGCCGATGCCTATGAGGCGGTCGAGATTTCCGAGCGGCACCGGCATCGCTACGAGTTCAACAACGAATACAGAGAAGTTTTGGCGCGGCACGGAATGCTTTTTACGGGGTTGTCTCCGGACAAAAATCTCGTCGAGGTGATCGAGCTTCCGGAACATCCGTGGTTTCTCGGGTGTCAGTTCCATCCGGAGTTCAAGTCACGTCCGAGGGAGCCTCATCCGCTGTTCAAGGCTTTCGCGGGCAAGGCCCTTGAGGAAGCACAGCGAAAGAACCCCGAACCGCTCGCTAAACGCTGTTAGGTGGGCGCCGGTGGACTTTGAAGTCTTCGGCCAAAGAATCGGGCGGGACCGCCTGTTTCTGATCGGCGGACCGTGCGTTATCGAGAGCGAGGAAATCGCCTTCGAGGTGGCTTGCTTTCTGAAGAATACCTGCGCGCGATTAGGAATACCCTTCATCTTCAAAAGCTCCTATGACAAGGCAAACCGGACATCTGCCCGATCCTACCGGGGGCCAGGCCTTGAGAGGGGTCTCAGTATTCTCGCCCGTGTCCGGGACAAGTACCAGGTGCCCATTCTCACCGATGTCCATACGCCGGCCGAGGTCGAGCCGGTCTCGCAGGTTGCCGATATCCTTCAGATACCAGCATTTCTCGCACGCCAGACGGACCTTGTTATGGCCGCCGGTTGGACCGGGAAGCCGGTAAATCTCAAAAAAGCCCAATTTCTTTCACCACGAGATATGGGACAGGTGATAAACAAGATCAGGGAGACCGGAAACGAGAGGATTCTTCTGACCGAGCGCGGCGCCCAGTTCGGCTACAACAATCTAGTGGTGGATATGCGCTCCATTGGGATCATGGCGGATTTTGGCTATCCGGTCGTCTTTGACGCAACGCACAGCGTTCAGCTTCCGGGTGCTCAGGGGACTTCATCGGGTGGGGAGAGCCGCTTTGTCCCGGCCCTGGCTCGGGCGGCAGTGGCGGCCGGAGCGCATGGGATATTCATCGAAACCCACCCTGAACCTGACAAGGCCCTTTGCGACGGCCCGAATTCTCTTCGGCTGGAACAAGCAGCCGGGCTGATCGAGAGCCTTATCCGGATATTTGACGTTGTGAGCGGTGAAAATGCCTGATTCAAAACTGGTGACATTGGCGCAAAATATCTGCGCCCCGCAGGGTGAGCTGAAACAGCGGATCCTTGCCGTCCGGATGATGATCTTTGACGTCGATGGGGTCCTCACCGACGGACGCGTCATCTATATGGACGATGGCTCCGAAATAAAAGAGTTCGACGTTCAGGACGGACACGGCATAAAGCTTCTCCAGCATGCCGGAATCGAGGTGGCGCTGATCTCCGGGCGGGCCTGCCGTGCGGTCGAGCACCGCGCCCTTGGTCTTGGAATCGACAGGGTGTACCAGGGATCGAAAGTCAAGACTGAACCATACGAGCAACTCCTGGCGGAAACTGGCCTCAAAGAACATGAAACCTGCTTCATGGGAGACGACCTGATAGACATTCCCGTGATGCGACGGGCGGGGTTTGCGGTGGCGGTCCCAAACGGGGCGCCCCACATTTTTCCCTACGCTCATTACATAACCAGGGCCAGCGGCGGGCGCGGGGCGGCAAGAGAGGTCTGTGAAATGATCCTCCAAGTCCAGGGTCTATGGGAAAGCGTAATGGAGCGCTATCTGGCCGACCCACGGAAGCCTGCGTGGTAGAGCCGACCAGCCCGTCAATTTTGACTGGGGGTCCTGTGCCAGACGATTCCTATATTTGTAACTTTCGCGGTCTGGCTAATTTTTGAGTTTTACCTGGTTGGTCTCAATCTCGCGGGAACCGTTTTCCGGTTTCCTTCGCCTTCCCTGATTTTCTTCGAGTTTCCAAAGCCTTACTTAATTAACCTTTACAGTCAATACTACCCATGCTAAAGTACTTACTGAACTGTAATCCTCTAATTTGATTGAGATTTTAAGGCGCAACATATTGTTCTTTTTTCATCTTCGTTTCGATGATGAAATCGGATGGAGTGCCGGGCAAAGGATTTCGATTCATGGGACGTTTGCGATAAGGTCTGCATGAATCTTTTCGATAGAACCCGATATGCCTATGATAAAGCGGCTGAGTGGAACCAACGGGAGGAAGAATTTGTCAAAAGAACGGGTTATGCTCTAATGGCCTGTTTGGCGGTCCACGACAAAAAGGCGGATGATTTAAGATTTTTGCCGTTTTTTCCGTTTATCAAAAGGGGTTCTCTTGATGGAAGAAATTTTGTCAAAAAAGCGGTAAACTGGGCGTTGCGCTAAATTGGAAAACGAAACGATATTCTGAATGGCTTGGCGGTCCAATGCGCTGAAGATATTTTGCTGCAGGATTCGAGATCTTCCTGCTGGATTGCAAAAGATGCGTTAAGAAGGCTCCGAAAGAGAGAACGCCGTGGAAGTGACGGCAAGGTTGAGAGTAAGTGATTTCCAAGGGCAAGCTTGCGCAGTTTTTCATCATCATGATCGTTGTGGCATCTAGCCTGGTTCTTGCCGCCGGTATCTGGAAGGGAAAATCGCGGCCGGTCCAGCAGGATGCGCGGCAAGCTTGTCCGGCTGATGCGGAGATGAAGCTCACGGACATGGAATTCACCGAGATGCAGGAGGGAAAGAGGTTCTGGACACTTTGCGCATCGGAGGCCAAGTACTTTCAGGACCAGCAGAAGACCCTGCTTCAGACGGTCCGCCTGACTCTCTATTTGGACAAAACCGGCGAAGAAATCCACCTGGCGAGTCGTGAAGGCGTGTTGCACGCCGGAACCAAGGATATCGAGCTTAGTGGCGATATCCGCGTAGTACTGCCACGGGAATATGTGTTAACCACGCAGACGGCACATTACACTCACAGCGACAGAATAGTAGATTCCAATGATCGCGTTCACATATCGGGTCCAGGGCTGGAGCTGGACGGCAACAGGTGGGAATACAGACTCGCCGACCATGTCGCCAAGGTAGATGGCAAAGTCACAGCCTCTCTGGTTGTTGGCAATCTCAGAATCGAAAAATAGCCCCGCCGGCCCATGACGCTGCATTAAGGAATTATAATGAGGAGAATCATAAGCCTGAGAGCGCTGGTAAGTTTTTTCCCGGCCGTTTTCGTTTCATTTTTGGTCTGCTGCCCTCTCACCCATGCGGCGAGCGAAACAAATGCGCGCAAGCAACCACCGGATCTGAATGAAAAGATGGCCAGCAGTCAATCGCCGATTCACATCACCGCCGACAGAATGGAAGCAAACCAGGACGCAAAAACGATTATTTTCGAAAGCCATGTGGTAGTTCAGCAGGATGATGTGACTATCACCTCAAACCGGCTCAAGGTAACTTTGCTGCCCGGGGAAAACAAACCTGCACCGGTCGACCCCTCTGCGGCAGGGAGAGTAGACTACATAGAATTTGAAGGAGATGTTAAAGTCACTCAGCAAGACCGCGTTGCAACGGCTGATAAGGCCATCTTCTACCAGAAGGAACAAAAGATAATGCTGCACGGCCGGCCTGTGGTCACCAAGGGGCAGGACCGGGTCGAGGGAAATCTCATTACGATTTATCTCAAGGAGAGCCGCAGCGTTGTGGAAGGCGGGAGCGGAAAGCCGGTCCAGGCCGTTTTGTTTCCCGAGAAAAAGGAATAACCGTGCTGGGTAACAATAAAAAGCTGATCGTCGAGGACCTTGTAAAAACTTATAAGGGTCGGTGCGTAGTCGATCATGTCAGCCTCGAATTGCATGAGGCTCAAATTGTAGGGCTGCTTGGGCCAAACGGCGCCGGTAAATCGACCACCTTCTACAGCGTTGTGGGTATAATCCGTCCGGACAGCGGCGCTGTTTATCTGAACGGAGAAAATATAGTCGGTCAGCCGATGTACTTAAGGGCCAGGAAAGGGGTAACCTACCTGTCTCAGGAACCTTCGGTCTTCCGGAAGCTGACCGTGGAACAGAATATAATGGCCATTCTCGAAACCCTGGAGATCGGAAGAGAGGAGAGGCAGGCCAGGCTCAAAGAACTACTTGGTGAGCTGCGGATATCACATCTCGCCAAGAATAAGGCTGACAGGCTCTCGGGGGGCGAGCGCAGGCGTGTGGAAATCACCCGGGCCCTTGTTACGCAGCCCAGCTTTATTCTGCTGGATGAGCCCTTTGCAGGAATAGACCCGCTCGCGGTAGTTGAAATCCAGGGGCTTATCAGGGCGCTTAAAGCAAAGGGCATAGGCGTTATGCTTTCTGATCACAACGTGCGCGAAACGCTCAAAGTCTGTGATTGGGCTTATATAATGCACGAAGGGCGGATCCTGGAAAAGGGCGACCCGACAACTATCGCTCAAAGCGAACTTGCCAGGCGCACCTATCTCGGGGACCAATTCCGTTTGTAGATGGATTTAATTGATGGCATTGGAACTAAGACAGCAATTAAAACTGAGCCAACAGCTCATAATGACCCCCCAGTTGCAACAGGCGATCAAACTGTTGCAACTTTCCCGATTGGAGTTGCTGGATACGATTCATCAGGAACTTGAAACAAATCCTCTGCTCGAAGAGACCCAGGAAGAACTTCCCACCGAACAGGACGACGAACTCGAGACGCTCACTACAGAAGAGACCCCCTTCCAGGAGGTGCAGCTTTCCGAGAAAATGCGGGCAGACTTTGATTGGGAAGGCTATTTGGAGGAATACAATACAAGCACCCCCGTACTTGTGGAGACCGACCCAAACCAGGAATGGCCGAGCTTCGACAGCAGGCTCACCGAAGCCACAACGCTGGAAGACCACCTGATCTGGCAGCTCAGACTTTCCGACTTCTCGGATGAGGAGCGGGAAATCGGTGCGTGTATAATCGGAAATCTCAACAATGATGGTTACCTCGATGCGACGATTGAAGAGATCGTTGAAATGTGCGGGGCAGATCCCGCCAAGGTTGAAGAAGTCCTCGGCAGGATCCAGAACTTTGATCCAACCGGCGTTGCCGCCAGGGATCTCAGGGAATGTCTGCTGGCGCAGGCAAAAAACATGGAGATTGAGGACCAGCTTGTTGTCCGAATAATAGAAGACCACCTGAGCTATCTCGAAACAAAGAATTATGCCGCCCTCATACGCGCCCTCAAGCGCAGTCCCGAAGATGTGAAGGCGGCGGTCGAAATAATACTGGGGCTGGATCCCAGGCCTGGAAGCGCCTTCAATAAAGAGACCGTCGAATACATTAGTCCCGATATCTACGTTTTCAAGGTTGATGATGAATGGGTGATATTGCTCAATGAAGACGGAATGCCCAAACTAAAGGTCAGCTCTTATTACAGAGACGCCCTTGGGGAGGGTGATTCGCTGCCCGCTGAAACAAGGGACTACATTCAGACAAAATTGCGTTCCGCTGCTTGGCTCATCAAGAGCATTCACCAGAGACAACGGACCCTCTATAAGGTGTCACAGAGCATTGTGAAGCTTCAGGCAGACTTCTTCGATAAGGGGGTCGCCTGCCTCAAACCAATGGTGCTCAGGGACATTGCCGAAGACGTTGGAATGCATGAGTCAACCATCAGCAGGGTTACCGCCAGCAAGTACATGCACACACCGCATGGGATTTTTGAGTTGAAATATTTCTTTAACAGTTCGATAAATAGCGTCATGGGCGAAGCGGTCGCCTCGGAGAGCGTCAAGGAGCGAATACGGCAGCTCGTACGAGAGGAGAATTCCTCAAAGCCATACAGTGACCAGGAAATAGTTGACATGCTGGAAAGGGAAAATATCAGCATAGCCCGGCGCACGGTGGCCAAGTACCGTGAAATGCTGGGGATTTTGCCCTCCAACAGAAGAAGGAAATCTTCCTGGGGTCTAGGATAGCAACTTTGCGCATTGCTGTTTTCTTAGAAGGATGATGATGCGGATCAAATTATCTTTCCGAAATATCGAGTCTTCAGACCCCCTGAAACTTTATGTTGAGGACAAGCTGGCCAGGGTAAAGAAATACCTGGAAGAACCCATAGAAGCCCACGTAGTGCTCAAGGTGGAAAAATTCCGGCACATTGCCGAAGTATCCATAGATGCCTCCGGCTTTCGGCTAAACGGCGCCGAAGAAACCGATGACATGTATTCAAGTATCGACCTGCTGGTGGACAGCCTTGAGGCACAGGCCGCAAGAAAGGGCAAGGCAAAGGTGAGCCGGCGCAGATCGGGCGGAGGATCCAAAGAGTCGGTCGGCTTGCTTGAACCTGCAGGGCAGACGACGGAAAACGAGCAGGAGCCTCGAGTAATCAGGGCTGAGCAGGTTTACGCAAAGCCCATGCACCTTGACGAAGCGGTAATAGAGTTGAATCTTTCGACCGGCGAGTTCATGGTATTTACCAACAGGAGCACAAACCGGGTTAATGTTCTGTATAGAAGGAAAGACGGCAATCTCGGCCTGATTGAAGCGATCGGGTAATTGCCCCTTTGTTGCCTTTCCAACAAGTTTCTTGAGGGCGGGAGACTGTCTCCCGCCTGATTCGCGATTGGGCGAGAGGGAAAAATCTTCCGGATAATCTGGCCTGATTTGTTGGCCCTTCATATTTCACGTTTGCCCTTTCCGGGTTGAGGTATCATCAGGCAGAATCCCGGTAGAGGAAATCTAATGAAAATTCTCGACATTCTTGCAGTGAACTCTATTGTTCCCGAGCTCAAAGGGAGGACCAAGAAGCAGGTGTTGGAAGAGTTAATCGATGCCGTGAAACAGAACAAACCCCATATAGACAGCGATCGGCTTATGAAAGTTTTGCTCGAAAGAGAGAGACTGGGCAGTACCGGAATCGGGGACGGGATTGCCATTCCTCATGGGAAGTTAAAAGATATTGACGATCTGGTTCTCTCATTCGGGCGTTCCACTGAAGGCATTGATTTCGAATCCATGGATGGAAAGCCCGTTCACCTCTTCTTCCTTCTCGTTGCGCCCGAGGCCTGTGCGGGAATTCATCTAAGAGCCCTGGCAAAGATCGCCAGGCTGCTCAAAAACGGGACTGTACGAAAAAGGCTGGCAAAAGTCGACTCTCGGGAGGATATCTTTTCAATCATTCAGCAGGAAGACGAGGATTTCTAGCCTGGCGTCTATCCTGAAACACCGGATGAGACATTGACGGTTTTCGATTGGGAAAGGAGGACAAAGGGACCCCTTCGCGTACGGAAACCGGTCTGGCCTTTTTCTTTCGAGGAGGGCCGCTTGCGCCTTCCTTCGTTCCCGCCCGGTTCAAAAGTCTGCCCCAGTTTGATGTATTGCCGGATTTGGACTTGCAGGAATTGAAAATGAGTGCAAGAAAGCCCCATGTAATAGTTGTCACCGGACTTTCCGGATCCGGCAAGAGTACTGCGATCAAAGCTTTTGAGGATATTGACTATTTTTGCATCGATAACCTGCCTGTGCCTCTACTGGGCAGTTTTCTGCTGCTGTGCGAACGAGACATGCCGGACATGAAGCGGATCGCACTGGGAATAGACATCAGGGAGCGCAAGTTCCTCAAGAACTACAACCAGATATTTTCGGCCCTCGAAGATGCCGGGTACAGGTTCGAAATCATTTTTCTCGAAGCAGACGATGAAATATTGCAGCGAAGATACAGCCAGACGCGCAGAGTCCACCCAGCGGCGCCTTCCGAGCATCAATTGCTCCAGGCGATCAACTTTGAGCGGGAGCAGTTGGGCGCCCTTCGCAGCCGGGCCACCAGGATCATTGACACGGGCACTCTTTCGGTCCATGAACTGAAGCGGCTGATCACAAGATCCTATTCTTACAACGGAGAAAATGAACAGCTCAGCGTTCAGATACTCTCCTTTGGATACAAATACGGCGTTCCACTTGAAGCCGATCTGGTGATGGACGTGAGATTTCTTCCAAACCCGTACTTCGTTGAAAGTCTGAAGAATCTGGACGGCACTTCGGCTGCTGTTCGCTCGTGGGTATTACAATGGAGCGCGGTGCAGGAGTTTATATCCGATTATTGCGCCCTGATTCTGAAACTTCTGCCCGCCTATATCCAGGAAGGGAAGCGCTATCTTACAATGGCTTTCGGATGTACCGGAGGCAGACACCGCTCCGTTGTCATTGCTGAGGGAATTGCTGACAGGTTGAGGCAGAATAATTATTATGTAACAATATTTCATAGAGACATTCATCTGGAATGAGGCGTCTCGCCTGTCGGCCCACCGCGAGCGATAGACGCTACGTTGTTCGCGGCGTCACTGGGATCGGGACGTTAGCAAGCGCCGGATGCACTTGATTGTGCGCCTTGGGTAATCAGGCCGTCCACCGCATTAGAGTCTATCTTAGGAGAAGGTTGAATTGGACCGGGAAGTCGAAACAGAGCTCATAGGAGTTGTAGCCACATCCCACTGCAGGCTGGCAGAAGAGATGCTCGCGGCCGCCGAGATGATCGTTGGTCCCTGCAGAACTGCAAAGCCGTCTGCTCCAAACCGGCTCAGCCGGTTGGTGAATTGATCAAGCTCATGGGGGATGCTATAAAAGAGGTGGATCGGGGAAAGGGGGTCTTGATCCTCACTGATCTTTTTGGCGGCACGCCCTCAAATATCAGCTTGTCTTTCCAGGGGCACAGGGTGGAGGTTGTGTGCGGAATGAATCTTCCGATGCTGATCAAGCTTGCCGGGTGCCGGAACGGGTGCAGCCTGCGCGAAGCCGCTTCAATGGTGAAAGAGTACGGGCAGCGTCACATATCTCTTGCCAGCGAAGTGCTTTCCCGCCCGGTGAAAACGGCATCTTTGCCTTAGTGGATAAAAATTGGACTTCGAAATTACCGTCTCTCCTCTGGCAAAATCCGACATACCCTCAATCCTGGAAATAGAATACGATAGCCAGCCGGAGCCTTGGACGGAAAAGGCCTTTCTGGAGGAAATCAACCGGACCAATTCGAACCTGCTGGTGGCGCGGCTGCCCGCCGGGGACTCCGTCGGCGCACCCCCTCCAGAGGTCGCGGGATATATCTGCTTCTGGTCGGTAGCAGACGAGATTCAAATCCTCAACATCGCCGTCCGCAAGACCTTGAGGCGAAGGGGGATAGCCCGAAAGCTGATTGAACTCGCGATTCGAACGGGATGGGAGCACCATGCCGGATTGGTCACACTCGAGGTGCGAAAGAGCAATCTTTCGGCCCGGAAACTCTATGAATCTTTCGGTTTCAGAGTAACGGGGGAGCGGCCTGACTACTACGAAGTGCAGAAGGAATCGGCTATAATTATGCAACTTGATATCTAGTCAGTTTCCGGACGGACACCAGTCAGTCCGGGTTTCCCCTGAAGGGGGGGATTTTTCAATCTCAAGGCTCCGCCAGGGGATTCGGTATAAGTAAAGGATGGAGAAGGGAACTTTCCGCATGAGTTTTGACCAGTTTCAATCAGATGCTCTCACCAGGAACCTGGACCTGACAAATATCGCTGTGGTTATCCCATATTCTTTTCAGACCCTGGAGGATGCTGTTAAAGGATATGCCGGCAAGGAAAAGCAGGCTCGTGACCTTCTTTTGGAATACCATCACAGGTACAGGAACTGGCATTTTGTTGTGCAAGAGACCCAAAGGTATGCCATCGGCAACCTGCGCATCTATCGAAACAGCGTTCTTAACGGCAAAGTGATATATCTGCTCTCCAAAATTCTTCTCGATGCCTTAAGAGATTCTGAGCGGTTCGAAATCCGAAGCCTGGCTGCCGATCACCTTCTTGCATACTGGATAAAGCTCTTGGAGGAAATGCCTGAAGAACTTGCAAAGCCCGCCCCGGGCGAGATCAGCGCCACGGGTATGGAGGAGGTTTTCCAAACGGATACCTCCTGCCACCAGGGCATTGTGAGGCACTTTTTCCTGGAACTATCAGAACTGCCCCAGGCTTCCTTTGAGTTTCTCATGCGAAGCTTTTATCCTCCCAAACGCATCGCGGCCAGACTGCTCAGGATCTGGCAGAACGGCTCCTCGTTCGTCGAACTAAGAGCTTTTCTGGAGAGATTTTTCAGGAACACGTATGATTTCTGGCTGAACAGGGAGGACCCGTGTACGTGGCTGGATCAACAGGGAGAGGAAAACTGCCCGGCCGAGTCCTGGCTCGAAGACTGTATGCCCCTCAGCCACGAGCTTTTACGCAAACGGCTGCAAGTCTTGGAGACCGAAGTTGTTCCCGAGCCGGATCATCGCAGAGTTGTCGAAATGCTGACCGGCATGACCGACTTTCACGATCTCGTTCAACTCTATGTTCATTTGCCCCGAAAGATCGCCGAGAAAGGAGAGAAATTCTCCCAGGCCGGTCACGTCAGCATGCTCATACAGCTTAAGATCCTGGAAGTAAATGGGCTTGAGGCCATCCAGGAGGACGTGCTCCGGGAAATAAACTTCGAGATTGGCAGGTGGATACGGGAGGAATCCAAAGATCAACTGGAAGCGCTGCTCGATCGCATATTAAGCGGCCTGGGGATTTCGCTTCAGAACTATCCACAGGCTGCGCTCCAGATCATGCGCACGATGGGCCTGGAAATTTTGGCAACAGACCGCAGGCCGTTGATCGATTTCTTCTTGAGGCGAATCATACGGTTGGGGTTTCAATCACCCATGCTCGGCCAGGTGAGCAGCCAATGGCAGATGTCCGTAAACCAGGCCCATCTTCCCAACGCGAGAATATGGCTCGATATCATAAAAGCTAACCCCCTGCGCGCGAGGGCACTTCTTTCCGCCCTCATAGTAAACCTGTCTCTGGGCGGGATTTTCGTCAGGGACACGGACCTTTTCCAGAAGGACGTTTCTCAATTGCTCAATGCTCCCATCCGGCCCGTGTACAACCTGGTGAAACAACTCGCAAAGCTCTTCCCTGTCTACTTCAGCCAGATCGGGGCCGAGGGACTGCTCAGGCAAGTCTCCACAGACGTTGACGAGATCGCCGGCCGGAGCGACAAGCTTATCCACTTTTTGAGAAAGCAAAGCCACGTCGAAAGCAACAACATCATCGTATCTTTCATACAGGGGATTATCGAATACTGGCGGACAACGGACAAAAGACCCCTGGAAGGGCTGATTCCAGGCGAGGTCTATTCCGATATACCTGAATCCGGGCCGCAGGTTGAAGACGTCCACAGGATTTTCGAATACGTTTTCAGCACCAGGACGATCAACCACGTTCAGGACCTGCTCGATTTGACCGAAGATGAGGCCAAAGGTCTGATAGGCCAGGTTCCCGGAGTTCCCGAAAAAGAGCGCTCGCGCGCCTTTCTCATGATCCAGTTCTATCAGCTTCTCCACGAAAAATATGCCCTGAGCTTCAAGGACATCCATATTAACCTCCAACGGGCAAAAACCGTTGGCCTGCCCGACCCGGGGAAACTGCTCGACGCGCTCGATAACGGTGATGGTGACAGATACCACTTGCTTAAGGCCATTCTGGATTATCTCGGTGAGCTGAAGGAAGTCATCCTGACCCCCGGCGAACTGAAGATAATGGAGAACATTTACTACAAGCGCCATATCGCCGTAGACATTCCCTCGATGTATGGCTCTTATAATGAACCGCGCTTCGATGCCCTCGGGCTGACCTTTCGGCTGGAAAACCTCGCTAATGTAATGTTCGAGGAGATCATATTTTCAATCAACCTCAGTTTCATCACCCGGGCCACCTTTCACCGGATCGCCCGTTTCATTCCGCTTTTTATGAAAGCGCTGGAGATTGACGGGATTACGTCCAGCCGGCTCGAGAGCCAGCAGGAGCTTTTCATGAAAGCCCTCGGGGTCCCCGGGTTCTCGCATTCACAGTACATGGACATCTTCAGGGGTTTTTCCGAAGCGATAAAGCAGATAATTCAGACCCATTACGATTCGGTTCATGATAAAAACCTCGAACTTATAATCAAGCAACTCGGAGCCGACAGACTACTTCAGAGATATCAAAGAGACAGTGATGTCGCGGCGGAAAGAATCCAGAGAGTCTCGGAGAGCTTTCTTCGCGACCTGATCGCCAGAACTTTCGGGCTCCAGTATTTCGACCATTTTATCGCCAGCATTCTTACCACGCTTGCCACGCAGCGCGAAGAGCTGAGCGTCCATGATCTGGACTTGCTGCTAAGCTATGACCCCGGCAGGACTGTTTCTCACCTTTATCGCCCGAACAGCGAGACGCACGATTCCATATACATGGGGAGCAAGGCGCACACACTGGCCAATCTGCACTCGATGGGGATCAAGATCCCACCCGGCTTCGTCATAACTACTGAGTATTTCCGGTGCAGGCCTGTGATAGAGAGCTTCTGGCAATCCCGGGAGGATTTCGTGGAACGGGTGCTGGAAATGGTGGCGCAAGCGGAGGTCGAAACGGGCCGCAAGTTCGGCCATCCGGGCAACCCCCTTCTTTTCTCTGTCAGAAGCGGCTCGGCGGTCTCGATGCCGGGAATGATGAACACCTTTCTCAACGTCGGAATCAACGAGCAAATAGCCGAAGGCCTGATTGCGCAAACCGGAGAAGCATGGTTCGCCTGGGATAACTACAGGCGTTTTATACAATCCTGGGGGATGTCGTTCGGAATTCCCCGCGACGAATTCACCACCATAATGAACTATTACAAGAGAATATATGGCAGGTCCGTTAAACGGGAATTCTCTCCCGCCGAAATCAGGGAGATTGCCCTGGCCTATCGGGAAATCCTCAAGGCGCATGATATCGAATTTTCCGAATCCCCCAGCGAACAGCTCTTCACGGCCATACGGCAGGTCGTGGAATCATGGGAATCGCACAAAGCAAAGACCTACCGGGAAATTATGATGCTTTCGGACAACTGGGGAACTGCGGTTACCATTCAGGCAATGGTATTCGGAAACCTGGACATTAATTCCGGGGCCGGTGTCATGTTCACCCACAATCCGCGCACATCTGAGGACAAGGTCGATCCGGTCGGCGACTTCACGTGGGGAAACCAGGGAGAAGATGTAGTGGGGGGTCTGGTCAAAACTCTGCCGCTCTCCGAAAAACAAAGACTCGGAGAGGCCGAGCCCAAGGAGACTTCGCTCCAGGCCATTTTCCCCGGCGTCTATAAGAGGTTGTCAGACATAGCCAGAAAGCTGGTCTATGAAAACCACTGGGCGCCCCAGGAAGTGGAGTTCACATTCCAGGGGGCGGGAGAAGAGGGCGTGTATGTCCTGCAGTCCCGCAACATGACTCCCCGGACAAAGCGCTCCTATCCGGTCTTCAAAAAGAGCGAAGACCTCCGCTCCAGGTACCTGGGGAGCGGTATCGGAGTTAGCGGCGGCGCGATCTCGGGCGTGGCTGCCTTTGATCTGGAATCCATCCAGCGCATCAAAAAAGAGTGCCCCGCCAAACCGGTCATCCTGATCCGCTCCGACACGGTCCCCGACGACATACATGAGATTTCAGTTGCGGATGGAGTTCTAACAGCCAAGGGGGGCGCGACCTCGCACGCCGCCATCGTAGCCCACCGGCTTGACAAAACGTGCGTAGTCGGTGTGAGCCGCATGAGGGTCCGCGACTCGGAAAAGACTTGCGTCATTGACGGCCACCCGGTTAAAGCGGGCGACTCAATAAGCATCGACGGCAGGAGCGGAGCCATTTACTCGGGAATGCTGGAAGTTGAGCGGGTAGACCTTTCGGCCAGCCCGGATTATGAATAGCCCTCTATCAAAGAAGAGGTTTTGGGAGGCGGGAACGGTAAGTCAAAAGCTCTTTTGTAATTTCGGCAGCAGGAACTAACTCTATGCATTCATCTTGCTTGCTAGATACTTCTTCCGGCGTGATTTAATATGTTCCAAACTCTTTTGCAATTTACGCTTATCTAATAAAGATTTCGTCACTTTTGTCTCTGGATTCGTAAACACCTGTCGTACAATCTCTTTATAAGCGACCTCAGCTTTTTGTGACTCTTCACCTGGGGCACGCCTTTCTCTAGGTGGTATTTTCCTGTTAACCTCCATAACCAGGTGCAGCATTTTATATGTCCCTTTACCGTGCTGGCGCTCAA
>Ga0074045_10002243_pt1 | contig 18010 bp, 16 predicted proteins | sample BogForMeECP23OM2_FD_94442 | JGI IMG/M metagenome (GOLD analysis project Ga0074045, IMG submission 94442) | Bog forest soil microbial communities from Calvert Island, British Columbia, Canada - Bog Forest MetaG ECP23OM2 | ecosystem: Environmental > Terrestrial > Soil > Wetlands ...
CCAGGCCGGTAGTGGCGACACGGGTGGGCGGCATTCCGGAGATCGTCGAAGACGGCGTTTCCGGCTACCTGGTGAATCGCCGACAGCCCGCCGAGGCCGCGGACAGGGTTCTGCGTTTGTTGCAAGACGGTGAACTGCGGAGCAGGATGGGCGCCTGCGGGAGACGCGCGGTGGAAGAACGATTCAATCTGCGACATAGCGTGGCGAGGCTGTTGGAGCTGTATGGAATTGGCTAGGGCAGGGCGGACTGGAACACTCCCCACCACCGATTCAGCGGCCGGCGGAACTCGGGATGGCCGGCCGGGCCGGCTCGCGTAGCAGCAGGTACGCCGGCGCTACGACGATCGCGGCGGTCAGCGCCAGCGCAACGCCCAGCGTGGTTACCACGCCCATCTCTGCCAGCGGCGCAAAACCGGATGCCATCAGGGCGCTAAAGCCAACGATGGTAGTCAGGTTGGATTGGATCAGGGCCGCGCCGGATGCGCGCGTCACATCCAGGATGCTGTTGCCGGGGTCCTCCCGGTATCGCCGGATCAGGTGTATCCCGTTGTCGATACCGATGCCGATGATGAGCGGTATGGCCGTGATCGACATGAAACTGAACGAGTGGCCAAAGAGGCGCAGCAGGCCGAAGGTGACGACGATGGCGAAGACGATGGTCGCCAGCACCAGCAGCGAATCCGGTATGTTCCGGAAGCAAAGATACACGAGGAGAGCGATGCCGGCCGCAGTCAGGAGCAGCGCCCGCCGGCTATCCGCCAAGATGAGGCGCTGCACATCGCGATTGATCTTGTTGAAGGAAAAATCGACGAACGGGCCGGCTTCGCGCCGCCATTGGTCGAAAACGGGTTGGGGGATCACCTCCGTCGCATCAGGATCGGTTCCGTAGTAAGCGACCGCGGCAAGGTATTTGCCGGGGCCGATCTTGCGGATGCTGTTGTCAAGGAGTCCGGCCGGAAGATACTCGCTGGCAGACTCGAGTGTGAGAGGGGCCGGATGAGCGCGAAGGTGATCGAGGCGATCGAGGAAGGGTTGGAATGGCTCCTCGCGGAAGCCATTGGCACGGATGGCGGCGCGGACCGCGGCGGCGGCGGCGTTGAAGTCGACGCCAGCCAAGGTGGCCGCGCGCTGCGCCTGGGTCTGCGCGGAAGGGAGAATGCCGGTAGGAGAGAAAACCGAGCGCACGGCTTTCCGGTTCTGCCAGCCTTCGAGGTCGGCTGTCAGTAACTCGGCGCGTCGCAGAACCTCTTCCTGGCTTCCGGTGATGAGCAAGACCTCCGGGCTACCCTCGATGCCGAAGCTGGCCGAGAGACGCCGCTGGCCGACGATGGCAGGATTATCGTCGCCGCGGGTGATCTCGACGTTGCGGCTCATCCGGATGGACGGCAACACGGCCAGCGCGAGGCAGAATGCCGCAAGAGCGACGACGCACACCATGCGGGCATGGCGTTCGGCGAGGCCGAGGGCGTGGCGCGCGAGAAAAGGGAGGAAGCGGAAGGTGATGGTTTCCGGGGCCTGCGGCTGGGAGAATCTCCACCACAAGCGCAGGATCGCCGGTACGGTCAGGACGGTGTGATACATCATCATGAACATTCCGACGGTAAGGATGAAACCGAACTCCGCCAGAACCTTAAAGCTGGACGCCCATAGCGCGGCGGTAGCCGTCCCGACCGTCAGGATGCAAAAGAGAATGCTCGGGCCGGTCTTGGCATAGGTTCCCACGAAGGCCTGGTGGAGCGAGCCTCCGAGCCGCCACTCCTGGGGCACGCGATTGAAGAAATGGACGATCTGATCGTCGCCGAGTCCGGCCAGGATGGCGATGAACGACATGCTGATCAGGTTCACTTCGCCCGGGTAGTAGCTCGCAATTCCGGTGGTCCAGAGAATACCGAGACTGGCTGGCACTAGCGAAAGCAGGAACAGACCGATGCGCGGATAAACCAGCAGGCAGAGCAGCGTATTGCCAACGATCGAGATAAGGGAGATGAGGCGAATGTTGCGCTCGATGAAGGTCCGGTCCTGATCGGCGTACACGTAAGCGCCCGCGGGCGTGACGCGCAGGCCGGCGCCGCGGAAGCGATCCTCGGCGGCGAGCGCGCGCACGGACCGGTTCGTCCACCCCGCCACCTGCTGGGCGAATTGATAATCGACGGCCGATTCGCGCGGCTGGCTGACGATGAGTAACGCGCGGTGGTCCTGGCTGAAAAAGCGGTTACCGCTGCCCCAATTCAGGTCGAAGCTGGTGAACTGCGAAAAGCTCTTGCCTCCGTCGGCGAGAGGTTCCATCAGACCGAGGGGATCGGCCAGAAAGTAGTTGGTGCCCAGCGCGGAAAATGGCGTGACCATGGCAGTCCCGGCGCGGCGGAAGGTCTGGCCGATCCGCTCCGGACGGAGACGGTCGCGCACTGCGTCGCGCTGTGCGGGCTGGACGAACGACGGAAAGTTCCAGACATAGAGCCTGACGATGCGGAGCAATTCCTCCTCGTCGAGCCCGCAGCGGGCGTAGTGGAAAAGGCCGCTGGCTTTCATCGACGCTACGAGCCGGTCGGCGAATTCCTCCATCGCGTCCGCGCCCTCCTGGTTGGGCGGCGCCTCCACCAGGACGAATAGCTGATTGCCGTATCCCAGTTCTTCTCCCATCTGGCTGACTGCACGCCACTCCGGATTGCCACGTCCAAACATGTCGGTCAGGTCGGTACCCATGCGGAGGTAGTGGATGTGCGAGTAGAGGACCGCGGTAAGGGCGGCTGAGAACAGCAATACCAGCACGGGATGGCGAAGCACCAGTTCGCCGACCCAGCGCATCAAACGGGTGGTCACGGGCGGCCCCCCTTGCGTGCCACATACAACAGGTGTGCCAGGCCAAGCCGATTGCGGAAGCGGATCTCGCGGACTGTGAGCTGCGACTGTTCCAGAACACGCCGGTATGCGTCAGCCGAAAGGATCAGCGGCCGCTGCCCGGCGCCGCCGAGGAAGAAGACGGCGCGGTCCAGCGCAGCGCTCAAGCGGGAAGAGAGCCCACGATGACAATCCTGGACGCGGAAAATGAGCTTTCCATCGGGTTCGAGCGCCGATCCACAGCGGGCCAGCAAGTCGAGTTGCTCCTCGGCGGCAAGGTATTGCAGAACGTCCAGGATTAGGATCACAGCGGCCCGCGGAAGTGGAAAACGGCGCGCGTCGTCTACCTCGAAGTGTGCGTCCAGAGCGCGGAAGGCTTCGCGTGCGACTGCAATACGATGGCTGTCCAGATCGCAGGCGTGAATCCGCCGCGGCGCGGTCGAGGTCAGGAACGCGGATGCGATACCGTGGCCGCAGCCAAGATCGACCAGCGTGCCGGCGGCGGTGTCCTCGGCGTCGAGATACTCGAAGATGCGATCGAGGCGCAGCTTCCAGCGCACAAAGCCACGGTCGAACCACGGCGCTTTGGCGTATAAAAAACGCGCCGCGCGGGTGCGCGCACGCCGCGCGCGAAGCCGCCCCGAACTGCGCCCGGCCACGGCGAAAGTCGCTGCGGCCAGAATGCCACCGAGTGCCACGCCGAGCGGCACGCTGCCGGCAAACCAATACGGCAAGCACTGCCAAATCTCCGCGCGCGACACAACTACGCCAAAGTGTCCGGTCAGCATCCAGCGGCCGAGTCCGATTGAGGCGACCACCAAGCCGGGCTGCAGAAACGGATTATTGATAAAAGTCGCCGCCAACGTGAGCGGCTTGTTCAATCCGAAGAGTACGGCAATGCCTAGAGCGGCCATCGATTGAAACCCGTAAATAGGCACAATGCCGATGAAGACGCCGGTGAATACGGCGGCGGCGGCCTGACTGGGGCGCAGTCCCTCCGTCAGGACCATTGTGAAGATACGCCGTGCCGGCGCCAGCGATCGGTGGAGAAGTGACAGCATGGGTGAGACTCAGCCCGAACGCACGATCAACTCGCCGGTTGCAATGGTTGCGCCATCCACGGAGACCACGCCTTCAACGTAGACGAGCTGTCCGGCCCCGCTAAGTCTGGTTGCGACGATACGCAGATCGTCGCCGGGGCCAGCCGGTTTGAGAAACTTGAACCGCGTTACGGCGGCGAGCAGAAGGGTGGCCTCCGGATCGGGTGGCGCGAGGGAGCCCATCATGACCGCAGCGGTCTGCGCCACGGCCTCGATCAGATACACGCCAGGCAACACCGGCCGGCGGGGAAAATGGCCGCGAAACGCCGGCTCGGCCGGATCGACGTGTTTCCAGGCGACGCAGCGAACGCCCGGCTCAACCTCTTCTACGCGGTCGATCCATAGGAATGGAGGCCGGTGGGGGATGACTCGCTCGATCTCGTGCTGATCCATCATCGCGGGCGGTAGACCTCGAAGGTTGATGCCGGTATCTTCGTATCCAACGATGTCAGCTCGATGGTGAACACACTGTTGACACCGCTCTTGCCATCGACCTCGAGAGATCGCAGCAAGAACTGTTCTTTGTCCAGGCGGACAACCACATAGTTCAATTTTCGCCGGAAGTTAGCCGACAGGGGAACTAACCTGAGCGAGTATGTGTGCACATCCTGACTTGCGGAGATCGCAAAGTTCTTTTTCAAATTCTCGATCGAGTTCGCTTTGCCAAAGTAAGACTGCGTGCGCCGGACGTCGCCGCCCACGTCGATGACTTCGGTGTTCTTGCCATCTCCGGTCGTGACGTTGAGATAGTCCTGATTGAAACGAATCTTCACGGCTTCCGGCTCGGTGTACTCGAGCGAGAATCGCGCCATACCCTCGGCGCAGAACTTGCCGCGAAAGATCATGGGTTTGGCGAGGATCATGGATGTTCGAGTCTCGGTGATCCTGCCACAGCCGGACACGTGCTTCGTTTGAGCCTGTTGCACTCCGTTCCAGATCTTAGTCAGCAGATCGGTCTCCTGCGCCGGGAGGGACGTGGTGAGAACGAGCAGCGCGAGTAGCGGGCGCCCACCCATGTCAGGCTCCTAGAAAGCGAAACGCCAGCGACCAGAGACAAATCCGGACAGTATCGCTCACGGGATTCATCTTGGAACGGGCGCGGCCGTCAACATAGATCGTGCGGATTGGTGCGTGCGCGATGGAGCAGCCGCTGCGGGCGTACTTGATCAGCAGCTCCATCTCAAACTCGTACGCCCGGCTGCGCAGGGGCATGCCACGCAGTTTTTCCAGACGGAAGAGGCGAAATCCGCTTTGACTATCGCGGATTTCGGAGCCGACGAGCCAGGATGCAAACCGGCTGCCGACGGTATTCGAGAAGAAGCGGGAACGCGGCATGTTGCGGCGATCGAAAGTGCGCGCCCCGATCACCAGGTCGGCGCCGGTCGCGCGGGCCGTGTCCAGCAGCGAGGGAATGTCTCCGGGCGAGTGCTGGCCGTCGCCATCGAGCGTCAAGGCATGGGTGAAAGCGTGGGACTGCGCGTATTCGATGCCGAGCCGAAGCGCGGCCCCTTTCCCGAGATGGCACGGCAGTGTCAGACAGGTTGCGCGCCCGGCGCGGGCCACATCGAGTGTGCGGTCGGTCGAGCCATCGTCGACAACCACAACTTCGTCCACATGCTGCGCCGCTTCGGCCGCGACCCGGCCCACGTGAAGCTCCTCGTTAAATACGGGCACCACGGCGCAGACTCTCATAGGACGGCGGCTTGGCAAGCGCTCTCTCGCTGGGAATCGGGCCCGACCAGAACAAAGTCGAAACCTCGTCTGCGTAACTCGTCGATGACACGGGGCAAGGCGTCGAGCATCCCGTCTACGCCGCCGGCCTGATGGTCGTGAAGGAGGATGATGTCGCCGGAGACAACTCGTTTCAGAATGCGGTCCACCAGCGCCGGCGACTTGAGCCCCAGCGTATCGCACGTCCGAATTCGCCATGAGATATACTCCAGCCCGCGGCTACGCAGGTACGGCCGCAGCAATGGATGACGCAATCCGACCGGAGACCGGAAGAAACGGGACTGGTGGCCGCAAGCTTTCAGGATTGCGGCGTGGCACCGGTCAATCTCGGCTCGCAACCGGGACGGCAGGAGAAAACAGAACAGAGGAGGATGCGACCAGGTGTGGTTTTCGATCAAATGCCCCTCGGCCTGGGCCTTGCGCACGACCTCCGGGTAGCTTTCGGCGCGCTGCCCCACCACGAAGAAAGTTGCGTGGACGCCCTTCTGGCGCAGGAGATCGAGCAGCATGGGTGTGCTGACCGGATCGGGGCCGTCGTCGAAGGTGAGCGCAACGCAGGGATGAGCCGAACGCACGCGGGACCGATTGTCCACCAGCCACCGGTTTCGCGGATGAAACAAGAGGTAAAGGCTGAGCAAGGTGGCGGGAGTGTAGATCGCCGCAGCTCGAAAAAAACTGTGCAGCGTGAACGGATACAGGAGCAAGAGCGATGTCTGGGTCAGCGATAACATCGCTATGAAAGTGATTGCCCGCAGCACGAGAGCGCTATTGTAGCGCGGAGCCCGCGTGAGCGACAATGCCTCCGCAATACCTGCCGCAGATCCGAGCTCCGGTTTGGCCAGGCAAGGTACATACTGACACGGGCATCCAAAATGGGAATTCCGGCCTTGCGGAGACAGCAAGTGATTGCGGCGGTCGTGCTGGCGTGCGTCGGGCTGCAGCCAGGCTTGGCGGCGCGAAGGCGTGGCGCAAAGCTCTACCCGGACAAGGAAACGGCCGCGGACATGAGCGGCCTGAACCGCGATTTCCTCGGATGGGTCGATCTTACAGAACACGACTGGGCGGCTCATGGCTATGCGAGCAAGGCCCATTGGGCCGCCGTGGCGACGGGCTTGAACAGCGAACTCCTCGGACTCTGTCAAGCCAAGTATCTGAGTGGCAAAACGGTCGTTGGGGCAACACAAAAGGGTGACGAGAATGCGGCGGGATGCGATCTCTATATCAAGTTCTCGGACGTGCCGATCGATTACAACAATTATCACCTCTATTTATCGATACGCTTCATCGATCCGAAAACGAATACTGAGATAGGATCTATTCCGGCCAGACCCTACTTCGGGAACGCCTGGGGCTTCGTGAACTACTGGAACGCCGCGCTCGACGAAGTAAGCCGGAAGATCGGGGTAGAGGTCATCGGCAGTACGCAGCAGGGTAAACGGAAACCCCGCTGATTCGCTGCCAAGATACTGCCAGACAGTCAGTCGATCAATCGCCGGGCGACGAACGAGCAAAAACTTTCTTGTGACGTACCCGTTGAGCCAACATTTGCCCGCTCTTGAGCAGGGCTCATTGACCCGGCGGCGGGCGAGCGGTTACGATGATGCTTGCGCACGATCCGCGGTGGCGCCGGATCGCGGCCGGCTGCGGCCGCCGGGTCCAACCAGTTCCATGCGAGTCTTACTCCTCAAGCCGCGGCCCACTGCCGTCCAATTCGGGCTGGCGCCTTTCTTCCAGACCGAGCCGCTTGGCCTGGAGTACATCGCCGCCGCCCTGATGCCGGCCGGTCATCGGGTCCGCATCGTGGATTTCCGGTTTGAGCGGCGGCCGCTTTCGCGCATCCTGAACGAGTTCCGGCCGGACGTCGCGGGCATCGCATGTCTGCACATCCTCGACGTGCCGGAGACGCTGGCACTCGCGCGCCGCATCAAACAGCACGACCGCGCCATCTTCGTAGCGGTGGGAGGGCACGCGGCTGGTGCCTATCCACAAGCCCTCGATGGAGCGGAATCGGTCGACGCAATCGGCGTTGGCGAAGGCGAGCGGACCATGCCGAGCCTGTGCGAGGCGATCGAACGCAAACGGCCGCTGCACGATACGCCATCGCTTCTGCTGCGCGGCGTCAATGGCGGGTTCCGCGCGACCAGCGGCGCGCAGGACTGGCTAGACTTGCGGCAGGTGCGCCAGCCGGAACGTGGGCTCGTCGCGCGCTATCAGTCGCAGTACTGCTGTCTCAACTACATGCCGGTGTGGACGATCGAAACGGCGCGTGGCTGTCCGCACCGATGCAAATTTTGTTCGGTGTGGCAGTTCTATGGCGGGTCGTGCCGCTTCCACGCACCGGAAACGGTGCGCGCCGATTTCGAAAACACGGGCCGCCACGTTTTCGTGATCGACGACCTTTTCTGGGGCAACCGCCAACAAAGCGAGGAACTGGCCGATGCGCTGCTCCGCTCGCCAGAGCGGAAGGCGTGGATGCTGGTGCAGTCGAGAGCCGACCTGGTGGGGCAGAATCCGGACCTGTTGCGCCGGTGGCGTCCGCTGGCAAGCAAGTTCGACATCTTTTTTGGGTTCGAGTCGCCGACCCACGAGGGGTTGCGGTCGCTGCACAAGGGGACCGACATCGCCAAGACGCTCGTCGCCATCCAGACGGCGCGCGAACTAGGCTACGGAGTGACCGGCAATTTCATCATCGATCCGGACTATACCGAGGAGGATTTCGCCCTGTTGTGGGACTTCCTCGGCACCCACCAATTGTACCGGGCCGGCTTCACCATACTCACGCCGCTTCCCGGCACCGAATTCTTCGAACAAAGCCGCGAGAAGTTGCAGGTCCTCGACTGGGATCAGTACGACCTGCACCACCTCCTATGGCAGCCGCGTCTGCCCGTGGAGCGCTTCTTCGAGTTGTACTGTGAGACCTGGAAACGGACCGTGCTGAACGCGGCCGGACGGAAGAAGTGGTGGAAGTGGGTGGCCGAGGTGGAGATCCGGCACGTGGGCCGCATGCTGCGCATTCTGCGGCGCACGCAGCGGATGTTGGACCCGAGTGTCTACATGGCCGAAACCCGGATTCCGCTGCGCGCAGGTCGGGAAGAATATGGACGCCGGCTGGCGGACTGATGCCCATCGTGCGATGTGGCGGCTCGCCGCGGATCGCCGCCTGATCGAGGTTCAGGAGACTTCCCGCCGGATTGCGCGGGAGGTGGTGAAGCCGGCCCTGGCCGCCGGTGCGGCCGAATCCTTCGCTTGGACTGCGGCTAAGGCAAGCGTGCTGGATGGCTTGGAGCGGACGGGGCTGACCAGCCTCTCGGATCGGGCTGAGTTCGGGGGCGCGCTGGCAGTGGGCTTGGCGGCTGCCGAGTTGGCGGTTGCCGACGGTGGCGCGGCTACCTCCCTCCTTTCGGCCTATCTGGCACAGATGATCGTGCGCGACTCCGGAACCGCGGAACAGAAGGCCCGGTATCTCGACCGCGCGCGCTACCCATACGCCGCACTTTGCCTGACCGAGCCCTTGCCTGGGGCGGGAGTGGATGCACTGAACTTGACCGGATGCGCGCGTCTGGTGGAGGCACCGCACGCCAGCGAGCCGGTGCTGGAGGTCAAGAAGCGCGGCCGCCTGATCAGCCACATGGAGTTTGCGAGCTTCGTCCTGCTGGCTGTGGGGTCCGGCGATCCGCGGCTGGCGGGCGGCTGCCTGGTCGTCGCCGAACCCGGCGACGAGGGGCTGTTCGACCGCGGTGTGCCGGCACGTAAGCTGGGCCACCGGCTGTCCTCGGTGACTTCGCCGGCGTTCCAATTAAGGATTCCGGCATCACGGATTTTGGGAGGCTACGCAATCGAGGGTGACCGGCTGGCGCCACGGGTCGGATACCGGCAAGCTCTGGAACCCGCGCTCCGCCGTTGCCGTCCCGTGGTGGCGCTGATGACGGCCGGCAAACTGCTGGCCACCATGGAAACGGTTCTCGCCCATGGTTTACCGGATCTCGACACGGCGATCTGTTTGGTGGATGCCTGGGCAGACGCGGAGGCGGCGGCCTCGCTCGCACTGGAGGCCGCGCGGCTCTCGGACCGGCTGGACTGTTGCACTCCTCCGCCCGCGGCCCTGGTTGGGGAGGCCACGCTGACGGGCGCGGCGGCGCGGCTGTTCTGCACCGCCCACGCCGCGCCACGCATGAAGCAGTACGCCGCACTGCCAGACGTGTTGGGCCGCATCATGGACGCGCAGGTGGAAGCGGTTTACCTGGGAGCGGAGTCGCTACAGCGGCGGCAACTGGCTGCGTCAATGGCCGCCCCTGGTTTTCCATCCTGGCTGGCCGCATGGATTGAGGAGGCTGAGGAACCGGGATCCCTCCAGGCCGGCCTGTCGCTCCTCGACTGGACCCTGGAATTCCTGCGCCGGATGCGCCTTCTGACCGACGCGCGCCAAGGAGCCGGGTTTCCCTTGGCCGATGCCTTGTGCCGCCTATTGGCTGCCCAGGCCCTGGCCGCCGATGTGCGGGCGCTGCGCGCGGCCGGTGGGCCTGCGCTGGAGTTTTTCCAGGACCTAAGCGCAGTGGAATGCGCCGCCGCTGCCTCGGTGGTGGCGCAGATCTGCACCACTGCCGTTTTCGGATACGCCGATCCGAATCAGCTGCCCGCAGAGGATCTGCGCACCATCTCCGCCTTGCGCGCAGCAGTGGACGGGCGCCTCGCCGGAGTGCATGCTGCGCGATTGCGAGCCGCCGCATTCCTCCTCGGCACGTTCGATTGACAACCGGAAAACCCTGTGACATAAAGGATTGTTACAGGCGCCGGAAGCCTTTCCGGTCTCGCCTGACATTCCTTCGGACAACTTGGGAAGCGGGAGGTTGTCGTGAACTACACCGTCCGTGCATTGATCCTGGGGGCCGTCCTGGTGTGGACCGCCGCAGCCGAGTGGAACTCCGCCGACCGCGCCGTGATCAAGGAGATGACCCGGGGTGACCTGTACCTCCGCAACAATGTGCCGTGCCGGTTCACCGGCACGGGCTGGGGCATCGGAGCGGAAGTGGTGACCGAGGTTTCGCCCACGGGCGTGGATTGGGACAAGAACCTGAAGATCATCGAAGACCAGCAACAGAGCAATAGCAAACGACGCCGGGCAGGCGTCGACACGATCTTCTGGGGTTTTGGACCGAACGACGTGATCCGCTACGGAAAGCTCTACTTCAGGGGCAACGGAGTGGTCGAGATGTGGAGTGAAGGCGTCAAGCCGAAGGACGTCGAGATCTGGATCCGCTTCGTCAACATACAAACGCGCGAGGACTTCAAGAGAGCATTCGATCTGATCCTCTCGCCGAGGCCAATCCAGGAAGACCACCCAGACTGGGCACCCGACATCCGGAAGGCGATTGGGGACCGCACCCTCGTCGTTGGCATGACCAAAGCCCAGGCATTCGCCGTGGTGGGTACGCCGATGCGGGCGGCGACCAGCGAGGAGGGCGGCAAGCATGTGGAGATCTGGTTTCCTCGGCAGGAAACCGGGGCGTCGGGAAGCTGGGGAAAAGTGATTAGCGGATCGACGGGATTTCCCGCGGAATTGCGGTTCATCGATGGGAAGCTGGCGGTGATCAACCAGACGGCCAAACCGGTGACCGTGAATATCGACAAGTAAGATCTCGAATCGAGGAGACGACACATGAATAGATTGATCGTGGTGCTTTGCATTTTGGCGGCTGGGCTGGCCGCCCCGCTGTTCGGGCAGAAGGTGGATCGGGAAGGAAGGATCTGGCTGGATGCCAAGCAGGGTGCGCCGGAGGTCAACGTGAACGGCACGTGGACGTCGAAGGCCTGGGGGCGCGTGATCCTGAACCAGAAGGAGGGGTCACGGGATATCGTCGGCACGGGCGACGGCTGGGATGTGTTGGGCGCGGTGAGTGGCAACAAAGTGTATCTGCTCTTCTCGACCCGTGGGCGGATCATGTACTCGGCGGAATTGACGGCGGACAGCCCCAACACACTGAACGGCGGCTATTGCAGAGGTCTGCTCTTCCCCGGCAGCAAAACGAAACCCATGCACCTGGCCAGGTAACGGCGGGCGCAAGCAGCTTGGTTCCAGGGAGTGCGGCGCTGTGCAGACGGCCGAGGTTGCGCCTCGTGCTTCCCTGGCCAAACCGGTGCTTCGGTGCCGCCAGCTCCACCGCAAATCCGCCTCGCACGACAGGCGCGTTACCGAAATGTCCTACTTCGCCAGATGCATCGGAATTGTCTTCACGGCGGGTGTGAGCAGGCCCTTGGCATAGACGCCCGTCAGCTCAGTCGCACCTTCCGCCGTGAGTTTAGCCGTATAGGCAATCTTGCCATTGTGCGAGAACAGCAGGCACGCCGTCGTTCCGCTCACCACGCCCGAGATCTCCCAACCGTCGCCGGATCCGACAACTTTCCGGCTGCCTTCGCTTTGATTCAGGGAGATCCTTCCCCAGTCCGGACTCCGCCACAATCCGGTCACGTTGATCGTGGCCGCATCGGCACAGCCATTGAGCCACGCCTTGCCTTCCTTCTCCTCCTTCTGACCGAAGAGGGTGCCCGTGGCGATAACAGCCAGGATCGACAGTATGAACAGTTTTTGCATTCCGGTTTCGCTTCCTCCCGTGATTCCAATCCTCGCCTCGGATACGGCCAATTCGCGACTTCCCGTCATAGCGGCGGCAACTGACGGAATCGGGCCGCTCCGCATGAGACATGCCCGTGTCCCGCACACCCCCGTTAATCCATAGCCCCGGTGACGCGGGGGCCGACCTAGTGTCGACCACTGAAGCTACTTGACCTCCCACGTGCTCGGGTGAGCCTTGGCCAGCTCCGCCGCACCTTCGGCGTCCTCGATGACAATCAGGTCGTTGCGGGCCTTCATCAGCCCCATATGAATGGTCTGCGCGAGATAGTAAGTCTTGCCGGCGTCGGTCGTTAGAATCGCAATGCTGTTGTTCTCGGATTTGGAGCAGAAGTAGTGAGTACCAGGCTTTAGCGCGAAAAAGAAATAGTTATTGCCGCGGTTGACCCCTTTCCACTCGCCATCCACCGCTACTTTGGTTTGAATCTTGTTCCCATACATCGTCGACCGGATAATGTATATCAATGATGTGTCGGCGGTCGACGTTCCCTGCGGATGCGATTTCTTGTCTGTGTCGGCGACGTACATCACTTCTTTGTCTTTCGGCCCGCAGGCCTTCAGCTCGCGTTCCTGATGCGAGTCTGTCTCCGCTTCCTTTTGGCAGAAAGCCGGTGTGGCAATAGACAATGCGAGCACCAGCGGAAAGGTCATCGTTCTCATATATTCTATTCTTCTCCTGGATGGCCCCTATGGCTACCCTTCGTAAGATCGGGAAGACCGTACTGCCATGCAAACCGCGCAGGAAAACAATTGGTCAGCCCCGACTTGGCGTGGACTTCAGCTATCTGATTCTCGCCAGGTTCAGCGTCCGCGCCCTTTGATCTTGCGGCTCGGCATGTCGATCCGATCCGGATTTCCGTTTGCCATCCTGGCCTGTAGCGATTATACATCCACAGCTTATAACCACAGCTGATTATCTTATTTTCTGTCTTGAGCGGCTCAATCAGCCCGGGAACGAACGCCACCGGGTCTTCCGCGATCAATGGTGCCTGATTGCGCGGCACTCTAGATCGATGGATGGGAACGGCCCGCCAGACGCCACACATCGCGCCAGCGGTCTTAACCCACTGCGCGAATTTCCACAAATGCAGACGCGATGTGGGGTGAACCGCTCGGTTGTCTGCGCCTGGGGCTTGCGCCCAAGGCGTGCGTTGGCGGAGTGACGCTGTCCCCATCAGCGAATTCCGTCAGCAGGAAGGATCCCGGCTTCGGGGACGTGGCGCGGCTACTTCTGTCTCGTCATCTTTATCGGCTTGGTCTTGGAGTTGCCCGACATCTGACCTGACGCGTACTGCCCTGAGAGGGTGCCGTCTCCGTTCAGACTGAGTTCCGCCGAGTAGTACACTGTACCTCTGGATGCAAAATATAGAATCAGATGCGTTCCGTTGACGAATCCGTCGACGTCCCATCGCCTGGCCTTGCCAGTCACTTTTTGTTGCCCGGCTGCCTGAGTGAGTTTAATTGTTCCCCAATCGGTCGAGGACCAAGTGCCATCCACATTCAGATCGTGAGAGTAGTCGATATTGCCGGCTCCGGCTGGCTGAGTTGCATTCGGAGCTTTGCCCATCTCCGTCGGCTTGGTCTGGGAATCGCCGAGCAACTGACCTGTCGCATACCGCCCGGATAGGGTGTCGTTCCCCTTCGCAGTGAGCTCCGCCGAGTACTTCACCGTACCCTGGGATGCAAAATTCAGAATGACAGTGGTTCCGCTGACGAATCCGTCGACCTCGTACGCCTCGGCCTTGCCAATCACCAGGCGCTGCCCGGCTGCCTGAGCGAGTTTCACCATTCCCCAATCGCGCGAGAACCAAGTGCCGCCCACATTGGGACCGGATGAGGAACCACTGTTGACGGTCCCGATAGGCAGGCTTGCACTCAGAACCCTGCTCATCTCGAACGAATAGGTCTTGGCGCCGGGACGCATCTGGCCTGACACATAGACCCCAGCGAGGGTGTTGCCGTCTCCCCCTGGGGTGACATCCATCGAGTACGACACCTTACCCGCGTATGAGTAATGCAGGACCGTGTGCGTTTCGCCGACGACACCGTCGACGTCATAACCCTCGGCTCGTCCAATCAACTCTCCCTCCCCTGCTGCCTGAAGGAGTCTCATCTGGCCCCAACCCTTCACGTACCACAGGCCAGTCAGATTCAAGCCGGGAGGGGTGTCGCTCTTGACGGCGCCGGCCTGCTGGCTTGTGGCTGGATTTGTCTGACTCGAGGCAATCGGCTTCCCGGGTTCAGGCTCGACTTTGACCTTCACCGGTTGCGTAACCTGAGCCTCGAACGCGGTGCCGGCGGGAATCAACGCTTCATATCCTTTCGACATAAGACCTGCCATCAAACCGCCAACCAAACCGCCCATCATTACTGCGGAATTGACGTTTTGCTGGACAACACCGGACTTGTACTGGCCTTGCTCTTTCAGAGATCCCCCCTCTATGGGAATCTCCTGACCATCGACGGCGGTAGCACTCTCTAGGGAAAGCTGGAGCGCGCCTCCCCGTGCAAGGTTCTTGGCTGCCGTGGCTTCGGTCAGCTTGCCTTTTACCAAGGCGCCCTTCCGGAATACGGTGACGCCATTCACCGCGACATCTTCGATCACCTCAAGTGTTGGCTCGGTGACTGGCGCAAGTCTTGGCTCCCCGGAGGTGTCCGCCGCAAGGTCTTTCGAGTAGAGCCGCTCGCGAAGCGCGACCCTGAAGCCTGTCTTCGCCGGCACGGACACTTCCCCTGCGGCGGCCGGCGGCAACACGGACGTCTGTCCCCGAGGGTTCGACGACGGATCGACCAGACTCAGTAAACTAGCCAGACACGCGACCTCGTCGGCTAGCGCCGTGGCGTAGTTGCCGACGGCGGACGTGTCAATTCGCAAGGCGACTCCGGTCACGCCCCCCTGCACCGCGGGTGCGACCTCGGTGTAGATCGTTCCCCTGGAGGCCGTTGCAACGGAGCCTGCACTGCCTGCGAGAGACGAATCGAGTTTGGCCTCGATGGCGCCACCCTTCTCTTTGGTCAAACGCGCGGCCAGCGTGGGAAGTGCGCGCAGCAAGCTTGCCCGCACATGTTCGGCCGGGAAAGGAAAGAACCGGATCTCCACCGTCGAGTCGCCACTCCGCACCAGCGGCCGGCCGCACCCAGGAGCTTGCGCACCGCCCGGTGCGGCAGCCAGCAGCACAGCCACAAGTGTGGCAAAGGCAGGCTTTGGCAAATAAGTCAATGAGTACGACATCGTAGACTCCTATCGTCGGCTTCGGCCTTGAGCTCCGCCATGTCGTGACGGCATTTTCCCGGACCCAGCTGGCATCCCCCGTAGTTGGAAAGAACTTGAATTCGAAACTCGCGCTAGGTTCGGCGTCCGTGCCCGTCGGCACTCGGGGCGCGGCATGTCGATCCGATCCGGATTTCCGTTCGCCTTCCTCGCCAGTAGCGATTATACATCCGCAGATCATAACCGGAGCCGATTATCTTCTTACTGACTCGAGCGGCTCGAGCAGCCCATGAAGGAGCGGCTGCGGCTCCTCCGGGCACAATGGCACCTGATTGCGCAGCACTCCAGCGCGATGGATGGAAACCGCCCGCCAGACACCACACATCGCGCCAGTAGTCTCAACTCGCTTCGCGAATTGTCACAAATGCGGACGCGATACTCGGTGGGCCGCTCGGTCGACTGCGCTTAGGCGGCACGAGAAGTCGGGACCGCATGGAACCAGCCACACCGATGGGGCGTGAACGCGGTCAGTTCGCCCGTCTGCGCCGCCATTCCTCTTCGAGCATGCTCCAGACGGCCAAGTCGACCCAGTGGTCGCCGACGAGTTGGGCGTTGCGCAGCGTGCCTTCCTTGGTGAAGCCGAGGCGCTCGGGAATGCCGCAGCTCCGTTGGTTGCCGACGCCGCACTGGATCGCCACGCGATGCAGGCGCTCGGTCTCGAACAGGTACTCCAGCACCGCCCCGACCGACCGAGTGACGATGCCCTGGCCCTGGCGGTTGGATTCGATCCAGTAACCGAGGCTGCACGCGCGGTTGGCCCAGTCGATGGCGTGACAGCCGACTGAGCCAACCAGCGAGCCATCCACCCAGATGCCACAATGCGGGCCGCGGTTGTCGTTCCACTGCACGGCCACCACTTCTTCGATGAAGTGGCGCACATCGTCGACCCCGTGCGTACGGTCCACCCAGGGCAGCCACTCGGCCAGGTACGCGCGGTCCCTGTCCACGGCGGCGAACAAAGCTGCGGCATCGCGAGATTCTAGCAATTTGATTTCGATGCCCGGCGCTACGCTTCGCCGGAACGTGTGGGGGTCGATGTCCAACATCTTCGTGCCGGTCATGGGGTGCCCGACGGTTTCTGCGGATGGCGCGACTTGGAAATGGCGGGCATTTCCGGCGTGTCCGGTTGCATGTACTGCGCCAGCCCTGCCTTCAGCAGTTCGAACGCGGTTTCCGGATCGTCTGCGTACTGGAACAGGTTGAGGTCTTCGGCGCCGATGGTGCCATACTTCACCAGGGCGTCGAAGTTGATAATCTCCTTCCAATATTTCGAACCGTAGAGGATGACGGTGACCTTCTTGGCGAGCTTCTGCGTCTGCGTAAGGGTGAGGATCTCCATCATCTCATCCAGCGTGCCAAATCCTCCGGGAAAGACAACCAGCGCTTTGGACAAGTACGCAAACCAGAATTTGCGCATGAAGAAGTAATGAAACTCGAAGCTCAGCTCCGGCGTGATATACGGATTCGGGAACTGCTCGAAGGGTAGCCCGATGTTGAGGCCGATGGTCTTCCCGCCGGCATCGGCGGCACCGCGATTCGCTGCCTCCATAATGCCCGGTCCGCCGCCGGAGCACACCACAAAACGATAAGTGCCGTTGGTCAATTGGGAGGCCCATTCGGTGAGCTTGCGCGCCAGCAACCTGGCGTCCCTATAATACTGGCCCAATTCGCTGTCTTCCCGCACGCGCGCCGAACCGAAGAACACGACCGTGTCGCGGATCTTCTGGTGCCGGAAGTGGGCTAGCGGCTCCAGAAACTCCGACAGGATGCGGAGGCCGCGCGCGTCCGGGCTGTTCAGAAACTGCTCGTTGAGGTAGGCGACCGGATGGCGGTCGCCATGGGGGGGCGTTTGATTGGTCATCGCTCTCCTAATTGATCGACTCTTTTTTTCAATTCCCGTAGGGTCTTCAGCATTTCCGGCAGCTTTGGGAAGGCGGTGATGGCGCGCAGCCAGACGACGGCATCGAAGGCGGGGGACCCGGAAACCCGGCCACCGGCGGGCACGTCGCCGCCCAAGCCGCTCTGCGCATAGACGATGGCGCCTTCATGCACGGTGAGGTGGCCGGCCGAGCCGGCCTGCCCGGCGAGAAGCACGTTTCGCTCGAGCATGGTGCTGCCGGCGAGGCCGGCCTGGGCGCAGATGATGTTGTCCTCCCCCACCACGCAGGCGTGCCCAATCTGCACCAGGCTGTCGATTTTCGCGCCGCGCCGGACGCGGGTTTCGCCAACCGTGGCGCGATCGACCGAGGTGAGGCTCTGCACTTCGACATCGTCCTCAATTACGGTGACGCCGGACTGGACTATTTTTTCGTGAGTGCCGTCGGCGCGCTTGGCGAAACCGAAGCCGTCGCCGCCGACCACCACGCCGTTCTGCAGCGTCACGCGATCGCCGATGCGACAGAACTCACGGACGGCGGCGTGAGAATGTGCCAGAAAATCGTC
>Ga0074045_10002244_pt1 | contig 17995 bp, 17 predicted proteins | sample BogForMeECP23OM2_FD_94442 | JGI IMG/M metagenome (GOLD analysis project Ga0074045, IMG submission 94442) | Bog forest soil microbial communities from Calvert Island, British Columbia, Canada - Bog Forest MetaG ECP23OM2 | ecosystem: Environmental > Terrestrial > Soil > Wetlands ...
CGCCGAAAAATTGCTTGTAGAGTTCCCGAATTTCCGGCGTAGCCTCAGCCTTACTTACCTGGCGTAGTCGTCCCATGATGCGATTCTCCCGATGCTCGCGCGTACGTTGTTCGACCATCAATATCGCCGATGTCCCGCGCTCTTGCGAGGCCGTGCGCACAGCGCGATAATCCCGCTTCTCCGGTGGACGCATAGCTCAGCCCGGTTAGAGCGCTTGCCTCACATGCAAGAGGTCCCTGGTTCGAGTCCAGGTGCGTCCACCAACAAAATCAACTAGTTAGGAAGATCTCGTTTCCCGACCGCTGCAGATTGTGCCCAATCTTGTGCCCTGCTCGTTTGGTGCTCCTCCGCTCCAACGGCGGGAACCGCCTGATCAAGGGTCGCGATCGCGGCCTGCTTGGCGGAAATCCGAATGTGACTGTAACGTTCGAGCATCTTCCGGGAGACGTGCCCGGCTAGGGATCGAATCGTTTCTTCGCTGACGTTGGGGTTCTCAGCCAGGCGGGTGATGAACGTATGTCGGCAATCGTGCCAGCGATATTGAACCTTGGCCGCCTTGCACGCGACCTTCCAAGCCTTTTTCCATTCACCGATTGGATGTGCGAGGTCGGCCGCATAAAACTTGGGGCGACGAGCGTTACCTTCTAAGCCGACCGAAAAGCGCGGGAATACATAACTGTCGGCTTCGGCTTCGAGAAAACGCGACAACCACAGCGTTAGGACCGCACAGACTCTGGACGTGAGCGGCACGCTGCGTCCAGTGCCGGCTTCCGTCTTTGACTTGGGAACCGTGAGTACGCCCTTCTCGATTACGCCGTTGCGCCACTCCAACATTAGATCGCGACGGCGCAACGATCGTATCTCTGAAGCGCGCAGTCCACTGTCTAGGCTGACAATTAACAAGGGGAGAAGGGCCGGCGAGCGGCTCTTCGCTGCTGCGTCTATGAGCTTCTTTTCATCTGCGCAACCAATCGCGCGCCCTACGTCGCGCCGCTCTCGAAGGCTCTTCACCTTGTCCGAGATCGCTCCCCACAGCCCGTGAGCCTTGAGGATCTGGCGCAATACATTAATTTCGAAATTCACCGTCCGCGCCGATTTCTCTTCCGCCAGTCGCTTGCGTTGAAGAGTCGAGATGTCTTGGTCGTCGATGTCGCAGACGAGCCGCTTGCCGAATTGTTCGGTGAGCGTCTCAACAAAATGCTCATAGGCTTCGAGTGTATTGGCCGCGAGATCCACTCTACTGGCCAACCATTCTTTTGCGGCAACCGAGAAGAGTGGCATCCGCTCGCGCTTTGGGATGCGGTTAATCGCTAGCTCGATTTCACGGCGGCGCGCTCGTTCTGCTTCGCGCGCGACCGTCTTCGAGTTGGTTTTGGCCGACTCCCTAATGAGCTGCCCTTGGAACAGGAACTTGAACCAGTACGTCTCGCCCCGTTTGTAAACGCTCATTGCCTTTCCTCTCCCACACCATTCAAGCCGCGCGATCGCTCGCCTCGGCCAGGTAGCGACGCACCTCGGTATCAAGAAGCACGACCCGCCGCCCTAAGTGCGCCGCGCGTAACCGGCCACGTTTCACCTCGAGCCGGAGAAACGGAACCGAGACGCCGAGGCTGCGGGCTAGCTCGTCTAGGGTCCAGCCGAGTTTTGGGGTACTCGACCTGTCCGAATCTGCGCCTTGAGCTTGGGAATTAACTTGAACTACTGACATGACGACACCTCAATCCATTGAGTGCGACGGTCATTTACCCATCGTCAAGTTGGATCATAGACGAATTCTGAGTGAATTGTCAAATTCCATAATTCTGCTACGCACCCGCCGGAATCACGATTCCCTTAGAAGGCCCAACCGCAAGAGCCGGACTCGAGCGGCACGTTCGGAGACCTGGCAACGTCTCATGGCCCGTCCGATCACGGCGCGACCCAGATCCGATTCAGATGGCACCGGCGGCTGTTTGGATTCACGCATCACGATCTCACGCGTCCACAACCGGAGGGAGTCGCGGGGCATCAGCAGCGCTCCCCCGATGTAAGCCGCTTGGAACTCCATCCAGTCAGTCTGGGGAGCGTCCACGATCCGATCGCGATGGCAAGTCCATCGCGGATCGGTAGGATGGTCCAATCTGGGTTTTCTCCAGAGCGGCGCGTGAAACCAAACATGGCCGTATTCATGTCCGAGAGTCATCCGAAGGCGATTCTCGTAACGCGGATCAGAGAGCCGCTTGGAAATCCTCACGACCGGTTTCCGGTCAGCAAAGAAGTCCGTGTGTCCATCTTCGTCTTCGGGAAGTTCGGAGTACATGTCGAGATCATCCGCGTCCATCTCGATCAGGCGTATTAGGTCATCCGTCGGGATGGGAAGCCTGAAGCCGCCACAGTGCTGGTCCATAAAGTCCTCGATCTTCCGCTCGCAGCGCTCGTCCAGGTCATCGGTTTTGAAATAGATGCGCGGGATCGGGCGTCCGAGCGGATCGCGAAGCAACTTCATTTTCGCTTGCTGGCCGGCTTTACTCCCAGCGCCTTGCGGAACGCACGGTAAGCGGCTTCGAGCCGTTCCTGGTCCGTCTCGGTCTTCACGTCAGGCGGCTGGCGGTTCGCATGAAAGTACAGCACATCGGGCGAGATGCCGACAATCTTCGCCATCTGCTGGATCAGGTAGTCCTCGGGCGGATAGCGGTGATCGTGCTCGACCGCGTTGAGGTACGGCGGATCGACGGGTCGCCCGTCCTCGCGCGTCAAGCGCGCGGCCAGCTCTCTCTGCGTAATCCCGGCCTTTTTCCGAGCGTCCCTAAGCACTTGACCGAAACTCTTCATTCAAGTTTATCAGCGCCGGCAACCGCCGCTCGCCGCCTCCTGCTGCCAAAGATTATCGAAATCTGGAAGAAAAGTCATCGAAAGTCACAATCTCCGAATTATGAAAATGCACAAAAAGGGCCGAATGCGAGACTGCTTCCCGCGTCCGCTTCCCCGCAGGGGCAGGACGCGCTTCTGTTCTTCGGGTTGCGCACCGTTTTGAAGGCGCGCGCCCTTCACTCGAACTTGAGGGCGCGCGCTGGATTCCGAGACGCGCGAAGCGGAGCGCTGCACGGCGTGCCAAGATACCGTGTCGCTGATCAAGCGACCGGTATCGTGTTCGCGACGCGAACTGGCGCGCCGTGCCAGTGGAGCGACCGCCACCTATTTTCTCCGGAGAAGGCGTTGCTTGCGCCGATCTACCTGCGCAGACCGTGTCCTCGACTGATACTTCGATGCTGCTCCTGCAAAACTACGAAACGGCGATGCGGTGCGGCAGGCGAATGCTCAAGCGCGAGGGATTTCTCGCGGCTTCGGCTGACTGCGTGCGAGAGACTGTGCCGGTCGTCCGTATAGATTGATATGGAAGTCCGCGCGCGGCTGATCGAGACGTAAAACTGTTTGCGGTTGACCAGCTCGCGGGAGAGCTGGGTATCGATATCGACGATAACTCGATCGACCGTGGCGCCCTGCGCCGAGTGCGAGGTTGAGGCGTAGCCGTGATCGATGTGGCGAAGACGATCGAGCGCCGCGGTCATCTCCTGGCCGTTATCGAGCTGCATCACTGCACGCTGAGCATCGAGGGATTTGATGGTGGCGAACTCGCCGTTGGCTACACCGAGTGCCCGGTCGGGCGCTCGGAATTGGATGCGCTCGCCTCGTGCGATGGTGCGTTTCTCTTCGCGGAAGACTTCGACGCCGAAGAGCCGCACCGGATTGTATTCGATTCGACGTCCATCGCCTGTGATGATTGTAAGCACGTTGGAGTCACGATCGATCGCCTCGACCCGGCCGTAGCTGCCCTTGGCCACCGCGAATTGCTTGCTTCCACGGGTGAAGCGGATCCCATCGCCCTCGTTGTAATTGTAGGCCGTCGCGCGTTGCGCGCCGGAGAGCCCGCGATTTACGAGGATCGTGTGCTCATTGCCGTCGAACGTGATATGGCCGCGGACCATCAACTCAGACCGAATCGCTTTATTCAGCTCGCGGCGTTCGTCGTTTGCTGGGCTGACGACCAGAGCGCGTTGTCCCAACTCATGGGCACCGACATATTCTCTTGCTATCTGCTTGCGGCGCTGCTCGATGTATGCGACTTCGTGGATATCGCCGCGACGCTCAAGGATCGCAAGCGACTCTGCGATGTCGCCTTTAGACGCTAGTGTTACGGCTTGGCGGAGCTCCAGGTCGCGCTGTCGGCGAATCGTGTCCAAGCGGGCAACTAGCATTCCCGCTTGCTGCATTTGGAAGATCGGCCGTCCCGCTTCGATCGCGTGATGCTGGCGCTGGTCGCCGACGAAGACGACGCGCACCACGCCTTCATCGTTTGCCTTGTGAAGGAGGCGGTTGACCTGACGCGTCGGGAGCAAGCTCGATTCGTCGACAATCCAGATTTCACGCTCGATTCCTTGTGCAGACCTGCTCTCGATGAGGCTTGCTACGGTTGTGGCGGGAATACCGGCCTCGGAAAGCGACTTGACCGCGCGCGTTGTAGGGGCGAATCCATACAGCCGGTATCCATGTTCTTCCGCGAACGCCCGGATCGCTCCAACAGTTGTCGTTTTCGCGGCGCCGGCGCGGCCTTCGATCGAAGTGATCCAATCGTTGGAGGAGAGAGTAATCTCGGCGACAGTGGCCTGATCGGTAAGCAATTGCCGCACGCGGGACCATCCCTTGATCTCGTTGAGTGTGCCAATGGCTGCGGCTTTTCCTCGGCTCGTCCGCATCAACTCGATGTTGTCGCGCTCCTGCGCGATCATGTCCGGCGTCGTATACGCGCCTCGGGGCGAGTTCACAGCTTCGCCGGCCGCGATCAGCCGTCCCTCTCGCTCGTATCGCTGGCTTTCTATTCGTATCTGCTCGAGTTCGACGCTGCCCATACCGTGCTGCAGTGCCTTTGCTTCAAGGGCACGACGATCAATGAGCGCCTCGCGCTCAATGTTTTCGCTGATACTGTGGCGGACGGCTTCCTCGGCTTTTTCCGGAGGTCGATGTTGGAGCGGCCCTCGCTCGCGCGAGTCCGAGAGCTGACGCTCGACTTCGATCCCATATTGGTGCGCGCGTGAGCGCCATTCCGCCTTGAGACTTTCTTCGTCGCGATGATCCTTGGAGAGCCTCGTCCGATGCGCGACGTTCTGTGCCGCTTCAGCACCTGCCAGTCCTTCGCGCGCGAGCGTCCGCTCTATGTCCTGGCGGCGACGAGAGAACGCCATCACCTGCTCGCGCGTGTAGCCGGCCAGTTCCCAGCGTCCGTCATGGCCCGCGACCCGGATTTCGTATCCGAGCTGTTGAACTTCTCTGGCTAATTCGGAGCGGTAAACTGCGGTTGCGAAGTTCTGTGCGCGATAGATCTCGATCGGATCGAGGCCGCGCCACTCTCCATCGGGCCGACGGGTCATGTTTGCGATTACGACATGCGTGTGGAGGTGAGGATCGGGACCGAAGCCGTCCTCAACGCCGCCGGCGGGACGAGCCGCTATATGATCGAAACGTGCGGCGACGACATTGCCGGTCACGACCCATTCGCTGCCCCCGCGGCGACGCGAGAGTGCATATTGTTCGAGTTCCAGGAGTGCTCGACTGACTGCCTTCCCGTGCGCTTCGATAAGGCGGTGATCGTCTCCGACCAGCCCCTGAATGCTCACAGACTTCGGCGCGTTGAAAGTGGCGTCCCAGCCTGCGCGCCGGTCGTCGTAGCCGTTGGCCTTGTGAACGAGCACGTCGCCCGAGTTAGGGCGAAGCCCGCGGAGCACGGCGCGGAAATCCTCGGTCGCAATTTCCCCGGACAGGCCCAGTTCTTCAGCGCTGCGGCCGAACCATTGCCCGACCACGCGTTGCTTCTCCGAGTAATAGTCGTCGTGAGAGTACTTCTCCTCGTAATAGGTCTCAGCCCTTGCGGCGGTGAGCGCGCCTTTGGACATTACCAGCATCAGTACTGAATCCTCACTGGTGCGCCCGCACTCCCGTTTGGCGAAATCGACCCGCGACTCATCGTCAACGCCGCCAAATCGGCGTTGACCTTATCGTCGACCGGCCTCGGAAGAGCGCGCGGAATGAACTCGACCTGCCGCCGGTGCGGAAGGCACGGCTTCACTTTGACGCGGGCGCGATCGAATCCCGCGATGCAGAGATAGCCTTCCAGCTTCGGCAGCCGCTGTATCTCGGAGGCCATGACGACCGGCTCGGTCTGGCGCGTCGGATGAATGTTGAACCGATTGCCGTGCTCGGCCGTGCTCATCCCGATCTCTTCGCGCAATGCCTCGCGTTCCCCGATCTGCCGCGCGATGAAGGCCGCCGTCTCGGGCTCATCCACGCGTAGTAGAAGCTTGGTCGAAGGCATGGAGGCGAGCACCGCCGCCTGCTCGTGGCCGTAGATTCTGCGGAGCTGCGCGATACTCTGGAAGGAAAGAACGGCGGCGAGTCCGCGCTTTCGTCCACGGGTTACCAACGTCTCGAGCTTCGCCTGACGGCCAAGCACCGGCAGCTCGTCCACCACGATCCACACCCGTCGGCGGTCGGCGACGGAATTGAGCAGGCGGCCAACAATGAGGTCGAGCCAGAGATTCGCGAGCGGCAGCGCCGCCGAGCTGGATTCGTCGCGCATAGTCACGAACAGCCATCCTTCGAGATGCTCGGACCATTCCAGCGCGCTCCACGAGAGCCGCCCGTCAGACGGCGGTAAGTACACGAGTGGTCGGGTCGCGTTGGCGACGGTCGCGATGATGCCAGCGCCCTGCTCATGCGCACCCGGATCGATCAGACTGTACGCCGGCGTGCCGGACAGCGCCTTCTTCAACTGGTCGCGATTGAGTTCGAGCAGCTTCGGAATGCTCTGCGGCTCTCGGGAGGCCGCGACCTGAAGCAGGCTTTCGAGCAGTGTCCGGCTGGATTGCCGGAAGAAGTGATCGGACCCGCTTTCGTAGCCACGCGGAGGTTCGGGAATGAGCGAAGCAGCAAGCGTCGCCGCGTCCGCCTGGTAGTATCGCTCACCCAGTTCCAGCCACGGCGACCAGTAGGGACAGCGTTCGTCGACCGGGTTCAGAATCAGGTCTCCGCGCACGGGTCGATAGAATTCCGAGACGTATTCGCAGTCGGGATCGACCACGATCGCGAGCTCGCCGCGGGCGTGGATCTGGCGCAGGAGCGAGCGGATCGCCATCGACTTCCCGGCTCCAGTCGCGCCGGTGATCAGGAAATGCTCGCACTCGGTCGATCGCGGAATACGAACCTGGGCGAGCTCGACTCCCGCCCGTTCGCTCCGCAATCCGGAGCTGCGAAGTTCTCGGGCGAGCCGGCGCGGCGGTATCAACGTGAGGCCTCGCAGATGCTTCCCCTCTGAACGGTCCTCGGGATCGCGGAGGAGGAGATAGCCGAGAGCGCCGAGAATTATGGTCGGCGGTACCGCTCCCCAGACGCTGTAAGAGGCGAACCACTGCCCGAACGAGCGCCCCAGATAGAAGCGCCAGTTCAGATAAAGATACATGCTTCCGATCGTCGCACGACCGCCTCTATACGGGAGCGATAGAAAATAGAGCGGGACCTTTTGGGTGAAGAACCAGGCGAGAATCCAGCGCCCGAAGTATTCGTGGGCGCCGGGTCCCGAGAGTCGGGCAGTCCAGTACCAAACGAAGAAAAGGTCCGAAGCCGCCCAGAGGAGAATCCAGAGGCACTGGATGCGAAGGCAGAGGCGCAGCAGCACGGCAGCTGACCCGGTACTCAATTCGTATCGGATGGCAGTTCGTGACAGATTCATATCGCTCTTCTCCTGAGCCGCTGCATGTAGCGTTCGGCTTCTTGTTGCGCAGTCTGGCGGATCTGGTCGGTCGCTTCGGAGCCGACCTGCTGGTCAAGCAAGTGCTGGAGCGTGAGGCGGGTGCGGGTGAGATCGAAAAGAATCTGATCGAGGCTTGGGTGCTGGTTTGATTCGTCGATTGGCCCGCCGAGACGAGGCCGACCATCTCCACCGAAATGCTCGGCGAGTACTGCGCGGATCAGTTTGCGCGGCGAGATTGTTCGTTCTCGCGCCGCCTTCTCGATTCGGCTCAACAGTTCGGGCGCGAGGCGGACGGTGTATGGAATCTCCGGCATCGGACTACTCTTCATTCCTTCAAGGCGTACACGCCGTACACTTCAATGAATCCGGGAACTTAGGGCTGACGTGCTTCGCGCGCGCTGGCGCGCCGTACACGCTCGCGTGTACGGAAAAGCGCGCGCCATCACAGCACTTTCCCCTTGGCCGTGTACGCTCCGGTACATATCGTTCAACCAGAGGGATGAGTGACGTGTCAGTTGTAAACACGTGCGAAGCACGTCAGCCGGTCTTACGCTGATGCTGGTCACGGCTGGACCTTGATACTGTCGTTGAATGAAGCCGGAGATGGAACGCGAGACGGCTGATTGTTGCCACCAGAGCGCGACCACGACTGGAACTCACGGTCGCCATCGAGGAAGGCGCGAAGGATCTCCGGAATGAGCGCTTTGGCGTCCACGGACTCTCCATGGACGTGCTCATAGTATCGCGCGTAGCGCTCGATGCGGGCGTCGAGATCGCCAGACAGCATGACGCGAATCTGTACGGAACGAAGTGGCTTGGTGATGCGTGCGAGTTTCATTTGGTCCTCCGAAATCGTTGAGCGTTGAATCTGGTTTAAATTGAGTTAAGGAAAGACCAAGTTCAGCAGTCGGATCGCGCTGAGCGCCAGGCAACCGCCGATGCCTGAGGCCGCGAGACGGCCAGCTTGCTTGTCGTACCCCCCGGCCGCATGCAACAGGCCCGCGCCGATAAACGCGAGCGCGATCGCCGCATGAGCTACAGTCCCGACCAAGATGTCCTGAAGAGTGACCAGAGTCTGGTCCCAAGGCGGTGCGCCAGTCGCAGCCCAACATGCTGAGGGTCGGAGCGCCGCAAGACAGAACGCACCGCAAATTATGAGCCACTTGTGCAGAAGCTTCGGTGCGCTGTTCACTACTCGGCCGGCCTCTTCCTCAGTCCGTGAATTTGGCCAGACTGCTGAGATCTCCGACAGGTAAGCGGCGTGATTCAGTTCGGTCGATAGTCGGGTCGTGCTATCAAAGTTGTCCATAAGATCGATCTCCAAAAGTCTTTCTAAAGCCATAATTATGTAATTCTATAATCTCGTAAACAGAATAGCGCAAGACCTTGCTTCAGTCTCGAAGAAGCTGCCCTTTGAGCGAGCTTTCGCGTTGCCGTCGGGCTCTTCAGTGACCGAATCCAGACTGTCGGTACCGAAAACCTGATCCAAGGTGACGGGCCAGTCGGAGTGTGATAGTCGAACGTCCGATGGTCGAGTTTCTGATCAAGTTGCTGCTCGTCGCGCGAGCCAAACTGAAATCACGCGCGAGAACTCGAGGCCGAAAACATTGTCCTGCGTCAGCAGGTGATCGTACTGAACCGCAAGGCTCGGTCGCGGGCGCGGCTCCGGAACATCGATCGTCTGATCTTCGTCAGGCTGTACCGAGTGTTCCCCTCGATTCTGAATGCGATCACGGTGGTCAAACCCGAGACCGTGATCCGGTGGCATCGGTGCGGCTTTCGGGCCTATTGGCGATGGAAGTCCCACCGCCGTGGTGGCCGCCCCAGAATCCAGCGCGAGATCCGCGATCTCATCCGCCGGATGAACAAAGAGAACCCATTGTGGGGCGCGCCGCGCATCCATAGCGAACTGCTGATGCTCGGGATCGAAGTCGCCGAATCAACGGTGGCAAGGTACATGACCAAGAGACAGAGACCGGCGTCGCAGAATTGGAAAACATTCGTGCGCAACCACGCTGCGGGGATCGCGTCTATCGATCTGTTCGTGGTTCGCACGATCTCCTTCAAGCTGCTCTATGGCCTGGTCATTCTTCGCCATGCCCGGAGGCGACTGGTCAGCGCCCGTGTGACGAGCAATCCGACTGCCGAATGGATCGCGGGACAGGTGACTGATGCCTTTCCCTGGGACGAAGCGCCGCGTCATCTGATTCGCGACAACGACGGCGTATTCGGTCTGGCCTATACCCGCCGCATTCGCGCAATGGCGATCAGAGATCGCCCTACGGCGCCACGCTCGCCGTGGCAGAACGGTCACGTTGAAAGGCTGATTGGATCGATACGTCGCGAATCACTCGACCACCTCGTCGTGTTCGGCGAAGCACACCTGCGCGATGTTCTGAAGACATACGCTTCCTATTACAACAAAGTCCGGCCGCATCTATCACTGGACAAGGATGCTCCGGATTTTCGCGGCACGCAGAAGATCGGCCGTATCGCGGCGACACCGATCCTCGGCGGGCTACATCATCAATACGTCCGGCTTTAGGTTTTGACTAAGCACAGCGGACTTCCTGGTAGATCTTCGGCGTGTGCAAGGTCACGCGCTGGCCATTGCTCGTGAGTGTGAGATCGCCCAGGGCGTCGAGATCGGCGTCATCGGCGCCCGCGATTGTGAACGCAATCGCCTCGGCGTTCGCACCGGGTGCGATCACGAAATCAGATTCAAGTCGTCCGCTGCTGCCGTAGTAGATAGCGTCGATTCCGGGCCACTCATTTTTCGCTGCGACTCGAGCGAACGTCGGAATGTCGGTGTGCCACTTCGAGGGATCGCGCCCAACGAAGTAGTTCACATGGCCACGCAGCGCATCTTGTCCAATCAACGTGACCGGGTGTGTGCCGACGGCGGAGATGCGGACGATGCCCGGCGGCTGATCGCGCTTGGGGTGTGCGGAAATGCGAGCTGGAGATCGCGGCCCTGCACCGTGAGCAGCGCGCGGAGCATCGAGCCGCAGTACAACTTCGTCGCCAGTAAGAAACATCGCGTATCCCGCGCCGTGCGCCAGATACTGGACGCGCGAATCGGTCTGTCCACGATTCGGCTCGAAGTAAAGCGGCGACGCGGCATTGGTGATTGCCGTTTTGCGTGCGGTCGCGAGTCGACGATCACCCTGTCGTTGCGCGCGCAGAATTGACCAGTCGATCGGTCGCGGAAATTGGGCAATCAGAGCGATCAACCCAGCGATGAAACCGGCGGCTCCCCACTTCCGCATCGACGGTCGAGGGAATCTGCTCCGCTCAGGGCGTGCAGGGCTTGCCATTGTTTTTCTCATAGATGAGGCACGCCTGCTGCGGAGTAATCGTAGGGGCCGCGATGCCAATCAGCTCACTTACTCCGAAATTGAAATTCTCGTTCGATTGTTGGCTAGCCATCCAGACATTGCCGGACTGGTCGATTGCTGCAGCAGAAGGATCGCTCAGCTGCGCCGCCTCAGGCCCGTACGCCAATGCGGCAGAATAGCTACTCGCGGCTGTGTATTCGATCAGTATTCCGGTTAAGAAGCCGGCCGTATCGTTCGGGGAGAACGAATAGGTGCTCCAAAGATTCCCAGCCGGATCCACGAGGAGCGATGCAGGTTCGGAGGGCGCAGCAAAATCGTTGTTAGACGGCTTCGGAGAATAGTCAGAGATCGTCGTATAACCACTTGCCGCAGTGAGTTCGCTTACATCTCCCGCAATAAAGTTCAGCGTGAAGACGTTATTCGAGGCATCGAGCGCGATTCGTTGCGGACTGCCGAATGATCCTTTGGTTGGATCGTAAGCGACCCCGGTTGAATAGCCGCCTGACGCCTCCAGCTCGCTCACCCATCCACCGCTGGCGCCGTTGTCCCCGTTCGCGATGAAAACGTCGGCTGCGGGATCCAAAGCAATTGTGGTCGGATACTCCCAGAATCCCGTGGGATCAAATGAAAGTTCGTAGACATCCACCGTCTCGTAGCTGCTCGATGCGGTCAACTCGTCGATGGAAATTGAGGGGGACTCAAAGACCGTAAAACTCCCATTGAGAACGAACACGTTGCCAGCGGTATCGATCGCGATGTCGTTCACGGAAAGAATGTTCTGGACCACGCCTGGAGTGTAACCGCTGGCCGCGACCATCTGGGTGATATTTTCATCCTCGAATTTTGTCGTGTTGTATCCCGCCACCCAGACGTTTCCGGCATCGTCTACCGCGATCCTGCCCAGACGGTTGTCGTTGGCATCGACCGTGTAGCTGAACCCGGTGTCGTACGCACTGGCGGCGGTGAGTTCGCTCAGGTTGTTAGCGCTCGGGCTGCCGTCGTTGCTCGCAAAGACATTGCCGGCCGAGTCGAGTGCGATGTCATAGGGGGCGAAGAACGCAGCCCCTGTGTCGGTATAGTTGAGAGCCAACACCCAACTGGTCGGGACGGAAGCGTCTGTCGGAGCGAACGGGGGATTCACGCTGGGAACCAGGCTCGCAAGCCCGGCCACGTTGTTGCCAGGATTTCGCGCGATATCCAATGCTGCAAGAATCGTGTTGGTCGGTGCGCTACCGCTGGGCGGTTTCGCGGCGGCAAACAGATTGTTGCATGCCGTCGATCCAGTCGCCGTTTCGACGCAAGTCGCGAGCATGTCGGCCAGCGAGTTGATCACGTCGCTCGGCGAGACCAGATCGGCGGGGAGCGTTGCCGGCGTGAGACCGGTCGTTATATCGATCAGGTTTTTCGAGGTCAGCAGCATCACGGAATTATTGAGCCCAACGGCATTGGTAGCAGAGGTGCCGATCGTCTGCCCGGTCGAATCCATGAAGTTCTGTAACACCGATACCGAGGCGACCGTCGTCACCTCGGAAACGGTGACGCTCGTCGGCAATGCGTTCGACATTCCGATTGCGCTCATCAGAACGATCGCTGAATTGGTTCCCCCTCCGGCGTTGCCGCCGGTCGCGACGAGGTAAACCTGGGCGGAGCTGGCCGGTGGCGTGAACTTGATGGTGAAGGCGCCCTTGGAATTCGTGGTGGCATTTCCTAGCGACACTGCGCCCTTGCCGTAGCCACTCGCGCCCATCTGGAAGAGCGTGACCGAGGATCCAGTGATCGGTCCGGTACCTCCGATAACTGTCCCTGCTATCGATCCGCTTCCGCCCGGAGTCGACGTAGCAGTCGGTGTGGCAGTGAGTGTCGCTGTTGGAGTGCCGCCGGTCGCGGTTGCCGTTGGGGTAGGAGTCACGGTTCTGGTGGCAGTCGCGGTCGCTGTCGGCGTGCCGCCGGTGGCGGTTACCGTCGGTGTAGGTGTAGCACTACTAGTCGCGGTTGCTGTTGGCGTCGCTGTCGCGGTAGGACTGGGTTCGGGTGTGCCCTTACCTTCGCCGGACATTTTGACGCTGAGCGGTTTTCCGCTGGCGCTGTCGGTGATAGTCAGGTTTGCCGATTTCTTGCCATCCGATGACGCAGTGAAAACGATCGACACGGCACAATTGCCGTCCGCGGCCAGGCTGCCAATGCACTGGCCCGAGGGGACGAAATCGGAGTCTGACGATCCGATCGAGTTTATGGTGATCGCAATCGTATTCGGATTATGAATCGTGACGGTCCTGGCCCCGCTTGGTTTGAGCGGGGGCAGTTCTCCAAAGCTTAGCTTTTTTGGCGAAGCCGTAGGACCCTTCGGGTTCTTGCTCTTCGTCAGTGCGCTTGCGTCCGTGCTCAGGGCGGACGCTAGACTGACTGCGCTGCCAATTGGGAGCAGGAGCGTCAGGATCAGAAACGCAGACGCGGCCGCCGCGGACAAAAGCCCGAAGCTCTCGGTAGCCACCGACGGTAGGAACGACCTCAAGCGCACTTTAAACCGAAATTTCCGATTGGATTTTGACTACGCTGTGCAATAGCTCGAAAGTAGCCGTAGCACAAGTCTTGGCTCGTTTTCACGCGTATCACGGGATTATTGCTTCGCGATTATCTAACGTCTTGTGGTCCGCAAAAATCTCCGACACTCAGGCGGCGCGAGCGATGACACCGTAATTCGTGGTGAAGCCCTCCCAGGACCGGGCGGGAGAGGATGGAAACTCTGCGGTCGAAGTGGTGCCGGCGTCGTTGCAGAGGCTGGAGCACAGAACGGAGCTCGGGAACGCCCGGGCCCAAGGACGAGTGAGGCCTGCCCCGGTTGTAGTGGGCCATCCACGATGCCAAGACTTTCCTCAGGTGCCCTTCGCTCAACGGAATGATCCAATCGAGACACTCCGGCCGCAGGGTTCCGATCAGCCTCTCGCAGAGCGAATTAGCCTGCGGGCTGCGCACCGGCGTGGCGATCGCCTTGAGGCCGAGTCGGGTCAGCGAAGCGTCCAACTCTGCAGAAAAGATCGCATCGAGGTCGTGGATGATGAAGCGATACTCGTGGTCTGTCGGAATGGCTTCTCGCAATTGCTGGAGAGTCCAGGCGGCAGTCGGATGGGCCGTCGCGTTGAGGTGAATCAATCGACGCGAGGCGTGCTCCATGACTACGAGAACGTAGAGGATTCGGAAGGTCGCGGTTACCGCGACGCAGAAGTCACACGCGATGATCCCCCGAGCGTGATTCTTTAGAAAAGTCGCCCACCGCTGGTCGTCTCGAGGCTTGCCACTCGCCGGCGGAGACTTCGACATATACTTCCGGATCGTGCGCGGCGACACCCGAAGGCCGAGCTTCAGCAGCAGCTCGTTTGCGATCCGCTCCTCGCCCCACGAGGGGTTATCGCGCGCCATTTTGCGAATGAGGTGTTGAAGCTCCACGGGGATTGGCCGCCGGCCAGCTGCGGACTTCCAGCGCCAGAAGAGGCGGAAGCTCTTGCGGTGCCAGGCGATGAAGGTCCTCGGCCTCACGACGGTCAGGGCGTCCCGCCAATTGAACCAGCGACTTAGTAGCACCAGCGTCACGCGGGTCGGATTGTCGGCCCGGCGAGGCTTGACCTTGCGCTCTTGGTAAAAAGCGAGTTGCTTACGCAGGAACAGATTCTCGGCCGCGAGCGTAGTTCTGGAGCGCAAGCCAAGGCACAGAAAGTAGACTAGATCACGCAGGATCCTCAACCAACTCAACCCTGTTCTCATGACGCAAGAGGCTCCTCCGTCGACGACGGTACCTCCTTAAAATTGCCGAGAACTTAGCAGGTTTCAACAGAGACGCAGTATTTTTGCGGACCACAGTTGGTGCGCCGCTCGCCATGAAAGTCCACGCTCGGGTTGCCGGGATCATCGGACGGAGTTCGCCGGTCATCCCCTTTGCGCTTGAAGCTCTTGTGCCCGGCCCAAGGCCTCGATCAGGGTGCCGTCGACCGTGAAGTGCTCGTCCGAGAGCAGCCCTCGGGCGCGCGCCTGATCAGCGCATTGAAAAACCCCCGGGCTACATCGGCCACCAGCAATCGCTCCCGGTTCTTGGTGAAGACCGTCACGTCCCAGACCGGGTCGTCGATGTTGAGCCCCACGAACCAGCGAAACAGGAAGTTGTAATCGAGCTCCTCCATCAAAAGTCGCTCGCTCCGCACCGTGTACAGCACCTGCAAGAGCAACGCGCGCAAAAGCTTTTCTGGTGCAATCGACAGCCGGCCGTTGCTCGCGTAGATCGCGTCGAAGCGCCACGACGACTCCCTAAGCGCCGCGTCCACCATTGCCCGGATGGCCCGCAGCGGATGATCCTTGTAACTGAACATTCCGCTTTGCTGCTGGTCCGCCCCACGCATCACCCGCCACCTCCTCCTAGCAACCTCTTCCAACTCCACTACATCTGACCGAGCGGAAAACTCCTCGTTTTTCCGCAAACTGCTAGGACGGGGGCAGATCAGTATTGAACATGTCGAACAACACCTTCCACGCACCATCCTTCTGCTTCTTCCACATCGTCAAATACTTGCCATTGTCGACGGAAGATCTACCCGATGAGTCCTTGAAAGCGGACTTGTATGTGCCACTCGTGTACCCAAGATCACCCGATCGAGCGACGCCTGCCTTATCCGCATGCCAGATCACGCTACCGGCCGCAAAGTCGCGCGCAATCGCCTTCGCGACCGCTGGCTTTCCTGTCGCAATTGGGGCGTTGGGCGCCAACATGGATCCACGCTCATCGAAGAATGCCACCGATTTGTCCAAGTCTTTCGCGGAATAGACTTTAAGCCACGCATCGTCTGCGGCTCGAACCTCATCTGCCGCGCTTCCAGCCGCGTGCACAGGCGCAGTGCCCGTGCTGAAAGCCAGGAACACGAGTCCTGCGTAGATCCCATACCGTGTTTTCATAGCACACCTCCCTCTGGTCCGCCCTGCGGGAATGTCCGATTCGCTGTTGGAAATCACTGGCGGCTGAATAGTCATTTAAGCGGCCTGCTTGCGATTCTCAAGTGCTGCATCATGGGCGCGGAGTGCGGCATCGAGTTTGGCAAGGCTGCGATAGCCAACCACTTTTCGAAAGTGACGTTCGGCCTCCAGCACTCCGGCTGCGGTCCAGCGCAGAATCATAGTTCCACCCTGCCAGCGCCGCATGCACCGCGTAATGTCGCGAACCCGGCTGAACAGACTTTCGATCAGATTGGTTGAGGCCAGCACTCGGGTCGGGCTTTCCGGCAGATCGAGGCCCGTGATGGTGAGGGTTTCTTCCAGATCAAAGGTTTCCTCTTGTACGCGAACCTGCGCAGCGGCTGCCCGTGAGGGTATGCAGTCGCTAGCATCAAGGCGGTTTCCATTTGCCAGAAATAAGACGAATTGATAGCGAGTCGCAAAATCGCGAGGGATAATACATTTGGTTGTCATCGCGAAAAGAAGGCTTCGCCGCTGCTGCGAGAATCTCTACGTACGGCTTTAGTAAGCAGAATTCTTGTGCGCCTCACTTGCCTAAGGCGAATCAATGCCTATCCTTGTAGGAATATTTCTTCCGCGCAGAATAATTGATTGAACTCTGATCGAAGTAGTCTTGGGGACAGGAGAGGAAAAGCTTGAAGACTGAATCGGTCCCGGACGCACTTCTATTGGCTTTCACAACCTTGCGAACGCCGATATGCCGACTTGCAATCTCTGTCGCTACGGCATTTTTGGTGATTTGCGCGGCTCCTCACGCGTTCGCTAGCCAGCTCATCCTCAATAGCACGGGCGGCTCGATGTCGATCGGCACTGACGTCGTCATATCGGGCGCGACTGTAACAAGCCCGGCCGGGACGATCTCAATCGACTGTCCGATTACCTCCATCAACAGCGGGACTTACGCCATCAATTACAACTGCTCCGGCGGCGACTTCAGTTATCAATCGACTGACGGCACGACCACAATTTCAGCGCCGTTTGACACGGCCGCTGCAGTTCTGACTGCGTCGGGGGGCGGGAGAGGCGGCAATATCCACTACTACTACAACTTCTCGGGCAATTTCAGCGGAACCGAAGTGATCAGCGCCGTTTCGGGAGCCGTTCGCGGCGAAATCAACGAGGCGATGAAATCGGTTACTTCCGCCTCGGGATCTGCTCCCGTGTGTTGCGGCTCTGCCGGCGTAAACTCGGCCTATACACCGGTATACGTAACGGACTACTCGTTCTCGCAGCTGGTCCGGGCGGACGACCTGTTCGGCACCAACGCGCAGAAGCTCGGCGGCACCGGCAGCGGCGCAATGCAGTTTTACGGTCCGCATGGCCTCACCGTCGATGCATCGGGAAGAATCTACGTCGCTGACACGTACAACTGTCGCATCGACCGCATGAACGACATCACCGGTGCCGGATGGACTACGTTCGGCACATGTGGCAGCGGCGCCGATCAGTTCAGCACTGGAGGCCTGGCCGATATCGCGACCGATTCGCTAGGCAGGATTTACGTGGCCGATCCGGGTAACGGACGAATAGACCGCTTCGATGATATGACGGGCGCCAACTGGACCACCTTCGGTACTGCAGGGAGCGGAACCGATCAGCTCATTGGCGCGGCGGGAGTGGCGGTCGATTCGTCGAATAAAATCTACATCGCCGACACGGGGAACCGACGTCTCGTGCGCATCGACGACATGAGCGGGACCAACTGGACGACGCTGACGCAATCTCAACCCAGCGGACCTTACATCTATACGTTCGGATCGCCGACGCACATCGCATTCGATCTCCTCGGCAGAGTCGAGGTGGCTGACGGCAACAGCGTGATCCGTGTCGATGATATGACGGGCGCCAATTGGGTTTCGACCAACGTCGGCACTGCGATCCA